>Ga0182006_1001185_pt1 | contig 16341 bp, 11 predicted proteins | sample Sormic07211104_1_FD_123022 | JGI IMG/M metagenome (GOLD analysis project Ga0182006, IMG submission 123022) | Rhizosphere microbial communities from Sorghum bicolor, Mead, Nebraska, USA - 072115-104_1 MetaG | ecosystem: Host-associated > Plants > Roots > Rhizosphere | place: USA: Nebraska...
ATTTCACCAGATAATAACCCTTCAGCCGTATTCGCGAATGCTACAACAGCAATACCCAATTCTTTTGTTGTGGCTAATAATTCCTCTTCTATTTTCCGGTCTGCAAGTGAATAACCAAACTCCAGCGCACTGATGGGATGAACGGCATTAGCTTTACGAAGCTGGTCCGTATTAATTTCTGAAACACCGATGTGACGCACTTTGCCTTCTTTAATCAGATCGCTCACCGTTCCAATAATATCCTCCACAGGTACACTGTTGTCCATTCGGCTTGGCTGGTATAAATCGATGGTTTCTACACCCAGACGCGTAAGTGAGTAGTTGATGAAGTTTTTAATTGCAATCGGCCGGAGATCCATACCCAGCCACATGCCATTGTGAAAGATGGCGCCGAACTTAACACTAATGAAAGCATCATCGCGCCTGCCCTTTATGGCTTTGCCAATAAGCATCTCGTTGTGTCCAGCACCGTAGAAGTCACCCGTATTTAAAAAATTGATGCCCTGGTCTAAGGCTGCCTGAATGGTGGCAATACTTTCTTGCTCATCTGGTGCGGGACCTCCCCAGATAGATGACATTCGCATACATCCCAAACCTAGTTTAGAAACCAAAGGACCATCCTGGCCCAACTGCATTTTTTCGATCTTTTTCATAGTATAAAGATCGGGCGCTCAAAGGGTAGGAGGTTATCTGTACGGCTCAAACGACTTGTCCGTATGGCTCAACTGGATAATTTCTGAAATCATGAAGTGCTGCTTTAAAATTGCACCATGTAAATAGTAGATTAGAGAAATTTCTAATTTATATGAACGCTCGTTTCTTCGTTCCCACTACTCAAATGTTCAAAATGAAAACGCTTGCGTTAGTGCTCAGCATCGTACTCTTAAGTGTCCATAATCCCCTGCATGCACAACAGGATCCAGCCAACCATCAGAAGTTTTACTTCTTTAAGACCTGGGCATTACTCAAATATAATCACCCGAAAATGGCTAGCGGTAAAGTCGATGCGGACAGCATCTTCCTTAGCTACCTGAAAAGAATTGATCAGGCAAAAACAAAGACCCAGACGGAGGGTGTCATTCTGGACATGCTTCAATCACTCGGACCGCTAACTGCTGCAGGAGCACCAGTCTCACAGCCACTCGAAACGGATTTGCTGAAGAATATTGATCACAAATGGTTTACCAGCAAAAAATTCTCTTCTGCAGCACTTAGACTTAAACTCCAGCAGGTTTATGCCGCACGTTACACTTCCGGTCAGCACCACTACTATATGCCCAGGCACTTTGACGTGGACCTTCCTAATGAGAAAGCCTATAATTTTCCAGATACTGCTGCGCTACCATACGCACACCGCATGCTCAGTTTAGCCAAAATACAGGGTGCCATAGATTATCTTTTCCCTCATAAATACCTGATGGAAAAAGACTGGGACTTGGTTGTTCAACAAGCCATTCCAAGATTCGGGGATGCACAAAGTCGCCGTGACTATGAAAAAGAACTTCTGCTGCTAACCGCGGCGTTAAGAGATACGCATGTCAATGACTTCTATAAGACGCTTAAATATGGAAAATCCATTCTGAAGGTCCGGTTCTATCCACCTTTTGATTATGTACTTGTAAACGGTGGAAAACAAATACTGGTGACGAAAGTCATTGTGCCGGAACTATGTGCTGCTGCGGACATTCAGCCCGGCGATTTGATTTCAAAGATCAACGAAGTTACAGTTCAAGAACGTGTCACTGTACTCAGCAGGTATCTGTCTGCCTCAAATGCGAATGCGTTACACCACCAACTTAACAACTACTTAGATAATCTGCTATTTATTACCGACAGCCTGAATGCAGATTTGACTTACAAGCGTGCAGGGAAAACATTAACAACGAGGATTGAATGGGTAAGCAAACAAAAAGACCTGGGCCTGTTGACCGACCATGTGCGGCAACTCAATGCAGCAAAGATGCAGGGAAAGGACTTGGAGTTCATTGCCGATGATGTTGTGATCTTCCGGGCCAATGAAAATACACGCTTTTTGAATGCTTTTATGGAGGACCATCTCGACGCTGGTATGGACAGTTTGTTCAGCGAGGCTGGGAAGCAAAAGGGTATGATCTTCGACATGCGACAGTATCCGACCTGGGGTGGCTTTCCTTTTTTCTTGTACAACAAGTTCGGTCAGGATACCATGCCCTTTGCACAATATTATGCCCTCAACAAACAACAATTTGGTGCCTTTAGGTTGATGACCGACAACATTGAATATTACCCACCAACAGCTAAGCCTGGCATGCACCTTTACAAAGGGAAGGTCATCATTCTGGTAAATGGCAATACCCGCAGTGCTGGGGAGCACAACACCATGTTACTTCAACACATGTTTCCGCAGAGTATTACCATAGGGACGCAGACTGCAGGAGCAGATGGCGACATCGTACGTCTGACGTTGCCAGCCGGACACAAACTTGAATTTACAGGCAATGCAATATTCTACCCTGATGGCTCGGAAATCCAGCGCAAAGGCGTTAAGATCGACAAAATCATTAATGTCAAATCCAAGGATCTGCTAAATAATAAAGACACATTAATTGAGGCTGCACTTCAACTTATGAGCGCCAATTAACTTTGCTGATTTCATACACAAAGTTTAGCTTGGGCTGCTCTCCAAAGTACGTGACTTCTTGCTCACCAACCTTACTGGCGCCTAAACGTTCCATTGCAATTTGTGAGCGGATATTGCCCGCGCCAACATGAAAATGTACTTGCTCAACGTATTGAAACGCATAATCCAGCATTTTAGACTTAACGGCATGATTAATTCCCTTGCCCCAACATTTTACGGCATAGAAGGTGTACCCGATCAGGATCCTATTTGCTTGTTCCTCATAATCGTAAAATCGGGTGCAGCCCAGGATCTCACCGCTTACCTTATCAACGATTTTAAATGCCCCCAGACTTTGTATCGCACCCTGGAAGAAATTCGCGAACACATCCTTTTTCCAGCGATCCTGATTCGGATGTTGCGCCCAGATTGCTGGATCAGATGCCACAGCATACAAATCTTCAAAGTCGCCAACTGCTAAAGGTTGGAGCACCACATGCTCAGTTTCTAAAATCGGTTGTATGTTCATTGAGTTGCCTTTATAGACGAATATCGAAAATCTGCTGTTGATAATGCGCATCTCAAATCCCATAAATTCGCGTTTTTGCAAACATAAAATATCGCAATCAAGTTAATGCTGCATGCATAACATTCTATTTTTCGGCGACAGTCTGACAGCAGGGTATGGACTTGCAAATGTTTCCGTGGAATCCTTACCCGCATTACTACAGGAGAAAATCAATGCTGCGGGATTGGAATTTAAGGTCATTAACGCAGGCGTAAGCGGCGAAACGTCTGCCGGTGGGCTTACGCGGATTGACCTGCTCCTGAACCAGCAAATTGATGTTTTCGTCCTGGAGCTTGGTGCGAATGACATCCTCCGAGGCATCTCCCCAAAACATACTGCTGCTAACCTGCAGGGTATTGTAGATAAAGTTAAAAAGCGGTACCCGGAAGCCAGGATGCTCCTGCTGGGTATGGAGCTGCCCGCATGGATTCCAGGTACGCTGGTGGCGGATTTCCGAAGCATCTTCCGTCAGGTGGCACAACACAACGATATGGCGCTGGTGCCTTTTATGCTCGATGGCGTAGCTGGCGTGCGGCACCTCAACCTTCATGATGGCATCCATCCAACTGCTGCAGGTTACCGCATTGTGGCCGACAAGGTCTGGCCAGTGTTAAAGCGGCTCATCAGTTGATCCTGCCCAGATAGATGCTGTCCGAAACCCGGCTCCGGTCTTTAGAACTAAACGAGATGTAAACTTCTATCCGCTCGAGCAGGTATGCTTGTGGAAGTAAAAGGAAATCCTCGTATTGATTTCTTTTCGCACCTGCAGTTTCATACAGCGAGGTATTATGATCGGGCAAGTAGGCCATCATCATGACCTGATCTTCAGCATCGTCAAAATCATCGGTATGCCACATCCAGCTGAAACGTAGACCATTTGCTTCCACATTTACCGCCGGCGCTTCTGCAACCGTAGCAGTACCCTTGCTCAATTGCAGGTTTTCATAATCCAGTTCCTGTAATCCTGCTAACAATCCCGAAAGTCGATACCGGTTGCAGGAGGTTGCTACGTTGTGATAGTTCAAACCCAGACCTTTCGCTTCTACGCTGAATCCTGCCTTTAGGTAAGGTTTAATGGTGCTGAATAGTTCCATCAAGGTCTTCATCTTTTGCCTGTTCTTAATTTCGGCTGCTGTTGCCTGGGCCTTCCGTCCCTCTCCCAAACCCCTAAGGACGTTCCTGTAACCATCGAAGTACCAAATGGAGGGGCCGACCTTCCCACTTACCGGGCCCAATATCCCTTTTTTTGCAATTCCCATTTTTTATGTTTTATGTGAATACACAAGCTAAGTCAAAGCTGTCGGACTGCATGTGGCGGAAAAACTGCCACATTTCCGCCACACGTCTTTATTGTTGGTTAGAGCCGGATTTTGCCTGAAGAAAATTAATCTGTTTCCAAATGGTATAGGAATGGGAATAAATAAAGGACGTACTAAGAACAACAAGCGGGATCACTAGCCGGCCAAAGGGGGACCACAAGGAAGGGAATAGGGGTCGGCAAGCCTGGCGCCCAGTTAACCCCCCGGGGGAGGCCTGCCGAGGGCCTGTCGGGGCCCTATCAGGGTTGTACTTGCCCCTGTGTTAATCTTTATTAATCGAGCATCACCATCATTTCTTAAGCTAATCAACCTTCTTCTAGGATGACTTTTTAATTAAAACTGATTACGTCCAGTCAGGTCTATGAACATCGACTATTAAAATTAATTCTAAATAAGGCTTGGAAATCGGAAAGTCATTTCTATTTTTGTGGCACTTAGAATTGATCTAAATAAAAGAATGAAGAATCTCTACGCGTTATTACTACTAAATTTTCTGTTTTTAAATACACTTTTTGCCCAGAACACAACCGTAAAAGGAAAAGTGCAGAATGAAGAAGGTGTTTCCTTGCAACATGTTAACATTACGGTTGAAAAATCAAATGTAAACGCCAGAACAGATGAGTATGGTAACTACGAAATGAGAATTCCTGCTGGAAAGTACACCTTTAAAGTCAAAATGATGGGCTACGCGCCACAAATCAAGACTGTAGAAATTCCTGCAGGTGGTACCCAGATCAACTTCACCCTGAAGGATGAAAAGAATGATCTTTCTGAAGTTGAAGTTTTCGGAACTAGTAATAAGCAACAGGCTAAGCTCGACGCGATCACCCGCTTACCTTTAAAAGCAAGTGATCAGATCCAGAGTATCTCTGTGATTTCAAATAAATTAATTGAACAACAAGGTGCGCTAAGTGTAATTGAAGGTGTACGTAATGTTCCTGGTGTATATACTTACGCAACTTACGGGGGTGTAAGGGAGAGTATTTCTTCACGTGGTTTTCGGGGTATCCCAACCTTGAAAAATGGTGTCCGTGTAATGAGTGATTTCCGTGGTATGGGTTTCTCTTCTGATATGCAAGGGGTAGAAAGCATCCAGGTGATTAAAGGTGCAAGCTCCATTACCATGGGTGCTGCAACTGATCTTGGCGGTCCGGGTGGTATCGTAAATGTGGTAACCAAAACACCGAAGTTTGAGAACTCCGGCAACATCTCCTTCCGTGCAGGCAGCTGGGATCTTGTCCGCCCAACCTTTGATGTGCAGCGTGTGGTTAATAAAGCCAACACCCTTGCCGTTCGTTTGAATGGTGCATATGAGAACGGTGGAAAATTCCGTGATCACATGGGTAATGAATCGTTCTACATCAATCCTTCCTTAGAATGGCGTCCGGATGCTAAAACCAGCTTGACGGTAGAGATGGATTACTTCAACGAAAAACAAGCAGTTGATGCAGGTACCGTAAACCTGTCGCTTGGAAACAAAACCAACCAGATTTACGATTTGCCTTCAAACCGGTTCCTGGGTTTTGAATCTGATAAAACAGATACCAAACACAGTACCTACACAGCCAGGTTAAAACGTGATCTATCCGATAAACTATACCTTCGTGCAGCCATGTTCTATTCGAACTACGATAGTGATGCCATTAAAACCGGACTTGCTGCGGCAAGGGGTAACGGCATCAACGTAGATCAGGTAAACATTTACAACCGTTCCATTGCGCACAACAACGCCAGAGAAGACAAAAACACCGTCTTACAATTAGATTTAATCGGACAAAAAGTAAAAACAGGTAAGATCTCCCATACTTTCCAGGTGGGTGGTGATTTCAGGTATTTAGATTTATATCAGCCTACTTATAACAGTATTGCAGTTGACCAGATCAACGTGTTGGACCCTTCAACCGTTACCAACCAACTGCCTTCAGGCATCAATCCTGCATTTCAATTGACTACAGAGGTACAGTCTTACGACTACCGTTTTGGTATCACCATTCAGGACGTGATTCAGGTTACAGATTGGGCAAGAGCTTATGGTGGTGTCCGTTACAGCACCAATAAAACCCGTGATAATGGTGCTTCAAGTGCTACATCCAGTTTCTGGAATCCATTGGCAGGTGTGATGTTCACCCTTAAACCAGGATTTAACATATTCGGGTCTTATACCAACAGTACCAACCCAAGATCAGCATCTGTGATAGATATCAATGGCGACCCACTTGGGGCAGAGCGGATTGATCAGTTGGAAGCCGGTATTAAATCGGAGTGGTTCAATGACCGTCTTCGTTTTAACCTGACTTTCTATAAAATCAACAACAAAGACATGAACCTGGAAGCATTTAACCTAGATGCCAACGGTATTGTACAACCTGCTGGTTACTACATTAAGGGGGGTAATGATGAAAGAAAAGGTATTGAAGTGGAATTAACAGGAAAGATTTTACCGAATCTGGAAGTGGTAACCGGATATGCTTATATCAACGCACAATTTAAAGACCACACGACATTTGTTCCGGGATCTGCGCCGAATAACACACCTAAGCATACATTTAATGCTTATGCAAATTACACCTTCGACAACAGCAGCAAGCTGAAAGGATTGAACATTGGTGCAGGTGTTTATTACCTGGGTGAGCGCCCTTATAACGACTGGACCCAGGCTGGTGTACAGTACCATGCCATTGATCCAAACACGGCACCCTGGTTTAACAAAGCTTACACACTGGTGAACGTTCAGGTGGGTTATCCGGTAACGAAGAGTTTAACCCTGAGAGCACTGGTGAACAACATATTTGATAACGTAGGTTATGATGCTTACCGGTCAAACTTTATAGACAGAATTGCACCTAGGAACATTTCAGGTGTGTTGAGCTACAAATTTTAAGTAGGCACTTAAGTATTGATAAAGGGATATCCTCTGAAAGGGGGATATTTTTTTAGTATAACAAGAGTAGCAAGATAGCAGTTGGATTTGACACGATAGGAAGATGGATCGTGTGCCTTAAAAAAGATAAATCGTATAAAATGAATAAGAAGTACAGCTTTCGGAAATTTTCAAATGACATCCACTTGTGGTTGGGAATTGCAAGCGGCCTGGTGCTGTTTGTGGTATGCCTTACCGGAACCATCCTGACCTTTGAAAAGGAAATTGTAGAATGGGCAGACGCGGAGCGATACCACGTTGAGGCACCTGCAGGTACTGGAGCCATTCCTATTGATCAGCTTGTTGGAAAAACAGAAGCGGGTTTAAAAGGTAAAGTTACCGGCATTGAAATTCCAGCCAATCCAAATGCTGTTTACCGCTTTACCGTACAGGAAAAAGGTCCAAAAGGGGGGAAAGCTGAAGGTGGTCCTGGTGCGAAGGGTGGAAAAGGCGGTGGTGGTAAAACCTATCTGGTTAATCCATACAACGGCGACATCATGGGTACAACAAAAAGCGCCACGGCAGAATTCTCTTCAACCACAATGGGTTTGCACCGCTGGTTGTTGTTACAGGATAGTGGAGGCAAAATCGTTGTTGGTGCAGCGACCATCATCTTTGTGTTTTTAGTGCTTTCCGGAATCGTATTGTGGTGGCCAATTAAACTTCGAAACTGGAAACAGGGTTTCCAGATCAAGTTTTCAGGGAACTGGAAAAGGATTAACCATGACCTGCACAATACCTTGGGCTTCTATTCTTTCCTGGTACTATTGGTTATGGCATTAACAGGACTTTGCTGGTCGTTTGAATGGTATAAGAAAGGTGCAAGTGACATACTAGGGGATGAAGTTTTCAAACAGCGTAAAGAGAAACCGATGGCTTCAGATCCCTTAAATGCAGCTGCTGCCGTTAAGCCCATGCTTGCTTCCTTAATTTCGACTGCGGATCAGAGTTTCCCCTATGAAGGTAATTACAGGTTACGCTTCCCGGCAGATTCAGCGGGTTCTTATGTGATCAATAAAAGTCGCACGGGATTTTTCGCGTTAACTGCTGCAGATAAGATACAATTTGAACAATATACCGGTGCAGTACTGAAGACTGAGCGCTTTAGTGATAAGCCATTCAATCAGCAGGTTGCAGGTTCCGTACGTTCCCTGCACCTGGGCGATATCTTTGGTACCTTCTCTAAGATCATGTATTTCCTGGCCTGTCTGTTTGCCACGAGTCTACCGGTTACGGGAACGATCATCTGGATCAACAAGCTTCGCAAAAAGAATAAAAAACAGGCTAGCAGTAAACGTAGAATTCAACGGTTGAAGCAACACCAAACGGCGCCTGCATTATAGCTTTTTAGGTAAAAAATCCGGCTTCTGGGGCATGCTTGAAGCCGGATTAAGGCAGCCTTAAAAAAAGATCTTATTCCTTCACTTTCGTAAAGGGTTCTTGCGTCCATGCTGATGCCCGTTCAGGACAGTCGTCAGAAATTAACGTTAAAACCAACTGCTCCGCTTTCATCGCAAACTTCAACTTAAATGTGGAGCCTTCAGGGCATGGGCTACCGCCTGAGGTTTTCTTCAGGATAAGCGTATCTCCGCTGATTTTGTAACTCATACTTTCCAGTAATTCGTTGTTCTCCGCGACATACACTTCGAAAACATCTGTCTGGAACTTTAATGTCACCGGGACAAGGTCAGGAACGGCCAGATTACCATTCCATTTTGTGTTTGAGATCTGTGCCTGCGCAAGCATTCCGCAGAACAGGCATAGTACAAGTAAAAACAGCCTTTTCATAACCTGTTGATTAATAGCAGAATATAGGGAATTCTACTTGCACAAAAAACAACATAATTGTGCCATTTGTGAGAAAGGCCCTGCAAACGCTGTTGTTTTTCAGGAATTTCTTTAACTTCATGTATTGCCATCATAGGCAGTCACAACCGATATAAACCGTATGAAATTTATTAATATGTTCATGGTGATCCAGCTGGTGATTTCCATTCCATTGACTTATGTAAACGCACAATCCACTAAGCCTGCACAGACAAAGGTTGCAAACGGCTTACTTGAAGGTACCGTAGAAGCTTCCGGCATTAAGAGCTTTAAAGGTGTCCCTTTTGCAAAGCCCCCGGTTGCGGACCTGCGATGGAAAGCACCCCAGCCCGCAGAGAATTGGTCAGGCGTTAAAAAAGCAGATAAGTTCGCAAAAAGCCCGATGCAGGCGCGCATCTTTGGAGACATGATGTTCCGCTCTGGCGGCACCAGTGAAGATTGCCTTTACCTGAATGTATGGACACCGGCTAAAACAATGAAAGAAAAACTGCCGGTACTGGTTTACTTTTACGGTGGTGGCTACGTTGCCGGTGATGGATCTGAAGGCCGGTATGACGGTGAAGCGATGGCGAAAACGGGCATCGTAAGTTTAACGGTAAATTACAGATTGGGTGTGTTTGGCTTTATGGCACATCCCGAACTTTCAAAAGAAACCTCTTACAAAGGATCTGGTAACTACGGTTTACTGGATCAATATGCTGCTTTGAAATGGGTACGTGAAAACATCGCTGCATTTGGTGGTGATCCAAACCGCGTAACCATTGCAGGTGAATCTGCAGGCTCGATCTCTGTATCTGCGCAAATGGCTTCGCCGCTCTCGAAGAACCTTATTGCTGGTGGGATTGGAGAGAGTGGGGCGATGATTAAACCAACCTTAGCGCCTTTACCCTTAGCAGAAGCAGAAAAGAACGGATTGGCATTTGCCTCGAAAGTACAGGCCGAATCCTTGCAGGCACTGCGGGCGATTTCTGCGGAGGATCTGCTTAAGGCTGCCACCGGACCAAATGGCTTTAGAACTGCAGCAACCATCGACGGCTACTTCCTTCCAAAAACCCTGAGTGAGATCTTCGCCGCCAGCGAACAGGCGAAGGTGCCATTGCTTGCCGGCTGGAACTCTGCAGAAACGCCTTACCAGGGCTTTATGCGTGCGGAGCCACCAACACCGGAAGCCTATGCTAAAAGAGTTAAGGAAGATTTCCCGGAGCATGCAGAACAAGTGCTTAAGTTATATCCTGGAAATTCAGCAGCTGAAGTGGTGAAGTCCGCAACTGCTCTGGCAAGTGATCGCTTTATCGCTTACAGTACCTGGAAGTGGATGGACCTGCATGCAAAGACAAGCACGCAGCCGACCTACAGATATCTTTTCTCAAAGTCAAAACCGCCAATGACGGCAGAATTTGCCAATGCGACAACCGGACTGGCAGGTGGGGTAACCAAATCAACGGATCAGAAAGCTGCTGCTCCGGCACCACCGAAACTGATGTCTGATGGTGCGCCACATGCTTTTGAGATTGAATACGCCATGGGCAATCTGGACAAAAATCCGGTTTACGCCTGGACGGCAGAAGATCATCAGATATCCAGGACGATGTTAACGTACTTCTCGAACTTTATCAAAACAGGAAATCCTAATGGCGGAGGTCTGCCGAAATGGACACCGATCAGCAATCCGGAGCAATCCAGCTTTATGAATATCGGACTGAAGACAGCTTCAGAAAAGGCGACCGATCTTGAGCGCTACCGCTTTCTGGATCAGCTATATTCTAAATAGGCGGTATAATCTCATTTCGGGTGTTATCTTTGCAAAAAAGTTATAATGCTCGAAATTATCTATCAGGATGAACACCTGATTGCCATAAATAAGCCGCACGGCTTGCTTGTTCACCGCTCTTTCATTGCCAACGATGCGAAGGAATTTGCATTGCAGCTGTTGCGCGATCAGGTGAACCGTCGCGTGAGCCCTGTACATCGTTTGGACCGGAAGACTTCCGGTCTTTTACTTTTTGCCTTTGAAAAAGAGGTGGAGGTAGCCTTGCATAAGCAGTTTCAGGAGAGTGCAGTTCGCAAGAAGTACATGGCCATTTTGCGCGGCTATGCGCCGGATAGTATGGACATCGATTATCCATTGGTTAAGGAGAACGGTGCCATCCAGGATGCTTTTACCTCTTTTGTTACGGTAAAAAGAGCGGAGCTGGATATCCCTTTGGGTAAACATCCGACCTCGAGGTACTCGCTGGTTGAAGCAACGCCAACGACTGGCAGAATGCACCAGTTGCGTAAACATTTTGCGCACATCTGCTATCCGATTATCGGCGACCGCAAGCACGGCTGTAACAAACAAAACCGTTTTTTTAAAGAGCAGTGGGATATGACCACGATGCTCTTACATGCCTCATCGCTGAATTTTATACATCCCGTAACCGGTGAACAATTAAACCTGCAGGCAGACTACCATCCTGAATTCAGGCGGGTTATGTCGCTTATGGGCTGGAATGCACACGAATGACCTTTACGATATGATTTCCAAGTTAGTTAAACGTATGCTGCTAATCGCGATAATTGCAGCGCCCAAACTTTTACATGCACAAGCTGAATTTCCCCAGCGCATTGTTGCAGACCGCGAGAATGCGGTTGCCCAACAACAAAAACCTTATGTCATCCTGATTTCTGCAGACGGCTTTCGCCATGATTATGCAAAGAAATATCAGGCGGAAAATCTTCTTAGGCTAAGTGCGAGTGGGGTTCAGGCGGACCGGATGATTCCCAGTTATCCGACCTTAACCTTTCCCAACCATTATACCCTGGTTACAGGTCTATATCCGGCACACCATGGTTTAGTAAACAATACTTTTTATGATGCCAGTCGTAATGACCGGTATAGCATGTCGGCACAAACGAAAGTGCAGGATGGTAGCTGGTATGGCGGCACACCGCTATGGGTACTTGCAGAGCAGCAACAAATGGTATCTGCCAGTTTCTTTTGGGTGGGCTCGGAAGCCGATGTTAAAGGGGTAAGGCCAACTTACAGTTATGATTTTACCGAAAAGTTCCCAATGGCAGATCGTATTCAGGTAGTTAAAGACTGGTTGAATCTTCCGGAAGAAAAAAGACCCCATCTGATTACCTTCTACATTTCTGAGCCTGACCATTCCGGACATGATCATGGACCGGAATCTCCGGAGGCTGCCGAAGCGGTGAAGATGGTGGATGAGGCGGTATTGGCCTTAACGGAAGTGGTTAAATCAACAGGACTGCCCGTTAACTTCATATTTCTTGCTGATCATGGAATGACCAGCGTTGATCGTGAACGCCCATTGAGCTTGCCAAAAAGTATCGATCTGGAAAAGTTTGTTGTGCCCACATCTGGTACAACAGTGAGTATTCATGCAAAGAATAAGGCTGATATTAAACCCTTATATAAACAACTGAAGCGTGAAGCGGTAGATTACCAGGTTTATCTTAAAACGCGGATGCCGAAGAAGTTTCACTATGGTGCCAAAGATGATAAGTTTAATCGAGTGGGTGACATTGTACTTATCCCGGAATGGCCACGCGTTTTTTCAAGTCGTACGCCAAAGCCGGGTCAGCATGGCTTTGATCCGACTAAAGTTGAAGACATGCATGCAACTTTCTTCGCTTGGGGCCCCGCCTTTAAGTCGGGTCTGAAGATTCCGGCCTTCGAGAATGTGAACGTCTACCCGCTGATCACAGAGATCCTCGGTTTGGAATACACAGAGAAAATTGATGGCAAAAAAAAGGTCCTTCAGCACGTGCTGAAGAAGTGATCTGCATGCTTTTAACATTTTTTAACAAATCATAGATTATACTTTTTTAACAAACCGCAGTCCTATCTACAAACACAGGAAGAGGCCCTGGAAATTTCAGGTTCCTGTCTGTTCATCAAAATGCTGTTTTACATAGCAGGTAGATAGGTTAGGTTAGGTAGGGCCGGAACAGGAATGTTCCGGCCTTTTTGTGAAAGGTGTTTGTCTGCTGACGGTTCTAAATTTTAGGTCCGTTATATTTGAAATTATGTTGTTGCGTTAATAGGAGCAGTAAAGTTGTTCCAAAACAATTATTAGAAATATGATAAAAAGATTTTTTTCAGGAAGAGTAAGGCTTATTGTTGCCTTGGCATGTGCTCCATTATTTACGTTTGCGCAAAAAGCAAACTGGCAAAATTTAGATCTAAAAACAGATTCCGCATTTGGGATAAGCACGGAACGTGCGTACAAAGAATTACTTAAAGGTAAAAAAGCCACTCCAGTAATCGTTGGGGTTTTAGATGGTGGTGTCGATATTACACATGAAGACCTTAAAAGCGTGCTTTGGGTGAATAAAAAAGAAAAGGCGGGTAACGGCATTGATGATGACAAGAACGGCTATAAGGATGATGTAAACGGATGGAACTTTTTGGGTAACGAAAAAGGCTCTGTTGAATTTGAAGCGTTGGAACTTACACGTCTGATCAGACGGGACATGAAGAAATTTGCGAACGTTACTGACGTAGCAAGGGAAGATGAAGCGGCCTATGGAAAGTTCAGGGCCATGAAAGCAGATTACGACAAACAAGTTGATGAAGCAAAGGAAAGTCTTGCTGGCATTCAGGGCTTCAAAGGTGTTTTGGATCGCATCGTAGCAAAGATTGGTAAAGCAGAACCTACTGCAGCGGACTTCGAGCAATACAAGGCCACCGATGCTATGGAGACCCGTTTAAAAACCATTATGGTCGGCGCCCTAAAGGAAGATACCTTTAAAGACTTTTATAAGAACCAGATCCAGAAGGGTGTAGATCACTATGAGGAAATGTTGAAATACAACCTGAACCTTGAATATGATCCAAGACCGGAACTGGTTGGCGATGATTATGCAAACGGCCGTGAGAAGATTTATGGTAACAATGATGTAAAAGGTCCTGACGCAAGTCATGGTACCCACGTTGCAGGTATTGTCGCTGCAGACAGAAACAATAACATCGGCATCAAGGGTGTTTCTGATAGAGCTTTAATTATGGGTGTTCGTGCCGTACCAGGCGGTGATGAGCGTGATAAAGACGTTGCGAACTCCATCCGTTATGCGGTTGATAATGGCGCGAAAGTAATTAACATGAGCTTTGGTAAAGCTTACTCATGGGATAAAAAATTGGTTGATGATGCCGTTAAGTATGCGATGTCTAAAGATGTGCTGCTTGTACATGCGGCAGGAAATGATAACAAGAATACAGATGTAGAAAAGAACTTTCCTAACCGTAATTATGAAGATGGCGGCACTGCCGGCGCTTACATCTCGGTAGGGGCTTCAGGCTGGGCGGATGACGAGACATTGAAAGCCAGTTTCTCCAATTACGGGAAAACCAGCGTTGATGTTTTTGCACCTGGCGTTCAGATCAACTCTACCATTCCGGACGGGAATGCGTATGCGAAATACGATGGTACCAGTATGGCAGCACCAGTTGTTGCAGGTTTAGCAGCAACCATCCGCTCTTATTACCCTAAATTAACCGCAGTACAGGTGAAAGAGATCATCATGAAATCCGTTGTTAAAGTAGATCATCCCGTAACAGTGATGGTTAACGAAGCACCGGTTTCTATGCCGTTTTCTGACCTATGTGTTACAGGTGGTGTTGTAAATGCTTACAATGCATTGAAGCTCGCTGCAACCTACAAATAAGCATTTTGGATCTTATTCAGATCCGTATGAATCCCCTGTATCGGCATGAGTGCCGAAGCAGGGGATTTTTTATTGTTTATCCGCTTCAAACTTCTCAAATGACCATACTGCTTTCTTCCTTTTATACCATACTTTATAACTCTGACTCGGTGGAATTGTAAAGTGGAAGGTTAGTTCAGTTTCATTGGCATCCTTTGGGAGAAAACTGGATAACAGGGCATCCGCAATGTTCTTGATTTGTTCTTCTGTATGCATGTTTAAAGGTAAAAGTACCGGCTGACATTAGGAAATAACTAATGATTATTTCAAATACCGGGGGGTGCCAATCTAAGATGGAAACATTACGATTTTTCTGCTGCATGCAGGTCCTTGAGTAACTACTATTGAATTTTACTAGTAGTGATGTCAGAAATCTCCAGGACTTTGGTATATGCCACTTTGCTGATCTTCCTGTGCCAACTTTGCGGACTGCAGTTGCATGCGCAATCCTGGTTGCCGGGTTACAATTACCGCAAAAAGATCACCATTAACAAGGCCATGGTCTCTGGTAATGTAGACCTGCAGGACTTTCAACTGCTTGTTGTCCTGGAACATTCGGATTTGAGGTATGTTGCTGGTGCCTGTACTGGTAATAAGCTTTCTGGTACAAAGGGAAGGGATTTTGCTTTCACTACCGTTGCTGCACCGCAGACACCCTTGAGTTTTCAGCTGGATGAATATGTACCTGCAACCGGTCGGTTGGTTAGCTGGGTACGCCTCAGTTCCCTGGCCGCTGCCAGCAGTAGTTCAGCTGCTACGCAGATTTACCTGTATTATGGATCTAATATCCTGCACTTCCCCGCTGGAACGGCCGCGGAACATACCTGGAATGGGGATCAGGATCGTGTATGGCATATGAATCCGCAGGTTCCTGGTTTGCCCTTGGTTAACGGCGCAAGTAGTTTATCAGCGGAACGGTTGACGCCTTCTGCGAGCATGAACGCTTCGAACATTGTACCGGGTAAGATTGGTAATGCCCTCCTGTTAAACGGCAGCAACCAGTACCTGACCTCCAGTAAGATAAACAGTACTAATTTTTTAATCTCCTGCTGGATAAAATTCACAGCAACCAATCGGGAGCAGGTTATTCTAAGTACAGACAGTGCAGACTTTGGCGGTTATTCGCTGAAGTTGGGGACAGACGGAAGACTGGTGCAGGAGACAAGAAGCCGGACGGTGCTCACCACTCGGAGATCAGTAGTGCAGTTGGTGCCGGATCGGTGGTATCATGTCGTAAGTCAATCGTTCCAGGGAAGGCGGGACCTGATCGTTGATGGAGTGAGCTCCATTAGCGGATTAGGGAACACTGGAGTGGTATCAGGAGGAAGTTTAATCGTGGGATGCAGTAAACAGCAGAACTCATATTTCGGCGGGCAGTTGGATGAACTACGGATTCAAA
>Ga0182006_1001193_pt1 | contig 16261 bp, 10 predicted proteins | sample Sormic07211104_1_FD_123022 | JGI IMG/M metagenome (GOLD analysis project Ga0182006, IMG submission 123022) | Rhizosphere microbial communities from Sorghum bicolor, Mead, Nebraska, USA - 072115-104_1 MetaG | ecosystem: Host-associated > Plants > Roots > Rhizosphere | place: USA: Nebraska...
CGTTGCCCGCCGCATGGGCGATACCTGCCCAGTGGACCGACGTGATCGAACGCCTGGACGTCCATGGCATTCCGTATACCCGCACCACGACCGCCGTCCGCGTGGACGCCGAGGCGGACCAGCTCTCGCAACCGAAGTGGGCGGACAAGCCTTTCGAAGGCCATCACATGCTCAGGGATGTCGGCATCTCAACAGAGAGGGAACCCGTCGAGTTGCCCGCAGGCACCGTCATCGTCCGCTCCGACAACGCCGATGCGGTCCTCGCGCTCAACCTGCTCGACGCCCGCGCGCCGGACTCCGTGCTGCGCTGGGGCTACCTCAACGCGATTTTCGAACCGAAGGAATACGGCGAACCGCGTGTCGTGGAAGCGCTGGCGCGAAAGATGATCGCGGAAGACCCGGCGCTCAAGACGGCATTCGAAACGAGGCTCAAGAACGATCCCGCCTTCGCCGCGAGCCCGCGCGCGCGTCTCGCCTTCTTCTTCGAACGCAGCCCGTGGTACACGGCGCAGAAGGTCGGGGCGTATCCCGTGCTTCGCCTCGACGACGCGGCGTTGAAGGCGCTGGATGCCGCGCCTCCGGCGAAAACCGGAACCTGACCCCGGCAAACGGACGGCCGGGTCAGGCCACCACCTCGAAGGGACGCATCATTTCGTTGGCCTCGTGCTCGGCGAGATGGCAATGCCATGCATAACGGCCTGCGTATCCGTCGAAGGTCGCGACGATGCGCGTGACCATGCCCGGATACACCTGCACCACGTCCTTCCAGCCGCGCTCGTGCACCGGAGGCTCCTGTGCTGGTCCCACGTAACGGATGGTCTTCTTCGCCACGTACTCGTCCACGTCGAAGGGCCGGCGGTCGAGGATCTGGAAGCGCACCAGGTGCAGGTGGATCGGGTGCGTGTCTTCGGTGAGGTTCACCAGGTTCCACGACTCCGTCGCGCCAAGCTTCACCGATTCCGTCACCGGGTCGTGCCATCGCTTGCCGTTGAGCAACATCAACATCGGCGTGGCCACGCAATCGCTGTATTCGTCCAGCGTAAGTTCGCGGGATTTCGATGCCGACGCCTCGGTCACGCGTGGCAGGTCGCGCAGCACATCGGGAACGCGGCTGTCGTCACGCACCTGGCCTTGCCCCACCGCGAAGCGCATCAGCGGCAGCGCATCGTTCATCAGTTCCACCGAGCCACCACGCAGCGTCGCGAAATCCACGACCACGTCCATCCGTTCGCCGGGCGCCATGAAGACCGATGTCACGGTCGCCGGCGCGGCGAGCAAGCCCTGGTCGGAACCGATGACCTGGAACGTCCGTCCATCGCGGAAGCGAAGGTGATAGAAGCGCCCGTTCGCCGCGTTCAACACGCGTAGGCGATAACGGCGCGGCTGCACCTCCGCGCGGGGCAGGATGGCGCCGTTGACCAGGGTGAGGTTGCCGAATACCTCCGGTACCCATGGGGCCTTCGCATCGCCGGAATCGGGGTAGTAGAGACGGCCGTCGGTGCGCAACAGGCGATCCGCGAGCACCAGCGGCAATTCCTGTTCACCCGATGGCAATCCCAGCGAGAGCTCGTGCTCGTCGCGCAACAGGTACAGGCCCATCAATCCGGCATACATGTTGAGCCGGTTGATGCCCATCGCATGGTCGTGATACCAGAGCGTCGCCGCATCCTGCGCATTCGGGTAATGGTGACGGCGGGACTTCCCGGGCACGTACCAGTCCTCTGGATAACCATCGTCCTTGCGCGGCACCTTCGCGCCGTGGAGATGCACGATGGCGCGTACGTCGGGCTTGTCCGCCTCCGCGCCGCAGATCGCGTGATCCACCGGGAGGAAGTGACGCGCCGGCAACGCGTTCTCCCACACCACGTCGAACGCCTGGCCACGGCGCGCTTCGATGGTGGGCCCGGGATAGTGCCCTCCATAAGTCCACAGCGTGGTCGGCGGCAGGTCGCGATGCAGCGCTTGCGCGGTCTCGGCCATGCGCACCCGCAAGGGCTTGCCGGGGACCGGACGCAACACGGGAGGGATCGGCAACACGTCGACGAAGGGTGCGAGCCGGGTGGGATCGACGAGGCCCGGCATGCGGGTGGCATCGCCCATGGCGTGCATGCACAGGCTGTTGCCCACTTGCCCCGCCGTCGCCTGCATCGCATGCATGTCGTGCGCGAACAGCCGCGACGGGATCCAACCCGCCGCGGCCATCCACCCCGCCGTCGTCAGGAAACGACGGCGATCAACCATGCCCACCGTTCCCGAACGGCCAGTACGGCCAGCCACCCGGATGCTTCGGCTGGCCCGTCGACTCGTCGAGGATCAGCTTGCGTTCGAACAGGCGCGGCAGGAAGAAGTCGAACATGCCGTCGAGACGGCCGGCCTGCGCATCCGTCGAGCCACCGCCGATGCGCTGGCTGGCGAGCCAGTTGTCCTCGATGAAACGGGTGATCGAACTCTGGTCGGTCACCGAATGGTCGACCATGTTCTCGCGCGCCCACGGCGAGATCACGAGCAGCGGTAGGCGCGGACCGAAGCCGCAACGACCCTGTGCCGGCGTCTTGCCGTCGAGTCCCGGCAAGGTGCCGCGACCGTTGCACACGCCCGCCCCGTCGAGCGCATCGGCGCTGCCCGTGGAGGCGTTCATGCGCGGCGGTTCCTGATGGTCGTACCAGCCATCCGAATCGTCGTATGCGATCACGACCGCCGTGTCACGCCACTCGCCGCTTTGCTGGAGCGCGTTGATCACGTGCACGAGGAAGGCCTGCTCGTCGATCGGATCGGAATAACCCGCGTGACCATCCTGGTAGGCGGGTGCCTTGAGGAAGCTCACCGCAGGCAGGTTGTCCGCGTCGAGGGCGTCGTAGAAGTCCTCGATGTCGTACTGGTGGTTGGCCTGGTCGGTCTTGCCGATGGCCGCGACGGAGGAAGGACGCGCGTGCGTGGGATTGGCCGTCGAGGGGTAGTACTGGAACGGCGCGTGATGCGGACTGTAGTCGTTGGAGCTGGCGTTGGTGATCTTCGACAGCGTCCGGCGCGTGCAGCCGGTGCTGCCGTCGGCGTTGGTGCGGGTGACGTCGAAGCCGCCCTGGAACCAACCCCACGTGATATGACGGTCGTTGAGCAGGTCGCCGATGTTGCGGCCGCCCATGGTCGCCTGGTTGGCCGTGGGTGAAGAGCAGATGTCGCCGATCGGGTCGGGGTCGCCGATCATCGTGAGGCCGCCATGGCCGTCGTCGGTCTCGGCGCCGGTGCCGTTGAGGGTGGCGACGACGCCGGCGGTCTGGCCGGCGATGAGGTTCACCGCGCCCGGCGAAGACGGGCCGAAACCCGTGCCGTAGCTGTTGTCGCTCATGGTGAAGTTCTGCGCATAGTTCCACAGCGCGGTGACGGTGTTGCCGTCGTAGTAGCCCATCACCTGGCCCTTGCCTTCCTGCGAGGCATCGCCGCCCGGCAGCGCTTCGCCGCGACCGGTGTACTGCGGAAAGAGATCCATCTTGCCGCCGTCGAAGGCGCGTTGTTCCGAGGTGTACCCGTGGTCCTGATCGGCGGTGGCGGCCTGCGCGCGGGCGAGGCGGAACGGATTGATCGCGGCGTCGCCGTTGCCGGGGTTGCTCGCGGTCGGATTGGCCGTGAGCAAGGCGTGGCTGAGACCGTTCACCGGCGGCGTGAACGGCCGCGCGTAGAAGGCCGGTTCACCGCTGGGATTGGCCGCGAAGGGATAGGTACCGAAGTAGTGATCGAAGGAGACGTTCTCCTGGAAGATCACCACCAGGTGCTTGATCGGCGTGGCGGTACGCGGGTCCTTGTTGCCGTGACCGCCATGACCGAAGCCGAGTGCGCTGGACGCAGCCTCGGCGGGGGTACTGACGGCCTGCTGCGCCGCGACGATCGACGCGGCGGAAAGGGTGAGCACGCAGGCGATGCCCGCGGCCAGTAACTTGCGCATGACGGATGCTCCTCGGAGGTGGATCGACCGATTGCCTTGGGCCGCATCCCCTGTCATGCGGTCGCCGCAGCGTAGGAAGCCGGTATGACAATCCGGGGACATTCGCCGTGAGTTATTGCGAAATTCAGGGAACCATGACTTTCGTCACAGTCGGCCCTGCGTGGGGGCCGCAGCGGATATGCTGGGGAGCAACGGTGCCGGGGGCACCGTCATCGACACCATGAAAGAGGGAAATCCATGACCAAGCAGTATCTGAAGCCGCTCGCGCTGGCCCTGGCCGTCGCGCTCGCCGGCACGGCGTGCAGCAAGCACAACGATGCCGACACGGCGGTGCCCGGTGGCAACCAGCCCGCCACGCCCAGCAGCGCGGCTCCTGCCGCCGCCGGCACCACCGCGGCGGCCAAGCCTGCCGGTCCGACGTTCAATATCGCCGACCTGGACACCGGCATCGACGCGTGCAGCGACTTCAACGGCTTCGTCAACGCCAAGTGGGTCGCGGCCAATCCGATTCCCGAGGACCGCACCCGCTGGGGCGCTTTCGACCAGCTGGCCGAGAACAGCCTCAACACGCAGCACGACATCGTCGATGCCATGGACAAGGGCGCGGCTAACGCCAAGGCCGGCTCGATCGAGCAGAAGATCGGCCTGCTCTACCGTTCGGGCATGAACGAAGATGCCATCGAGAAGGCCGGCGTCGAACCGCTGAAGCCTGAACTGGCCAAGATCGACGCCCTGAAGACCTCGCAGGACATCGTCGATTTCCTCGACGCCAGCTTCAACGACGGCAATGGCTATGTGTTCGGCTTCGGCTCGGGCGCCGATTTCCAGAACGCGAAGATCCAGATCGGCTACGCGCAGCAGGACGGCCTCGGCCTGCCGACCAAGGACTACTACACCGACCCGAAGCAGGCCGAGAACCGCAAGGCCTACGTCGCGTACATCGCCAAGACCCTGAGCCTCGCCGGCGTGCCGGAAGACCAGGCGAAGAAGCAGGCCGACGAGGTGATGAAGTTCGAGACCCAGCTCGCCGCCGCGTCGCTCGCGCCGGTGGAACTGCGCGCCCCGGAAAACCAGTACCACTTCGTGACCGTCGCCGAGGCCAACAAGGCCACGCCGCACTTCGACTGGCAGAAGTTCTTCGCCGCCCAGGGCGTCAACGTCGACAAGGGCTTCTCGCTGTCGCAGCCGAAGTTCTTCAAGGAGTTCGACAAGATGCTGGCCACCACGCCGGTGTCGACCTGGCAGGCCTACCTGCGTTTCCATGCCATCGACAGCGCGTCGCCTTACCTGTCCAAGGCGTTCCAGGACAACAAGTTCGACTTCTACGGCAAGACCCTCTCCGGACAGCCGCAGCAGAAGCCGCGCTGGAAGCGCGTGCTGGGCTCGGTCAACTCGTCGATGGGCGAGGCCCTCGGCCAGCTCTACGTGGCCAAGGTGTTCCAGCCGGAAGCCAAGCAGCGTGCGAACGAACTGGTCGACAACGTGCGTAACGCCCTCAAGGCGCGCATCGAGAAGCTCGACTGGATGAGCGACGAGACCAAGCAGAAGGCGATCCAGAAGTGGAATACCTTCCTGCCCAAGATCGGCTACCCGGACAAGTGGCGCGACTGGTCGGGCCTCGACGTGAACGGTGAGAACTACTACGGCAACGTGGAAGCCGCGAGCAAGTTCAATTACCACTACGACGTCGCCAAGATCGGCCAACCGACCGATCGCCTGGAGTGGGGCATGACCCCGCAGACGGTCAACGCTTACTACAACCCGACCGACAACACGATCAACTTCCCGGCCGCCATCCTGCAGCCGCCGTTCTTCGACGCCCACGGCGACGACGCGATCAACTACGGCGGCATCGGCGCGGTGATCGGCCACGAGGCCAGCCACGGCTTCGACGACGAAGGCAGCCAGTTCGACGGCGACGGCAACAACAAGAACTGGTGGACCAAGGAAGACCGCGCGAAGTTCGACGAGCGGGCCGGCAAGCTGGTGGCCCAGTTCAACGAGTACGCGCCGATCAAGGACCACCCGGACCTGCACGTCAACGGCAAGCTCACCCTGGGCGAGAACATCGCCGACCTGGGTGGCCTGAACGTGGCTTACGACGCGCTCCAGGAAGCCCTGAAGAAGAATCCGCAGGAAGCCCAGGAGAAAATCGACGGCTACACGCAGGACCAGCGCTTCTTCCTCAACTGGGCGCGCGTGTGGCGCAGCAACGTCCGCGAGAAGCAGGCGATGCTCTACCTCAACGTCGATCCGCACGCTCCCGCGTCGCTGCGCGCCATCGGCGCACCGTCGAACATGGAAGCCTTCGCCTCGGCGTTCCAGTGCAAGCCCGAAGCGAAGATGATCCGTGCCGCCGACAAGCAGGTGAAGATCTGGTAACGGCGACACGCCATCGCTGATGGTGCCCAAGGCGCCGCACGCAAGTGCGGCGCCTTTTTCCTGGCGGGAACCGACTACAACCCATTTCAATGGAAGCCTTCTGTTTCAATGAAGCCTTCTGTTGTGGGGGCCGACTTTGTCGGCGATCCCGCGGCAGCGGGCCGGGTCGAGTCAAGCACCCATCGCCGACAAGTCGGCTCCCACATAAGGCCGGCTCCCACACTGAACCGCCCGCTCCCACCGGGACATCTGCGGCACGTTGCATTCATGTAATTGCAAATCGTTCTCATTAAACTTACGATACGCGTCCAGACGGGTCCCGTACCCGCGTGCGTCTCGTTCCAGGGAACGATCAGAACCCAGCCCAGCGCGTCCTGAAAGGCCGTGCGACGTTGGCGCGTGCGCGGACGAAGGCCGTTCCTCATTCGTCTTCAGACACGCAAGGGAATCTCCATGGCCTTCATCAAGAGCCGCAAGCACGCCGCCCCCGCGGTGCGCACCGTCGGTGCCGCCGTCCTGCTCAGCCTCGCCCACGGCGCCGCCGCCAGCGACGTTCCCGCCGATATCGCGGCACCGCCCCAGCAGGCCAAGGTCAACGATGCGCAGGCCCTGCCCGGCATGCAGGTGGATGCCGACCGCGGTAGCGACTACCGCGTCGACAAGGTCTCCTCGCCGAAATTCACCCAATCCCTGCTCGACACCACGCAGACCATCCAGGTGATCGGCAAGGCGCTCATCCAGCAGCAAGGCGCCACCACGTTGACCGAGGCGCTGCGCAACAGCCCGGGCGTGGGCACCTTCTTCGTCGGCGAGAACGGCTCGACCAACACCGGCGATTCGATCTACATGCGCGGTTTCGATACCTCCGGCAGCATCTTCGTCGACGGCGTGCGCGATATCGGTACCGTCTCGCGCGACGTGTTCAACATCGAGCAGGTGGAAGTGACCAAGGGCCCGGACGGCACCGAATACGGCCGCACCGCGCCGACCGGCGCCGTGAACCTGGTGACCAAGCAACCCGTGCTGGGCAACGGCATTTCCGGGTCCGTACAAGTTGGCAGCGGCCAGCGCCGCCGCGCCACCGCCGACTGGAACCAGTCGATGGGCAACGATGCCGCGTTCCGCCTCAACGTGATGGGCCAGGACAGCGGCGTCTACGGCCGCGACCAGGTGGAAACCAATCGCTGGGGCGTGGCCCCTTCGCTCGCCTTCGGCCTGGGCACGCCGACCCGGGTGTACCTGAATTACCTGCACATCAAGCAGAACAACGTGCCCGACGGCGGCGTGCCGACCATCGGCCTTCCCGGCTACAGCAGCCCCGATGCACGCGCCTTCCTCAACGACGCGGGCAAGGTCGATCCGGACAACTTCTATGGCACCGGCCAGGACCACGACCATGTCACCCAGGACATGTTCACGGTCATCGTCGAGCACGATTTCAACGAGAACCTGGCGCTGCACAACACCGCGCGCTGGGGCCGTACCACGCAGGATTACCTGCTCACGTCCTTCATGGGCTCCGCCGCGAACCTGCGCACGCCCGATCCCGCCGATCCCTCGACGTGGACCCTCGCGCGCAGCACGCCGACCTTCAAGCACCAGTCCAACCGCATCGCCACCAACCAGACCAACCTCACGGCGACGGTCGAATCCGGTGCGGTCACGCAGAACATCAGCACGGGCATCGAGTTGACGCAGGAGCAGGCGCGCACGATCGGCCTGGGCGCGCTCGGTGGCAGCACCTGGCCGGCTGCCAACCTCTATCATCCGTACTCCGACGTCGGCGGCTTGCGCTATGGCGAGACGGGAGCCAAGAGCGAAGGCAAGACCAACACCGCCGCGGCTTATTTCTTCGACACGCTGAAGTTCGGCGAGCATTGGCAGGTGAACGCCGGCGTCCGCCTCGACCATTACAAGACCGACTTCAACAGCCTCGTGGTCTGCGGCGCCCGCAACGGTCCCGCATGCGGACGCCTTCCCGCCGGAAGCATAGTTCCCGGCGTTGACACGAGCATCAGCGACAACCTGGTCAACTACAAGATCGGCGTGCTGTACAAGCCGACGGCGAACGGCAGCATCTACGTCAACTTCGCGCAGTCGCAGGAGCCACCGGGTGGCAACACGCTCACGCTGTCTTCCTCGGCCAACAGCGCGGACAACCCGAACTTCGATCCGCAGAAGGCACGAACCGCCGAGATCGGCACGAAATGGGATCTTCTCGGCGAGAAGCTGCTCCTCACCGCCGCGCTGTATCGCACGACGGTCACCAACGAATTGACCCAGGACCCGACCGACCTCCTCTACTACCAGGTCGGCAAGAAGCGCGTGCAAGGCATCGAGATCTCGGCCCTGGGCAAGCTCACCGAAAACTGGGCGGTCAGCGCCGGCTTCACCACCATGGATGCCACGGTGGAAAAGGGCACGGGCGTCACGGCCAACGGCTCCGACGACCTGGCCTATACGCCGAAGAAGGCCTTCACCGCCTGGACCACGTACCACCTGCCCTTCGACCTCACCATCGGTGGCGGTGCGCGTTATTCCGGCGAATTGCAGCGCGGGACCGATGGCGCGATCGGCACGCCGGCCTACACCAAGGCGTACTGGGTGTTCGACGCGATGGCGAGCTACCCGGTGAACAAGCACTTCGACATCCAGCTCAACGTCTACAACCTGTTCGACAAGGAATACGTCGCCGCCATCAACAAGAGCGGCTACCGCTACACTCCGGGTACGCCGCGATCGGCGATGCTGACCGCCAACGTGCGTTTCTGATCGACCGGAGGAAGGCCACCATGCTGATGCACATCCCGGAAGTCCTGGACAAGGAACAGGTCGCCGGGATACGCGCGGCACTGGAAGGCGCCGAGTGGACCGACGGGCGACAGACCGTCGGTCCACAAGGTGCGAAGGTCAAGCGCAACCTGCAACTGCCCGACGCGTCGCCGTTACGGCGCGAGCTGGGCGACAAGGTGGTGGCCGCATTGAATCGCCATCCGCTCTACCACGCCGCCGCACTGCCGCTGCGCACGCTGTCGCCGCGCTTCAACCGCTACGAAGGTGGCGGCGAATATGGCTTCCATATCGATGGCGCCGTCATGTCGACCGGTGCCGGCGACACGCATGTCCGCAGCGATATCTCCTGCACGCTCTTCCTCAGCGAGCCGGAGGAATACGACGGCGGTGAGTTGATCGTCAGCGACACCTATGGCGAGCACGAGGTGAAGCTGCCGGCCGGCGACGCGATCGTCTACCCCTCCTCCAGCCTGCATCGGGTCACCCCCGTCACGCGCGGCGCACGCATCGCCTCCTTCTTCTGGGTGCAGAGCATGGTGCGCGACGATGGTGGGCGGCGTCTGCTGCTGGAACTGGACACCGCCATCCGCACGCTTTCGGCCAGCGGTGCCGACCAGGCGTCGATCCTGCAATTGACGGGCGTCTACCACAACTTGTTGCGGCGCTGGGCGGAGACCTGAGCCCCGGTTTCACGACGAGGTAGGCACGGGGGCCTCGCGGGCGGATAATTGGCGCCCCCTCGATGTCTCGGCTTCCCAAACGCATGTTCCAACCCGGTCAACGCTGGATATCCACCGCCGAGCCTGAGCTCGGACTCGGCACCATTCTCCGCGTCGAAGGACGCAGCGTGCAGGTACTCTTCGCCAAGTCGGGCGTCCTGCGTCCTTATGCGGCGGATAGTGCGCCCCTGATCCGCGCGGAGTTCCGGGCCGGTCAACGTGTTTCCGGCAAGGGCATCGCCTTCCTCGTCGAGCGCATCGAGGAACGCGAGGGCCTGTTCGTCTATCGTGGCGAAGGCCGCGAACTGGAAGAAGGCCAACTCGACGACGAACAAGCGTTGTCCCAGGCGGATGACCGCCTGATCGGCGGCCGCACCGATCCCAACGACCGCTTCGACCTGCGCCTGGAAGCCTTGCGCCGGCGCGCCGATGCGCGCCGTTCCGCCGCATGGGGCCTGGAGTCCGCCCGCATCGGGCTGGTCCCGCACCAGCTGCGCGTGGCCGGCATCGCCTCCGCGCGACGTCCGCCCCGTGTCCTGCTCGCCGATGAAGTGGGCCTGGGCAAGACGATCGAGGCCGGCATGATCCTGGCCCGGCAACTCGCCGCCGGACGCGCCGGACGCGTGCTCGTCCTGCTGCCTGAAACCCTGGTCTACCAGTGGTTCGTGGAACTGCTTCGCCGCTTCAACCTCTCGTTCTCGATCTTCGACGAAGAACGCTGCGAAGCCATCGAGCAGGCCAGCGACGGCCGCAACCCGTTCGAGGACGAACAGCTGGTCATTTCCGATTTCGCCTTCCTCGAATCGTCGCCGCGCCGTGCCGCCCAGCTCGTGGAAGCGGGATGGGACCTCGTCGTGGTCGACGAGGCGCACCATCTCGAATGGACGCCGGAAGGCGCCAGCCCGCGCTATCGCCTGGTGGAGGAACTGGCCTCGGCGACGCCGGGAGTGATCCTGCTCACCGCCACGCCGGAACAGCTGGGCCGGGCCGGTCATTTCGCCCGCTTGCGCCTGCTCGATCCGCAGCGCTACGCCAACCTCGAGGCCTACCTCGCCGAATCGGCGGGTTATGGCCCCTTGTCCGACGCCGCCAGCGCGCTGGCGGAAGGCAAGCCGTTGAACGACGAACAGCGCGCCTTGCTCGCCGACCGCTTCAAGGGCGACCGCGAACTGCTCGCCCTGCTCGGCCGCGCCGACGCGACCGGTGAGCTTCTCGCCGCCCTGATCGACCGCCATGGCACCGGCCGCGCGATGTTCCGCAACCGGCGAGCCGGCATCGGCGGCTTTCCCCGCCGCACGCCCGAGTTGCTGGTCATCGATCCGGACACGCTCGACGCGGGCCGTCGCGATGCCCTGCTGGCGGAATTCCGTTCGGATATCCAGCAACCGCCCGCCGCGCTGGAGTTCGACTATGCCGACGATCCGCGCCTTACGGCGCTGATCGGCCTGCTCGAATCGCATCCCGCGGACAAATTCCTGCTCATCTGCCGCAGCCAGGCCAAGGTGATGGCGATCGAGGACGCGTTGCGCACCCGGAGTGGTGTCGGCGTGGCCCGGTTCCACGAGGGCCTGGGTATCGTCCAGCGCGACCGCAATGCCGCCTTCTTCGCCCAACCCGATGGCGCGCGCCTGCTGCTCTGCTCGGAAATCGGTTCGGAAGGACGCAATTTCCAGTTCGCCCATCGCCTGGTCATGTGGGACCTGCCGCTGGACCCGGACCTGCTCGAACAACGCATCGGCCGCCTCGACCGCATCGGCCAGAAACACGACATCGTCGTTCATGTCCCCGTCGTGGAACAGAGCGCGCAGCATGTACTCGCACGCTGGTACGACGAAGGCCTCGACGCATTCCGCAGCAGCCCCGCCGACGGGCGCGAACTGCTCCGCCGCTTCGGCCCCCTGCTGGCGACGCTCGCCGACGAACATGCCCGGGAAGACGACGACCGCGACCAGGAACTGGACGCGCTGGTCGCCGAGACGCGCGGTGCGCACGAAGAACTTTCCGCGTTGATCCACGCGGGGCGCGACCACCTGCTCGAACTCGCCGCCAGCCGCGACCCGCACGCCGATGACCTCGCGACCAGCTTCGCCGCCGAGGACAAGGACCCGGCGCGCGACGCGTTCATCCAGCGCCTGTTCGAAACCTATGGCGTGCACGCCGAGGAACTGGCCGCCGACATCGTGCTGCTCGATCCGCAATACCTCTCCACCGACGGCCTTCCCGGCTTCGCCGATGGTCCGGTCTCGGTGACGTTCTCCCGCGAGCTGGCGCTCGCGCGCGAAGAGCTCCCCCTGCTACGCCTGGACCACCCGATGGTGCTGGCCGCGGTGGACCTCCTCGTCTCCGGCGAGGATGGCAACGCCGCTTTCCTCGTCGACGATGCCCTGCCCGTGCGAACCGCGTTGCTGCAAACGGTGTTCGTGCTGGAGATCGTGGCCGAACGCACGCTCGATGCCGGCCGGTTCCTGCCGGCGACGCCGCTGATGCTCACCGTGGACACCAAGCTGGGTGAACGCGCGTCGTTCCGGCCGAGCGACGTCGCGCTGCGTCGCGCCTCGGACCGGAACATCGAGGTGCCACGCTACCGCAAGTTCCTGTCCAAACTCGTCCCGCCGATGCTCGAACGCGCGCAGGACCTGGCGGAGGCACGTGCCGAAGTGCTCAAGGCCGAGGCGCTGGAGGCCGCGCGGCACGAACTGGATGCGGAACACGCCCGCCTGGTCGCGTTGCACGCGGTGAATCCGTCGATCAAGGATGAGGAGGTCGACGCCATCGCCACCGAACGCGACGCCCTGCTCGCCGCGATACCCGAAGCGAGGTTGCGCCTGGACGCCGTCCGCTTCGTGGTCAGTCCGGATTTCCTCGCGCTGCGTTGAACCTAGAACCGATGGCGTGGCGGCGGCCTGACGCCCCACGCCCAGAGCAGCACCAGCCCGGCCGCGAGACCACCCAGGTGGGCGAAATGAGCGACACCGGACAACGTGCCGGTGACGCCGAAAACCAATTCGGCGACACCGTAAAGGGTGACGAAGAGCCAGGCCGGGATACCGATCGGGATCGGGATCAACATCAGCTTCTCGCGCGGGAACAGCATCGCGAACGCACCGAGCAAGCCGAACACGGCACCGGACGCACCCACCGTCGGATACATGCGGTCGGGCTCGAACAGGTACACCACCGCCAGCTGCGCCACCGCGGCGGCGACCAGGCACACGAAGTAATAGATCGTGAAACGCCGCGTGCCCATCACCCGCTCGATCAGGCCGCCGAACATGTACAAGGCGTACATGTTCAACACGATGTGCATCACGTTGCCATGCATGAAGCCGTAGGTGATCAGCTGCCACGGCCGGAAACCGATACCCGCCACGCCCCCGGCACCGAGGTCGACGGCGATGTCGTGGCCGACCGGCCACAAGGCGAACCAGCGCGTCAGCGCAAGCGTGTCCTGGTCTTGCAAGAGGTATTGCAGGGCGAACACCAGCACGTTCGCGATCAGCAGGTTCCGGGTCACCGGTGGCAGGTTGGTCGGCATCGGCGCGGCGTCAGGAAGCGAACGGCGTGGGTTGGAGGATCTCGATCCAGTACTGGTCGGGATCGCGGATGAAGGCGATATGGCGCATGCGACCATCGCTCAGCCGCTTCTGGAAGGTGACGCCGAGCGCCTCGAAGCGCGCGCACGCGGCTTCCACGTCGGGCACGCTCACGCAGAGGTGGCCGAATCCGCGCGGCTCGCTGTTTCCGTTGTGGTACGCGAAGGACGGGTCGTTTTCCGTGCCATGGTTGTGCGTCAACTCGAGCACGCCCGGCTGCCGCAGCACCCACTCCTTTCGCGCATCGTCGTCATCGGGAATCACACCCTGGTCGCCGACCAGCACGAGATAGACGATGGTGAACGCCGCCTCCGCGAACACGCTCTTGTACACGGGGGTGAACCCCAGCACGCGGGTGTAGAAATCCAGCGACACGTCGAGGTCGCGCACGCGGATCATCGTATGGTTGAACACATAGCCATGGGTCGCCGCGTCGGGCGTGGCGGTAACGCCGGGGAGCGACGTGAGGTCGGAGAGCGGCATGAGGGGATTCCTTGGGACAGGTCCCAAGGGTGGCTGCGCCGGCGCCGCAATTCAAGCGGCGGAGCGGGCGGTGTCAGGCGCTCCGCAGGTTCCGGCGGTCGAGCGAGAGCAAGAGCAGCACGGCCGCGAGCGCCGCATAGGCCGCGACGAACTGCCGCACCAATGATCGCGACGCCGCATCCAGCATCCACGGCAGGTAGACCGACCCGATCGGCTGCACCGAATGGATCAATCCGCATGCGGTGAGCAAGCCACCCAAGGCGACGATGCCCGCCGCCTTGCGCACATGCCCGTCGATCATCGCCACCACGAAGCTGGCCCAGATCATCGAGGTGATGATGAAGCCGTTGCCGAGGATCACGATCACCGCCATGGCCGATACCCCGTGCGTGCCGTCCGCATACAAGGCGGCGAAATGCGCCGGATCGACGATCGAAGGATCGCCGAGCTTGATCGCGACCATGCGTGCGATCGCCGGAAAGAAACTGAAGACCACGGCGCCGGCATAGCGCAACGGCGTCGCTTCGAAGGCCTGCGTGGTGATGCCGATCGAGACGAAGACGAGGATCGGCGCCAGCACGGCCACAGGCAGCCACTCGACGAGATTGGAGAGGTACCCGAATACCCCGCCCAACCCGATGACCAGGCCGGTGACCAGGGTATATCCGGTGCGTGCACCCATCGCCTTGTATGCGGGCTGCCCGATGTACGGCGTGGTTTGCGCCACGCCGCCGCAGATGCCCGCCACGAGCGTGGCGAGCGCCTCGACCAGCAGGATGTCGCGCGTGGGATAGTCGTCACCCGCCGCACGGGCGCTCTCGGTGACATTGATGCCACCGACCACCATCAATAGCCCGAACGGCAGGATCAACGGCAGGTACGGCAGCGTCGCCGGCAGGCCCTGCACGAAGCCCAGGTTCGGCAACGGGAAGCCCAGGCGCCATTGCCATCCGGCGGGCGCGTGGTAGCCGGTTCCAAGCAACCCGGCGGGACCCAGCCCGTAGTAGAGGATCACGCCGACCAGGAATGCACCCAGCACGCCGGGCATGCCGAACGGTAACCGTCGCTTCGCGATCAGCGCGTAGAGCACGATGCCCAGACCGGCGAAGCCCACCACCGGCACGCGCAGTATCTCCACCAGCGGCAGGAAGCCCATCAGCACCAGCGCGATACCCGCGATCGATCCGAGCAAGCCGGCTCGTGGCACCGTGCGCTGGACCCACGCACCGAAGAACGAGAGGACGAACTTGAGCACGCCCATCACGACCAGCGAAGCCATGCCCAGGCGCCAGGTCGCCTCTCCCGCCGCCATGGCGTCCATGCCCGCCTGCCGGTAACCGGCGAATGCCGGTCCCAGCACGAGCAGGGCCATGCCGATCGTGGTGGGCGCGTCGATACCCAGCGGCATGGCGGTGACATCCTGCCGGCCCGTGCGCGCGGCCAGGCGATGCGCCATCCACGTATAGGCCAGGTTGCCGAGCAGCACGCCCAGCGCCGTGCCGGGAAACATTCGGCGGAAGACGAGATCGGCCGGCATGCCGAAGATGCCGATCAGCGCCGTGGCCATGAACGCCAGCAAGGAGAGGTTGTCGACGACCAGTCCGAGGACACCGTTGAGGTCGCCACCGCCGAAGCGGCGCCGCGAAGCCATGGGCGCGGCCATCAGAACGACACGTCCGCGGGCTGGGTCACGCGCAGCACCGACTGGTCGCCGGTCTTCGCCTTCCAGGCGGCGCGGATCGCGTCCACCGCCGCGCGTTGCGCGGGAGCGTCGGCGTAAAGGAGGACGACGAGCTTCGAACGCAGGCGTTCCGGCTGCGATTGATTCACACCCTGCCACTGCCCGTAGGCGTCGATAACGGTCAACCCACTCGGGAAGCGCGGCGTCACCTCCTTATCGAGAAAGGCCCGCCAGGCGGCTTCGTCCACGCCATCCTGGCCGCCGGCTCGCCCGAGGCCGAAGTAAAGCTCGGTGCGCACCCATCCCTGCGTGCTTCCCGGATGCGCCGCATCGCCACCGAGCGTGGCGCCGTTCGCATTCGGCCCCATGGGCGTGGCGCAACCCGCCGAAGCGAGCAACGAGGTGGCCAGGAACAAACCGGCAAGCAGCTTCATGCGAACCCCTAGGAATGACATCGAACGGACGTCCATACGGCCAGGCGTCCAGCTAGCGGTACAGCGTACACCAGGGACGGGCTCGGCTTCGCCCTCGCGTTGGGGGTGGTGGAGCAGAGCCGTCGGCCGCCACCCTCGTCGCTCCGGTTCCACCGTCGCTCGGGAAAGGAAGCCGCTGCGCGGCCGTGTCTGATGGCTGACGCCCCGTCGCGCCCGTCGCGCCGGGCGGGGTTTTC
>Ga0182006_1001194_pt1 | contig 16240 bp, 15 predicted proteins | sample Sormic07211104_1_FD_123022 | JGI IMG/M metagenome (GOLD analysis project Ga0182006, IMG submission 123022) | Rhizosphere microbial communities from Sorghum bicolor, Mead, Nebraska, USA - 072115-104_1 MetaG | ecosystem: Host-associated > Plants > Roots > Rhizosphere | place: USA: Nebraska...
ATGACCATAGCAAGTCGGTCCCACCCCTTCCCATCCCGAACAGGACCGTGAAACGACTTTGCGCCGATGATAGTGCTGCAACCAGTGTGAAAGTAGGTTATCGTCAGGCTAGTTATATAGAAACAGCTCCGCTGTGGTGATCCCAAGGTGATCCAGGCGGGGCTTTTTCACCCCAATTTATTCAAGCGGCGCGGAAAAAGACGCGACGCCCGTAGTACCGGTCAATGCTTGATGACCATAGCAAGTCGGTCCCACCCCTTCCCATCCCGAACAGGACCGTGAAACGACTTTGCGCCGATGATAGTGCTGCAACCAGTGTGAAAGTAGGTTATCGTCAAGCTAGTTATACTTAAAGGCCCCACCGAGCGCGCAACGCTGGTGGGGCTTTTTTCATTTGCCAGTCTTTTTATAACGGCTCCAGATCCGCACCGCGCAGATTGACCAGCAGCGCGCGTCCCTTGTCATCGATCCTGAATTCCCCATACTTGGCGCCGCTCCAGCGCTGCGCTTCACCTTCCCTGAAATACCAGGCATCGGAGGCCGGCCGCAAACCACTGCCCGTTTGCAGCAGTTCGATCACGATTTCATCGGGTTCCAGCGCTTGGCCGGCGGACAGGCCCTGCATGACTGCCACGCCTCGTTCATCGACCTTGGCGATCACCTGTGCGCGGCGCGCGGTTTGCAAATTCTCCACGGCTGGCAACTGGAAATTGAGCGTCATGTAGTCGCCCTGCATCAGCGAACGCGGATCGGCCGGCGCCAGGGCAATAAATATCGGGCGGCCGCTGCTGATCAGCGCCTGCTTTTGCCAGATCGCCCCGTTGGCCACCACCAGCGTAAGCAACAGCGTGGCGACTATGCCCGCCAACTGGGCACGCGTGGTGGTCGATACCGGTGACCCAGCGCCAGGCGCGGCAATGGGCGGCACGCCGGCGGACTGGCTAACCGTCTGGCTGACTGGGCGTCCAAGCCACGCAATCGCGCCAAACGCCGCGCCCATGCCGACCATGATGGCGGCCTTGCTGGCCAGCGTCACGTCGAGCTGATAATAAAATGTGCCGATGATCCAGCTTGCTGCCACCGCGCTGGCCACCGCCAGCCGCCAACGACCGCTGCCGACGCAGACCGCCAGTGCCAGCAGTGCTGCTCCCAGTCCTGGCACCAGCGAGGACAGTATGGCAAGAATGACGGCGGCCGCCGCATAACGGGGCGCCCGCAAGACTGTCCAGCGATGGCCGAGCCAGCCGGCGCCCGCAATTGCCATGACGGCGGACAGTGCCTTGACCATGGAATACGACGAATCGGCGGCTGCCTCCGCGTCGCGCACATGGCCGAGCGCCGCCGGTGCCAGGAAGGTCGAGCCGGAATCGTAGGCCAGTGCTGCCAGCGTGAGCAAAATCCAGCCGTTGGACATGGTCTCGAGCACGATCATCTTGTGTGCGTGCCGGCGCGATGGCGCATGGCTGTCCGCAAGGACGACGGCGATCAGCCACAGCACCAACGCCAACTGGATACCGCCCCAGAGGTGGAATTGCCCGGAACTTGGATGCGGCGTGTTCATCACGATGAAAATCGCGCCGGCCAGCGCACCGAGCAACACGCGCAACCAGTGCTGAGGTACCAGCCACGCCGTGCCGATCACGATCACCAGCAGCAACCCTTCGGCGGCGATATATGGCATGTCGCGCAACAGCCCGAACACCAGCAGCACGCCACCCACCAGCAGCACCGGCAATCCCAGCTGCTCGACAAACGGTGACACCGTGTTCGAGCGCAGCACGCGCACGGCCCCGAACAGGAAGCCGGCGCCAAACACGTAGCACAGCATGCCGGTTTCCAACGCACTGCCGAAAAGCATGAACAATACGGCCAGTAGCGGCACAGCGGCGAGCCAGGCGCCGAGTCCGGTCATCAGCACCACCGGCCATGGCCGTGCCGCTGCCTTGGGCGCGGTGTCGCGGGGGAGAATACCCTGGGCGGTTGCCGTATCGATGAGGTGTTGCAAGTGCTTGCTCATACGATGTGCTCCCCGTGTTGCACGCGCGCCAGGTGGACGATCAGTTTGACGGTGCCGGCCAGCAGGGCGGCGGAGACGCAGCCGATCAGCAGCAGGGCGCCGATTTCGTTGCTGCGCACGCCCAGCAGCAGTTGCGCCATGCCGCATACCAGCACGACGTTGGCGCCCAGGCCCAGCGCGCTGAGCACAAAAATATCGAACAGGCCGCGCCGGCTGAAGGTGATTGCAAGCCCTGCCATGATCAGTAGCGAGACCGGGTAAAAGCTGCTCTCACCGGTGGAAAACAGGCTGCGCACCGACATGGTGGCCAGGCCGATGATGGCGTAGATCATGCTCAAGCGCACCGGCCACGCTCCTGCGCCTGTCCATGCTGACGGCGCGAGCTTGAAGAAGAACGCCAGCGCCATGGCCGGTAACCAGGAACCGAGGCTGTCGGCCAGCGAAATGTCGGTATTCCACCACCAGCCGTTGCTGCGCACCTGCGCCAACAGCTGGGCGGCGGTGAGCGCCACGACTACCCACGCCACCCACAGCACGTCGTGCCGCACGGCCAGGCACAGCGGCAACGTCAACGCGGCCCACAGTGCGAACAATTGCCAGGGATCGGCGCCGGTCTGGTACGTCTGGCCGAAATAGGCGAACAGGCCGCCGCAGGCGATAAAGCCGAGCAGGGCAAAAGGAATGCGGGCGGCCGGTACGCGCCACGCGCCCAGCAAGGTGACCAACACGGTCGCTTCAAGCAGGGCAAAGCGCGCAGTGCGCGGCAGCGCGTCCCAATTGGCCGCCACCCAGAATACGATGCCCAATCCAGCCATTACCGCTGCCAGTACCGCCATGCCGAACGGCAGGTAGCGCAGCAGCGATGGCGGCGGCGCATCGAGGGCGGCAAGCTCCTTCAGCCGGCGGCCGGCATCGGGCGACAGGTTGTGGCGGTCGGCCAGGGTCAGTATTGCAACGCGGAGATTCATGGGCATTCCTGAAATTACGGTATGCTCAAGATTACTCTTTTTTCAACTTCTCCGGTGCGGTCTTAAAACTGGTAAGCCGCGCTCACCCCCAACAGCCAGTTGCGCTGCGACGCCGCCTCGTAATAGCGTTTATTGGTATCGCCCACGATCACCGAGCCGACATAGTTTTTGTCGAGCAGGTTGTTCAGGCGCGCGAACTGCTTGAAGCGCCAGCCGTTCCACTGCTGGTTGGCGCTCACGCGCGCGTTGACGATGCCGTAGCCGGGTGCGGCCTGGTCCACGTTGGCGTCGTCCGCGTAAATCTTGCTGGTGGCGATGCCTTCCAGTGCACCGCCAAAGCGGTCGGCGCTGTCCTTCCACGCCAGCTCGGCATACGCATTGGCTTTCGGTACGCCGGGCAGGCGGCTGCCTTCCGGTACGGCGCCAAAGGCCTGGTCGTACGTGGCGCGCAATGCGGTGAGCGCCACGCGGGTACTCAGGCCGGACTGCCACGCTGAGTCGAGCGATACTTCCAGTCCCCGCCGCAGCGTCTTGCTGGCGTTGCGGTAGCTGGTACGGCCGCCGCCGCTGCTATCGACCACCACCTCGTCGCTGGTGCGCACCTGGAAGACGGCGGCATTCAGGCTGGTGCGCTGGTCCAGTTTGGTCTTGATGCCGGTTTCGAGGTGCGTGCTCTGCGCCGGCTTGAGGCCGAAGTTGAAGCCGCCCGCGCTGGAGTAAAACAGTTCGTTGAGCGTCGGGGTTTCGAAACCGCGCGCGGCGCTGGCGTACACGTTGACCATCGGCGAGAGGCGGTACAGCACGCCCAGCACCGGTGTGGTGTGACTGAATTCGAGGTTGCCGCTGTCGATGCCGTTGCCGACAAAGCGGTCATCGACCGAGACTTTGACGGTGCTGCGGCGCACGCCTGCGCTCAGCATCCAGTCGCCCGCCTGCCATTCCGCCTGCAGGTAAGGATCGAGATTCGATACCACGTCCTGCTCGTCGCGGCGCAGCGCGCCCTTGACGCCGAACTGGGTGCCGATGTAGTTCTCGTAGCCCTTGCGGTCGTCGCTGGAGCGGCCATATTCCACGCCGAACGTGGTACTCAATGTGCCGCCGCCCAGCTGACTGACGTGGGTCCAGTTGACATCGGCGCCGTAGAAATCGCGGTCGAAATCGATCACGCCGCCCGAGTGCGTGGCGGGGGCCTGGAACGCGCGCGAGAACGACTGGTACTGGATCACCTGGCGGTTGCCGCCATAGACCATCACGCGCAGGCGGTCGTCGCCGAAATGCTGTTCCCAGTTGGCGCCGATTTGCTGGTGATCGATGCTTTTGCGGGTGTCGTAGCGGTCGGCCAGCGTGCGTTTCGGCGTTTGGGTGTCGGACGCATCGGTCTCGCCGGCGTGCGGATCGCGCTGGTACGTGGCCCACGCAACGCCCAGCGGATCTTGCGTGTCTTTCTGGCGCAGGCCGTTGGCGACGATGGTCAGCTTGGCATTGTCGACGGGCGCCAGCGTCAGCTTGGCGAATGCCTGGTCGCGGGTGGCGGCGCTGTGGGCGCGGTAGCCGTCGGTCTCGAAGCGCGACGCGTCGAGTACATAGCCCACCGTGCCTTGCTTGCCCTGGGCATTCACATCTGCCTTGCGGCTGCCGTAGCTGCCTGCACTGACGCTGGTTTCGATGGTGGGCGCGCCTTCGCCGTCGCGCGTAAACAGCTGGATCACGCCGCCCGAGTGGTTGCCATAGATGGCGGAAAATGGCCCGCGCAGCACTTCGATGCGTTCGGCCATGTCGAGGTTGAAGGTGGCGGCCTGGCCCTGGCCGTCGGGCATGCTGGCCGGGATGCCGTCGGCGATCAGGCGCACGCCGCGCACGCCGAAGGTGGAACGGGCGCCGAAGCCGCGCGACGAGATCTGCAAGTCCTGCGCATAGTTCTGGCGATTTTGCGCCACCAGCCCCGGCACGGCAGCCAATGCTTCGCTCGCGTTCACGCGTGGCTGGCTTTGCTGGATGCGGCTGGCGTCGATGACGTCGATCGAGGCCGGCATGTCGAACACGGTGTGGCCCACGCGGGTGGCGCTCACCACGACGACATCGGCGATCGGCAGCGGGGCCGGTTCTTCCGCCGTGGTTGCGGCGGCGGCGAAAGTGGTGGCGCCGCCCAGCGCGACCAGCGCGGCGATGACGTTCCAACGAACAGGGTACTGCTGCATATGCGCTCCAGGATGGCTAGTGTTGCGGATGTTGTTGGTGCTCGGTGTCGACACTGGTGTTGAGGCGCGGCGCCGCCAGCGGGCGGGTTTCGATAAAGCTGCGCACGGCCCAGATTTCCTGCGTCGTCAGCACGCCGCGCCACGGTGGCATGTAGATGATGCCGGCGCGAACCTTGCCCGAATTCACCGCCATCATAAAGTAGCCATCCACATCCTGCAGGCAGCGTGCGTGCAGTGCGGGTGCTTTCAATTGCTGGCAAAAGTTGTCCAGGCGGCGCAGGTCCGGCGCCTCGGCCGACGGTTGCGTGGCTTGCTCGCCGTGACAGCGTGCGCAGTTGGCCTGGTAGACCTGGCCGCCCAGTGCGATGGCGGCAGCGTCGCCGCGCGACGGGTTGCCGTCGGCGTACGCGGACAGCGCCGCCAGCAGCAGCGGAAGTATCAATAAACGGTGCATGGCGGGCTCCGGTCTTACCAGTCGGTAGGGCAGCCTTTGCAGCCCTCCAGGTTGGCGTCGGGGAAAATGGTGAAGCGCAGGATGGCGCGCTCCAGGTTGGCATTCTTGAGGTTGCTGCCCCAGAACTTGGCTTCCTGCAGATCGGCATCGACCAGCACCGCGCCGTCGAGATTGGCCAGGTTCAGGCGCGCCGCCTCCAGGCTGGCGCCGCGCAGGTCGGCGCCTTCCATGTCAGCCCGCATCAGCCGGCTGGTTTCGAGGTTGATGCCGGCCAGCACCGCCTGGCGGAACGACGCACCCGGGGCGTTGAGCGCGTACGCCATGGCGCCGGTGAGGTCGGCGCCATCGAGCAGGGCGCCGGCCAGGTTGGCACTGCGCAGGTTGGCGCGCATCAGGCGGGCGCCGCGCAAGTCGGCGCCGTGCAAATCCTTGCCCACCAGGTTGGCGCCGCGCAGGTCGGCATTTGCACACTGTGCATACGGCCACAGGTGACAGCCGTTGATGACGACAACCTCGGGCGCCGCTTCGCCGTTGACGACCTGCGCTGCGGCCGGCAACGCCAGGCACAGCGTTGCCAGCATGGTCGTCCATAGCGCCGCTGTCAGGCGCGGGCGCATGCCCGCACCTACGCCTATTCCCACGCCCACCCCCGGCATGGCCGGCCAACGCGCCAGCGCCATGCGCCATACTGGCTGGCGCCGCACCGGCGCGCTGCTGTGCGTATCGGCGGTGCAGCTGTTGATGCCGTTATCGGCCTCGCGATGGGCATGGCCATGGGCGGCATTCGGCGCGGCTGCCACCCGGTGCGGCAGCGTCGTCATTACTTGCTCGCCACTTTGGCCGACGGCGCTTTCGGCAGCTTGAACACCCAGTAGCTGCCGCCCTGCGTGACCTGCTTGGTCAGCTCCGCCATGTCGCCGCCCCACAGTGGCACCGCGCCGCCGTAGCCGCTCGACAGGCCGATGTATTGCTCGCCATCGATTTCCCAGGTGATCGGCACCGACACCACGCCGGAACCGGTCTGGTATTTCCACAGTTCCTTGCCGGTCTTGGCGTCGAACGCCTTGACGTAGCCGTCCGAGGTGCCGGTGATCAGCAAGCCGCCAGCCGTGGTGAGCGTGCCGCCCCACAACGGGAATTTCTCCTTGTTTTCCCAGACGATCTTGCCGGTCTTCGGATCGATCGCGCGCAGGGTGCCGATGTGGTCGTCATACAGGCGCTTGATGCGGAAACCCTGGCCCAGGTAGGCGGAGCCGGCCTTGTAGTGGATTTGCTCGGTCCAGTAATCCATGCCCCAGTGGTTGGCCGGGATGTAGAACAGGCCGGTATCGGGCGAGTAGGACATCGGCATCCAGTTGGTGCCGCCCAGGAATGGCGGCGACACGAACACGGCCTTGCCTTTGTCGGCGCCTTTTTCCGGCAATGGCGGGCGCTTGCCGTTTTCCACTGGCCGCCCGGTTTTCAGGTCGATGCTCTTGGCCCAGTTGATGCCGTCCACGAACGGCCACGCATTGATCAGCGACGTCGGCTTGTTCGGATAGCCGGCGCCGGTGGCCAGCTTGGTCCGGTCGGTCACGTAGAAGAAGCCGTTGCGGTCGGCGTGGGCGCTGGCCGTGACCAGCTTGCCGGTTTTGACGTCCGTGTAGTCGAACAGCACCACCGAATTATTGCCGGAAAAGTCCCAGGCATCGTTCGGCGTATGCTGGTAAAAGCCTTTCAGCTCGCCGGTGCTGGCATCGACATATGCCTGGCCGGACGTAAACAGGCTGTCCCAGTTGCGCGGATCGTCGCCTTCCTTGGTGCGTTCCCAGGTATTCCATGGCGCCGGGTTGCCGGCGCCGATGATGATGGTGTTGGTGTCGGGATCGAACGACGCCGTTTGCCATGGCGCGCCGCCACCGTGTTCCCAGGCCTCGCGCAGCTTGCCGTCCTTGTCGCGCGGCCAGCTCGGAGCGTTGGCGTCGCCGGTGGGCGTGCCGGGTTTGCCGTCGGCGCGGCCCACGTGGCCTTCCACCAGCGGACGGGCCCATACCTCGGCGCCGGTGTCCGGGTCGCGTGCAAACAACCAGCCCTGGGCGCCGAATTCATCGCCCGAGTTGCCGTGGATGAGCAGCACGCGGCCGCCTTTTTCGCGGATGATGAATGGCGCGCCCGTCATCGTGTAACCAAGCTTCTGGTCACCGAATTTTTCGTTCCACACCACTTTGCCGGTGTTCTTGTTGAGCGCGATGATGCGCGCATCGAGCGTGCCGAAGTACACCTTGTCGCCGTAGATCGCGGGACCGCGATTGACCACGTCGCAGCACGGACGGATATCGTCGGGCAGGCGGTGTTCATAGGCCCACAGTTGGTGGCCGGTCTTGGCGTCGAGCGCATAGATGCGCGAGTACGATGCCGTCACGTAGATGATGCCGTCTTGTACCAGCGCCTGCGCTTCCTGGCCGCGCTGCTTTTCCCCACCGAACGAGAAGGTCCAGGCCGGCACGATCTGGTCGACGTTCTTCGTATTGATGCGCTTGGCCAGGCTGTGGCGCTGCGCCTTCAGGCCCAGGCCGTAGCTGAGCACTTGCTTGGTGCCCTGGTCGGCATTGGCAATATCGTCCCAGGTGACCTTGGTGTCGGCGGCATTGGCCGGATTGGCACCTGCAGCGATCAGGACAAGGATGGCGACGGCGACTGGACGTGGAAATACTGGCTGCATGCTGGTCTCCCTTATAGGTTTTGTCGTGAGGTGGCGCGACGGATCGCTACGGTCAATTCAGCAACATGCGTGCCAGCGTGATCAGCGGGGCGCTGCGGCCGTTACACCGGGCCGTGCTGCGCTGCCCTGCCACAGCCGCTGCGCGTGGCTGTGACATTTTTGAACAACGGGCATCGGTGGCACAGGAAATTGCCGCTGGCACAGCGGTTGCTGTACAGGACGCCAGAAGGCCGCCATGTGCCTTCGCCCCCCAACCACAAGGAGACCACCATGCAATCATCACCACGCCGCCATTTCATCTGCCAACTGCTTGCCGCGGGCGGCATGGGCGCCACCACGCTGGCGGGCGCACAAACCTCGGCGCCCAAGGTGGACGAGGACAGCGACCAGGCCAAGGCGCTCGGCTACCGCCACGACACCACCAAGGTCGATGGTAAAAAATATCCGCAACACGTGCCGGCCCAGCGCTGCGACAGCTGTTCCTTCTTCCAGGGCAAGAAGGACGACGCGTGGGCCGGTTGCGCGATGTTCGGCCGCAAGCAGATCGCGGCGCCCGGCTGGTGCGTGGCGTGGGCCAAGGCGCCTGGGTAACCCTTCAATAAAAAAGGCGCTGCCGCGGCAGCGCCCTTGCGTCTGCACTCGCTGCAATTACAGCTTTTGTTCGCGCTGCGATTCCAGGTAGGCCTTCACCGCCCAGATCGCCTCTTGCGTGAACACGCCTTCGAACGGCGGCATGTACACCGCGCCATTGCGCGAGCGGCCATGGCGCACCGTCTCCAGCACGTACTGGTCGATCTCCTGCGCGCAAGCATCTTTTTTCCTGGCATCGGCCAGCACCGCGCAGTCGTTGTCGAGCTTGCGCAAGTCCGGCGCCATGCCGCCCGACACCGCCTCCAGCCCGTGACAGCGCGCGCAGTTTTGCGTGTACGCGGCGCTGCCGACGCGGATCGCTTCGGTGTTGTTGCGATACGGGTTTTCCGTGCGCCACTCGGCGCCCAGTTGTGGCAGGGTGGATGTATCGACTGCTTGCGGCGTCATATTGCCGTGGGCATACACGGCAGCAGCCAGCATGCAAGTTGCCATGCCGCCCAGGCCGCCGAGGATGCGCCAGATATGGGTGCGGGTAGTGGTCATCGTAGTCTCCATGTTGTTGATCGATTCGGTTGATCGCATAGTGCGTGGCAGACAGCGATAGCAATCGGTATGCCATCGACCGCTGACCACTGCATTCGCACTGCAGTGTTCAGGAATGGAACAGCTGTGCAGTACCGCAGCCCGTAGCTGATCCCATTTGACGCAGCGGCGGCGCTGGCAGCGGCTGTAGCGGCTGGCACGGCATTTGCGAAATGAAAGCAGGGCGGTAGATTCCGCATTTATAGATGTAATCCAACGAGAAAGAGGACGACATGAATCTGGCAGACATCAGCAAACTGGGCGTAGCCAATCCTTTCAAACAACGCTACGACAACTATATCGGCGGCAAGTTCGTGGCGCCGGTCAAGGGTGAGTACTTCGGCAATATCACGCCCATCACCGGCCAGGTATTTTGCGAAGTGGCGCGCTCCACCGCCGAAGACGTGGAGCTGGCGCTGGACGCCGCCCATGCCGCCAAGGCCGCCTGGGGCAAAACCTCGCAAACCGAGCGCGCCAACATCCTCAATAAAATCGCCGACCGCATGGAAGCGAACCTGGCGCTGATCGCCACCGCCGAGACCATCGACAACGGCAAGCCGATCCGCGAAACCACGGCCGCCGACATTCCACTGGCCATCGACCACTTTCGCTACTTCGCTGGGTGCATCCGTGCCCAGGAAGGCTCCGTTGCGCAAATCGACTCGGAAACCTACGCATACCATTTCCATGAACCGCTGGGCGTGGTGGGCCAGATTATCCCGTGGAATTTCCCGATCCTGATGGCGGTGTGGAAGCTGGCGCCGGCACTGGCCGCCGGCAATTGCGTGGTACTGAAACCGGCCGAGCAAACCCCGGCGTCGATCATGGTGTTGATCGAGCTGATCGGCGACCTGTTGCCGCCCGGTGTGCTCAACATCGTCAACGGCTTCGGGCTGGAAGCGGGCAAGCCGCTGGCATCGAATAAACGCATCGCCAAGATCGCGTTCACCGGCGAAACCGGCACCGGCCGCCTGATCATGCAATACGCGGCGCAAAACCTGATTCCCGTCACGCTGGAACTGGGCGGCAAATCGCCGAACATCTTCTTTGCCGACGTGATGGATGCCGACGACGCATTCTTCGACAAGTGCCTGGAAGGCTTTGCCATGTTCGCGCTGAACCAGGGCGAGGTGTGCACATGCCCGTCGCGCGTGCTGATCCAGGAATCGATTTATGAAAAATTCATCGAGCGTGCACTGGCCCGCGTGGCCGCCATCAAGCAGGGCAACCCGCTCGACGCCGGCACCATGCTCGGCGCCCAGGCATCGCAGGAGCAGCTGGAGAAAATCCTGTCGTACATCGACATCGGCAAGCAGGAAGGGGCCGAAGTGCTGGCCGGCGGCGAGCGCAATGTGCAGGGCGGCGACCTGGAAAGCGGCTATTACGTGCGTCCCACCGTGTTCAAGGGCGACAACAGCATGCGCATCTTCCAGGAAGAGATTTTCGGACCGGTGGTGTCGGTCACCACGTTCAAGGACGAGGAAGACGCGCTGCGCATCGCCAACGATACCCTGTACGGTCTCGGTGCCGGTCTTTGGACCCGCGACGGTTCGCGCGCATTCCGCGTGGGCCGCGCCATCCAGGCCGGCCGGGTGTGGACCAATTGCTACCACCTGTATCCGGCCCACGCCGCGTTCGGCGGCTACAAGCAGTCGGGCATCGGCCGCGAAAACCACAAGATGATGCTTGACCATTACCAGCAAACCAAAAATTTGCTGGTGTCGTACAGCCCCAACGCGCTCGGCTTTTTTTAAAAAATGAATGCCATCGAAAGGGTAACGGCCACCCCGGCCGCCATCGAGATGCTGGCCACGCTGCGTGCAAGGCATGGTCCATTGATGTTCTTCCAGTCGGGCGGCTGCTGCGACGGCAGCGCGCCGATGTGCTACGCGGCCGGCGAGTTCGCGGTGTCCGACAGCGATGTTTACCTCGGCAACCTCGATGGCACGCCGTTCTACATGGGAATCGAGCAGTTCGCGTACTGGGAGCATACGCAGTTGATCATCGACGTCGTCGATGGCAATGGCGGCATGTTCTCGCTCGATAACGGCACCGGGCGCCGTTTCCTCACCAGGTCGCGGCTGTTCACCGACAAGGAGCTGGCGAAGTTGCAGCATCCATCCGCGCCGGTGCGGTAGTGGCGTCATCAGTTTTTTAGCGTCTCCTGGTTCCGATCACGCTGACCACGTCTCCCCGTCAGCCCGGACAGGACTTCGAGCTGACGGCTGTTGCCGTCGGCTTTTTTTTGCGCGTTCGCTTGTCGCGCGGCGATCCAATTCTGAACAGCCGGCGCACCGGCGCTGATCCGATACGGCGCACCGCTCACACCTCCTTCCTCTGACAAGAGCCGGGCATGCAAATTGCCATGATCGGATGGACATCACGCGCGATGTTCTACCCGATAAAAAAACAAGCTATGGAGATGAGCGATGAAAAAGTCAATCATGGTGGGCGCGCTGGTCGCAGCCGCAATCCCTGCCGCGCAAGCGGTCGATTTCAAGGCCGGCGACTGGGCGACGTCAAGGCACTGATCGGCATGTACAACGCCACCGACAGCGCCATCTCCGCCAACAGCGGCGTCGATGTGCGCCAGGCGTATTTCTCGTTCGGTAACGACCGCATGGGCACCATCAAGCTCGGTCGCGACAACGGCAGCTTCGGCGCCGGCGCCATTTTCGGCGACATGACCCTGATCGGCGCCGGCGCACCTGGCGCGGCTTCCCCAGGTGCGGTTCAGCGCAAAAGTTGACGCGCACCTCAAGCGCCTCAAGTACCTGTTGCTGGCGCTGGTCATCGGCACGGCGGTACCGGGCGGGTTCCTGATCGCCCATGTCGAGACGTGCCGGGTAGCGGCATGTTGTTGCGATAGTGTGCCGGGGTTGAGCAGCGCTGGCTGGACGGCGCAGCAAGTCGCTGCTGCGATTGACGCCGTGGTGGAGCTGGAACCGTTCAAGACCGCCATCACGCTCAATTTCGTGCGCCACTGGCCGTATGTGCTGTACGCGGTGGCGCTGCTGGCGGTGAGCGCGTTCGTCAACAAATTCTTTTGCCGCTACCTGTGCCCCCTGGGCGCCACGCTGGCGGTGCTGGGGCGCTTCCGGCTGTGGAACTGGCTGCCGCGCCGCGCCGAATGCGGCACGCCGTGCCAGACCTGCCGCCACCGCTGCGATTACCAGGCCATCAAGCCCGATGGCGCAGTGGTGTACGCGGAATGCTTCCAGTGCATGGATTGCGTGGTAATCCACGAGAGCGACAACAAATGCGCACCGCGCCTGCTGGCGCGCAAGCGCGCACGCAGCATCCCCATTCATCCAGCCCCCGGAGCTCAATCATGAAGCGTCGCACCTTTCTTGCCACCGCGCTCGGCGCCATCGGCTCCAGCGTTGGATGCGCCTGGTCGGCGGGCGGCCGCCTGCATACCGGCACGGCGCTGGCGTTTGGCACCATCATTAATATCGCCGTGGTCCATGCCGAAGAAAAGCTGGCGCGGCGCGCGATCAATGCGGCACTGGGTGCGGCGCAGCAGGTCGATCGCCTGATGAGCATTTATCACGCCGGCAGCCAGGTATTCCGGCTGAACCGCGATGGCGTGCCGCACCAGCCGGATCCGCAACTGCTGGCGGTGCTGGAACAGGCGCGCGGCTTGTCGCTGCTGACCGATGGCGCGTTCGACATCAGCGTCCAACCGTTGTGGCATGCATAAAGCACGGCGGGGGCACGCGGCACGCTGCCCGATGCGCAGCAACAGGACCGGGCGCTGGCGCTGGTGGACTGGCGCGGAGTCAAGTCCAGCATGGACCGCATCGAGCTGGCGCGACCCGGCATGGCGATCACCCTCAACGGTCTCGCGCAGGGCTATGCGGCCGATGTGGCGCTGGCGGCCGTGCGCGCACATGGTATCGAGCACGCGTTGCTCGATACGGGAGAATTCGCCGTCCGTGGCCGCAAGCACGGCCAGCCCTTGACGCTGGGCGTGCGTGCGCCGCGCGATCCGCAGGCGCCGGCCGCCACCTTGCGCCTCGATGGCCGCGCGATGGCCACGTCGGGCGACTACGAAATGGCGTTTACGCCGGATTACCTGCACCACCACATCTTCGACCCGAAGGCGGGCTACTCGCCGCCGCAGCTGGCCGGCGTGACGGTGCTGGCCCACAGCGCGATGCTGGCCGACGGCCTAGCTACCGCGTGCATGGTGCTGGGCGCGGATAAAGCGATGGCGCTGGCCGCGCGCCTGCCAGGCGTGCATCTGCTGGCAATCGACAAGGCTGGCCTTGCCTGGCGTTCGGCCGGCTTTCCGCCGGAAGCGGCATGACCGGCCACGCCGAGGGGTCAATGCTTCAGGTGCGGCAGCTTGCGATAAATGGTATTGCGCGAGACGCCCAGCGCGCGCGCGGTGGCCGAGACATTGCCGCCATGCGCTTCGAGCGACTTGAGGATCACCGACTGCTCCATTTCCTCCAGGTTGGCGCCTTGCGCCAGCAGGCGTTCGGTGTTTGCTTCCTGATGCTGCGGCTGATCGTGGGTGATATCGTCGAGGAAGTCGTCGGGCATGTGGCGCAGGCCGATGTCGGTTTCGTCGCCAGCCATCACGATGGCGGTGCGCAGCAGGTTGGTCAGCTGGCGGAAATTGCCGGGCCAGCGGTGCTGGCGGAACAGCGCCAGGATTTCGTCCGACACCTGGTAGCGGCCGCCGTCCGATTCCGTGGCCAGGATTTTCTTCACCACGGTTTCCAGGTCGGTACGCTCGCGCAGCGGCGGCAGTTTCACCACCAGCCCATTGAGGCGGTAATACAGGTCTTCGCGGAACTGACCCCGGGCCATGCGTTCGCGCAGGTTGTGATTGGTGGCGCAGATCAGCTCCACGTTGACAGGGATCGACTTGTCGCTGCCCAGCGGCGTGACCATCCGTTCCTGCAGCACGCGCAGCAGGCGCGCCTGCAGGCTGAATGGCATGTCGCCGATCTCGTCGAGGAACAGGGTACCGCCATTCGCTTGCAGGATCTTGCCGACCGCGCCTTTCTTGCGCGCGCCGGTGAAGGCGCCGTCCTCGTAGCCGAACAGTTCCGACTCGATCAGCGTTTCCGGGATCGACGCGCAGTTCACCGCCACGAAAGGACTCATGGCGCGCGGAGAATCGTTGTGGATCGCTTGCGCCAGCAGTTCCTTGCCGGTGCCGGTTTCGCCCATGATCATGATCGGAATGTCGCGCCCCAGTACGCGCGTAACCTTGTCGAGTACCAGTTCCAGCTGCGGATCGCCGGTACGCAGGTAGCGCAGACCGGACAGGCGGCGGTTGTGCGCTGCCGCCTGGCTGGAGCTAGCGGCCGGTTGCGGCGTACTGGCGACGGACGGGTGTTCGTCCGCCAGCGATTGCCGCAGCGCGCCGTTGGCCAGCCGTAGCTGCGCACGTCCGTACACGCGCACGCCGTTGTGCATGCACAGGTTGAGCAGGCCGGGGGCGGCGGTGCGGTAATGATCGTACAGCGCGGATACGGGCAATCCGAACAGGGAGCTGAAGGTATGAGATTGCAGCGCGGTGAACGGCAACCCGAGCTGGAACAGGCCGTTGCGATTCGCGGCCAGGAAGCGCCCGCCGGGGCTGAACGAAGCGATACCTTCCATCAGCGTGCCGATAAATTCCGGCCGCGTGTGGAAGTGCAGCGTGATCGCATCCTCGAAGTTGGCGGCGAACAGCTGGTTCTCGATCATCAGCGCCGACATGCGCACCAGCGCCATGGTGTGCTTGTGGAAGCTGCGCTGGTCGCCCGATACATCGAGCACACCGACCACATTGCCCAGGTGGTCGGTAATCGGTGCGGCCGAGCAGGTAAGGAAGTGGTTTGCGGACAGGTAATGTTGGTCGGCATGCACCAGCGCTGGCGATTTCTCGGCAATCGCGGTGCCGATCGCATTGGTGCCCTTGCTGGCCTCGGACCATGCCACGCCGGGCTGCAGCGCCACGCGGTTGGCTTTTTCCAGGAAGTCGTCGTCGCCCAGGGTATGGACGATGACGCCGGTGGAATCGGTCAGGATCACCATATTGTGGGTGTTGACGATTTGCTGGTATAGCGTTTCCATGGCCGGCACCGCATGGGCGTGCAGCAGGCGATTGCGTTCTATCAGCAGCGACAGTTCGCTGCGGGCGAGAGGGCCGTAGTCGGCGGGCGATTCGCGGCACAATCCATAGCGCTGCGAGCGCTGGTGCGACGTCTCGATCATCAGCGGCATATTGTCGGCCCAGGCGGAAGCGGCCGTAGAACTGTTCAGATCTGTAGCAGATGGCATGGCGTTCTCTTCGTCTCGTTTCGGCCGCTAATCTGATGGCGCGGCTCTCTGTACCTGAACAGGGTGTTCAATAATGTAGCACCTGCGCAGAAAGGGAGCAAAAGCATGACTGCAAGCTGTTGCTTGGAGGGGAACATGCAAGGGCGATGCCAGCCCCTAAAAAGCCCTTGCCAGTCCCGCCCAGACTGGCCTATAATTCGCCCCCTCGCAGAACACAGCATGCAAATGCTGAAGAAAGCGAGAAAAAAAGAAGGTTGACGAAACAAGCTAAACGCTTCATACTCTTTCTTCTTCGCGGCAGACAAAACGATCGCTGCGAAACGCAACACCGAATACAGTTCTTTAAAAATTAACAGTCGATAAGTGTGGACGTTTGATGGCAGTGCACACGGCACTAGTTGCTGTGATACTTAACATATCAAATGTTCACAAGAAGTAATGAAA
>Ga0182006_1001196_pt1 | contig 16214 bp, 14 predicted proteins | sample Sormic07211104_1_FD_123022 | JGI IMG/M metagenome (GOLD analysis project Ga0182006, IMG submission 123022) | Rhizosphere microbial communities from Sorghum bicolor, Mead, Nebraska, USA - 072115-104_1 MetaG | ecosystem: Host-associated > Plants > Roots > Rhizosphere | place: USA: Nebraska...
AGCAGCGTGGGGATGAGGAAGGTGTAGATCATGTAATCAAAACCATCCACCGCATAGCCGGTGAAGGTCGCCGTGAGCGTGCGTCGCTCGGATGTCGTTGTCTCTTGCAGCCACATGTTGATCCCCGTAATGAATGTGTAAATCACTGACGTGCGGCATCGCTGGTCGCATGCAGGCAGCATGCGGCCATCGATGAAAAAACGGTAGAGCGGCAGCAGGCGCTAGGCCTGCGCGTCGAGCAGCAGTTCGCTGTTGAGCTTGTCGGTCACCAGCATGTAGCCGGGTGCATGGGTGATGCAGAATTCGGGCCGGGCGGCGACGATGGCGGCTTGCGGCGTGACGCCGCAGGCCCAGAACACCGGCAGCTCATCGGCGTGGATGTCCACCGCCTCGCCATAGTCGGGCTGGTGGAGATCGGCAATGCCGATCAGGGCCGGGTCGCCGATGTGGATCGGTGCGCCATGCACCTGCGGTGTGCGTGCAGTGATCTGGATGGCGCGGATGGCGTCGGCGGCCTTGAGCGGCCGCATCGAGACGACTGTCGGTCCCTGGAACACGCCCACCGGCTGCGTCGGAATATTGGTGCGGTACATGGCCACATTGCGGCCTTCGCTGACATGGCGCAGCGGAATGCCGGCGGCCAGCAACGCATGCTCGAAAGAGAAGGAACAGCCCAGCGCGAACGTGACCAGATCGTCGCGCCACACCCCGCGCAGGTCGTTCACCTCGGCCACGCGCTCGCCGTAGCGCCAAAGGTGATAGCGCGGCACGTCGCTGCGCACGTCCAGGTCCAGGCCCAGCGTGGGCAGGGCGGGCGAGCCCGGCTTGGACACGGCCAGCAAGGGACAGGGGATCGGATTGCGTTCGCAGAAGGCGAGAAAATCATCGGCCAACGCCGCCGGCAGGATCGCCAGGTTGACTTGCACATGGGCACTGGCCACCCCGCTGGTGTGGCCGGTGAATGCCCCGCTGCGGGCGGCCAGCCGCACGTCTAGCGCGCTGGAGGAAGCCGACAGCACAGGCGCTGCGGCGGAATGAATCGGTACGGCAGGCGAGGCGGTGGCAGTCTCTGGCATGGCGGTCTCCTTCTTGGAATGGAGCCGATGTTAGGAGCGTGCCGGGACAGCGTCCAACAAAAAATTTATATCTTTTGTTATCGATTTTTTCGATGAGGACAACGGAAATTTCACTGTAGCGATTTCCGTGCCAGTGGCTCATTTTTCTGCGGTGCGGCCTTTGCCCTGGGTGCGCCGTGCATGCTCCAACGCCGAATCGAGGACCAGTTCGGCCAGGCTGGAGCTGGGGTCTTCGCGATAGCTGGCGTGGATCTGCAAGGGCGGGAGCGTGGCTTCGCAGCGCAGGATGCGCAAGGGAAGCCGGCGCGTGAGTTCGCGCACCGAGGCGCGCGGCAGGGTGGCTACACCGAAGCCGCCTTCGACCAGCTGCACCATGGCGGAGATGGAAGAGATGGCATGCACGCGCGGTTCGATCACGCCCCATTCCTGGCACAGCTGCAGCAATCCCTGGTGCGGCTGCGAGCCGCGCTGGAACGTGATGAGGTCGTGTGCGGCCAGTTCTTCCAGCGTGTGAGAACGAGTGCCGAAGCGTTCGCGATGGCCCACGAAGACCATTTCCATCGGCGTCATCAGGCGCGAGCGCACGGCCGTGTCGCTACCCACGGTGGAGGTGAAGACCAGGTCCTGGGCACCGCGCCGGATCTGCTCGGTCAGCACGGGCGAGGTTTCCACCGTGAGTTCGAGCGCGAAATCGGGATAGCGGCTGCGGATTTCCTGCAGCCACGCCGGCAGCCAGCTGTGCACCACCGATTCGATGCTGCCGATGCGCAGCAGCAGCGGGCCGGCGCTGTTGCCGCCAAGCTCCTGGCGGATCTGGCGCTGCATGTCGAGCAGCTTTACCGCCAGCCGCTGGAAGCGCTGGCCGGCCACGGTGAGGCGAAACTGTTTCTCGCGGCGGTCCAGCAGCACCACGCCCAGTTCCTCTTCCAGCGAGGCGATGCGGCTGGACATGGTCGATTGCGTGATGTGGAGCTTTTCAGCGGCGCGGGTGATGCTCTTGAGCGAGGCGGCCCAGTGGAAGGCCTCGACGAAACGCAGGTTCATGGGTGCTCGGCGGTGGGGTGGGCTGACTTGGCGGTGGAAATCGCGGCTAGGCTACCAGATGCGCGAGCGCTGCGGTATTCATGTGTGATGCATCCACGTGCGCAATGCGCGACCCACACCGCACTTCAGGACGATAGGATCTACTCCCGACTTTCGGTATCGTCCGTCGATGGAAAAAAGAAATCGTCCCCGTCGCCAACTATTCGATGAGCTCATGTCCGGCGTGCAGGACATGACTGACGAAAGAAAGGGAACAATCTCCTTGCGGACGACGGTTCTCCGATCTGCTCCTGTTGATCGGGCTGCAAAAGATTCGGCGGCCAGAGTCTCCAGCAGGAAACGCGGCCGTCCCTGATTATTCTTGCGCACCGCACCAATTTTCCCGCCGCTTGACACATTCCCTCCCCATACCTATCCTCACCCCCGATTGGTCATACCTTTTGTCGCCCGCACATGCCGGGCTGGCGGGCCAGGCCGGCACTGCCGCGACGGCAGCGATTCACCCTACAGGCAGATACCCAGAGAGCATGTCCTTCGACCCCATCGTCCAGAAATCCATTTCCGAGCAGGTAGCCCAGCGGCTGCTGACCATGATACGCAGCGGCCTGCTGAAACCCGACCAGCAACTGCCGCCCGAGCGCGAACTGGCAGCGATGCTGGGCGTGGGCCGTCCTGCCGTGCGGGAAGCCATTCGCGGGCTGGCCCTGCTGGGCCTGCTGCGCATCCGCCAGGGCGAGGGCACCTTCGTCAGTTCGCTGGAAACGCGCGAGCTGCTGGAGCCGCTGGAGATGATCATCGATCTCAACCCCGGCACGCTGGAAGCGCTGTTCGACGCCCGTCTCATCATCGAGACCGGCGTGGCCGCGCTGGCCGCCACCCATATCGACGACGCCGAACTGGCGCGCCTGGCGCGCAACGTCGAGGATGAGGCGCGGTTGCTGTCGGACCCGGCGGCCTTCTCTGCAGCGGATGTGGAATTCCACGAGGCCATCATCGAGGCCTGCAACAATCCCTTCCTGCAAAGCGTCGCCGGCAGTCTCTACATGTTGGGCAAGAAGAGCCGCTCCATCACCTCGCGCATCCCCTCCACGCTGGAACGCAGCCTGCAGGACCACCGCGACATCCTGGACGCCCTGAAGGCCCGCAATCCGCACCAGGCCTCCGAAGCCATGCGCAACCACCTGCTGCGGGTGCGCGATGCCTATCGCAGCGCCGGACGCAGCCAGAACGAATCGGTCCACGACTGAGTCAACAAGTACGATCCAACGCAAGAAGCGTCGCCGTTGCTGCCGGGCTGGTCCCGCAGCATTCCACAACGGCGGCGTGGCAGCACAGCCGCAGCATGGCCGCGGTGCCCCTCACAAGAAGCGATACCGGCAAGGCGCGCAGGGCCGCCTGTTGATGAACTCCGTTCTACAAGCCGGACAGGCAGGATCTATCCTTTATCAATCGATTGCAGGAGAACAGCATGCTGGATCTGGCAGGTAAAGTCGTCTTCATCAGCGGTGCAAGCACCGGTATCGGCGCGGCCGCCGCGCGCGCCTTCGCGGCACGTGGCGCCCACGTGGTGGTCCACTACAACAGCTCGAAGGAAGAGGCAGAGGCCGTGGCCGCAGAAGTGCGCGCCGCCGGCAGCAAGGCCGTCACCATCGGCGCGGACGTGCGCGATACGGCAGCCATCAACGCCGCCGTCTCCAAGGCCGTGGAGCAGATGGGCCGCATCGACGTGCTCATCAACAATGCCGGCGCGCTGGTCAAGCGGGCCCCGCTGGAAACGGTCACCGATGAACTCTTCGACGAGATCATCAACATCAATGCCCGCTCGGTGGTGGCCTTCACGCGTGCGGTCATTCCCGTCATGCGCGCCCAGGGCGGCGGCAACATCATCAACGTCACCTCGGTGGCGGCGCGCCATGGCGGTGGCCCCGGTGCGCTCATTTATGCGGCCTCCAAAGGCTTCGTCAGCACCATCACGCGCGGCATGGCCAAGGAATTGCTGGCCGACAAGATCCGCGTCAATGCAGTGGCACCGGGCGTGATCATGACGCCGTTCCAGGAACGCTTCACCACGCCGGAACAACTGGAAGGCTTCCGCAAGACCATCCCCATGGGCCGTATCGGCGAGCCTGATGAATGCAGCGGTGCTTTCCTTTATCTGGCCTCGGACCAGATGTCGGGCTACGTCACCGGCCAGATCATCGACGTCAACGGCGGCCAGTACATGCCGTAAGGTCCGGCGCCACGCCACGCCGGTTCTGGCATGGCTCTTGCGGGCAGGGAGGATCATGCGCCACGATCCTTTCCTGCCCGTTTCCGCTTCAGCCGCCCTGGCCCCGCCAGGCGGACTGCTGCGCGACAAGCTGGCCCTGCTGCTGGACTCCACTGGCGAGGGCATCTACGGTATCGACCTGGAGGGGCGCTGCACTTTCATCAACCGCGCCGGTGCGGCGATGCTGGGCTATGCGCCGGCAGAGGTGCTGGGCCACAACATGCACGAACTGGTGCATCACAGCCATGAGCACGGTGGCCATTACCCCGAGGCCGAGTGTCCGATCCTGAAGGCCTTCCGCAAGGGCGAGTCCTGCCGGGTCGACCAGGAAGTGTTCTGGCGCGCCGATGGCAGCTGCTTCGCGACCGAATATTCCTCCTACCAGATCATCGATGGCGGCCAGGTGCGCGGGGCGGTGATCGCCTTCAGCGATATCTCCAAGCGGCGCCAGGCCGAGGAACAGTTGCAGCGGGCCAAGGCCGAGCTGGAAGTGCGTGTGGCCGAGCGCACGCGCGAGCTGTCGGCTGCACTGCGCCAGGTGCGGCAGTTGTCGGCGCATGCGCATTCGGTGCGCGAGGACGAACGCACCCGCATCGCCCGCGAAATCCATGACGAACTGGGCAGCCTGCTGGTGGCACTCAAACTGGATGTGAACTGGATGGCCAAGCGTGTGACCGATCTCGATCCGGTGGCGCGCAAGTGCGAGGCCATGAGCCGCCTGATCGAGACCGCAGTGGACAACGTAGGGCGCATCATCACCGACCTGCGCCCCAGCATCCTTGATCACCAGGGCCTGATCGCCGCGCTGGAATGGCAGGTGCAGGAATTCTCGGAAGCCACCGAATTGCCCTGCGAAGTCGAGTTCGATATCGCGCCGGAAGCCTTCGTCCCGGATGGGGCCAAGGCCACGGCGGCGTTTCGCATCTTCCAGGAAATGCTCTCCAATGTGGCGCGCCACGCGCAGGCCACGCAGGTGCGCATCGCGGTCCACCTGACTCCGGCAGAACTGCGCATGGAAGTGGAAGACGATGGCGTGGGCACGCCCCGCGCCGCGCAGGAAGCGGCCACGTCCTATGGCGTGATGGGCATGCGCGAGCGCGCCTTGCACTTCGGTGGCGCACTGAGCATTGCTGGTGCGCGGTATGCACCAGAGCACGGCAGGCCCGGCACGCTGGTCTGCCTGCGCCTGCCCCATCACGCCAGCCGGGAGCTGCCATGAGCGGTCCCGGTGACAACATCCGCATCCTGCTTTGCGACGACCATCGCATCGTGCGCGAGGGCTTGAAGCAGATCCTGGCCGACACGCCCGACATCGAGGTGGCTGCCGAATGCGCCAGCGGACCGGAGGTGCTGCACAGTGCGCGGGTCGAGGCGATCGACCTGGTGCTGCTGGACATCGCCATCCCCCAGCAGGACGGGCTGGACGTGCTGCGCCAGATCAAGCAGGAGATGCCGCGCCTGCCGGTGCTGATGCTGTCCACCTATCCCGAGAAACAATACGCGGCCCGTTGCTACAAGCTGGGCGCAGCAGGCTATCTCAACAAGAGCACCGACCCCGAGCAACTGGTGGAAGCCATCCGCAAGGCCGCTGGCGGCGGCCTCTACGTGAGCGCGCAGATGGCCGAGGCCCTGGCCTCGGGCCTGGCTCAGCGCGCCACGGCCCCGCAGCGGGCCGCGCATGAGAGCCTGTCGCACCGCGAATACCAGGTCTTCCAGTTGATCGCCGCAGGGCGCAGCGTCAAGGAAATCGCCGACCAGCTGGAATTGAGCCCCAATACGGTGAGCACCTATCGCAGCCGTATCCTGGAGAAGACCGGCGCTTCCAATGACGTGGGCATCGCCATGTATGCCGTGCGGCACCAGTTGCTGCCGGTGTGAGCATTTCTCACCGAGTGTCGTCATTTTGCAGCGCGTTTTCGTCATTCTGACGATGTGATCGACGCTGCGTGTAGTGGCAGCACTACAAGATGTCGTGAGCTCATGACGTAATGCAGCGCGCTGGCAAATCCCTTGCAGGTAGTGAAAGTGAAAGCAGCAACTCACCTCACATTCACCAAACGGGGGAATCATGCCGGACGCACCAGAGACCAATCTGTTCCACACCTATGACGCCGAACGCGCCGGGCAGGGCTGTTCCTGCGGCCGCCACGGCAGCCAGCAGCAGCACGAGGCCGATGTGCTGGCCGAGCAGCAGCGCCTGCAGCGCGGCCGCGATGTGGAAACCCTGACCAATGACGTGGTGGAGGAAGCGCTGATGCGTTCGCTCTTCCCGCGCGTGGCCGAACGCCGTGATTTCCTGCGGGCGGTGGGCAAGAATGCGGCGCGCGCGGCCATTGCCAGCGTGCTGCCGCTGGGCTCGCTGCAGGCCATGGCGCAGGAAAAGAATGGTGCGCTGGAAAAGAAAGACCTCAAGATCGGCTTCATCGCCATCACCTGTGCGGCGCCGCTCATCATGGCCGATCCGCTGGGCTTCTATCGCAAGCAGGGCTTGAACGTGTCGCTCAACAAGACGGCCGGCTGGGCGCTGATCCGCGACAAGATGATCAACAAGGAACACGACGCCTCGCACTTCCTTTCGCCCATGCCGATTGCCATGTCCATGGGCGTGGGCAGCAATGCCACACAGATGCGCGTGGCCACCATCCAGAACATCAACGGCCAGGCCATCACGCTGCATACCAAGCACAAGGACAAGCGCGATCCCAAGCAATGGAAGGGCTTCAAGTTCGCCGTCCCCTTCGAATATTCGATGCACAATTTCCTGCTGCGCTACTACCTGGCCGAGCACGGACTGGACCCGGACCGCGACGTGCAGATCCGCGTGACGCCCCCGCCGGAAATGGTGGCCAACCTGCGCGCAGGCAACATCGACGGTTTCCTCGGGCCGGACCCGTTCAACCAGCGCGCGGTCTATGACGAGGTCGGCTTCATTCATATCCTCTCCAAGGAGATCTGGGACGGGCACCCTTGCTGCGCCTTCGGCACCTCCGAAGAGTTCATCAAGCAGAATCCCAATACCTTCGCCGCGCTGTTCCGCGCCGTGCTGACCGCCGCCGCGATGGCGCGCGATCCGGCCAACCGCTCGCTGGTGGCCAAGGTGATCTCGCCGCCGGCCTACCTGAACCAGCCGGAGACGGTGGTGGAGCAGGTGCTGACCGGCCGCTTCGCCGATGGCCTGGGCAACGTCAAGAACGTGCCGGGCCGCGCCGATTTCGATCCGGTGCCCTGGGATTCGATGGGGGTGTGGATTCTCACGCAGATGAAGCGCTGGGGCTACATCAAGGGCGACGTCGACTACAAGGCCATTGCCGAGAAGGTGCTGCTGCTGACCGAGGCCAAGAAGCACATGAAGGAACTGGGCCAGCCGGTCCCGGAAGGGGCCTACCGCAAGTATTCCATCATGGGCAAGGAGTTCGATGCCGACAAGGCCGACGCCTACGTGAACAGCTTCGCCATCAAGAGGAGCGCGTGATGCAGGGCCGGCATCTAGGCTGGCGCGCTGCGCTCATTTCCCTGCTGCTGCTGGCCGCACTGCTGATGGTGTGGCACCTGGCCACGCTGCCCAAGGAGAGCGCCGCCAGTGCCGCCCAGGATGAGTACGCCAGGCTGATGGGCAAGAGCAGCGGCGCGGCCAAGCGTGATGGCTTCCCCGGACTGGCGCAGATGGGCGAGACCATCCGCAAGGAACTGAGCAATCCCTTCTACGACAACGGTCCCAATGACAAGGGCATCGGCATCCAGCTGGCCTATTCGCTGGGCCGGGTCGGGCTGGGGTTTGCGATTGCGGCGGTGGTGGCGGTGCCGCTGGGCTTCCTGCTGGGGATGTCGCCGCTGATGCAGCGTGCGCTCAATCCCTTCATCCAGATCCTGAAGCCGATTTCCCCGCTGGCCTGGATGCCGCTGGCGCTCTACACCATCAAGGACTCCTCGGTGTCGGGGGTGTTCGTGATCTTCATCTGCTCGGTCTGGCCGATGCTGATGAACACCGCCTTCGGCGTGGCCTCGGTGCGGCGCGACTGGTTGAACGTGGCCAAGACGCTGGAGGTGGCACCGCTGCGGCGCGCCTTCCTGGTGATCCTGCCGGCGGCAGCGCCCACCATCCTGACGGGCATGCGCATTTCCATGGGGATCGCCTGGCTGGTGATCGTGGCCGCCGAGATGCTGGTGGGCGGGACCGGCATCGGCTACTTCGTCTGGAATGAATGGAACAACCTGTCGCTGACCAGCGTGATCTTCGCCATCCTGGTCATCGGCGTGACCGGCATGGTGCTGGACCTGATCTTTGCGCGGCTGCAGAAGTGGGTCACCTATGTCGAATGAAGGGAGCAGCAGCATGGATCACAATTTCCTGAGCGTGCAGGGCCTGGCCAAGCGTTATGCAGCGGGCGCGCCGCCGGTGTTCGAGCAGGTCTCCTTTGGTATCGATCGCGGTGAATTCGTCTGCGTGATCGGGCACTCGGGCTGCGGCAAGACCACCATCCTCAACGTGCTGGCCGGGCTGGAAGCGGCCAGCGAGGGTGTCGTCATCATGGACCAGCGCGAAGTCAAGGGACCGAGCCTGGATCGTGGTGTGGTGTTCCAGAGCCACGCCCTCATGCCCTGGTTCAGCGTGCTGGGCAATGTGGTGTTCGCGGTGCGTTCGCGCTGGCCGGACTGGCCACGGGCCAAGGCCGAGGAGCATGCACGGCGTTTCATCGAGATGGTGGGACTGAAGGGCGCTGAACACAAGAAGCCCTCGGAGCTCTCGGGCGGCATGAAGCAGCGCGTGGGCATTGCACGCGCCTTTTCCATCGAGCCCAAGATGTTGCTGATGGACGAGCCCTTCGGTGCGCTCGATGCCTTGACGCGTGGCGTGGTGCAGGACGAGTTGCTGAAGATCTGCGCGGCCACGCACCAGACCGTGTTCATGATTACCCACGACGTCGATGAAGCGATCCTGCTGGCCGACAAGATCTTCCTCATGTCCAACGGCCCGCAGGCCTGCATCGCCGAGGTGGTCATCAACACGCTGCCCAAGAACCGCACACGCGAAGGCATGCACCACGATCCGCAGTTCTATCGCATCCGCAATCACCTGGTCGATTTCCTGGTGCATCGTTCGCGCCTGATCCAGGCAGCGCAGGCCAGCGGCGCAGCGCGCCTGCCGACCCGCATCGTCATGCCGGGGCTGGAGCAGGTTGCGGCATGAAGGCAGGGGCAGGGTGACCTGCCATTTCGTCAGTTTATATCGTCGTTTTGCAGCACCGTTTCGTCACGATCGATGACGCACACTACAAAGTGTCGTCGGTTTTCATTTTTCGTCCACCACAAGGAGAGAGCGCATGGACCGCAACCAAGTCACCCAGAAGATCGTCACCGCCAAGGTCAGCAAGAAGATGACCTGGGCCCAGATCGCCGAACGCATCGGCCAGAGCAAGGAGTGGACTACCGCCGCCATGCTGGGCCAGATGACCCTGACGGCCAAGCAGGCCGCCGTGGCACAGGAACTGTTTGAACTGACCGACGAAGAAACGCTGTGGCTGCAGATCGTGCCTTACAAGGGATCGCTGCCGACCCCGGTGCCGACCGATCCGCTGATCTATCGCTGGTACGAGATCGTCAGTGTCTATGGCAGCACCATCAAGGAGCTGATCCACGAAGAGTTCGGCGACGGCATCATGAGTGCCATCGATTTCAAGATGGATATCCAGCGCCAGGCCGACCCCAATGGCGATCGCGTCAATGTGATGCTGTCGGGCAAGTTCCTGCCTTATAAAACCTATTGAGTCACATCGGGTTACAAGCGCGGCGATGCAAAGGCGGAATGCGCGGCTAGAATAGCGCGCATGCTCAAAGACAAGAAACTCTCCGCCTACGCGCCCTCGGCCACCCGCATCCGGGCGCGCTTCGTGGCCATCTCGTGGCGTGACCTTGCCGTCAGCTTCGGCCCCATCATCCTGCTGATCCTGATCGGCGCGTGGCTGGTGATCTGGCTGATCCGGCCGGCGCCGCCGTCGTCCATCACCATTGCTGCCGGTCCCAAGGACAGCAATTTCTGGCGCGTGGCCGAACGCTACAAGGCGCTGCTGGCGCGCGACGGCATCCGGCTGGACATCGTCGAGACCGGGGGCTCGCTGGACAACCTCAAGCGCCTGGCCGACCCCGACCAGAATGTGGACGTCGGTTTCGTGCAGGGGGGCCTGGCCGGCGCAGTACCGGCCGAATCCTTGAGCCCGCTGGTGTCGCTGGGAAGTATTTCCTATGTACCGGTGTCGGTGTATTACCGCGCGCCGCCGCCGCGTGAGGATGGCCGCCCGGTACCGCCACTGCGGCAGCTGTCGGAGCTGGCGGGCAAGCGGATTGCCATCGGCGGGCAGGGCAGTGGCTCCAGCGTGCTGGCGGCCACGCTGCTCAAGGCCAATGGCGTCGAGTCGGGCGGCAGCACCCAGCTGTTGAACATCGGCGGCGACGAGGCCGCGCAGGCGCTCACCAGCGGCAAGATCGATGCGGCCTTCCTGATGGGCGATTCGGTCTCGGTGGCCACCATGGGCAAGCTCTTGCGCGCGCCCGGCATCCGGCTGCTGGATTTCTCGCAGGCCGATGCCTACGTGCGGCGCTTCCGCTATCTCAATACCCTCAAAATGCCCATGGGCGTGTTCGACCTGGCGCACAACCTGCCGGCGCGCGATACCCAGCTCATTGCGCCCACGGCCGAGCTGGTGGCGCGCGAGGACCTGCATCCGGCGCTCTCGGACCTGCTCATCGCAGCGGCCCGCGAGGTGCACGGCAAGGCCAACGTGATGCAGAAGGCCGGGGAATTCCCGGCCCCGCTGGAGCATGAATACCCGATCAGCGACGATGCGGCGCGCTACTACAAGTCCGGCAAGACCTTCTTCTACCGTACCTTGCCCTTCTGGATGGCCAGCCTGGTGGATCGTGCGGTGGTGATCGTGCTGCCGGTAATCCTGTTGTTGATTCCGGGCATTCGCCTGGTGCCGATGCTCTATGGCTGGCGTGTGCGTTCGCGCATCTATCGCTGGTATGGCGAGCTGATCGCGCTGGAACGCGGGCTCTCGCGCGAGTCGCCGGAGGAGCAGGCCGAGATGCTCAAACGCCTGGATGAGATCGAGATTGCGGTCAATCGCATGAAGATGCCGCTGGCCTTTGCCGACCAGTTCTACGTGCTGCGCGAGCATATCGGCTTCGTGCGGGCCCGGCTGGCGGCCGGCGTGGCCTGAGCGCCACGCCGTAAGGGGCTCGGAAGGGCAGGGTGGCGGCGGCTGTTGTATGCTCGCCATGGTGTGTACAGTACTGTATAAAAAGTACTGTGTATTCATACAGTTTTATGCTAAAGTGAAGCCTCCTATCGACAAGAAGAGGAATCGCTGCCATGACCCACTTTGATCTTGCTTCCGACGCTCGCTTCGCTGTTGCATCGTCCACCCCGTCTTCGCTGGCCATCCGCCTGGGTCGCCGCGAAATCTTCATCTGCCGTGATACCTACGTGCGCCGTTATCGGGTCAATCCGGTGATTGAATGCAGCGCGGGCATCGAGCCAGGCCATGTGGAAATCCTGCTGTTCCGCCGCTGGCTGGTGGTGCTGTCGAAGGCGCGCGGCTGATGCGGCGTGCGCTTGACTGGCTGGTGGTGGATGCGCTGGGGAGGGCGGCCGGGGTCGATCAGCCCGGCTTGCCGGTGGTCCCGGGGGCGGTCCCTGCCGGCGCCGAAGGTGCCGCTGCCAATGACGATTCCATGTTTGGAAACGTCACCAAATGCGTCACATCCAGGCTGATCCCTATCCATTCCCCGACCGCATGATCGTGATGCGAGGGCACCAGCGAGAGCAGTTGCTGGCCGTTCTCCAGCGCCAGGGTGTAGAGGAATTCCGCGCCCCGGAATGATTTGCGCACCACCTGCGCCTTGAAGGGGGACGCATCGTCGTGCATGACGTCGTCGGCCCGCAGCAATACATCGACCTGCGCGGCGCTGGCATCGCGTCCGCTTTCTACCGGCAGTCCGCGCAACAGGCCTGCTGCGGTCTGGACGCCGATCTCGCCTTGTATCCCCGCATCCGCTGCAGCCTGCACTTCCCCGCGCAGCAACACCCCATGTCCGATGAAATCCGCGGCAAAGCGGGTGGCCGGACGATGGTAGAGCGCGTAGGGCGTATCCCACTGTTCCAATCGGCCGTGCCGCATCACCCCCACCACATCGGCCACCGCAAAGGCTTCCAGCTGATCGTGCGTGACCATCAGGGCGGTGGTGCCGGTGCGTTTGAGGATGTCGCGCACGTCGTGCGCCAGGCGTTCGCGCAGTTCCACGTCCAGGCTCGAAAACGGTTCGTCCAGCAACAGCAGGCGCGGCTGCGGTGCCAGCGCGCGCGCCAGCGCGATGCGCTGCTGCTGGCCGCCGGACAGCTGGTGCGGGAACTTGCTGCCCGCCTCGGGCAGGCCGACCAGGGCCAGCATCTGCGTGACGATCTGTTCCCGCTGCGCACGCGCCATGCCGCGCAAGCCAAAGCCGATATTGGCCGCCACATCCAGATGCGGGAACAGCGCGAAATCCTGGAACACCATCCCGATGCGCCGCGCCTCGGCCGGCACGCGCACGCCATCTCCTTCCAGCAATGTTCCGTCTAGCCGGATACGGCCTGATTGCGCCGGTTCCAGCCCGGCCACGGCGCGCAGCAGGCTGGTCTTGCCGCTGCCGGAGGGGCCGATCAGGGCGCCCAGCTCGCCCGGCTGCAGGCGCAGCGAGACGGCATCGACGGCCGCCTGGGCGCTGCGGGGATAACGGATACTGACGTGATCGACTTCCAGAAACATGGGCAGGCTCGATGAAATGGTTACAATTCGCGTTTGTCTCGGAGTGCGCAGTGTAGCGCATGGACCGCCGACTTCCCTTGGCAATTCTTCATTGGGCCGTTCCTGTTTATGCACATCATCGGTTTGCTCGCTGTCCTGATCGCCTTGCCGCTCTTCGGCATCCTCGCTGCCTGGTTCGGGCTGGATGCGGCCGGCATCGACAACCTGCGCCAGCAGATGCAGACCGTGCTGCCCGGCTACCTGGCCACCTCCGGCTGGCTGGCGCTGATGGTGCCGCTGGGCGTGGTCATCGTCGGTGGTGCAGCGGCGGTGACGGTGAGCCTGTTCGAGTTTCGCGGACGGCGCTGGCTGTCCTGGGCGCTGCTGTTGCCGATGGCCATGCCGGCTTACGTGTCGGCCTATGCCTATACCGATTTCCTGCAATACGCGGGGGCCGTGCAGAGCACGCTGCGCGGCTGGTTCCCGGGCTGGCGCATGGATGTGCGCGGCTTGCCGGGGGCGGTGTGCATGTTCGTCTTCACGCTCTATCCCTATGCCTACCTGCTGGCGCGCAATGCGCTCTCCGAGCGCGGCATGCACCTGATGGAGGCTGCCCGCATGCTGGGCACGCCGCTGTCCGAACGCATCCGGCGCGTGGCCTTGCCGCTGGCGCGTCCGGCCCTGGCGGCCGGGGCGGCGCTGGCGCTCATGGAAACGCTGGCCGATTACGGTGTCTCGGCCTACTTCGGCCTGACCACTTTCACCACCGGCATCTACAAGGCCTGGGTTGTATTGGATGACCGCATTGCCGCCGCCCAGTACGCGTCGCTGCTGCTGCTCTTCGTCTCGGTGCTGCTGTGGCTGGAGCGGCGCGAGCAGGGCCGCATGCGCTTTGCGGCCACACGCGGTGCGCGCGGCAGCGAGGGGGCCGAGGCGCGCCTGCCGCAATTGTCTCGCGCACAGACGCTGGCGGCCTGGGCGGTGTGCGGCTTGCCGGTGGTGCTGGGCTTCGTGCTGCCGGTGGCGATCCTGTTGCAGTTGTGGGCCGGGCAGTGGGGCAGCAGCGACGCCGCCATGCCCGCCTTCGATCTGGCCCGCTATGCCGGCTGGGTGTGGAACAGCTTCCGCTTCGGCGGCATGGCGGCGCTGGCGGCCATCGTGCTGGCGCTGGGCCTTTGCTTCGCGCTGCGCGGCGCACACCTGCCGCGTCTGCAGGGGCTGGTGCTGCGGCTGACCGCACGCCTGGCCGGTATGGGCTATGCCATTCCCGGCTCGGTCATCGCGGTCGGCATCCTGCTGCCGGTGGCCTGGCTGCAGGCGCTATGGCCTGCCGCGGGGTTGGGCGTGCTGCTCACGGCCAGCTCGCTGGGCGTGATCTATGCGTATCTGGTACGCTTCACGGCGGTTGCGGTGCAGTCGGTGGAGTCCGGCTACACCCGTATTCCGGCCAGTCTCGACGAAGCGGCGCGCACCCTGGGCAGTTCGCGCGCGGTGATTGCCTGGCGCCTGCACATGCCGCTGTTGTGGCGCTCGCTGGCGGTGGCGGCGCTGATGGTGTTCGTCGATGTGGTCAAGGAGTTGCCGGCGACCTTGCTGCTGCGTCCTTTCGATACTGATACCCTGGCCGTGATCGCGCACAATCTGGCGCGCGACGAGCGCCTGGGCGAGGCGGCCTTGCCGGCCTTGTCCATCGTGCTGGTAGGGCTGGCACCGGTGCTGCTGGTGATGCGAGCCCTCGATGGCCGGCGCCGCACGGACTTGCAAAGCGCGCTTCCGCCCGCATAACCCAAGCACGCAAAGACCAACAATGGGCGTGGCCAGGGGGCTGCGGCCACTCTCTGGAGAAACCATGAGCCAATACGATTACGACCTCTTCACCATCGGCGGCGGTTCCGGTGGCGTGCGCGCAGCGCGCTTCGCCGGCCAGGCCGGGGCCCGCGTCGGGCTGGCCGAGAAGGGCGATCTGGGCGGCACCTGCGTCAACGTCGGCTGCATCCCCAAGAAGCTGATGTCCTACAGCGCCCATTTCCACGAGGATTTCGCCGATGCCGCCGGTTACGGCTGGACCCTGCACAGCGAGCCCACCTTCGACTGGCCGGCCCTGATCGCCAACAAGGACCGCGAGATCACGCACCTCAACGGCATCTACCAGCGTCTGCTCGATGGCGCCAACGTGAGCCTGCATCGTGGCTTCGCCACGGTGGAGGATGCGCATACGGTGAGCGTGGAGGGCAAGCGCTTCACGGCCCGCCACATCCTGGTGGCCACCGGCGGCCATCCCGACAAGCCGCAGATCCCGGGCAGCGAGCTGGGGATCACTTCGGACGATTTCTTCCATCTCAAGGGCCTGCCGAAACGCGCGGTGGTGCTGGGCGGCGGCTACATCGCCGTGGAACTGGCGTCCATCCTCAATGGCCTGGGCAGCGATGTGACGCTGGTGTATCGCCGCGAACGCCTCTTGCGCAACATGGATGCCGACCTGGGCATCCACCTCGCCGATGAAATGGCCAAGAAGGGCATCCGCCTGGTCTTCGATGCCAGCATCGCCGCCATCGAAGCGCCACATGCGGGTGAAGACAGCGTCAAGCAGGTGCGCCTGACCAATGGCGAAACCGTGGCGGCGGAGTGCGTGCTGTTTGCCACCGGGCGTACGCCCAATACACGCGGCCTGGGGCTGGAGCAGGCCGGTGTCGTCTTGAAGGAAAACGGCGCCGTGGTGGTCAATGAGAATTTCGAGAGCAACGTGCCATCGATTCTCGCCGTGGGGGACGTGATCGACCGCGTGGCCCTGACACCGGTGGCGCTGGCCGAATCGATGGTGGTGGTGGCGCGCCTGTTCGGCAAGGGCGAGCGCGTGATGTCCTATCAGAACATTCCGACAGCGGTGTTCAGTCATCCCAATGTGGGCACCGTGGGACTGACCGAAGAACAGGCGCGAAAAGCCCATGGTGAAGTAAAAATCTTCAAGACCGACTTCAAGCCGCTCAAGAACACCCTCTCGCGCAATACCGAACGCACCTTCATGAAGCTTGTGGTCGATGC
>Ga0182006_1001198_pt1 | contig 16206 bp, 13 predicted proteins | sample Sormic07211104_1_FD_123022 | JGI IMG/M metagenome (GOLD analysis project Ga0182006, IMG submission 123022) | Rhizosphere microbial communities from Sorghum bicolor, Mead, Nebraska, USA - 072115-104_1 MetaG | ecosystem: Host-associated > Plants > Roots > Rhizosphere | place: USA: Nebraska...
AGTAGTAGAGGAGGTATCCGAAGTACGCCAACGAACCGGTCGAAATTCTATCTTGAGTACATTCTCATCCGAGGAGCCTGCCTGAGCAGCTTGATGACGTGAGGCGCATTGATTTCTGAGCCGCGGTAATCTGAATCGGATAGCTATTATCTTGATTTCTAAGCTTAATTCTGACTTTAATTTTTTGGTTGGAATACTAACTGGAATACCTTTGCGAAATTGCACGCCACTTGACCGATCACTTGAGTTTGGTCTTGCAATCGTTTGTGCAGCGCTGTCGAGCGTGCCTGATATTTTCATGATAAACAGGGAAAAGCGGGTAGTTACCGTAGCAACAGACTGCAACTGAGTCCAGATTGCCGCCGGCGGCTCAGCTTATGGCGTGCGCAGAATGATGGTGGTTGCCCATTTTTAACGAAATGATCCAGTGATCACTTTTTAGGTGAGGGTGTACTATCCTTAGCCATAAACCGTGAAGGCGTCTCCGGCAAGCGCAGGAGCGCGACCAGATATTTAAGGTAAATATGAACGACTGGAATACGCCCATTCAACATCAGCTCACAGCTTGGCTTTCGAGGCGAACGGCTCGAAATGGTGTTCGACGCGTTGTCCCCTTGTCTGCAGCGATTGCCAGCGAGCTTGGTATGGTCCGTAGTGAAAACCAAGATCGGGCAATTATCGTGCAGGGGTGGGATAGAGAGGGGCGAAGATTTGCAGTCGGAGCTGTTGCCGATGGGATCGGCGGGATGCGTGATGGGGGCGCATGTGCTGCGTTAACATTAGGCGCTTTTGTCGCTGCGATTCACCATTACGCTCGGACAACTTCAGTTGAGTCCGATGATTTACTTTCTCGCGCATTTTTTGCAGCAAACGAAGCTGTGCACAATCAGTTCAAAGGTGACGGCGGTGCAACTTTAGTTGCCGTGATACTCCGCCAAAACTCTCCTACTTTCTGGGCTAGTGTGGGGGATAGTCGTATTTATAAAGCTGTGGATGGGTCCGTTCGACAGTTGTCAGTTGACGATACGATAGCGGGGCAGTTAGGGAAGCGAGATGATGAAAGCATCGAACATTCTAAATTGCTTCAGTATATAGGGATGGGGAGCGATCTTGAGCCGCATGTGGACGAAACCCAACACAGCCCGATGGGGTCGTTGGTTCTAACAACAGATGGCGTACATTACTTAGCCAGAAATTCTATCTTGATGGATAAGGTGGTTTTGAATTCCCCGGACCCTGGGGCGTGTGTTAAACGACTTGTGGAACTGGCAAATTGGTGTGGCGGGCCAGATAATGCGACAGTTTTGGTTATGCCCCTCTCTGTTGATTTTGAAAGTGCTTATGAGCCTCCTTATAGTTGCGTGGATGTCTGGGATTCATACGGCGATTTGCAGCTGATAGTTGGAAGCGCACAGCAAGAGCTATCCGGGCCCAATCGAAACGATAAGTCTGATAACAAAAAAAACTCATTAAGTGTTCAAAGTAAAAAGCTTGCAAGTTCGAGCGTGAGTCGCAGCGTTTCGGTCGTGGATCGAGGAAAGCCTGCGAGCGTTAAGCAAACATCAAAAGATAAAAGTGGTTCAGTAAAGAGAATATCTAGGTCAAGAAACAAGCAAGAGGTTCCTCAGCTATTAATGGAATTCCCACATAAGACAGATTGACAGGAAGTTGCGAATGCTGATTTCGGATCGTTATGATTTTGCGGGGGAAGCACTTGTAGGTGGTATGGCTCAGGTACTTGTTTGCAATGATGTGGTTCTGGAGCGTCGGGTGGCAATAAAAGTCATGCCGGGGAGCGCAAATCGCCGCAGGGTCCGTGACGAGATCGCCGCACTTTTGAAGATGCGCTCGAAGCATGTAGTTCAAGTATACGATATTTTAAGTCTGTCGCATGATGATCTTGCTATCGTGCAAGAGTATATCAGTGGGTTGGACTTTTTCGACGATGCTACTAAGCCCGAAAATACCAATGATTACTTGAGACTAATTTGGCAAATTGCTGCAGGGCTAGCCGATATACATGAGGCGGGTATCATTCATCGGGATATCAAGCCGAACAATATGAAAATCGATTCAGAGGGAGTGGTAAAGATTTTTGATTTCGGCTTAGCCAGAGATGAGGGCGGTAATGCATGCACAGTAGGTTTTGTAGGAACAAGAGGGTTTGCCGCTCCCGAATTGTATGCGCATGATGCTAAATTCACGACGGCTGTAGATACTTATGCGTTTGGAGCTACTGCTTTATTTATAGGGCTTCGTGATCTGCCAGATGAGCTTAAATTTCAGCCCCCTAAAGCTTTGGCGGGTAGCCGTTTTTCAGCGTTCTCTTTTACATTAGGCTCAGACGTTGTAGATATATTAAAGGCTTGCCTTGAGCCAGATCCCAGTAATCGGCCAAGTATGAAGAAAGTTCGGGATGTACTCGCTCTTCATTTGCTTGAGGGGCGGCATAAGGCGTTGGTCGTTTTTAATAGCGAACCATCATATCTCAGTGCGGCCAATCGATCGGTTACACTAACGCTTCCTACTCTTGGTGAAGTTGAAATTTATTATGACGGGTTTGATTTTGTTGTGAGGAGCGTGGCGGGTGACGTTTTTGTTAATAATAAACGTGTAGTCATCGGCACCAAGCTACCCGGGGCTTGCGTTGTAGCACTGGGTGCTACTGAGCATGGTTCTCGTCGTAGATATATAACTTTTGACTTGTCTCACCCGGAGATTGTTTTATGAGCGGTAATCTCGCATCCGGAGATCTAATCGGTGGCCGGTACAAGGTGGAGCGATACCTAGCCGAAGGTGGCATGCAATTTGTTTACATTGCTAAAGACCTGATTACGGATAGATTGGTCGCATTAAAAACTCCCAAGAATAACTCTGCTGAGAAACGCTTTCACCGAAGTGCTATTGTGGCTGCCAAAGTAAATCATCCCAACGTTGCTAAGACGCTAGATTACCTAAGCTTTGAAGGAAAGCAATTCTTAGTGGAGGAACTCATCGAGGGTAAGGATATGAGGGCAGCGCTCCTTGAGGACTCTTCGTTCCTTGATCCCTACCTTGCCGCGAAAGTGTTCCATCATATTGCTAAGGGCGTTGCTGCTGCGCACCATGCCGGTGTCGTGCATCGAGATTTAAAACCTACCAACATAATGGTTGTAGGAGATTATTCTCTTGTTGAGCTGAAAGTAACCGATTTCGGAATTGCTAAAATGGCCGAAGATGAGTTGCTGGAGGCTGCAGAAGGTGGAGATGCAAGTTTGACGACCTCTCAGACTGCGGTCGGTGCGTTGCCATATATGGCGCCTGAGGCAATTGAGACGCCACGAGAGGTGAGCGCATCTGCTGATATCTGGTCTGTCGGAGCTATGATGTACCATTTGCTTGCTGGTCAGTATCCATTCGGACAGGGTCTTCGCGCCGTTCCTAAAATTGTAAACGCGCAGTTGCCGATCGCCCCAACATTTTTGACGTCCAATCCGCAGTTTGCTCCACTTGCGACGGAGTTAATAAACCTTGCATTTAAATGTATGACGAAAATTGCAAAAGATCGCCCGACTGCAGACGAGTTGGTTTTAATGTGTAGTGAGTTGTGTTATACATCGACACCTCGACAACGCGGGAAAATTGGTGATTTTGTATTTAATGCGTACGGCCACATTTCCTCACCGGGTGGTAGGGTTTTCTATCATAAAGAGTGTGTTTACGGTGAGTTACCAAAAATTGGTGATGATGTTCTTTTCGCAAGCTACGATGGTGGTGGTTCACCGCGAGCTCTTCCTGTAGTCAAACTAGGATAGAGGAGTTTCATTCTGATAATCCTTCGCTGACTTTGATGAGTAGGGCTCTGCTCATTAATCTAAGGGGTTGCTTTCGAATAATAGTAAATCATCAATCAATTGCGATCAGGACGTTTGGGCTTGTGAAAGCTACAGTCATTTGAGTAGTGAAGAATTCTGGGGGTTTATATTTTTGAAGTTGTGTGGTTTGTCGCGCTATCGCGGCAGCGGTGTAGTTATGCCTGTTCAGAAAACACTTAGGCTTACTGAGCAGGCATAACTATAAAGAGTCAAATCTTATGTGCGAATCTCAGTTTCAAGATTGACTTCAACTGGCTGTAATACTTGATATTTCTGCCTTATTAAGTTATAGATGTCAGGGACGTCGTCTGCCCTAACACTCACAATTAAAGCGTAATTTACATCTGGAGCCGAGCTAGGCGATATACCTCGACTGCTTTCCCTTGCGTGATATTCGATATCGAACACCGGCCCTACTAGCGAATCTTCTTTAGTAAAGCTTCGGTCACGATGCAAGCATGTTTCCCACTTGTGTGCATCATCCCTAAATTCGCGCTCAGTCATTTTATACTGGGTTGCTCTACCAAAAAAACCACTGCTGCTTTCAATGCCAGCACCTGCTCGTGGGCGGAATACAATACCCATTCCTGAACGAGTATAGTTAATTGCATGTTCAGGATCGGTATGTGCCTGAATGCAAAGTGTGGCTTTGATTTGTGCATTGCCCGTTATAGCTACATCGGGGAATGGTATGGGACATCTCAGATACTGGCCCTTTTCAAGTGCACCTTGAAAAATAATAGTGGCTACACCATCTTCGCACTCTAGCAAAGCAAAAGAATCTTCCTTGAAGCGCCCCCAGCCAACTTCTTCGCGACTGATTTTTTTCTTACTTTCTGCATGATGCACAAGCAAGGCTTTTAATGCAATTGCAGTCATTTCGTAAGATGTTGAACAGGCTATGCCTGCAGCTGTTCTCAATGTAAGTGGTGCTGCGTAACTTGTTCCTTTAACTCCGACGGTGCTCCCTAGCAGAGGGTTGAAAACTTTGAATAGTTCATTATCGCTCCCTCCAAAAGCCACGCCGTCAGGTTTTACGTAGCCGGGGCTTCTGCCAGGACCTATGCAGCTGTAGCTAGCTCTTTTCCATTTCTTATCACTAGTGTCAGCGGCGCCAACTGCTAATGCGTTAACCATATCACCAGGCGGTTGGATTCTATCGGCACCATCAACCTCGCCATCATTTCCAACGGCGACCGTTGCCAAGATGCCGTGCCTCGAGCAGATCTGATCCAGAGTCGCTGTCCATGCATGAACCTCTTCGTCATTAATCGGCATCCTGGGACCTAAACTCAAATTAGCAAATTTGTAGTCGCCAGAGTCTAATGCGTCACGGATTTTCAAAAGTACATCGAAGAGGTCAGGGTCTCGACCAGATACAGGAGAAAGAACCCGATAGTGATGCACGTTCATGAAAGGTCTTTTAAGATGTTCCTCTTCAGAAGACAACCTCCCGAACAAGAAAGTAGAGGTGACCTCGTTCCCGTGCATTAACAAGTTACCATGCGTTTCTCCTGTATCTTCGTAAAAGTATTCGGTGGCCCATGTGCCTAGGTCAGACGTACCTAGTCCGCCATCGAAAATAGCGGCAAACTTATCTGGAGAATAAGCAGCTTCGTAGGGTAATCCAGCTGCGAAATTTCCCAATGTAGTTCTCACCATGGCTGGGTGTGCAATCCTCAAATCAGGCATTGGGCGCGCGACACGCAAAAAAGAGTGGCTCGCTATTTTCAGCATAGCCTCAGCGGTTGCATAAACTGGGATGAATGTCAGCCCGCCAACTTTTATCCTCCGCCTCAGATCAGCTTTGCCTGTGTGCTGTTTAACAAACTCTGAAAATGAAGCAACGAGATCCTCTTCATCTGCACCTGCATGCAAAGCAACTTCGAAAGAATGCACTGCTGCGTCAGACTTCAGGTTACCACGGATTTTTTCTGAGTTTGCAATCCATTTGATAGATTCAATTTCCTTTAGCTCTTTCTCCAGATTAGCCGTGAGAGTGTGCGAGTTCAAAATATCTATTAGCTTACTGATCGCGCCCTCATTTCCCGCCACATAAATAGTAGCGGTCGCCTGCAGTTTTCCAGCATCATTTTCATCGGTGACTTTTCGAGGAATGATAGTGGTTTCTTTACTTCCTATGTCTCGAAGACCACTTTTATTAAAGATATTCTTTGGGAAATATGACCTTGCTAGAAAGGCCGGATGCAATGTAAGTTCAAAGACTCCTTCACCCCTTGGCTTTGCCGCGCGTGGGAGCTCTGATAGAGACTTCTGAACGAGGGCTAGGGATGGTGCTAATGCCGCTCTAACTTCCTCCAAAGTATACGGAAACTTTTTAGGGCCAGATCCTCTCTTTATTTCCTTGGCACTAGTTAAAGCTTCGCCTTTCCCTAACAATAAATTTTTATTTGCCATTTCTGCTCTCCATAAATCCCTTTAATATTTTTCCGACTGTCGGATGCGAGACATTTAATTCGGAAGCAATTTTTCTCTGAGATAGGCCTTGTAGTGATAATTGGAGGATTTGTAGGTCTCTTGCATTGTTTTGAGAACCTAGATCGCCATCCGGTCCACTTGTTACAACTTCAATGATGCACTCATCTAGTTTTTTATCATTCAGAACAGCTTTTTTTTTCGCAGATAAAATCATTCTATTGATATCTGAGTAAGAGCTGCTGCCTAAGTATTCAGAGAGCTTTTGTGCTACTACTTTGCTAATGCTGGCGTCGACAAACAGTCGCTCTATTATGACTGGTGAGGCCATAGAAAAGTTAATGGCAAGTTCAAATCTTCTCCATACAGCAGGGTCAAGCATGTCAGGATGATTGGTAGCAGCGATCATGATGGAGGTTGAAGGCCATTCATCAATGGCTTGAAGCAGAACGTTTACTAAGCGCTTCAGCTCACCTACATCTTTGTCGTCATCGCGTCTTTTTGCGATGGCATCAAACTCATCTAATAGTAGGACGCACGGTATACTTTTTGCGTAATCTATCACGGACTTTATATTGGACCCTGTCTTGCCCAATAAACTAGACATGACGGACGCGAGATCAAGAGTAAGGATTGGAAGATTCAATTTGCTAGCGAGCCAATTGGCTGCAAGTGTCTTCCCCACTCCTGGCGGCCCAGTGAATATAAGGGATCTAATCGGCTCCAAACCCGCCTCGATAAGATCTTTCGCCTTCTCCCGCTCCAGTAAAACCTCAAAAAGTTGGTTTTCTATAGATCTTTCCCAAATTGGCTCGGCTTCAAAAATAATGTTCGAATCTTCTCGTAAAAGACTTCGACGACTATCGGCATCAACTGGGGAGGCGACACTCGAAGCAGCTCGCACCCCACCATCGGAAAGCAGAAGATCAGCAAGCTTGCTCGCGAGATCTGGAGCCGTTTTTTTCAAGCGGCTCACTACCTGCCTTCCGATGAGCGAAAATCCAGCGGTACTGCCCTTGACCCCCTGTTGGTAAAGAGAAACCAGATCATTTTCGGATATGCTTACCATTACAACCCCATTAAAAGCGGTACATTTACGCCAATGGTAAATAATTTCTACTTGTCTTTCCACATTATTTCCAGGGTGCGGTGGTTTTGCCTGCCCCGTGGAGATATTAAGCCGTCTATCCTCATCTCTGCGCTCCCCAAAGGAAGAATGGCTTCGATGCTTCCTGACGCTATCGGCCTGAGGAGCGATGGGAGGGCTAGCATCCGCTGAATCTCGTCTGTCTGCCATTTCAGCAAGGTGTACCGGCTCGGCAAGCGCTTTGGTGAAGGACTCCCAGGTCGGTCCAGGTCACGACCCCTTCTAACGTCGTTCTTTCAAACGTTCCGATCCACTCGTCAATTTCTGCAGCATCCCAGCCGACCGCTCGTACCCCGAGCTGCACTGATGCAGGGAATTTCCCCCTCGTTCATCAGCTTGTAGATAAAAGCGCGTTTCAGACCGGTTTTTTTCCCAACATCCGCGCGCCGCAGTATGCGCAGCTCTAGACTGGCTGATGGCTGTTCGTCTTGCAGGGGCATGACCTTTCTCCTTGGGCTCGCCCACATTCATTGGGCCGAGCAGTCATTCAATGTGCTGTGTCCATGGGGCACGCAACTGGTAAGCACAGAAAGACTCAATGCGTTATGACGCGTACCCGTACTGGCTGGAGATACGCTTGGGCGTTATCAAGGAACGCTGTGGTGCACTTGCATCCAACTCGGAGAATGGCGACTGACATGGAAATGGCCGCTCGATCGTTCGAAGCGACATTCGTCGAAGCCTCGGACTTCGCGACGACTTGGAGCGCCAAGGCCCCGCTGCGTGGATGCGCACCCCGTCACGGCGTCATTGACGTCGAGCGCCCTGAATTATCGCCCAAGGTATGTCGCGGTGATTTGTGTTCTCTCATGCCCGAGTTCACGGCTGATAATTTGTCGAGCAATACTGTCTTGTGAACGCTGCACTGGGGTCAGTTGCCTGAAAGAGATTCCTCCTGCCGCGGGTGCCTTCCGCCCAGTCAACGCTACGTAACGGCTTTGTGCATAATGATGACGTAACCCATGCATATGGCTCAGACCTGCTGCCTTGCACTGACCATCGTAGGTGTTGCGCTGCTGGATATACGTTTTCTGAGCCGGGATTAATGAGCCGGCTCCTGCCAGCTGATGTGCCGCTTTCAGCACTTCGCGCTGTAGCGGAGTGGTGATCGGTACAGAGCGATCACGCCCGCCTTTTGTCCAGGAGCCCTTGAGGAGAATGTGATCGCCTTGATCTGCATAGCTGGGCTGAAACTTAATCGCCTCCTCACGACGCAGCCCAAACGCAGATTGAAGCTGAAGGCTCATGCGTACGTGCGTATCCGTAACCAGATTTAGTCCCGATCCCAGCTCCTGGGCTTTGCTCATATTGGTGACATAGCGTCGATCCGCCACGCCGAGTTGCGTATTGTCCGCCGGAAGGGTGCCTGCCTTGCCAATCTTCTCTGCCCACCAGCGGAGGTGCGAGAGTCGATTTTTGATCGTACCTGAGGAAAGGCTTTCGCCTTGCCAGCGGTCCAGCAGTGCCTGGACGTGTTTGCCCTTCAGGGAGGAGGCCTTCATCTGCCGGAAACCGGCCTCGCGCAGCTGCCTTGCGGCCAGGCCGAGTGAGCGCATCCGGTCGGCCTGCGTGTTGTAGCTGCCATCGCGGTTGCGCCGGCAAAGTTGCTGCAGGGTGTAGGTCAAATCGTCCATCTTTCCACCCTCATGGAATTGGTCGGTGTTGTTGCGTAGTCCTGAGAATCATTGGTTAGTGTTGATGCCAACTCGCTAGGCGAGATCCCGTGAGGGCAGGGGCATGGTGGTCAGGAGCACCAGTGTCTCGAATGAGACGTCCGTCTTGCATCCTGTTGGAAGGCCGGACGGAGTTCGTGCGGGATGAATGAACAGTTCGCGTAGATGAGTTTTTCATCAGTAGGTGGGGTTAGGAAAGTGAAGGTAGTCCTGTGCATTGCTCGCAGGGTCACCATGAAGGACAGCGCGCAGTGGCGCGTGAAGAATAAATCCGTGGGATAAAGAGGCTCCACCCCGTGGGTAGGGGTCAGTATGCGAACGGAGCTGGCATACTTGGAATGGGCCCAATCCATCCATTCTGATGGACAAACCGCTCGCGGGGCCTGGGGCTTTTGGGATGACGACGCATGATGCCAGTCGTCTTTTGGCATTACTTGGTCAGTGTAAAGCGGGCTTCATCACGTACGCCGCACTCAATAGGATTGTGCGTTGCTCGCATTGTTGGCGGCGTGTGGAGGGCCGTCACTGCGGCTTGCAGTGACGGCCCAGTTATGGCCCGGGCGTCATGGGGCGGGATTTAGCCCTGCGGCTGGAGCATATTACCCATTGCTTGGGGGCTGACGCGGCCTTCGGCCTTGTCGGCTCCGTGTGCAGGAGCGGCATGGTCCCCACGCCACGCCTGCACACGGAGCTTTAAGGTTTATACAACCCCCCGTATCTGAGGTTTGCCAAAGGAAGAAAACGGCCAATAGCAGGCCTTCCATGTGTTTGGGAAACCGGAACGATTCATTGCGGATGATTTCGATGCAGCATGTGAACCTGGCTAAATTAGCAGCTTTGACCAAAATCGCATCATCGCCAACAACCTAGACTCTCTAGCTGCTGGGGGCACAAGGCCACTAGCCGCAGCCACAGATCATCGCTATCCTAATTTCCATAATTTTCGCCCCACTCTGCAGGGATGCCTAATGGAACTCAGGCTAGTATTCGCCGCAGCAATCTTCCTGGGCTCCTACCTTCCGCTCAGCATCATCCTGTTGGTTCAGGACTTGAAGGTCGACCTCTTCAGCAGGCCTTTTTGTGACGCAACGCTTTGGCAGATGTCATCGGAGTGCGAGCTCCCTTTCAACAACTCTAGCCTTTCGATTGGGTTTGCACTCTGCTGCCTAGCTTGCTTTCTAACCACCGTCCTGGTGATTTGGTGTAAGCAAGAGCCACAGAGAATTACTATTATTGAGTCAAAACAAATTCCAACCGACCTGATCAACTACGTCGTGCCCTACATCGTCTCGTTCATGAGTCTTGAGTACTCACAACTGACCAAAGTATTGGGGTTTACGCTATTCATGGTGTGGATCTTTTGGCTGTCTTACAAAACTGGTCAAGTCGTGCTCAATCCTATTCTAATTATCTTGGGTTGGAAGCTCTACGAGATCAAATATCGGTACCAGAACAGTCCTACTGAGCGCGTAGATAAAGCCTTGGCAAAAACTGAGTTCAAGCCCGTCGCCAACGCCACCATCGACGTCGAGTTCATTCAAGAAGTCATAGTAAAAAGGGATTAAACCATGACAATGCTGCAGGATTTACACGATTTTGATCTCGAACAAGCAACGGTCAATTTTTGGGTATTTAAGCGATACACAAAAGGCATGCCACCAGAGCCCAAATACACGGGTAAATGGGTTAGCTTGGATAATGAGCTCAAACTGGCATTGAAGTCGACGGCAGCAGCCTTCAAAGCGGCGCTCACTGAGACGCTTGAATACGGGTTGCTCGCTGAAAACAATCAATCGAGCGCGCTCACAATTCCGCAGGACGAGACCCACGCAGCCAAGCTTGTCGCAGAGTCGCATGACCAGACTCCAGCCAAGCGAGTCTCCGAAATGAAAGAGCTGGCCAACGCCGAATTCTACTTGGTGAAATTCTCAAGTACTCGGGGCAATCTGTACTGCGTACGCAAAACGGATTCCACATGGAAGACAAAAAAGCGAGCTGGTGCCATTCACACCTTTTTCAAATCCAAAACGCTGAAACTTGATGAAGCGCCTAGCTTTCACATCGCGAAGGACTTCGACATAGCGGTGCTGGAAGACACTATATTCATCAAACACAAACCCAGCTTTGAATCGATATTGAGTCACAAGGCAGCCCACCAGGAAGACTTTTCTGAGCTCCTAGCTCAGGCTGATTTCCAAGCGCTTTTCACCACTACCGACGTGGTGAGCGCCTACGTTGGGACAAATGCCATGCAGCTTCGCAGGGCGTCGGCCATCAAAATGAAGGGCCATTATCTCGACGTAAGATTCATGGGTAATCTGCGACGCGAGTACGCTAATTTTGGCCTAAACATCCCCTTTCAAGCTGATGGAAAAATCGCGCCTACGCCAGAAAGCTGCCCTGATATTTTCAAAGCGCTACTGGATCACCGGCTGAAATCTCACTTCTCTGAAAAGATCTATGACGTTCAAAACACCGCTGATACAGGGATTTGAGTCTTGATAAGGGAGGGCCATATGTCGAGTTGCTGCTTTTGGCCAATGGCTGCCCTTAACAGAGTGGCTGAGCGTGGCAGCCTAGTAGACACTGCCACGCGATCCAGCGACTGGTACCTAAGAAAATTAGAAAGCCACCTGTCCTAGAACGGGTGGCTCCCGATGCTGTTGGAAGAGAGAGTTCGTCAGTGGACAAATGCGATCCAGAGGAAGAGAACCGCCACCGCAGAGAAAATCATTACGCCAATATTTTTAATGAGACTCACCTCAAACCGGGCTAGCTCTGCCCGAAATTGTGCAATGTCGAAATCAGACTTAGAAGCAGGTGAGGGGAGGAGAGCTGGCTCCATGGCTTGGATTACCGCTTCGATTTTCGGCTCCGGCACGTTGATCGCTCTCAGTGCTTTGTACATTGCCAGTGGAATTTTCATTAAGGCCTCCAATATCAAAAAAGGCCTACTCCAAGACAGGAACGGCCCATCGTGCGTTGGGTCGGAGTATCCATGCTTCCATCGTTATTCAAATTCGCTGTCCACGCCGCGGGGAGCAACGCGTCACTGGGTGGATTCTGCAGGAGACCGTAGGGCCGTCTTGAGGATCTTGGCGGCTACTGCGAGCTAGCAAAATTGCATTCACTGACATTTGCTGTCAATCCGCAGACCGACTATCGAGTGTTTCTGAATGTTGGCAGATGGGCGTTTGCGGTTGCCGTTTTCATCTCAGATTCAGGTTTAGCGAGCAAGTCACCCATCCGTCCGCAGTGATCGATCATGGGCGGCAGGCGTACACCGGTTCTGTCGTCAGACCTCAACGGTCATTATCTCGCGCATGTTGTCGATCTGAGGATGGCGAGTCTCATGCCGAGCTCACCATAGAAATGTGAGGGCCGGCGATCAGATCTTTGAATGTTGGTGGACAGCAGTTGGAGATAGCCAACGTCATCGCTCTCACGCTGACCCATCGACACGATCGTCATCCATTTCATGCGTTTGGAGGAACAGCAACATAGCTTTCCAGCAGCCACTGATTTGCTCCAGCTGATGCCAATAGCTCGGTCGGATGTGCAGAGTATTTTCATTGTGGTGCAACACAACCCCATCGTTGCGCAGTTGCTGGATTAGTAGCTTGATGTCGACAGGGTCTGCACTGGATGTGGCGACAGATGCGACACTGGCGACAACCTGCGGGATGCCATGGTTGCCATCTGGCGACAGCTTGGCGACGGAAGTGGCGACACACCGCAGGACAGGAGGCGTCTGATTTTTCGACTGAAAGCGGCGTACTGCGTCATTCAGACGGAACACGACACACCTCGAAAGTCTTGGCGTCTTGGCTCTTCACGCAGTTCGCTGTGAGTAGCTCAACGAGGAGCGTCGCGGTGTGATTACAGCTCTTACGCGCAAAGCGAGGGCCGTTGCGGTTGATGTCTCGGATGGTAAAGCGGGTCCAGCCTTTCTGCTTCAGCCAGCGTAACAAGCGATCCGCTTCTTCACGCAGGGTGTTAACCGGCTCTTGCTCAGTCAAGCGTTGGATCTCGGCCAGGTAATAATCCATTAGCGTTGAAGCGCGCTGAATATGTTCTTTGTTCAAGGCATTGGCTTCTTCGATTGCTGCCAGAACCCCCGCGATGCGCAGTACATTGGCACCGGCTTTACTGGCGACGGATTGAACGCCGGCCAGCTCCCCGAACTCGCCAGACTGGCACTCTATGGTGTCGTGGATATCAATCCAGGCAATGCGGGCGCTGTGCGTCAACTCCAATGTCATGAGCTTGAGTGATCCGTCCTTGTTGGTCGCCAACGGCTTCTTCAGCAGATCAGTGATATGCGTTTGGTAGCGTTGCACTTTGGCGTCATGCGTCAGATCTACCGCCTTGTACAGGCGCTGACCGATCAAACGCTCAGGCCAACTGATCAGGAATCTGCCGAGCACACCTTGACCATTGACCGTTGGGTCTTTGAGGAATTGGTTGGCCAGGTACGGCTGCAGCATCAGATGCATGCTGAGACGACGATCATAGGCCCGTAGGCTTTCCCCAGGCATGGACCGTGTCCGATCAATCGGACTGCCGTCCCAGATTCTTGAAAGCGTGGTGATCGCTTTGAGCTGGTTCTCTTTGCTCATGGTGCTGCCACCGAGGAATTGACCGCCTTCGTCATTGAACAGGCCCATGCTTGGCAGTCCATAACACAGGTTTTTTACGAGAGCTTCGATGGTGGGCTCGGTGGAGATCAACCTGGGCTGGACGGGTTCGGACAGTTCACATATTTCATGCTTTTCCTGTCGGTGGGCTTTGGCCGTAAGACGGATGGCTGATTGGTAGGCGTTGAGCTTCTCCGTGTACACGGACCACTGCTCTCGCTCCCAGTTACGCGCTGCGGAGAGAGCTTGATGATCCACCGCACTTTTACGGTCACCTGATGATGCGACCGTTAGCAGATACAGAGACAACGGATAGGTGCGGCCATCGAGTTGTACGTTGGCATGGCCTTGAGTTACCAGAGCTGCGGTGGCCAGCACCGATTGTGCGGCCATGGCATTCGGTGCGCCGATTACCTCTGCCATTCGTTCTACCGCGCCCCCGAGGAGTTCACCCAGCGCTTCAACTGGGTAGGTCAATGGCTGGGGCCGATAATCCAGCAGAGGGCGTGGTGGATCGCATTTTTCGCACAATTGCATCGACAACAATCTCCTTATGGGGGCAGTTTTTCCTCGTTCCTTGGGAAGAGGCTAGGCGACGTGTCGTAGTCTCAGCGCTCTTGAACTTACTCAGGATCGCCGCTAAGTGCGCCTTCTGAGGCGTTGGTGTACTCTGCGTTCGACTGGCGATCAACCGGGCCATTGGGGAATGCAACTGACGTAGAAGACCTTGGATTTCGGTGGCTCTAGATGGATTTTTTACCGTTTGTAAGATCGCCAAGCGAGCCGCTGCAAACGTTGCTGCGAAGCCTTCCCGACTGCCGCGGCTTTGGCTGAAGAAGCATGATCGAAACCGCGTGGTGGCGACGGCTGTCAGTTTGTCGCCTCGTCCGTGGTCAGGGACGACGAGGGTTGTCGCCGCTGTCGCCGACGTCGCCATTAGGTCGATTTTGATTAACGAATCGAGACGACTTTCCGGCTTCTTTTTTCATGGATTGCGGCTACTGAAAAGTCACCCGTAGCAGCTTTTTGAATGTGCTCACTCCACCAGGCCATCATTGGACGTCGGCGCTCAATGTAGTCTGCGCGGTTATAGGCGCTTCGAACTTCATCTCTGTCGACATGAGCGAGGGCAACCTCAATCAGTTCGGCATCCCACGCATGCTCGTTCAGGATGGTGCTCGCCATGGAACGCATTCCGTGGCTTACGAGCCGCCCCTCAAAGCCCATGCGTTTCAGCGCCATATTGGCGGTCTGGCTGTTGCAATGGGTGCGTGGATTACGGTCGGAGGGAAACACGTACTCCCTGTGTCCGCTGTAGGGCTTTATGGTCTCCAGGAGCGCCAAGGCGTGTTCCGTGAGTGGGATGATATGTGTGCGACGTTTCTTCATTCGCTCCGCTGGAATCGTCCAGATCTTCTTCTCGAAGTTGATGTCAGCCCATCGGGTGGTTGCAGCTTCTGCTGGCCGAGTCATCGTGTGGAGCTGCCATTCGATGAGGCACCGGGTGATTCTTTTGATGCTGGCGTTGGCAATCGCCACCATGAGTTCGTTGAGCTCATCTGGGGACAATGCCGCCATATTTTTCTTCTTCGGTTTTTTGAAGACCGAACGAATGCCGCTCAGGGGATTGGCATGGATGAGTCCGTAATTCACGCCGTAGGTCATGATTTCGTTTAGGCGTTGGGTCAGTCGCTTGACCGTCTCCAGGCTGCCTTTGGTCTCAAGTGGCCTGAGCAGCTTGATGACGTGAGGGGCGCTGATTTCTGAAATGGGAGTCGCGCTTAAGTCTGGAAAGACGTGAAGCGTGAGCGAGCGCCAGATATCTTCGGCGTAGGCAGTAGTTACTGAGTCTTTCTTCAGCTCGAACCACGCCGTCGCCACGTTTTTAAAGGTGTGCTCTGTCGCGGCTTTTTTCGCTTGGCGATCCGCATCGCGCTGTTCTTTAGGGTCCAGTCCTTGGGCAACCAGTTCCCTAGCCTCGACAGTGCGTTTCCGCGCATGGGCCAGGCTGAGCTCAGGGAATGTACCCAGTCCCATGTTGATCCGTTTTTTCGTCACGGGATGGACGTAGTTGAAATTCCATAGCCTTGAACCATTGGTACGGACTCGCAGCTGGAGGCCGTTGCCGTCGGTCAGTATGTAGTCCTTGGCTTGGGGTTTGGCGGCTCTGATTTTTACGTCTGAAAGGCGTGTGGCTTGGGCTCCCATGGGTACTCCAACGCTGTTTGTGTATTCCAAAATTTACCAGCCGAAGGCTTGGAATACGTCTTGGAATACATTTCAAAATGGATCTGCGTGAAGTGCTATGGAGCCCAATGGCGCTGAAACCCCCGTATTTACTGGGTTTCAGGCACAAAAAAAGACGTCCGTGGACGTCTTTAGATGATGAAATGGTGGAGCCGGGGGGATTTGAACCCCCGTCCGCCAGTACTCCGCTGTCGGTACTACATGCGTAGCCG
>Ga0182006_1001199_pt1 | contig 16202 bp, 13 predicted proteins | sample Sormic07211104_1_FD_123022 | JGI IMG/M metagenome (GOLD analysis project Ga0182006, IMG submission 123022) | Rhizosphere microbial communities from Sorghum bicolor, Mead, Nebraska, USA - 072115-104_1 MetaG | ecosystem: Host-associated > Plants > Roots > Rhizosphere | place: USA: Nebraska...
AAAGGTATGCGCCACGCCGGTCGGACAGGCGGTCACCGCGACGACACGTTTCTGTGCACCAGCCTGAGCCGGTGCAGCAGGTGCGCCTGCTGCAGGCGTTGCTACCGCAGCCGGAGCCTGCCAGGTTTTCGCTTCTGCTTTCGCGCGGTTCAGGAAGGTTTCTGGCTCACGTACTGCCAGCTGGATATCGCCCAGCCAGACCGCTTTGCCGTTCAGCGCCGCATCGTCCGGCACGTTTTTGCCCAGCACAATCGCCAGCTCAGCGTCGGCAGGATTATCAGTCAGGGTCAGGCCCGCCGCAGCGGCGGCAGCCGCCAGACGCTGTTGTGCCATATATGCGGAAGCCAGTCCCAGTGTAGGGTCTTTAATCAGCAGCGTTTTCATTATCGCTCTCCTGCTGTCAGTTAACGGGTTGTAAGTCGACGCGCGCCATCATTGCGGCCAACTGAGTACGATCGGAAACGCCAACATTGCTCTGGCTGACGGCCATCGCCGCCACGGCAGTCGCAAGACGCAGCGTGTGTTCGCTGGATTCGCGCATCAGCAGGCCATAAATCAGGCCGCCAACCATTGAGTCGCCTGCACCCACGGTGCTGACCACTTCGCACACCGGCGGTTTAGCGATCCATTCACCAGAAGCGTTGACCCACAGAGCGCCTTCTGCGCCCAGCGAAATCACCACATGGGCGATACCCTGCTCGCGCAGTTCGTGCGCAGCGCCAATCACATCCTGCAGGGTTGGCAGTTTGCGACCGGCCCAGATTTCCAGCTCACGGCGGTTAGGTTTAACCAGCCACGGTGCCGCCTTCAGTCCTGCCACCAGCGCCTCGCGGCTGCTGTCAAAGATGATGCATGGGCAGTGGGTGCGAAGTTCGGTCATCCAGCGGGTAAAGGCATCGTGGTCGACGCCCTCAGGCAGGCTACCGCTGACGCAGACCATATCGAACTGGCCCAGCCAGGTCAGAGAATCGGTAGTAAAACGATCCCAGTCCTGCGCCGTCACCTGAAAACCGGAGAAATTCAGATCGGTGACGTCACCGGTCTGTTCAGTGAGTTTAACGTTGATACGGGTACGGCCAGGCACGACATGGAAACGGTTGGCTATGCCCAGCTCACTGAACAACTGCTGGAAACCGTCCTGATTCTCTTTCCCCATGAAGCCACCGACGGTGACATCGATACCCAGATCCTTAAGTACTTTGGCTACGTTGATGCCCTTGCCCGCAGCATGCAGCCCGGTGGTTTTCACCAGGTTAACTTCGCCACGTTCAATTTCAGGGGTATAACCCACCAGGTCATACGCCGGGTTCAGCGTAATGGTGGCGACGCGTCTGCTCATGATGCCCCCTCACCCAGACCACTGGTGATCGCTTCTTCAATCGCGTTCAGCGCCTGCTGTGCATCTTCACCGCTGGCGGTAAAGCGCAGGCGATGACCTTTCTTCACGCCCAGCGCAACCACTTTCATCAGGCTGCGGCCATTAGCGGGTTTGCCGCTGCCGTCGAGATTGGTCACGGTGATGTCGCTGTTGAACTGCTTGATCACGCTGACCAGCGCCGTGCCTGGACGGGCGTGCAGGCCGTGTTCGTTGCAAATGGTAAATTCAGCCGTCAGCACGTCAGCCTGCTCATCGACTTCGCTGGTGAGCAGTGCGTAAACGCCTGCAGCATCCGCTTTCAACAGACGATCCGCTTTGCCCTGCTGCAGCAAGGCGCTGAGGTAACCCAGCACTTCCAGCGGACGTTCATCGGTCGCCGAAACGCTGATTAACATCGCAGCCGATTCGCCCTGATGGTCGAAGGCATGTTCAGCGCGGCTGATAGCCACGCCGCTGCGCAGGTTGCCGAGGCTGCTGTCGCTGAGCCAGATGCCCTGACCCAGATTCAGCGGAGTCGTTGAAACCACGTCCGCGACGTAGCTGGCATCCACCACACCAGCGGACTGCAGCCGACCGGCGTTCATCGCCTGGAGGGTGATCAGATCGCTGGCAGCCACGTTGAGCGTGATTAATGAGGTGTCGAAGCTGAATTCAGCGGCTTGTTTCTCGCCCATCAGCAACGCACGAAGATCTTCAGCAGAGGCGGTTTTTAACTGTTCTGCAATGGTGTCATCGCTCAGCACATGGGTCAGCTGACGCAGCAGCGCCAGATGTTCATCCGACTTAGCGGCAATCCCGATGGCAACATAGGCTGTCTGATCGTCACCCCAGGCAATGCCCTGCGGAAACTGGAAAACCTGAACGCCGGTTTTCAGCACCAGATCGCGGGTATCGGTGGTGCCATGAGGGATTGCGATGCCGTTGCCAAGAAAGGTTGAGGTCTGCTGTTCGCGCGCCAGCATGCCGTTGACGTACCCTTCGGTCACATTGCCCGCCGCGGTTAACGCGGCAGCAACCTGACGAATGGCCTCTTCTTTATTCTGGGCGCTGGCTCCGGTATGGATGGCCTGCAATTCGAGCTGGAACATAATTCTCCTCGCTTGCTGAGATTGAATCGTTTCAGCTAGTGTGAAAGTTTTTACGCCATGCTGAGGAAAACAGGTGGCGCAGTCACCGCTGAAACGTTTCAGGGATTGTGGTACAGCCGCTTTCACCAGGCAAGAAAATGCGCAAACGGCGTAGCAGATTTTTGACGTTACGCACATTTCGGGCAGGTTTAGGGGATTAGCGGGCGAACAGGCTGACGCTGCTGCTGTAAAGTGAGAATGGGTGGACCGAAAAACTTCAGCAGCGTCAGCGCCTGATGGCGCGGTATCCGCTTCGGTTTACAGCAGATACGTTTGCAATTGGTGGATGCATTCTGCGCACGTCTTGATGCTGTGCTTTCATGGGATCGCGCAGCGGTAGATGCAACTACTGAAATCAAAGCGGCGCTGGCTGCTGCCGGAACGCCCATTGGTCCCAACGACACCGCGATTGCCGGGCATGCCATTGCGGCCAGGGCTATTCTGGTGACCAATAACACACGCGAGTTTGAACGGGTACCCGGATTGCAGCTGGAAGAGTGGGTCAGCTAACTGCTGACGCGGGATTAAATCTAAGCGGTGGGAGGGTTCTCAGGCACGTGTGCTGGCTTCAAGCTCAATCAGGTAGGTCATGGCTGAGGTACGGTCTGTAAGACACATATCAACTGAAGGTTGCAGACTTCCGCATACTTTCGGCCTTAAATCTGAACCGAAAATCATGCACAAATTTTCATCCGATAACTGAATGCATCGGACATTCGCGGGTTTACCCTGCGGCATTCCGGGGATGGGGCTGGAGATTGACGGCGCAATGCAGCAGGCTCCACAATCAATACGACACTGCATTAACACCTCTCACGCGACCTTCAGGATACAACAGACAGTAACAGAACCTCAGAGGGAGCGACACCACACCCTTCAGCTCTTAACTTCCTGCTTAAATCGTTCACTGTCACCCATGTCAGAAATCGGTGAAGAGATAGAGGGCGCTGTACCACAGGCACCGCCCTGGCTACGGCATTGCATGCTGTGCTCAGGCAGAGAAAGTCGCGGCGACAATAGCAGTCCGGGGCGGCAATTGCCATGAAAGCCGCGGCCTGAGACAAAATTTCACGCCGGTGATATTGCCAGTTTTCATCGGCGCGAGTAACGTTGCGCGCACTTCACTCTCAAGATAGCGAGAACAGCAATGCCAAAAGCCAATGAAATCAAAAAAGGGATGGCCGTCACGCACAACGGTAAACTGCTGCTGGTTAAAGATATTGATGTCCAGAGCCCCAGCGCACGCGGTGCCGCCACCCTGTATAAAATGCGCTTTACCGATGTCCGCACCGGCTTAAAAGTGGAAGAGCGCTTTAAAGGCGACGAGATTATTGATGCAATTTCGCTCAGCCGTCGCAGCGTGACCTTCTCTTATATAGATGGTGACGAATATATTTTTATGGATGATGAGGATTACACCCCCTACTCCTTTAAACAGGAGCAGATTGAAGAAGAGCTGCTGTTTATCCCTGAAGGCGGTATCCCTGGCATTCACGTGCTGACGATGGAAGGTCAGGTCCTGGCGCTGGAACTGCCACAAACCGTGGATATGGAGATTGTTGATACCTCACCAGGCATTAAAGGTGCTTCCGCCAGCGCCCGCACCAAACCCGCCGGTATGAGTACAGGCCTCTCGATCCAGGTACCGGAATACCTCAGCAACGGTGACCGCATCCGCATCCACATTGCTGAACGCCGCTATATGGGCCGTGCAGACTAAATCAGAAGCCTGCTGCCGATCGTGATAGTGTTATATTATTACATTATCACGTTATTCCCCGGCAGGAGTCACCCCCATGACACGCGTTAATCTGATTACCGGTTTTTTGGGCAGCGGCAAAACCACGCTGCTCTGCCATCTGCTGGCTGCCAGGCCGTCCGGGGAAAACTGGGCGGTGCTGGTTAATGAATTTGGCGAGATCGGGATCGACGGCACCCTGCTGGCCGATCGCGGTGCCACGCTGAAAGAGATCCCCGGCGGCTGCCTGTGCTGTGTGAATGGCCTGCCGATGCAGGTCGGGCTGAATATGCTGCTGAAGAGTAAACCCGATCGGCTGCTGATCGAGCCAACCGGCCTGGGCCATCCTCGTCAGGTGCTGGAGATGTTGAGTGCGCCCGTCTATCAGTCGTGGCTGCAACTGAATGCCACACTAACGCTGCTGGATGCGCGTCAGCTGGCCGATCCTCGTATCGTTGCCAATGAAAACTTCCGCGATCAGCTGGCTGCCGCCGACCTTATTATCGCTAATAAGCGCGATTGCTGGGATCAGGCGGATCGTCAGCGCCTGGCTGGCTGGCAGCAGCAGATGCAGCCTGCGCGCCCTCTGATAGAGACAGAATTTGGTCAGATCCCCCTTTCTCTGCTGGATACACCCTGGCAGCCGCGCGAGCTTCCCGTGCCGCAGCATCATCATTCGTCGGGTCCCACCAGCGGTCTGGCGGCGTTGCGACTGAATGGCGAGGCGCGCTGGCGTCGGGCGCTGAACCACGGACAGGGCTATAGCGCCTGCGGCTGGCTGTTTGATGGTGATACGCTGTTCGACAGCGGCACGCTGCTGGAATGGGTTCGGCAGGCGCCGGTAGATCGCGTTAAAGGAGTGATGCGCACGAAAGAAGGCGCTCTGCGTATCAATCGCCAGGCAAATGAGCTGCAGAGTGAAACACTCCCCTCACCGCCATCCGATAGCCGCATTGAGATCATTCATTCTCAACAGGCTGACTGGAATCGACTACAATCGGCATTGTTGAAGTGCCGTTTACGCTGACAGAGGTATTGTCGGCGGTTATTTTTAATAATAATGAGTTTAACTATGCGCGTAACTCGCCTTATTACTATCCTGCTGCTTAATGCACTGGGCGTGGTGCTATTTCTGTCATGGTATCTTCCCCCGGAACATGGCTTCTGGTTCGGCGTCGATAAATCTATTTTCTTTGGCTTCAATAGCCAGATGGTGACCCATCCGCTGTTCGCGCTGATCGTCGCTATCACGAATTACCGTGGTTTTGATGCGGTGTCATTGCTGGCGATGGGTCTGCTTTACCTGTCGATCTGGCGGCGCGAAACGCCACAGGCGCAGCGCCGGATGCTGGCAATCGGCATCACCATGCTGCTGACCGCCGTCGTTCTCAATCAGCTGGGCCATTTATTGCCGGTTAAACACTCCAGTCCGACACTGTTCTTCGAAAACGTGCATCGCGTCAGTGAACTGACCGGTATTCCCGCAAAAGATGCTTCAAAAGATAGCTTCCCTGGCGACCACGGTATGATGCTGATCATTTTCGCCTGCTTTATCTGGCGTTATTTTGGTTTCAGCCGCTTTTTAATTGCCACGGCTATTGTGGTGATATTTTCACTGCCACGCATCATGGCCGGTGCGCACTGGTTTACCGATGTTGCCGTCGGTTCAATGTCGGTGGTATTAGTGGGTCTGAGCTGGTGGCTATTAACGCCAGCCAGTGACGTATTGGTTAACTGGTTTTATCGCAAATTGCCGGGTAAATATAAGCCCGTGACGTAAATGTTAAGCGCGGACGATTTAAACCCCTGGTTTGAACCGCCCGCGCTTATAAAAAACACCTCATCACTATTAGCCTGCTAATTAAATTCACGAAAAGAAAAGGTTATGACCCTGCTGGCAGGTTAAATAGTCGCCAATATCCTCTGTCAATAAAGAAAACTCTAAAAATAGCGGCTATGCCCCGAATTAGCCCCCCTTTAACTCCCTGTTCTCACCATCATTTGACCACAATTGTAGCTAAAGTAGTCAGTGTGTTACGGTTTGATTTCACATCAAAAAAACCTATATGAAATTGATTAAAAGCACTCGCCACGGCGTCTGTAATCAGTTAACCTCAGTCGCAGTGAGGCAAAAGCGGCAGAAAATTCGGATTTTTTACCGTTAAAATGTGTCCATTAACACATTTTAGTAATTAAGGATTTGTCTTAGTCTGTTTCGCTTATTAATCTCCCTGTTTTGTCATCTGGCTGGCGACAATCTTGTCGTAAGGAAATCGAAGGAAAACCCGAATAATGGTCAAGTCTCAACCAATACTGAGATATATCTTGCGGATCGTGCCCGCAGTGGCGCTGGCAACACTCCTCTCAGCTTGTAGCAGTACCCATAGCAGTCAAAACGCGAATAACGAGAATCATGAAGTTAACAACCACAATGGTTTTTTACTTCAGGCGTCTCAGGATGAGTTTGAAGAAATGGTGCGTAATGTCGACGTTAAGTCGCGCATCATGGAACAATACGCCGTCTGGAAAGGTGTGCGCTATCGCCTCGGTGGCGATACTAAACGCGGGATCGATTGTTCCGCCTTTGTACAACGCACCTTCCGCGATCAGTTTGGCTTAGAATTACCGCGTTCTACCTCTCAGCAGCAGGACACCGGTAAAGAGATTACCCGCAGTAAACTGCGTCCCGGCGATCTGGTGATGTTCCGTGCAGGCTCTACGGGCCGTCACGTTGGCATCTATCTTGGCAACGATAACTTCGTTCATGCCTCGACCAGCAGTGGCGTGATGATCTCCAGTCTGAATGATGATTACTGGAAAAAGCGCTACCGTGAAGGACGCCGTGTATTAAGTCGTAACCCGACCTGATAACCACTTTCGATCTTCTCTCAGCCAGAGAACATGAAACGCTGCTTATGCAGCGTTTTTTTTCGCCTTTAATCATTTTTACCAGCAGTTATATAAGATAAAAGCATTCTGACTCAGATTAATAGCAAGACATTTCCCGCCGTCTCGTTATATTCTCGGTCGCTTAAACCGAAGCCGTCGTGCGCAATAACATAATAATAATTTGATTAGGGGAAGCTCCTCATGCCACTGTCGGGGGCGCTACGGCGCCATGCCACCTATCCTCGCCGTATCGCATGGAGTAGTGCGATGGCTGGCGGCTTATTCTTTCTGTTATTTGCTGCACTCTCGCTTCACCAGACCTGGCAGAAGCGCGAACGACAGCATCAGCAACTGCTGGAGAACAGCCGCACGGCATTGCAGCAAACGCTCTCCAGCCTGATTAACAGTACTCTCAGTCCCCTGCTTCCGTTTACCCACACTGCCTGCAATACCATCAATCGTGAACTCACCTCACGCGCCGCCTTTGCCGGAAATCTTCGTGCCATCCTGCTGGTTAAAGAAGGTAATGCTTTTTGCTCCTCGGCCACCGGCAGTTTTAATCTGCCGCTCAATGTAATTGCGCCCCTGAGTGATATTTCGCGTGATATCGATCTGCAGCTGATGCCGGGCACGCCGTTGCAGCCCAATAAACCGGCGCTGGCGTTGTGGATCAAAAATCCCGGCAGCCTGCAGTCAGGCGTTTTCGCGACGCTGAATATTACCCTGGCACCCTATCAGCTGCTGGCGTCCGGGCATCCGGAAATCACCGGTATGGCACTGGTGGCACAACGCAGTGCCTTAACCAGCTGGCAATCCGTCGTCATGCAGAATAAAAACCTGCCGACGCCGCTGCACCGGCAGGCGCTGACAGGCTATCCGCTGCAGTTTGTGTTGTACGGTTCCACTCTGGCGTTCAGCGATTATCAGAATATCCTGCTGAGCGGCCTGCTACTGTCGCTGCTGGTTTCAGGCGCTTGCTGGCTGCTGTTGTCGGTTTATCAGCGCCCTGGTAAAGAGCTGATTCGGGGCATGAAGCGCGGTGAATTTCACGTCGAATATCAGCCGCTGGTCACCTCCCATGATGGTCAGCCGTATGGGATGGAAGCGTTACTGCGCTGGACCCACCCGACGAAAGGCCCGATTCCGCCCGATGTGTTTATTCACTATGCCGAGGCGCAGAACCTGATTATTCCCCTGACCCGACATCTGTTTCAGCTGGTTTCCCGTGATGCCCACCTGCTGTGTCATACCATTCCCCGTCATGCCTGCCTCAGCCTCAACATTTCGCCCCTGCATCTGGCTGACAGCGGTTTCCGTCAGGATGTGCTGCGCTGGCTTGATACTATGCCTGCGGACCACTTTACTTACGTGTTTGAGATCACCGAGCGAGCCATGGTGCGTGACGAAAACGTTGGAGAACTGTTTGACTGGCTGCATCAGCAGCAGATCCATATCGCCATTGATGATTTCGGTACCGGTCACAGCGCGCTGATCTATCTGGAACGTTATGACTTTGATTATCTGAAAATCGATCGCGGTTTTGTTCAGAGTATCGGTACGGATAGCCTGACCTCGCCGGTGCTCGATACCGTGCTGCAGCTGGCGAAGAAGCTGAACCTGAAAAGTGTGGCCGAAGGGGTAGAAACCGGCGAGCAGGCTGCCTGGCTGATTAACCGCGGTGTGACCCATCTGCAGGGTTACATCTTTAGCCGTCCGCTGCGGCCGGAAACGCTGATAGACTATTTCCGGCGTCATAACGCCTGACACTACCTGGCCCGAATCGCGCCAGACATCTGACAGGAGAGTGCATGCTGTTTCGTTCCGGACTTCTGCTGCTGTGCAGCCTGCTCAGCGCCCCGCTGCTGGCGGCCTCTGTCCAGCAAAGCTACGCGTTCACCCAGGCCGGTGAAGCGAAATATCCGCCCGGCTTCAGCCATTACGACTACGCCGATCCCCGCGCACCCAAAGGCGGCAGCATCACCATGGCGGTAGTGGGCACTTACGACAACTTCAACCGCTACGCTTCTCGCGGTAATCCGGGCATTAACACCGGCACGCTTTATGATGGGCTTTACACCAGCTCAGACGATGAACCTGGCAGTTATTATCCGCTGATTGCCGAGTCAGCGCGCTACGCCAGCGATTTTACATGGATTGAGATCCGCCTTAATCCCCGCGCCCGTTTTCAGAATGGCACACCCATCACCGCCCGCGACGTGGCGTTCACCTATCAGAAATTCATGACCGAGGGCGTGCCTCAATTTCGCGTCGCCTACCGTGGCGTGACCGTTAAAGCGCTGAACGATCTCACTGTACGCATCGAGGCACAGAAGCCGGATAAAGATCTGCTGCTTGGCTTACTGACGCTGCCGGTTATCGCAGAGTCGTTCTGGCGCGATAAGAAGTTTAATGAGCCGTTAAGCGAGCCACCCTTGTCGAGCGGACCCTATCGCATCACTCGCTGGAAGCTGGGACAGTTTATTGAGTTCAGCCGGGTAAAAGATTACTGGGCCGCTGATCTGCCGGTCAATCGCGGACGCTTTAATTTTGATCGAATGCGCTATGACTACTATCTGGATGACAATGTGGCATTTGAAGCCTTCAAGGCGGGTGCTTACGATCTGCGTGAAGAGACATCGGCAAAGAAATGGGCTACCCAGTATCGCGGCCGCAATTTTGACGATGGCAGCATCGTTAAAGAGACCACGCCTAACGATGCCGCTATCGATACCCGCTGGCTGGCATTCAACAATGAAAAACCGCTGTTCCGGGATCGCCGCGTGCGTCAGGCGCTGTCACTGATGTTCGATTTCGAGTGGATGAACAAGGCGCTCTATTACGGTGCCTGGCAGCGCGCCAGCAGCTATTTCCAGAACACGGCGTATGCGGCCAGCGGCGTGCCGGATGCACAGCAGCAGGCCCTGCTTGAACCCTGGCGCGCGCAACTGCCACCTGAGCTGTTCAGCCAGCCTTATCAGCCACACAAAACCGACGGCAGCGGCTATGACCGCGCCAGCCTGTTAAAAGCGTCTGACCTGCTGAAACAGGCGGGCTGGCAGATTAAAAATCGCCGTCTGGTCAATGATAAAACCGGTCAGCCGTTTACCATAGAACTCCTGCTGCGCGGTGGCACCAATACCGACTGGGCGTTACCGTTCCAGCACAATCTTTCCCGGCTTGGCATTACGCTGAACCTGCGGCAGATCGACAACTCACAGTATCTGCGGCGCTGGCGCGAAGGCGACTATGACATGATTGCCACGGTCTATGGGGCAATGCCGATCCCGACCTCCAGTCTGCAGATCCTGTGGCAGTCTGACTTTATCGCCTCGTCGTGGAATACCGCGCGGGTCAAAGAGCCTGTAGTCGATCATTTCGTGAAACAGATTGTGGCGCATCAGGGTGATCCCGCCGCGCTGCGGCCGCTGGCCCAGGCGCTGGACCGGGTGCTGCTGTGGAATGCGTATATGATCCCGATGTGGTACAACGCAGAGCAGCGGCTGGCGTACTGGGATAAGTTTTCTCACCCTGCCCGCAAGCCAGCCTACAGCGTCGGACTGGAAAACTGGTGGTACGACACAAACAAAGCCGGACGCCTGCCGGCCAGCAAACGCTAAGGAGATCACCGTTGGCCGCTTACTTTCTGCGCAGATTGCTGCTGATCATCCCGACGTTATGGGCGATCATCACGCTTAATTTTTTTATCGTGCAAATCGCGCCCGGCGGACCGGTCGATCAGGCGCTGGCTAACATTCAGTTTGGTCAGACAACCGGTCTGCCCGGCAGTGGTGCAGACAGCGCCGGTTCACGCGCCAGCGTCAGTCATCTCAATCCTGCCGATAATCAGTACCGGGGCGCACGCGGGCTGGATCCCGAAGTGATTGCTGAGATTAAACAGCGTTACGGCGAGATGCTGTGGAATTATCTGCGTCTGGATTTTGGCGACAGCCTGTTTCGCAGTGCCTCGGTGATCGGGCTGATCAAAGAGAGCCTGCCGGTTTCGATCAGTCTGGGATTATGGAGCACACTGATCATCTACCTGGTGTCGATCCCGCTGGGGATCCGCAAAGCGGTGCGCAATGGCAGCGCTTTCGATGTCTGGAGCAGCGCTTTTATTATCATTGGCTACTCCATCCCGGCTTTTCTGTTTGGCATCATGTTAATCGTGCTGTTTGCGGGTGGCAGCTATCTGGACTGGTTTCCACTGCGCGGGCTCACCTCTGCGCAGCACGACACACTGCCCTGGTATGGCAAAGTGCTGGACTACTTCTGGCATATCGCCCTGCCGGTGCTGGCGACAGTGATCGGCGGCTTCGCCACGCTGACCATGCTGACGAAAAACGCGTTTCTGGATGAGATCCGCAAGCTCTATGTGATGACTGCGCGCGCCAAAGGGGTGCCGGAGCGCCGTATTCTCTATCACCATGTGTTTCGCAATGCGATGCTGCTGGTGATCGCCAGCTTCCCCGCCACCTTCATCAGCATGTTCTTTACCAGTTCAGTGCTGATCGAGGTCATGTTCTCGCTCAACGGGCTTGGACTACTCGGCTATGATGCGACTCTGCAACGCGACTATCCGGTGATGTTTGGCACGCTCTATATTTTTACGCTGATAGGTTTGCTGATGAATATTCTCAGTGATCTCACCTATACGCTGGTCGATCCGCGCATCGATTTCGGGAGCCGCTCATGACGCTCTCTCCGCTGAATCAACAGCGCTGGCAGCGCTTTCGTCATAACCGGCGCGGCTACTGGTCGCTGTGGATCTTTCTGATCATCTTTCTGCTGTCGATGGGTGCCGAACTGATTGCCAATGACAAGCCACTGCTGGTGCGTTACCAGCAGCGCTGGACAGTGCCGCTGCTGTTTGACTACAGCGAAACCGACTATGGCGGCGTACTGGCGACAGCGGCAGATTATCAGGATCCCTGGCTGCGGCAGCGCATTGAGCAGAATGGCTGGGCAATATGGGCACCGATTCGTTTCAGCGACAGCACCATCAATTTTGCTACCGAAGTGCCCTTCCCCTCTCCGCCCTCTGCGCAGAACTGGCTCGGCACGGATGCCAACGGCGGCGACGTGATGGCACGCCTGCTCTATGGCACGCGCATTTCTCTGCTGTTCGGACTGATGCTGACGCTCTTCTCCAGCGTCATCGGGATTGTAGTCGGCGCGGTGCAGGGCTATTTCGGCGGCAGGATTGACCTGATTGGGCAGCGGCTGATTGAAGTCTGGTCCGGCATGCCTGCGCTGTTTCTGCTGATTCTCCTCTCCAGCGTGATCCAGCCGGGTTTCTGGTGGCTGCTGCTGGTCACCGTGGCTTTCGGCTGGATGAGCCTGGTCAGCGTGGTCCGGGCCGAGTTTCTGCGTACCCGAAACTTTGATTACATCCGTGCGGCGCAGGCGCTGGGGGTTAGCGACGGCCGGATTATGCTGCGCCACATGCTGCCAAACGCCATGGTCGCCACCCTGACCTTTCTGCCGTTTATTCTGTGCGGATCGATTACCACGCTAACCTCACTCGACTTTCTCGGCTTTGGCCTGCCGCTGGGTTCGCCCTCGCTGGGCGAGTTACTGCTGCAGGGCAAAAATAACCTGCAGGCACCCTGGTTAGGCCTGGCGGGCTTTTTCACCCTGGCGATCCTGCTTTCGCTGCTGATTTTTATTGGCGAAGCGGTACGCGACGCTTTTGATCCGGGCAAAGGAGCCTGAATGAACACGCCATTGCTTGCCATCAATCATCTCTCGGTCGCCTTTCGTCAGGGCGAGACGCTTCGCCAGGTGGTGAATGACGTTTCACTGCGCATCGACGCGGGCGAAACGCTGGCGCTGGTGGGCGAGTCGGGTTCCGGCAAGAGCGTCACGGCACTCTCGGTGATGCGACTGCTGCATGAGGCTGCGGTGGCTTATCCCAGCGGTGAGATTCTGTTTAACGGTGAAGATCTGCTGCGCGCGCGCGAGCAGCGCCTGCGCGGGATTCGCGGCAACCAGATCGCGATGATTTTTCAGGAGCCGATGGTATCGCTTAATCCGCTGCACACCGTGGAGAAGCAGCTGTATGAAGTGCTGTCGCTGCATCGCGGGTTGCGTCGTCCGGCGGCACGCGGTGAAATTCTCAGCGTGCTTGATCGGGTCGGGATACGGCAGCCCGCCACCCGGCTCAATGATTTCCCCCACCAGCTTTCGGGTGGAGAACGTCAGCGGGTGATGATCGCCATGGCATTGCTGACCGAGCCTCAGCTGCTGATTGCCGATGAGCCAACCACCGCGCTGGATGTGACGGTGCAGGCACAAATCCTGACGCTGCTTCGTGAACTGCAGCGAGAGCTGAATATGGGCATGCTGTTTATCACCCATAACCTGAATATCGTGCGTCAGCTGGCGGATAACGTTAGCGTGATGCGCAATGGTCACATCGTCGAACAGAACCGCTGCCAGGTCCTTCTGAATCAGCCGCAACACCCTTACAGCCAGCAGTTGCTGGCCGCCGAACCGGAAGGAAAAGCGCTGCCGCTGCCCGCAGACGCGCCGGTCATTCTTCGGGTCGATAATCTTCAGGTCAGCTTTCCGCTGCGGCGCGGGCTGTTCCGCCGGCAGAGTGGTGAGAAACAGGTGCTCTCCGGGCTGAGCTTCAGCCTGCGGCGCGGCGAAAGTCTGGGGCTGGTGGGCGAGTCCGGATCAGGTAAAAGCACTACCGGGCTGGCACTGCTGCGGCTGATTGCCTCGCGCGGCGAAGTCTGGTTTGACGGCCAGCCGCTGCATCAGCTGTCACGTCGTCAGTTATTGCCGCTGCGTCAGCGCATTCAGGTGGTGTTTCAGGATCCTAACTCTTCACTGAATCCGCGTATGACAGTGCAGCAGATCATTGCGGAAGGCCTGGCGGTGCATCAGCCCGAACTTAGCCGTGCGCAACAGGAGCAGCGGGTCATCGCGGTGATGGCGGAGGTGGGGCTTGAAGCGGAAAGTCGCCATCGTTATCCGGCCGAATTTTCGGGCGGTCAGCGACAGCGTATTGCCATTGCGCGTGCACTGATTCTGGAACCGGAGTTGCTGGTGCTGGATGAACCGACCTCATCGCTGGATCGCACGGTGCAGAAGCAGATTCTGACGCTGTTACGCCGCTTACAGCAGCAGCGGCAGCTCAGCTATCTGTTTATCAGTCACGATCTGGATGTGGTGCGCGCCCTGTGCCATCAGCTTATTGTGCTGCGTCAGGGAGAAGTGGTGGAACAGGGAGAGTGTGAAAGGTTGTTTGCTTCACCCGCGGCCGGGTATACCCGCGAGCTGCTGCAGTCGGCGCAACTCAACCTGCGATAAAGGTTTCGGCAATCGCTACGCCCTGATTTTTCAGGCAGCAGTTGGTGGCGCTTTCGTCACGACGCTGAATGAACAGGCAGGGCTGTCCTTCGCACTCGGCCACTTTACAATCGACCTGAATATCCGCCAGAACCTCTTTTAGCTGCTGAAGGATCTCCCACGCCGGAATGCCATCATGGCTGATCAAGCGCAGCGCAACGAAATCCTGCTCGTCCAGCGTGGTGTCATCGGATTCGATAGCACTGTGGTGATCGCTGGCCCAGCGAAAATGCTGTGGCAGACGATGCACAATCGAAAGTTGCAGCATAGTTTACTCTCCCCGGATGAGTTTATGTCGCAACACAAAGCAGCCCAGTTGGAAGCGGCCTGATAACCGCTGAGTCCGGACAGGGTTTAATGGCCCGTCCGTGTGGATTGCAGAAGCGCATTTTTTGCGACTCACATCGCACTTCAGCCTATATGTACCGCGTTCACACGCCGTTAACAATCATTTTAGCTGCATTGTGATTACTTTTTTAACTAAATATTTTCACAATATCGAAACAAAGTCAGGAGGCGTGCAAGTCGGCAGGTCATTGCAGAGGGAAATCACTGCGCCCGATTACCGGGACGCAGTGCGGGGACGTGAAGCGTAGAAAAAGAGCAGCAGAGAGATTGTCGCGCACAGTGCAATCGTGCCGACCATTGGCCAGGCGCTGTTGAAACTCACCAGCGACAGCAGCGCGCCGACAAATGCCCCGACGCCAAAACGCAGGGTGCCCGCCAGGGACGATGCCGTACCCGCCATATGTGGAAACTCATCCAGAATCACCGCCATCGCATTCGATGAGACCATCGATACGCAACCGATAAACATCGCGATCCCCATCACCAGCGGCAAAAAGCCGAGGCTGAAGGCGCTGACCAGCAGCAGCCAGATCCCCATACAGAACTGTATCAACAGTCCCATCCGGAACATCGCCACCGGGCCAAAGCGGCGCACGGCGCGGCTGTTAATCAGCGTCAGGACAAACAGAAACACCACATTGAGGCCAAAGTAGTAGCCAAAGTTTTGCGGTGAAACGTGATTCAGTTCGATGTAAACAAAGGGACCGGCATTGAGAAAGGTAAACAGCCCGGCAAAGGAGAAACCGCTCGACAGCATGTAACTGAACGCGCGCTTGTGGCGAAACAGCGTTACGAAATTGCCCAGCGTAGTACGCAGATGAAACCGCTGTCGCTGCTCCGGCTTCAGGGTTTCACGGATCTGCGTGGTCACCAGCACGGTCGTCACTAACGCCGCGCCCGCCAGCGCCCAGAAGATGGCGTGCCAGCTCCAGAGCACCAGCAGCCAGCCGCCGATGATCGGCGCCAGCAGCGGCGCAATGGTGGTAATCAGCATCACAAAGGACATCATGCGGGAGAAGTCCTCTTTCGAGTAACTGTCACGCATTAACGCATTGATCACCACACTGGCTGCGGCAGCCGACAGCCCATGCAGAAAGCGCATCGTAATCAGCTGATCGATGGTTTGCGACAGCGCACAGGCCGCGGCGGCGCAGGCAAAGATCAGGGTGCCGAGCGCAATCACCGGCTTACGCCCATAGCTGTCTGCCAGCGGCCCATAGATCAGCTGCCCAATCGCGAAGCCAAGAATGTAGAGGTTGAGCGACATCTGCACGCTACCGGCTGAAACGCCGAACTCACGTGCAATCTGCGGCATGGCGGGCAGATACATGTCGATCGACAACGGCATCAGCATGGCTAACAGACC
>Ga0182006_1001206_pt1 | contig 16155 bp, 17 predicted proteins | sample Sormic07211104_1_FD_123022 | JGI IMG/M metagenome (GOLD analysis project Ga0182006, IMG submission 123022) | Rhizosphere microbial communities from Sorghum bicolor, Mead, Nebraska, USA - 072115-104_1 MetaG | ecosystem: Host-associated > Plants > Roots > Rhizosphere | place: USA: Nebraska...
CAAGATCGACGTGCCCGACGACTCGCTGGCCGAGATCACGCGCGAGTGGATGCTGATCGAGCCGCGCACCGACTGGACCGTGGGCGGTGCCACCTACAGGTCGGGCTCGCTGCTGGCTGCGAAGTTCGACGACTACATGGCCGGCCGGCGCGAGCTCACGGTGCTGTTCGAGCCCGACGACACCACCGCGCTCGACAGCCACTCGTGGACGCGCCATCACCTGATCGTCAACGTGATGCACGACGTGGTGAACCGCCTCGAGGTGCTCACGCCTCCCGCCGACGGAAGGGGGCCATGGAGGCGCGAGAGCCTGGGCGGCGCGCCCGAGCTCTCGACCATCGCCGCGGGCGGCATCGACGAGGACGAGAACGACGACTACTTCCTCACGGTGAGCGGTTTCCTGCAGCCGACCACGCTCTACATCGGCACCATCGGACAGGGCGAGCCCCAGGTGCTGAAGGACAGCCCCGCCTTCTTCGATGCCTCGCGCCATCGCGTGAGCCAGCATTTCGCGACCTCGAAGGACGGCACGCGCGTGCCCTACTTCGAGATCGCCCCGAAGGACCTGCAGGCCAACGGCCGCAACCCCACGCTGCAGTACGCCTACGGCGGCTTCGAGATTTCATTGCAGCCGAGCTACAGCGGCAGCATCGGCCGCGCGTGGCTCGACAAGGGCGGCGTGTACGTCATCGCCAACATCCGCGGTGGCGGCGAGTACGGCCCGCGCTGGCACCAGGCCGCGCTGCAGGAAAACCGGCTGCGCACCTGCGAAGACTTCGCGGCCGTGTCGCAAGACCTGTTCGCGCGCGGGATCACCTCGCCCTCGCACCTTGGCGCGATGGGCGGCAGCAACGGCGGCCTGCTGATGGGCAACATGCTCACGCTGTATCCACAGCTCTACGGCGCCATCGTGAGCGAGGTGGCGCTGCTCGACATGCGGCGCTACACGCACCTGTCGGCGGGCGCCTCGTGGATCGCGGAATACGGCGACCCCGACCAGCCCGAGGAATGGGAATGGATCAAGACCTTCTCGCCCTACGAGAACGCGAAGCCGGGCCAGGCCTATCCGCCCGCGCTGTTCACCACCTCCACGCGCGACGACCGCGTGGGCCCGGTGCATGCGCGCAAGATGCACGCAAAGCTGTCCGCGCTGGGGTACGCCAGCAGCTTCTACGAGAACATGGAAGGCGGCCACAGCGCGGCCGCGGACAACAAGGAGTCCGCCTTCATGGACGCGCTTGGCTATGCGTACCTGTGGCACCACCTGAGGAGTTGAAATGAGCAACGCCAACGTCACCCTCGAACTGATCGGCGCGCCGACCGACGTCGGCGCCAGCGTGCGCGGTGCCGGCATGGGCCCCGACGCCCTGCGCGTGGCGGGCCTGCCGGAAGCGCTGGCGCGGCAGGGCTACGTCGTTGTCGACCGCGGCAACCTCGCGGGCCCCGCCACGCCGTGGGCGCCGCCGGCCAACGGGCTGCGCCATCTCGACGAGGTGATCGCCTGGAACCGCTCGGTGTACGCGGCCGTCGACACCGCGCTGGGCGCCAGCCATGTGCCGCTGATGATGGGCGGCGACCACTGCCTGGCCATCGGCTCCATCAGCGCGGTGGCATGGCATGCGCGCAAGCGCGGCAAGAAGCTGCGCGTGCTGTGGCTCGACGCGCACTCCGACGTCAACACCGAGACCACGAGCCCCAGCGGCAACCTGCACGGCATGCCGGTGTCGTGCCTGCTGGGCCACGGGCCCGCGGTGCTCACGGGCTGGAGCGGCGAGCGCGCGGCGCTGCACCACGACGCCATCCGCTTCATCGGCATCCGCAGCGTCGACAGCGACGAGAAGGAGGCCATCCGCACGCTGGGCCTGAGCGTGTTCGACATGCGCCACATCGACGAGCACGGCATGCGCACGACCATGACCGAGGCGCTGCAGGACGTGGACGACGACACGCATCTGCACGTGAGCTTCGACCTCGACTGCCTCGACCCGGCCGACGCGCCCGGCGTGGGCACCGGCGTGCGAGGCGGGCCGACCTACCGCGAGATGCAGTTGTGCATGGAAATGATCGCCGACACCGGACGGCTGGGCTCGCTCGACGTGGTGGAGCTGAACCCCGCGCTCGACGTGCGCAACCAGACGGCCGAGGTGGCGGTCGAACTCATCGAGAGCCTGTTCGGCAAGTCGACGCTGGTGCGTTAGGGCTTGGCGGCCTGCGCGGCCTTGGCCTTGACCGTGTACTGCTGGTAGGCCGGCAGCGCGATGGCCGCGAGGATGCCGATCGCCGCGATGACGGGAAGAAGCAAGGCGCCGATGATGACGCCGACGCCGTTCGGCGGTGGCGGCGCGCCGAAGCGATTGACGCCCTTCGTACCGGGGTTGAACACCCAGACCAGGCTCACGAGCGGAATGAGGCACAGCAGCACGGTCCAACCGGTCCATCCCATGTCGTGGCTGCGCTGGATCGAAAGCAGCGTGAAGAACACGAAATAGGGAATGACGATCAGCAGCGGCAACAGCGACGCGAGGGTCGAACTCAATGAGCTCGCGAAGATCGCAACGATCACGCCGACCACGATCGCGAACAGCAAGTAGCCCACGAGGCTGTAAGACAGATAGCGCAGCCGCCCGATCCGCCCCTTGGAGGACAACAGCTTCACGGGCTGCACTCGGGCTTCGCCGCCATACACATCGGCCACTTCCGCCCTCGGCGCGGCATAGGGATTCACCATCTCTGTCATGCGCTTCTCCTCTGTTGTTGAACGAACATTGTGAACAAGGGTGCCTACAAAAGGCCAGCCCTTTTGACTGCGTGATAGCGATTCACCAACGCCACCGCAAGGTCGGCCGGTTCCACGTCGACCGACAGCGGATCGTTGCCGACCACGCGCGCAAAGGCGTCGCGGCGCGACTGCTCGAACAGGTGCGCCGCGGCCACGTCGACCGCGTCGCGCGCATGCACCAGCGGCTGATTGGCGATGCGCCCGAGCACCCGCTCGCGCAGGCTCGCGACCAGCACGAGATGCTTGCGGCGCAGCAGCTTGATGGCGGGGCGCAGTTCGGCGGAATCTTCGTCGCGGAAATTGGTCAGCACGATGACCAGCGCGCGCCTTCTCTGCACGCGCAGCAGTTCCTGCGCGGCCAGCAGGTAGTCCGAATGGGTGGCGCCGGGCTGGATGTCGTGCAGCCGGTTCATCAACGCGTTGAGGGTGGCGGTGCCCTTGCGCGGGGCGAAGTCGCGCCGCTCCTCGGCAAGGCAGCCGAAGGTCATGGCGCCGACCTCGTCGCCCTCCTTCAGCGCCACGTAGCTCAGCAGCATCAGCGCATTGAGCGCCTCGTCGAAATGGCTGCCGGCCTGCTGCGCCAGCGCGCCTTCGTCGGCACGCATGCGGCGGCCGCAGTCGAGCAGGAACAGCACGCACTGGTCGCGTTCGTCCTGGAACTCGCGCACGATCGGGCGGCGCTGGCGCTGCGTGGCCTTCCAGTCGATGTGGCGCAGCGAATCGCCGGTCTTGTAGTCGGCGAGCTGGCGGAAGTCGGTGCCGAGCCCGCGCTGCGCGTAGGTCTTGATGCCGATCTGCGCCAGCCGCCGGTCGCCCGACAGCCAGGCGTAGCGCGCCAGTGCGGCGAAGTTGGGGTACACGCGCAGCCGGCGCGGCTCGCCCAGCGTCTGGCGCATGTCGAAGCAGCCGAAGCGCGTGCGCCAGCGCAGCTGGGTGGCGCCGAACTGCGCAACGCCGCGCTGCGTCGCGGTGGCGGTGTAGCGCAGCGCGATGTGCGAGAGCGCCGGCACGATGACCGTCTGGGGCAGGCCCTCGAAGGCGAAGTGCGTGTCGAGCTCGTCGAACACCGACACCTGCCAGGCCCGTGCGCCTTCGTTCACCAGCGTGAGCGTGAGCACCGTGGGCACGCCGAGCGAGAACGCACCGGGCAGCTTGCGCTCGATGCGTAGCGGCGCGGCGCGCCAAAGGCGCAGGCTGTGCCAGAGGTCGACGCCCGCAAGCACGAGCCCCGCCGCCAGCAGCGCGCCCGCCACGGCGGCGACGTATCCCACCGGCGCGCCCAGCAGCAGCGCCGCGGAGGCGGCCGCTGCCAGGCCGGCCAGCGCCAGCACGGCCGCGCGCGCGGGGATTGGCAGCAGGCGCATCAACGGAGCACCGCCCCTTCGGGAAACACCGCGGAACCGGCTTCGCCGGACCGCAGGTGTTGCCCCCGGCAGGGGGTTGGCGAAGCGACACGAAGTGCGCGAAGCCTGGGGGGGAGTGTCATAACCTCGGGGCTTCCACGCTGTCGCGCGCGGCGCGCAGCAGGGTGTCGACGCCCAGGCCTTCGAGCTGCGCGTCGGGCGAGATCATCACGCGGTGCCGCAGCGCCGGCAGCGCCTGGCGCGCCACGTCATCGGGGGTGATGAAGTCGCGCCCGGCCATCAGCGCGGCGGCGCGGGCGGCGCGCACCAGGGCCATGGCGCCGCGCGGCCCGGCGCCGGAGGAAAGGCCCGGCCAGTCGCGCGTGGCGCGTGCGATGCGCACCGCGTAGTCGATCACGCGCTCGTCGGCCTGCACCAGGCAGGCCAGCCGCTGCAGTTCGAGCACCTGCGCCTCGTCGAGGCAGGGGCGCACGGCCTCGAGCGGAAACTGGTTGCCTGCGCGGTGCCGCGTGGTCAGCTGCACGATGGCGTTCTCTTCGCCGTGGCTCGGAAATCCGATGTCGATCTTCAGCAGGAAACGGTCGAGCTGCGCCTCGGGCAGCGGGTAGGTGCCCTCGGTGTCGATCGGGTTCTGCGTGGCCATCACCATGAAGGGCTTCGGCAGCGGCATGGCCGTGCCTTCGAGCGTGACCTGGTACTCCTGCATGACTTCGAGCAGCGCGCTCTGCGTCTTGGCGGGCGCGCGGTTGATTTCGTCGGCCAGCAGGAGGTTGGTGAACACCGGCCCCTGGTGCACGCGCAGCGTGCCGAGGCTGCTTTCGCCGCGCGTGGCGAGGTCGAGCACCGCGTGGCCCGTGATGTCGGAGGGCATCAGGTCGGGGGTGAACTGCACCCGCGCATAGCGCAGCGTCATCGCCTGTGCGAGGGCCCGCGCGAGCAGGGTCTTGCCGAGCCCCGGCACACCTTCGATCAGCACGTGGCCCGAGGCGACCAGCGCCACCAGCGTCTGGTCGACCGCCTCGATCTGGCCGACCACGGCCTGGCCGACCTCGGCGCGCAGCGTCTGCAGCCACTGGGCCGCGCGCGTGAGTTCTTCGGGTTGGATGGCTTGCATGGACGTCTCTCGGTTCAGGATGTGGAGGAAGAATCGGATGAAGGCATGAACGGCCCGTGGGCATCGAGCCGGCGGCGCGCGGTTTCCAGCACCTCCAGGTCGACCGACATGGCGCCGGCATGGCGCGCTCGCGCGGCCATCGCCCGCACGAGCATCGCGGGCTCCAGGCCGGTGGCCTGGGCGATGGCCGCGGCGCGTGCCGACGCATCGCGGCGCGCGTAGCCGCGCAGCTGGCGGCCGGCGGACTCGTGCAGCGCGCGCAGTTGCGCCGCATGCAGCGCGTCGGCGCCATGCATGTGCAGGAAGCCGGCGGTGCCGCGCACCTGCTCGGCCATGGAGCGCCGGTGCGTGCCAACCGAGGGCATCAGCGGCCCGAAGCGCACGGCCGCGCGCCAGAGCGCGGCGGCCAGCGCGAGCATGCCCACGATCAGTGCCGCCCAGCCCTTGTGCCAGAGCCAGCGCAGGAAGGGTTCGCGCGTTTCCTCGGCGACGAACCAGACTTCGGCGCCGCTGCGCGCCTGCACCGCGGCGGCGGTGAGCAGCGCGTTGTCGGCGCGTGTCAGGCCCTCGTTGTGCCACAGGCCCAGGGGCATCACGGTGACGGTCCCGCGTCCGGCCTGAACGCGGATCGCCTCGGTGCCGCGCTTGCCCGCCACCGCCCACAGCGGCGGCGGCTGCTTGTCGGCGGGCCGGTAGCGCGCCGCGGACGCCCAGGTGCAGATCCGGAAGCCGCGGCCGCCGGCGAAGCTCGCGGGCACGGTCTCGGGTTCGGTCACCGCACGGCAATCCGCGTCCCTGGCGGGTTCGGCGAATGGCGACCTGGGCAGTCTCGTCCTCGGTACGGGTGGCTCTTTCTCTTTCTTCTCGTCCGCCGCTGCCGGCTTTTCCTTGACCAGCGGAATCCAGCTTTCCAGCAGGTCGCTGTCGACCAGATGGCTGGGCATCACGAGGTGCCCGCCCTGCTCCACCCACTCGCGCAGGCGCCGCTCGCGCTCGGGGAACATGTCCCAGTGGCCGGAGGCGAGCACCAGCCGTGCCTGTGCGGGGGGCATGGCGTCCAGGTCGTCGCGCTTGACCACCTGCATGCCGAGTTCGCGCAGCATCGCCTGCGCCGCATAGAAGGAATTCGTCCTGGCCTCGCCGCTCGCGGGTGTCGGCACCTCGGTGTCGGCCCATTCGGTGGCCCAGACCAGCCAGAAGCCGATCAGTGCCAGCACGAGCACCGAGCCGATGCGGACCAGCCAGGCGCTCATGCGGCCACGCCTTTCGGACTGCCGGCCGGCGCGGTCGCGGGCAGGCGCAGGTCGAACTCGCTGCAGACCGCCAGCACCTGTGCGGTGGAAGGCAGCCGCCCGCCGTACGCCCCCCGTTGCCAGGCCCCGACCAGCCGCACGAAGAAAGCCTGCGAGTCAGGCGCCAGCCGGGTCGCGGAGAGCTGCATGCATTCGCCCTCGGTGCTCGCGGCCCGCACCGGCACTTCGTGCGCATGCACGAGGCGCGACAGCGCACCGCGGTACAGCAGCGACAGCGCGGGCCTGTGCTGGCCGCGCTGCCATAGCGCGGCGGCGGCATTGCCGATGTCGTCGGGCAGGCTTTCGGGCCGGATGTCGAGGCTGCCGACATGGCTGGGCAGCAGCGCCTTGCCGGGCCGCGCGCCGCCGGCACGCACCTGCATCCATCGGTGAAGGCGAATCGCCAGCCAGGCCAGCGCCAGCGCGCCCAGCCCCCACACGAGCCAGCGCGCCCCTTCGGCCGCCGCCTTCACGAAATCGCGCAGCCAGTCGAGGCTATCGGACTTCTTCTCGGCTTCGTCTTCCTCGTCGTCCCGTTCCTTGAAGCGGAGCTTCTTCTCGGTTTTGGTGCCGGGCATGTTCGGATCGGCGCGCACCTTGTCGACCGCAGCCTTCACCTGCTCGCGCGTCGGCGATGCCTCAGTTGCGGCCACGGCTGCCGGCAGCGCCCCTGCGCCCCACAACACGAGCAATGCGACGATCAACCCTCTTCCAGGGCTACCGCGGAACCGGCTTTGCCGGGCCGCTGGCATCGCCCCCTGAAAGGGGGAAGGCGCAGCGACACGAAGTGCGCGAAGCCTGGGGGTGTCACAGGAACCCACGGCGGAACTCCTGTTCGATGTCCCAGGCCTCGAGTTCCACCCGGCGGTTGAGGTACATCGCGAAACCCGCCGCCACGTAGAACGGCTCCAGCACGCCGACGACCAGCGCATAGGCCCCCGCGGTCAGCAGGCTCTGCAGCGAACTGTCCGATTGCGTGAGCCAGCCGAACAGGTCCCTCACGCTGCCTTCCGGCGCAAACCAGAACAGCAGCGACAGCAGGCAGATGTCGAGCGACATTTCCACGTTCGCGAACACCAGCTGCATTCCCGTGGCCGCGCCGCGCCGCCCGCGCAGCAGCTGCGTGCGCCGCTTGCGCCGGGCCCTGCCGCGCTGGCCTTCGAGCTGCTCGATCGACTGGGTGAACGAGCGCCAGGGCGAGAAGCGCCGCCACACCAGCGTGCGCAGCAGCTGCCCGCCCCACACGGCGCGGCGGTTGTGCCACAGGTCGGCCCAGCGCGTCTCCTGCCCGAACACCGCGCGCGAATGAACGAACAGCAGGCTGCGGTCGAACCAGGGCTTGAGCCAGAAGATCAGCAGGCTGGGCAGCCAGCCGGCGATCTCGAACGTGCACAAGGCCAGCAGCACAGTCACCACATACACCGGCAGGAAGGTGCGCCACACCGAACGCGCATGGTTGCGCACCAGCTGGACGCCCAGGTCGGCGGCCTCGGCCATGGGGCGCGGCCGCAGTGCAATGGCGAGGCCGTCAACCTGCATGTTCATCGGCCTTTGCGACAGCAGCAGCAGCGGCGCGCGGCCGGCCTTGCCAGCCCAGGTATGCCAGCACCAGTGCCCAACAGGCGCCGCCCACGCCGTACTTCACGGCCGGCGCGATCCAGCGCGCCGACGACCAGAAAGCCTCGACCGCGGCAGCGATCAGCAGCAGCCCGATGACGCCGTAGACGATCACCACGGCATGGCGCGCGGCCAGCCGCAGGGCCTCGAGCCGCGTGTGTCTTCCGGGCGCGACCCACGAATAGCCGAGCCGCAGGCCGGCCGCGCCGGCCAGCACGATCGCCGTGAGCTCGAAGGCCGAGTGCGTGACCACGAAGGAGCAGAAGTTCCCGGCATGCCCCGAGGCGATCAGGTAGCCGCCGACCGCTCCGATCTGGACGCCGTTGAACACCACCACCGCGGCGCTGCCCACGCCGGCGAAGATGCCGGCCGCGAAGCAGCGAAAGCCAATGCCGATGTTGTGCATCACGTAGAAGCCGAACATCTGCCAGTCGTCGCTTGCATTGCGCGTGCGGCCCAGCGACTCGGCGCCATCGCCGTACATGGAATCGAACTGCCGAACGGCGCTGGCGTCGAGCAGGTGCAGGATGAAGCCGGGGTCGCGATAGGCCGCCCAGCCGGCGGCCAACAGGGGCAGCACGAACATCAGCGCCGACACCAGCAGGTAGCCGCGGTGCGCCCGCACCGCCTCGGGAAAGTCGACCAGCGCCAGCCGGGCGAAGCGTGCCAGGCCGTAGTCGTGCTGCCGGTAGATCAACCGGTGCGCGCTCTGCGTCAAGCCCTCGAGCCGCTGCGTGAGGTGGATCGGGTAGGCGCGCGCCTGCGCCAGCGCCAGGTGCTCGCACACGCGGCGGTACAGCGTGGCGAGCCGCGCGCCGTCGAATTTGCGTCGGGTCTCCGCGACGCGGACGACGGCTTCGAGTTCGGCCCACAGCGGCGCATAGGCGGCTTCGAAATCGATCGGCGTCATGGCCCTCTTCCTTCTGCTGCTCCTCGCGCATCGACGCCGGCGCGGCGGCCCAGCACCCACTGCGCCACGCCGAGCAGGCGCTGCGACGCGGAAGCGCCGGAAGTGTCGGGGCCCAGCACCGGTTCGGCGACGCGTGCGAGTTCGTCGAAGCGCTCCGGGGTCAGGCGCGTCGCGCGCCCGGCCCACGACACGATGGCCACCTGCTCGCGCGCCGTCAACGGCCGCGCGGGCGCCTGCGGTTCGGCTGCGGGCACGCTGCCATGCAGGCTCACCTGGTCGCTGAACACCACCAGCGTGCCGGCCGCAAGATCGCCCAGCCGCTTGCTGTCGCGCCGCCACAGCATCGACACGATGCCCGCGCCATAGAAGGACGGCACGAAGTCGGCCGCGCGCAGCAGGTTGCGGGTCAGCGCGGCGGCGGGCGTCACCGGCAGGCCCGAGTCCATCACCACGCGCAGCCCCATCGCGCGCTTGCCGGGCGTGGCCGCGGCGCGCGTGAGCTCGAAGACCACCGGGTAGAGCCACTCGAGGCAGAAGTAGCTGATCAGCAGGATGCCGACACCCATCTTGCCCAGCATGCCGGCGGTGATCGAGATCGCGACGAAGATGCCGAGCCGGATCGCGAAGTCGATGAGGTACGCCAGCCCGCGCGCGACCAGGCCGGCCGGGCGCAGCGAGAGTGCGATGCCTTCCGGGGTCTCGGCGGTGTAGAGCGTGTCGAGGCGCACTGGCGTGGCGCTCAGCTCAGGCCTGCAGCACGACGGTGTCGGCGATCTGGTCGTGCAGGCAGCGGCGCGATGCACGGAAGATGAAGAGGCAGTCGACGAGCATGTAGATCGGCCCGAGCAGCGGCCAGATGCTCATCACGAACATCGGGCTGTCGCGCAGGCCGAGGATGCGGCCGATCGGCGCCTGCGTTCCGTCGGGCCGGGCAATGCGGATCCTGAACAGCGCCTTGCCGATGGTCTGGCCGCGTGTGACCAGCAGGTAGCCGTGCAGCACGAGGTAGAGAACGATGCCGGCGGCCGCATCGGCGGGCCGGGGCACCCAGAGGCCGAGGCCGTCGTCTTCCCAGAGATTGATCGGCGTGAACTTCGCGAGGAGCCAGATCGCGGCGATGGAGATGCCGCCATCGAGCATCGCGGCCAGGAAGCGCCTGCCGCGCGATGCAAGTTCTCCGGGCTGCGCCCGGCCCGGTTGCAGCACGTCCTCCACATGGGATTGCGGCGGCGCGTAGCGCGCATCCTGCGACTGGTCTTCCATGCCCGTCCCTCTCCGAAACGATTGATTTTCGGAAGATTCTAGGGCTTGGGTCCGTCAGGCGGATGACGGCGAGCGGGCTCCGAGCACGTGCTGCAGGCGGCGCAAGTCGTCGAAGAGCAGGCTCAGCGGCGCGGCCAGGAGCGCATTCGACGGCACGCTGCGCGACGCCTGCGCACAGCGGCCGAGCTCGTCGAGGTCGGGCGGGGTGCTCCTTCCCGCGAGCGCATCGGCCATGCCGGCGATGGCGGTGCCGGCAGCCTGTGCGGCTTCTCGCCACGTGGCCTCGGCCGCCGTGTCCCGCGCTTGCCGGAACACGCGGTCGAGCACCACGGCGTCCTGGAAGATGCGCGCCGCCAGCCGGGCCTTGTCGCGGTAGGGGCCGCGCGCGGTGGCATCACCGCGGCGCCACCACCGCGCCTCCAGGTCCGCGCCGTCGGCCAGCACGGCCAGCCGGCCCAGCGCGACGCGCGTGCCTGAGTGGATGCGCTCCGCCTCGGCATCGGCGGGCTGCCGCGCGGCCACCATGCGCTTCGCGATGCCGTGCAGCAGCGCGGCGCAGCTCTCGTCGAAACGCGCACCCGCGTGGTATTCGGACACGACCGTGGAGACCGCCAACGCCACCCCCACCCCGATGCCGATCTGCGCCATGCGCAGCAGCGCCACCTGCAACGCCGATTGGCCGGGGATGCCGCCGGCCGACAGGATGATCAACGCAGCCACCGGCGCGCTGCGCAGGCCCGGCGCGGCCGCGCTGGCAAAGGACAGCAGCATGACGACGGCCAGCGTGCTCGCGAGCGCCGGTGTGCCGTGGTGCTGCATCCAGACGCCGGCCAGGCCGCACAGCGCGCCGGCGGCCGTGCCGCGCACCCGGTTCCATCCGGCGTCGAGCGTCGAACCGGCGCTCGGGCGCATGACGATCAGCACGCTCATCACCGCCCAGAAACTTTCGGGCAGATGCAGGACGACCGCCACGCCCCAGGCGATGGCCACTGCCGCCGCCAGCTGTACGCCCGGACGCCAGCGGCCGTGGCGCCAGGGGTCCGTCAGGCGTTGGAGAGCCGGGGCGCCGATCATGACTCGGCTGCCGCTGAATCGCTGTCCAGCGCGGCTGCGATGTCATCGATGAGCCCGCAAGCCTGCAGCAGCAAGGCACGCTGGCCGACATCCAGCGTGGCGCCGATCGCCTCGGCCAGCGCCGCCTCGCGCCTGCGCATGAGCGCCTTGAGACGGCGCACGCCCTCGGCCGTGAGCGACAGCAGCCATTGGCGCCCGTCGCTCGGGTGGGGTGCGCGGCCGATCCAGCCTTCGGCTTCCAGTTCGGCCAGCAGCCGGGTCAGCGATTGGAGCTTGACGCGTTCGAGCCCCGCCAACGCGGTGGGTGTGCACGGCCCGTGCCGATGCAGCTGGCCGAGCACGCTGAGCTTGGCCACGCTCGGGCCATCGGGCCCGGCGCTGCCGCTGCGCAGCTGGCGCGACAGCAGCGACACCGAGGCGCGCAGGCGCGAGGCGCATTGCGCCGGATCCGGGATGGGGGAAGCCATGCCCGGATTGTAAGACGCATCTTTGTACTTTGGCGTCCGGGCGTCAGCCCCGGTTGGGTGACGAGTTCACGGGATACGTGACGGCGGGCGTGACGGCGGGCGCCGCGGCAGGCGGTGAAGCGACCGGCGTTTCCGCGGGTGCCGCGGCTTCGTCCTCTCCTTCCGGGCCGTCGAGGAAACGGTCGAGCAGCGCGAAGAAGCGGTCGTAGAAGCGCTCGTCGGTCAGCGTCTCGCTCGCGACCTTCACCATCGCGTCGTCGCTGCTCGAGAACGGCAGCGAGAGCGAGCCGATCGCGCCCACGCCGAGGCTGGCGGAGTTGTTCACCTTCTTGATGCCGTAGCGGTCCTGCAGCGCGGTCGCGAAGGCCACGGTGCTCTTGCTGGCCTTGCCGCCCCTCGTGTTCTCGCGCGCGCAGACCACGCGGAACTCGACCTCCACGTGCACCTCGGCCGCAGGTTGGAAGCTCTTGCGCCCGGTGACGAGGTCGGTGTTGGCGGCCGTGATCATGTAGCCCTGGCTCAGCAGCGCGCGGCGCGCGGCCTCGCAGGTCTGGGCCTCGGTGGCCTCGTAGTCGCGGGTGTGGGTGGTGGTCGAGCCGAAGGCCTCGGGCTCGTACGACACGCGGTGCGAGGCGCTGCCGCAGCCGGCGAGCACGAAGGCGGACAGCAGGCCCAGCACGAGGACCGGGGCGCGGGCAAGAGAGAAGCAGGTGGGGTGCGTGGACGGCATGGAGCGGCGAATGCTAACCGGCGGCTCGCCGGCATGGCTTCGAGCGCGCCGCCGCGCTTGCGTTCCCTGCCGCGCGGGATTTTCAGGACCAGGGCAGCACGTGGTGCGCGCGCATTCGCGTCGCCGCGATCAGGCGCGCGTTGGGTGCGTCGGTGCTCGCCACCCAGGCGCGCGCTTCCTCGGCGCTGCGGCCGAACTGCTGGTGGCGCCGCACCAGGCGCTCTTCGCGCACCGCGTCGTCGATGTCCACGTACCAGACCTCGTCGAGCATCGCCGCCGCGCCGGCCCAGGGGCCGTCGTCGTGCAGCAGGTAGTTGCCTTCGGTGATGACCAGCTGCGTCGACGGCAGCACGGCAATGGCGCCGGCGATCGGCTCCTCGATCTCGCGGCGGAACTCGGGCGCGTAGACGATGCCGCCGTCGCGCCGCTGCTCGCGCAGGCGCTGCAGCAGCGCAACATAACCGGCGCTGTCGAAGGTGTCGGGGGCGCCCTTGCGGGCAGCGCGGCCGAGCCGCTGCAGCTCGACGTTGGCCAGGTGGAAGCCGTCCATGGGGACGACCTGGGCGCGGTCGGCGCCCACCGAGCGGAGCAGCGCTGCAGCTAGCGTGGACTTGCCTGCGCCCGGCGCGCCGACGAGGCCCAACAGCTTGCGCCGCCCGCTGGCCATGAGAGCCTGCAGACGGGCCAGGCCATCCGCGGGAATGGAAGGGAGGTTCTGCGCGGGCATGGTGGTCATGCCCCGAGCGTACTGCCTCTTCCTGTCAAAAAATCATGGGTACAGACCGCGTTCCTGGCGTGCCATGAGGATTCGTTCGCAGGCCACCGCATAGGTGGCCGTGCGCAGCGTGATCTTGTGCTTGTCCGCCGTGTCCCAGATGTGGTTGAGCGCGTTCATCATGATGCGGTCGAGGCGCACGTTGATCTCGTCCTCGTCCCAGAAGAAGGACGAGAAGTCCTGCACCCATTCGAAGTAGCTCACCGTCACGCCGCCGGCGTTGCAGATCACGTCGGGCACCACCAGCACGCCGCGCTCGGCGAGGATGTCGTCGGCGATCGGCACCGTGGGGCCGTTGGCGCCTTCGAGCACCAGCTTGGCAGTGGTCTTCTGTGCGCGTTCGGCCGTGAGCTGGCCTTCGAGCGCGGCCGGGATCAGGATGTCGCAGGGCGTTTCCCAGAAGTCCTCGTTCGGCACGATGTCGCCGCCGGCCTTGAAGCCGACCACGCCGTCGGTGCGCGAGATGGGCACCAGCTTGGCCAGGTCGAGGCCGTTGCTGTTGACGATGGTGCCGGTGTGGTCCTGCACCGCAACGATCTTGGCGCCGGCTTCGGCGAAGAGTTCCGCCGCGACCGAGCCCACGTTGCCGAAGCCCTGCACCGCGATGCGCGCGCCGCGCAGGTCCATGCCCAGTCGGCGAGCGGCTTCACGGCCGGTGACGAACACGCCGCGGCCGGTGGCCTTCACGCGGCCCAGCGAACCGCCCAGGTGCAGCGGCTTGCCGGTGACGACGCCGGTGGCGGTGCCGCCGACATTCATCGAGTAGGTGTCCATCATCCACGCCATGATCTGCGCGTTGGTGTTCACGTCGGGCGCGGGGATGTCGGTATGCGGGCCGATGATGATGCCGATCTCGCTGGTGTAGCGGCGCGTGACCTTCTCCAGCTCCTGCAGCGAGAGCTTCTTCGGGTCGACGCGGATGCCGCCCTTGGCGCCGCCGTACGGCAGGTTGACGGCCGCGGTCTTGATGGTCATCCAGGCCGACAGCGCCATCACCTCTTCCAGCGTGACGTCGGGATGGAAGCGCACGCCGCCCTTGCCCGGGCCGCGGCTCATGTTGTGCTGAACGCGGTAGCCCTCGAAGTGGGCAATGGTGCCGTCGTCCATCTCGATCGGCACGTCGACGATCAGCGCGCGCTTGGGGCGCTTGAGTGTCTCGACCCAGCGGGCCAGCGGGCCGAGGTACGGCACGACGCGGTCGACCTGCGAAAGATACGTGCCCCACGGGCTGTTGGCGGTCGGGCTGACGAAGGAGAGTTTTTCGCTCATGGGATATCCCTTGGTTTGTTCGGGTGGGCGCAACGATAGACCTCTACCGCGCGTCGCGCCATGGCTTATGCGCGCCGCGCTGACGGTTATGCAAGAGACGTTGGGACCACGCATTGCACCGATGTAATCGCGGCGTGCGGCACCTGACGGCCTGCCTCCCTAGATTCGACCGGCATGCCGGCCCAGGCCTGGCATGGCTGGCGCCATGTCGGCGACGGCGAACAACCAAGGGACATCCATCACCATGCTGCACCGCACACTTCTCTTTCCCCTTCTCGCCGTGGCCGTTTCGGCCGCCGCGCTGGCGCCCCTGGCCGCTTCGGCCGCGAGCGAATACCACTTCGCGCCGACCGAGGCCGGCGTGACGCGCCACCCCGACCACGCCAGGCTGGATCCGTCGCGCGATCGCGTCGTCGCCGAACTGGAGACGGCGCGCAACCAGCCCGCATGGAGCGCCGTGAGCCAGGGCGCACCCTGGCCCGTGGCGCGCATCGGCCAGCCCGCCACGCGCGAAGCCGTGGAGGCCGAGGCCATCAAGGCCATGCGGGAGGGAACGATTCCGTCCGGCGAGCGATAGGCACCGCGGCTCATCGACCCCGCAGATGCGGCGCGTTGGGTAGGCAAGGGTAGGCCGCCGGCAACTCCCTGGTTCTATTTCCTATGGCCAGCACCCATAGGCCGCATCTTCTGCAAGAAATTGACATTCGAGCCGGATAATCCTCCGATGCTCGACCTGGACCGCATCGATCTCCGGCTGCTGAAGATCCTTCAGGAGGATGGCCGCATCACCAACCTCAAGTTGGCCGAGGCGGTGGCGCTCTCGCCCACCGCGGTGCTGGCGCGGGTGCAGCGGCTCACGCGCGACGGCTTCATCCTGGGCTACGAGGCGCGGCTCGATCCGCACAAGCTGGGCCGCGGCTTCACCGTCTTCGTCGAGGTGCTACTCGACCGCACCACCCCCAACGTGTTCGACCAGTTCAAGGCGGCCGTGCAGGTGCGCGACGAGATCATGGAATGCCACATGGTCGCGGGCGGCTTCGACTACCTGCTCAAGACCCGCATGGCCGACATGGCCGCGTACCGCGAGTTCGCCGGCACCGTGCTGTGGCAGCTGCCGGGCGTGCGCGAGACGCGGACCTACGCGGTGATGGAAGAAGTGAAAAGCAGCGCGCGCCTGCCGCTGGGAATCTGAAACACGGGCCGGTCAGGCCGGCTTGCCGTGCGAGCGGCCGCCGAAAATGGCCGTGCCGACGCGCACCATCGTGCTGCCGGCGCTGATCGCTGCTTCAAGATCGGCGCTCATGCCGAGCGACAGCGTATCTAGCGCGATGCCCGCGTCGCGGATCGACTGGTACACCGCATGCGCGCGCAGGCACAACGCGCGCTGCGCTTCGAAATCGGCCGCCGGCTCGGGGATCGCCATGAGCCCGCGCAGCCGCAGATGTGGCAAGACCGCCACAGCGCGCGCCAGCGCGAGCGCCTCTTCGGGCGGCACGCCGGA
>Ga0182006_1001208_pt1 | contig 16141 bp, 14 predicted proteins | sample Sormic07211104_1_FD_123022 | JGI IMG/M metagenome (GOLD analysis project Ga0182006, IMG submission 123022) | Rhizosphere microbial communities from Sorghum bicolor, Mead, Nebraska, USA - 072115-104_1 MetaG | ecosystem: Host-associated > Plants > Roots > Rhizosphere | place: USA: Nebraska...
CTTGGGTTTGAGCAGATGCTTGAACGGTGACTGCTGCTGCGCGCTTTTCGCCGCGGTGTAGCGGGTGCCTTCCAGATAATTCACCACCGTCACCGGCTGGCGTTTGAACAGCTCGCAGGCCTGTTTGGTGATTTCCAGATCCTTGCCCGCCAGTTCCGGGTGCTTGGCGAGGAACGCCTTGGTGTAGCGCTTCATGAACGGGTAATCCAGCGCCCACCACGCCAGACCGAGGAACGGTACCCAGATCAGTTCTTTCTTGAGGAAGAACTTGAAGAACGGCGTGCGCCTGTTGAGGGTCTGGATCAGCGCCGGAATGTCGACCCACGACTGATGGTTGCTGATGACCAGATACGAAGTGTCACCGCGCAGGTCTGCGCCGCCGCGGATGTCCCATTGGGTGGGGATGCACAGCTGAAAGATCAGTTTGTCGATCTCGGCCCAGGTCTCGGCAATCCACATCACCGCCCACGAGGCGTAATCGCGCCAGCGCCCGGGCGCGATCAGCTTGAGCAGGGCAAAGACCAGCAACGGCCCGATCAGGATCAGGGTGTTGAGCAACAGCAGCAGGGTGACGAAACAGCCGGTGAGCAGGCGGCGCATAAGCAACTCTATGAAGGCGGATGGGCGCGCCATGATAAGTGGCTTCGGGTGACAGGCCAAATCGATGGTGACGAATGTTTCACTTTTGGGCCGGTATGCTTTGCTCAAGATTCATTTTGAATGGGCTGGCCTCTTCGCGAGCAGGCTCGCTCCCACAGGAGATTTATGCGGTGCGCAAGATTGCATGCACACAGAAGATCCAATGTGGGAGCGAGCCTGCTCGCGAAGGCTGACTTGAGGCGAACCAATTGCCCGTCCGCTGTCTAAAATCTCGCGTCTGACGCCCTCATTTTCCAAGGAAGCCCCTTACGTGAAATCCCTCCTTGCACTGTTTGCCCTCGTCGCCCTGCCGGTCATGGCCGCCGAGCCGACCCTGTACGGGCGTTACGAATACATCGCGCTGCCGGAAATCGGTGGTGAGGTGCTCAAGGCCAAGATGGACACCGGCGCGCTGACCGCCTCGCTGTCGGCCAAGGACATCGAGACTTTCACCCGCGACGGCGAGAACTGGGTGCGTTTCCGCCTCGGCACCAAGGATGCCAGCAACAAGGTCTACGAACACAAGGTCGCGCGGATCAGCAAGATCAAGAGCCGCTCGGATGAAGAGGACGAGGGCGACAGCACCGAAGTCGCCAAGCGCCCGGTGGTTGATCTGGAATTGTGCCTGGGCAACGTCAAGCGCACCGTTGAGGTCAACCTGACCGACCGCAGCAACTTCAACTACCCGCTGCTGATCGGTGCCAAGGCCCTGCGCGAGTTCGGCGCGGCAGTGAACCCGGCGCGGCGTTTCACCGCCGACAAGCCGGACTGCTAAGTGGTCTCATTGACGTAATGTCAGGCTTGGGGCACCGTTCGCGCACTTAACCCATGGGCTCGGACGCCATGCCTCATATCCTGATTGTCGAAGACGAAGCGGCGATTGCCGACACGCTGATTTTTGCCCTGCAGGGCGAGGGGTTCGCGACCACGTGGCTGAGCCTCGGCGCGGCGGCGCTGGAGTTTCAACGGCAGACCCCGGCTGACTTGATCATTCTCGATATCGGCCTGCCGGACATCAGCGGTTTCGAAACCTGCAAACAGCTGCGGCGCTTCAGTGAAGTGCCGGTGCTGTTTCTCAGTGCCCGGGACGCCGAGATCGATCGGGTGGTGGGGCTGGAGATCGGCGCCGACGATTACGTGGTCAAGCCGTTCAGCCCACGGGAAGTCGCCGCGCGGGTACGGGCGATTCTCAAGCGCATGGCGCCGCGTTCTGCGGTTGAAGCGTCCTCGACGCTGTTTCGCATCGATGCCGAGCGTGTGCAGATCGTCTATCGGGGACAGCCGTTGAGCCTGACCCGTCATGAGTTTCGTCTGTTGCAATGCCTGCTCGAACAACCGCAGCGGGTGTTCAGCCGCGAGCAATTGCTCGATGCGCTGGGCGTGGCGGCGGACGCCGGCTACGAGCGCAGCATCGACAGCCACATCAAAAGCGTGCGCGCCAAATTGCGCCTGGTGCGGGCCGATGCCGAGCCGATCCAGACCCACCGCGGCCTCGGTTACAGCTACAGCCCGGGGCACAGCTGATGTCGTTGGGGCTGCGGATTTTTCTGGTGTATGTGCTGTTTATCGGCCTGACCGGTTACTTCGTGCTCAACACGGTGATGGAAGAAATCCGCCCGGGCGTGCGCCAGTCCACCGAAGAAACCCTGGTCGACACCGCCAACCTGATGGCGGAAATTCTCCGTGATGATTTCAAGGCCGGCACGCTCAGCGAGAACCGCTGGCCCGAATTGTTGCGGGCCTACGGCGAGCGTCAACCACAGGCGACGATCTGGGGTTTGCCGAAAAACCAGGTCAACCACCGCATCTACGTCACCGACGCCAAAGGCATCGTGGTGCTGGATTCCAGCGGCGTGGCGGTCGGTCAGGATTACTCGCGCTGGAACGACGTCTTCCTGACTTTGCGTGGTGAGTACGGCGCTCGTTCGAGCCGCAGCGATCCGAATGATGCGAACTCCTCGGTGATGCACGTCGGTGCGCCGATCCGCGACAACGGCCGGATCATCGGCGTGGTTACCGTGGCCAAACCCAACAGCTCATTGCAGCCTTATGTCGATCGCACTGAGCGGCGTTTGCTGTTTTACGGTGCCGGGCTGATCGGCCTCGGTCTGCTGTTCGGCGCTTTGCTGTCGTGGTGGCTGAGCCGCGCGCTGCACCGTTTGACCGGCTACGCCCAAGCGGTGAGTGAAGGGCGGCGAGTGGAAGTGCCGCATTACCGTGGCGGCGAACTGAAGCAACTGGCCACAGCGGTGGAGCAGATGCGCACCCAGCTCGAAGGCAAGGCTTACGTCGAACGCTACGTGCACACCCTGACCCATGAATTGAAGAGTCCGCTGGCGGCGATTCGCGGTGCTGCGGAATTGCTGCAGGACGAGATGCCAGCGATTCAGCGCCTGCGCTTTGTCGGCAACATCGACAGCGAAAGCGCGCGGATGCAGCAGTTGATCGAGCGGCTGTTGAATCTGGCGCAAGTCGAGCAGCGTCAGGGGCTTGAGGAACGGGTGGCGGTGCCGCTGGCAGGACTGGTTGACGAACTGTTGCAGGCGCAGGCGGCGCGGATCGAGGGGCGGCGGCTCACGGTCGAGCAGACGATTGCGCCGGATCTGCTGCTGATCGGCGAGCCGTTTCTGTTGCGTCAGGCGTTGGGCAATCTGCTGGAGAATGCGCTGGATTTCACCCCGGTCGCCGGGCTGCTGCGCTTCAGTGCCGAGCGCGTAGGGGAGCAGGTCGAGTTGCGCTTGTTCAACGAAGCGACGGCGATTCCCGAGTACGCCCTGCCGCGCTTGAGTGAACGGTTTTACTCGCTGCCGCGCCCGGACAGTGGGCGCAAGAGCACTGGACTGGGGCTGAACTTTGTTGAAGAAGTGGTGAAGTTGCACGGTGGGTCGATGCATATCCGCAACGTCGAGAGCGGTGTGGAAGTGACATTGCGCTTGTCCTGAAACCGAGTCGCTGCCTTCGCGAGCAAGCCCGCTCCCACAGGGGGGTGTGTTGAAACACAGGTCTCGGTCACACCAAAGATCAACTGTGGGAGCGGGCTTGCTCGCGAAGGGGCCGGTGCAGTCTCCACACAATCTCCATATTCCCCCCACATTCCCCTCATACATCAACAGCAGACTCTGCCCATCCAAACAGGGAGAGTCCCATGAACAAGAATCTGACCATAAAGCTCGGGGCGATTGCCCTGCTGATCCTGCTGTTGCTGATACCGCTGCTGATGATCGACGGCATCATCGATGACCGTCAGCAACTGCGCGATGGTGTGCTTGAAGACATCGCTCGCAGCTCCAGCTACAGCCAGCAACTGAGCGGGCCGGTGATGGTGGTGACGTATCGCAAGGTGGTGCGCACCTGGAAGACCAACGAGAAAACCAGCCAGCGCTATGAGGAACTCGGCGAAGAGCGCGGTCGGCTGTACTTTCTTCCGGAGCGCTTCGAGCTCGACGGCCAGGTGCAGACCGAGCTGCGCAATCGCGGTATCTACGAAGCGCGACTGTTCCATGCCGACAATCGCATCAATGGGCATTTCTCGTTGCCGGCGCAATTGGGGATCAAGGAAGACTTTGCCGATTACCAGTTCGATGCGCCGTTTCTGGCGGTGGGCATCAGTGACATTCGCGGTATTGAAAACGCCCTGAAACTGGAACTCGACGGTCAACGCCTGGACTTCGTACCCGGCACCCAGGTCGGCTGGCTCGGCGAAGGCGTGCGGGTGACGTTGCCGGCGCTGGATACCCGCAACGCCACGGAACTGACTTTCGGTTTCGACCTGCGCCTGCAAGGCACCGGTTCGCTGCAGGTGTTGCCGGTGGGCAAAAGCAGTCACGTCAGCCTTGCCGCCAACTGGCCGCACCCCAGTTTTGTTGGCAACTTCCTGCCGGGCAAACGCGAGATCAGCGATCAGGGTTTCAGCGCCGATTGGCAGACCACATTTTTCTCCACCAACCTGCAAGAAGCCATGAGCCGGTGCGTGATGGGCAATGACTGCGAGGCGTTCAACGGGCGCAGTTTTGGTGTGAGTTTCATCGATCCGGTGGATCAGTACCTGAAGAGTGATCGGGCGATCAAATATGCGCTGTTGTTCATCGTCCTGACGTTCGCCGGTTTCTTCCTGTTTGAAGTGCTCAAGAGTCTGGCAGTACACCCGGTGCAATACGCGTTGGTCGGGGTGGCGCTGGCGTTCTTCTACTTGTTGCTGCTGTCGCTGTCGGAGCACATCGGCTTTGCCCTGGCATATCTGTTGTCGGCCAGTGGCTGTGTGTTGCTGATCGGGTTTTATGTCTGCCACGTGCTGCACAGCGTGCGTCACGGTCTGAGTTTCTCCGCGGGATTGGCGGCGTTGTATGGCCTGCTGTATGGCCTGCTGAGCGCCGAGGATTACGCGCTGCTGATGGGCTCGCTGCTGTTGTTCGGCCTGCTCGGGGTGTTCATGGTGCTGACGCGCAAACTCGACTGGTACGGGATCGGGCAGAAACCGGCCAAGCCGCTGGCGTTTGATGTGGGGGCGATGCAATGAGCGGGTTGCGGGAGGATCAGCGCTGGAAGGAAGAGTTGGTGACGCGGATTGTCGGGTTTCTGCCTGTGGATGCGAGTTGGTGCCTTCGCGAGCAGGGTCGCTCCCACAGGAGTACGCATTCCAATGTGGGAGCGAGCCTGCTCGCGAAGGGGCCGGGTCAGGCGCCGCAGCCTTAAGGCTTGGGCATGGTGGCGACCATGGACGGTCGCTGGCTCACCTCGAAATACCAGTTGGCCAGTTGCGGATTGGCGCTGCGCCAGTCCAGATCCGGATGACGCAGATCGATGTAACCCAGTGCACAGGCGACGCTGATTGCGGCGACGTCGAAATGGCTGGTCAGCTCGGCGATGGCGTCACTTTCCAGATAGGCCAGGGCGCGGCGGATCTTGTCGCGCTGGGCATCGAGCCATTCGTCCCAGTGCTTTTCCGGGGCGCGCAATACCAGTTCGTAACGCACCATCACCGAGGCGTCCATGATCCCGTCGGCCAGCGAGGCCAGGGTCAGACGCCGCCAACGGGCCGCTCCTTCGCGGGGGATCAGCGGATTGCCGACGTGTTGCTGGTCGAGGTATTCGAGGATCACGCGGCTGTCATGGATCACGCTACCGTCCGCCAGACGCAGCGCCGGGATCTTGCCCAGCGGGTTGTCGGCATTGAGCGCGGTGTCCGGGCTGACCGGAGTGAGGACGCAGTCTTGCAGGGCGACGCGATCCTGCTGACCGGTCTCGTGCAACAGCACCATCACTTTGCGCACGAACGGGGAAAGCGTGTTGTGGAACAGGGTCATGCTGGGGGCGGACATTGGCAAACCTCGGTGGTCATCGAAGAGCAGGAGATTAGCCTAGTCAGATACAGAGCGGCTGGCGAGGGATTTGGTGGTGTTCATCAGGCCGCCTTCGCGAGCAAGCCCGCTCCCACACTGGATCTGTTTCGTTCACAAATCCCCTGTGGGAGCGGGCTTGCTCGCGAAGAGGCCTTGTCAGGCGACACGGAAATCACCCGCGTCGCAGCAATCCCTTGATCGCCAGAAATGCCGGAACACCCAACCCGACCCAGCTCAACGCATCCCAGATCCCGTCCCCCAACAGCGCCGAAAACAATCCCGCCGCACTCAGCAGCGCAATCACCAGCGGGGTGCTGAAGACCTTCCAGAAATTGGTCTGACGCGGCTTCATGCAACAGCCTCCGCTGGCAGTGGTTTCGCCGCTTTACGCCGTACCACCCACAGGTACACGCCGCTGCCGAGGACAATGATGGTCAGCACGTCGAGGGTCGCCCAGAGGATCTTCATCGGCATGCCGCCGTAGTCGCCGAAGTGCAGCGGCTGCGACATGCCCATGGCGTCCATGTACCACGGGCGCTCGGCCACAGCGGTGACTTGCAGGGTGCTGGCGTCGATCAGCACCGGCGTCAGCAGGTGCGAGGTCAGGTGCGTGCCGCCCTTCATGAACACCGCATAGTGATGCTCGCTGGAAAACCGCGTGCCGGGGAAAGCGATGAAGTCCGGGTTCATCCCCGGCGCCACGTCCCGGGCGATGTCGAGCAGACGGGTGGCCGGGGCCAGTTGAGTGAGCGGCGGGGCATCGCGATAGGGCGCGACCATGGCGGTCAGCGTGTCATTGCGCCACGCGGCGATGAGCAGGTCGGCGCAGGCACTGATCACCCCGGTGACGCCGACCACCAAGGCCCAGGTCAGGGTAACGACGCCGATCAGGTTGTGCAGGTCGAGCCAGCGCAGGCGGCTGGACTTGTCCTGACGCACGGTGCCGAACTGCAAGCGACGCATGAACGGCAGGTACAGCACCGTGCCCGAGACGATCGCGACCACGAACAGCAGCCCCATGAACGCCAGCAGCAACTTGCCCGGCAGCCCGGCAAACATGTCGACGTGCAGGCGCAGGATGAACAACATCAGGCCACCGTTGGCCGATGGGGTTTCCAGCGCTTCACCGGTGCGCGCATCGAGCATGAAGGTGTGCGACGAGTTCGGTTCGGTGCCGGCAGTTTTCGCCATGATCGTCAGCACGGCGTTGGGCTCGTCGTCTTCGAAACCGAAGTACTGCACCACTTCACCTGGGCGATGTTTTTCTGCGGCCTCGACCAGTTGCGCCAGGTTCAGGCGCGGCGTGTCGGCGGGCATTTCGCGCACTTGCGGTGCATCGCCGAGCAGGTGCTCGATTTCGTGATGAAAGATCAGCGGCAGACCGGTCAATGCCAACAGCAGCAGAAACACGGTGCAGATCAGGCTGGTCCAGGTGTGGATGAACGACCAGCGGCGAATTGTTTTACTTTTCATTTCATGACCTTCAAAAACACCGAAGCCGTCCACGGGGGACGGCCTGGTGACAGAACCTGGTTCAGCTCACGCGCTTACCACTTGTAAGTGGCGCTGGCGATGACGCTGCGCTGGTCACCGTAGTAGCAGTAGTAGCCGTCGCAGGTGGAGATGTAGTCCTTGTCGAACAGGTTGGTGGCGTTAATTGCCAGCGACGCACCTTTGAGGCTGTTGTCCAGGCGACCGAGGTCGTAATGCACCGAGGCGTCGAACACGGTGTAGGCGTCCGCCTTGCCCAGCCAGGTGTTGGCCTTGTCGCCGTAAGTGTTGCCGGTGTAACGCACGCCACCGCCGATGCCGAAACCGTCGAGTACGCCGCTGTGCCAGGTGTAGTCGGTCCACAGCGAAGCTTGCTGGTTGGGCATCAGTTGCAGGCGATTGCCCTTGTCCACGCCTTTCTGCACTTCGGATTTGGCCAGGGTGTAGGCGGCGATGACTTTCAGGTTATCGGTGACGTCCGAAACCGCTTCCAGCTCCAGGCCTTTGACTTTCACCTCACCGGTCTGGCTGGTGATGGTCACGTTGTTGACGATGCTGTTGACCGCGACGTTCTTCTGAGTCAGGTCATACACCGCAGCGCTCAGCAGAGTCTTGCTGCCCGGCGGCTGGTACTTGATGCCCAGTTCCCATTGCTTGCCTTCGGTCGGCTTGAGCGAACCGGTGGAGGTGGCATCGGCGCCGCTGGTTGGCTGGAAGGATTCGGCGTACGACAGGTACGGCACGAAGCCCGAGTCGAACACGTAGCTGAGCGCCGCGTTGCCGCTGAACGCCTTGTCGCGCTGGGTGTTGGTGGCGTCGCCCTTGTTGATGAACTGCGTGCCGGTGTGCACCCAGTCTTCACGCCCGCCGAGGGTCAGGCGCCACTGGTCGAGGGCCATCTGGTCCTGCACGTACAGGCCGGTCTGGTAGGTCTTCTGGTCATAGTCATAGAACGCCGAAGAACGTGCTGGACGGGTGATCGGCTGACCGTAGATCGGGTTGTTGACGTTAATGTCCGGCGCGGTGCCGAAGATCGACGTGTAGTTGGTGTTGCTGCGCTGGTGATCCAGACCGAGCAACAGCGTATGGCGGATGTCGCCAGTGGCGAAGTCGGCCTGGAAGTTGTTGTCCACGGCGAACTGGCTGATGTCTTCATCAACGTTGGTGGTGCCGCGACCGACATTGCCCTGAGCATCCACGGTGAAGCCGGCGAACGATGGGTTGTAGCTGTTGACGGTCACGGTCTGGAACGACAGATCCGACTTGGTGTAGCGCAGGTTCTGCTTGAACTGCCACACATCGTTGAGGCGATGCTCGAAGGCATAACCGAGCGCGTAGTAGGTGCGGTCGTAGAAGTCGTAGTCCGGGTCACCGAGGTTCTTGTGATGGGAAATCTTGCCGAACGGCATGTCGATCTTGGTGCCCTGAATCGGGTAGAACTGGCTGGTGACACCGGTATCGTCGCGGGTGAACTGGGTCAGCAGGGTGAATTTGGTGTCGTCATCGATGTTCCAGGTCAGGCTCGGCGCGATGTTGTAGCGCTTGTTCTCGATGTGATCGATCTGCGTGTCGCTGTCGCGCACTACACCGCTGATGCCGTAGAGAAACTGCCCGGCGTCGTCGATCTTGCCGGTGCTGGCGAAGTTGATCTGACGATGGTTGTCGCTGCCGTACTGCAACTGGATTTCGCTGCTGGCTTCCGCGCTCGGGCGCCGGCTGACCATGTCCAGCAGACCGCCCGGCGGCGTCTGGCCGTAGACGGAAGAGGCCGGGCCGCGCAGCAGCGCGAGGCGGTCGAGGTTCCAGGTTTCAGGTTTTGGGTTGGCGTATACACCCTTGGGCAGCGGCAGGCCGTCGAGGAACTGGGTCGGCTCGAAACCGCGCACCCGCAGCCAGTCGATACGGGTGTCGCTGCCGTAGCTGCTGGCGGTGATGCCCGGCATGTAGCGCACGGCGTCATCGAGGCTGTGCACGCTGCGGTCGTCCATTTGCTGACGGGTGGCGACCGAGATCGAGCGCGGTGCTTCGACCAGCGCGGTGTCGGTCTTGGTGCCGGCGGCGGTGCGGGTGGCGGTGTAGCCTTCGACCGGGCCCCAGGCGGTTTCCAGATTTTCCACGCCGATCACTGCGGTTTCCGGCAGCGCCAATGTCCCTTCCGGCACGGCAACCAGGGTGTAGGTGCCGGCGCTGCTTTGTTCCAGTTGCAGACCGGTGCCTTGCAGCGCCGCGCGCAGAGCACCGGCGGCGTCGTACTGACCGCTGACCGGCGCAGAGGTCTTGCCGGCGGCCAGCGACGGATTCAGCGACAACGCGAGGCCGCCCTGGCTGGCGATCTGGTTCAGCGTGGTCGACAGCGGCGCCGCTGGCAGGTTGTAGGCACGCACGCTGGAGGCCTGTTCAGCAGCGAGCAACGGGCTGCTGAGCAGCGGCGCGCTGAGGGCAATGGCGATGGCCAACAGACTGGGGCGCAACAAGGTGTCTAGCGAACGGGACATGCGAAGGCTCCTGAATGGAAATATTTCTCAATTGCCTGAGTGCCGGACGAGAATTGAAAAGTGATAGGGCTGGATGAAAATAATTTCGATTAACTTGGAAGGGAGCGGCCGCTTCGGGATTTTCGAGTGTGGCGGATGGCCCTATCGCGAGCAGGCTCACTCCTACAGGGGGAACGCATTCCTACTGTAGGAGTGAGCCTGCTCGCGATAGCTATTTCCCTGACAACGAATTTTTTAAGGCTTGGTATCAGCCTTCGCCACCGTGACCCAATACGGTGTATGCCGCTCGATCTGCACCGGCAGGGTCGGCAGCAGCGCACTCAAGGCCTTGTCGGTGTCGTGCAGCGGGAAACTGCCGGTGATGCGCAGGTCAGCGACTTCCGGCGCGACGCCCAGATGCCCTCGGCGATAACGACCCAGTTCATGCACCAGGTCTTCCAGTCGCGCGTTGTCCACCACCAGCATGCCGCGGGTCCAGGCATCGGCGCCGGGCGTGAGCGCGGCGACCGTGTCGAGGCCGTCATTGCGGATCAGCACTTGCTGGCCTTCGCGCAGGATCTGCTCTTCAGGATGACTTTGCGGATGCGCCGCCACCGCCGATTGCAGGACGCTGAGACGCGTGCCTTGGTCTTCACGCTTGACCAGAAACCTTGTGCCCAACGCGCGCATGCTGCCTTCGCGGGTCTCGACGATGAACGGCCGCGCATCGCCGTGACCGGTCTCGACCATGATCTCGCCTGCCTGCAATACGATCAGCCGCTGCCTGGCATCGAAGCGCACATCCACCGCGCTGTGGGTGTTGAGGTTGAGCACGGTGCCATCGGCCAGGCGCACCGTACGCTGCTCGCCGGTGGCGGTGCGTTGATCGGCGAGCCAGTAATCCAGCGGCAAGTAGCGATCACCGGCAAACAACGCCAGACCGACGAGCGCCACCACGCTGGCCAATCCGCTGCCGAGCTTGCGCACACGGCGTCGAATGCCTTCGCGCGATTGCAGCAAGGCCGCGCGGGCCGGGCCGTTGGCGACGCTGAAGCGCTGATCGAGCATGCCCAGCTGGCGCCAGGCGCGGGCGTGTTCTTCATGGGCCGCGTGCCACTTGGCGAACTCTTCGCGCTCCAGCGGACTGCCGGAATCCAGCGACAACTGCCAGGCAATCGCCGCGTCCAGCACCTGAGCCGAGACCGGTTTGGAACTGGCCGGGTTCATGTCGGCTCACCGTACAGGGCGATGTAGCACTGGCGAATGCCTTGCGCGAGGTACTGCCGCACACGCGGCACCGAGACGCCAAGCTTCTCGGCGATTTCGGCGTGGCCGAGGCCGTCGAGGCGGTTATACAGGAAAGCGGCGCGGGCCTTGGTCGACAGTTTGCCGAGCAGGCGGTCGATGGCCTTGAGGTCTTCGAGGATCAGTTGCTGTTCTTCCACCGAAGGTTGTTCGCCTTCGGGGATCAGCATCAATTCAGTGAGGTATGCCTGTTCCAGCGCGGCGCGGCGGAAGTAGTCGAACAGCAGGCCCTTGGCGATCGCCACCAGAAACGCCCGCGGTTCGCGCGGCGTCAGCAATTCATCGCGACCGAGCAGCCGTACGAAGGTGTCCTGGCTCAGGTCTTCGGCCCGCTGCGGGCACGCCACGTTGCGCCGCAACCAGCTCAGCAGCCAACCGCGATGGTCGCGATACAACGCACCGACGAGTTCACTGTGAGGGCTTGGGACTGACGACACCAGACGCACCGATTGGGAAGTGTTAACCAACGAGAATTGTTCGCGATTCTCGCAGAGGTGGGAATGGTTAGCAATTGGCCACTGGTCGGGTGGTATCAGTAAGACCGCATCATCGTTCTTCGCGAGCAAGCCCGCTCCCACAGGGGGAATGCATGCCAGTGTGGGAGCGGGCTTGCTCGCGAAGAGGCCAGTACCGGCACCGAAGATCTAGAAGGAAGGCGCTTGCTGACGGCGTTTCCACTGACTCAAGCGCTGTTGCAGGTTCAACGGACTATGAATCTGCTGCTGCCGCGCCCGGCTGAACAGGATCAACGCCAGTTCCGCCGTGGCCAGCGCATCGGCACTCGCGTTGTGCCGCTCGAACACCTCAAGCTTGAACCAGTCGATCCATTCATCCAGGCCGGCCTCGCGAATGTTCGCCTGTGGGCACAACAATGGCGCCATGTGCGCGACATCCAGAAACACATTCTGCAGCCTGTAACCCAGGTGTTCCTTCAATGCGCGTCCGAGCATGTGTTGATCGAAGGGCGCATGAAACGCCAGCACCGGGCTGTCGCCGATGAACTCCATGAACTCCAGCAACGCCTCGGCCGGGTCGCTGCCGGCGGCAATCGCATTCGGCCCCAGGCCATGAATCAACACGCTGGGGCTGAGCTTCAGCTCCCGACATTGCAGGGTGCGCTCGAACTGCTGACTGAAGTCGATTGCGCCGTCTTCGATCACCACCGCGCCGATCGACAGCACGCGATCCTTGTTCAGGTTCAGCCCGGTGGTTTCCAGATCGAGCACCACCCAGCGCTGTTCGCGCAGGCTGCATTCTTTCAGTTCGGCGATGGTTGGCAGTTGTGCCAGACGTTGTTGCAGGTCTGCCGACAGCAAAGGGCTGGCCGGCCGCAGCCACGAGAACAGGCTCACAGCTGATACCGCAGAGCCAGGCTGCTTTGCAGACGCTGGGCCTGGCGCAGGGATTCACGCAGAATGCGCCGATCCAGATGATTGAGGCTGTCGGGATCGACCCGGTTCGACCAAGGCAGATTCTCACGGGTCTGGATCTGGTGCTGCTGCATGCGCGTCTGCTGGATGAAGTGGTAGGCCTCTTCATATGCCGCGCCATCGAGCCGTTCGATGACTTCTTTTTCGACCAGCTGACGCAAGCGCTCCAGAGTGTTGTTGGTTTCGATGCCATGCGCCAGCGCCAACAGGCGTGCGCCGTCGACGAAGGGCGTCAGGCCCTGGACTTTGAGATCAAGGGTGGCTTTCTCGCCGTTCTTGCGTGCCAGCACAAATTCGCGGAAACGCCCCACGGGCGGACGATTGCGCAGCGCGTTCTCGGCCAGCATGCGCTGGAACAAACGGTTGTCGCCGACCTGATCGAGAATCCCTCGGCGTAGTTGCGCGCAGCCTTTTTCGTCGCCCCAGACCACCCGCAGGTCGAAATAGATACTCGAACCGAGCAGGTTCTCCGGCGTCGCCTCGCGGATAAATGCTGCAAAGCGCCGCGCCCATTCTGCTCGGGACAGGCACAGCTCAGGGTTGCCGGCCATGATGTTGCCCTTGCACAGGCTGAAGCCGCAGTGCGCCAGGCTCTGGTTGATCTGCTGGGCGATCGGCAGCAGCTTGCCGCGAATCTCCGCCGCATGCGCCGCGTCCCGCGCTTCGAACAGAATGCCGTTGTCCTGATCGGTGTGCAGCGTCTGTTCGCGCCGGCCCTCGCTGCCGAAACACAGCCAGCTGAACGGTACGCCGGGGTCGCCTTTTTCGGCGAGGGTCAGCTCGATCACCCGGCACACGGTGTGGTCGTTGAGCAGGGTGATGATGTGGGTGATCTGCGTCGAAGACGCACCGTGGGCAAGCATGCGTTCGACCAGTTGGCCGATCTCGCCGCGCAGGCTCACCAGTTGTTCGAGGCGCTGGGCACTGCGGATGGTCCGGGCCAGGTGCACCAGGTCGACCCGTTGCAGCGAGAACAGATCACGCTCGGAGACCACGCCACACAGACGCTGATCCTTGACCAGACAAACGTGGGCGATGTGCCGTTCGGTCATGGCAATCGCCGCGTCGAAAGCGCTGTGATCGGGCGACAGAAAGAACGGCGAACAGGTCATGTGCCGCTCGATGGTTTCGCTGAAATCACCGCTGCCATTGGCGACCACTTCGCGCAGGTCACGCAGGGTGAAAATCCCCAGCGGCGCCTTGTGCTCATCCACCGCGACGATGCTGCCGACCTGTTGCTCGTGCATCAGCTTCACCGCTTCGCGCAACGGCGTGTCGGGGCTGCAAGTCACCGGATGGCGCATCGCCAATTCGCCGAGGCGGGTGTTCAGCGAATACTGGGTGCCGAGGGTTTCCACGGCTTTCTGCTGGACTTGCTGGTTGACCTGATCGAGCAGGCTGCTGACCCCGCGCAAAGCGAAATCGCGGAAGCTGTTGGACAGGGCGAACAGTTTGATGAACGCCGGTTTGTTCAGCTGCAGGCAGAAGGTGTCTTCGCTGGCCAGATGTTCGGTGCGGGTCGCCCGTTCGCCAATCAGCGCGGCCAGCGGGAAGCATTCGCCGGTGGTGATCTCGAAGGTGGTTTCGGTGCCGGGCCGGGTGATGTGCTGGCGTTCGCCGACCACTCGGCCCTGTTTGACGATGTAGAAATATTCGACCGGCCCGTCGGCGGGCTTGATGATGCTTTCGCCCTGGCCATAGAAGCGCAGCTGACATTGTTCCACCAGAAAAGCCAGGTGGGCGTGTTCCATCTGATTGAAGGGCGGGAAGCGCTGGAGGAATTGCAGAGTGCCCTGAATGTTCTGCAACACCGCGGTTTTCCCTGCCTGGGTGAAGGCGTCCGCTTTGCTCATAACCATTACCGCAGTCTTTTTCGAATTGTTGTTGTCGGATCGTTGCGGCCATGGTCGGCCCCGGCGGGCGGGGTGCCCATTGGACGTAAGTCTAGGTTTTGCCACCATTGGCCGATTTTCGGAAATAACCTACGCAAAAGCTCGGCAAAGCTTGCCTTAGGCACTTGGAAAAAAATCCGACGAAGTGCACATTGAAGCGCTGTCCGGCGATGTCTGACGACTTGCCAAGGATTGTTTGATCATTTAGAGAAAGCCATGTCCGACCACGATATTTTGAGCGACGCCGAGCGGGAAGCGCTCAGCGCAGTGATGCTCGAACCTGATCTGCCGCCGCAGCGTGTCCTGATCGTCGACGACGACAAGGACGCCCGCGAGCTGTTGTCGGAGATTCTCGCACTCGATGGCATTCATTGCATGACCGCCGCCAGCGGTGAAACCGCGCTGAAAATGCTTGAGCAAAAGCCCTCGATCGGGCTGGTGATTACTGATCTGCGCATGGGCAATGTCGATGGCCTCGACCTGATTCGCCAGGTGCGCGAATCGGTGCGAGCGGCGATGCCGATCATCATCGTCTCTGGCGATGCCGACGTGAAAGACGCGATCGAAGCGATGCACTTGAGCGTGGTGGATTTTCTGCTCAAGCCGATTGATACGAGGAAGTTGCTTGATTTGGTGAAACACGAATTGGGCATCGAGCCCTGAGTATTTGAGGATCAAAAGATCGCAGCCTTCGGCAGCGCCTACATGAGATCACCTGTAGGAGCTGCCGAAGGCTGCGATCTTTTGACTTTGCGTTTAAAAAAAAGGCCCTGATCTCTCGATCAGGGCCTTTTTTTCACTTCCAGCGTCAGCACAAATTACAGACCATTCGCAGCCTTGAACTCGCGACGACGGCGGTGCAGCACCGGCTCGGTGTAGCCGTTCGGTTGCTTGGTGCCTTCGATCACCAGTTCGACCGCCGCCTGGAAGGCGATGTTGCTGTCGAAGTCCGGTGCCAGCGGGCGATACAGCGGGTCGTTGGCGTTCTGGCGGTCGACCACCGGCGCCATGCGCTTGAGGCTTTCCATCACCTGTTCCTCGGTGACGATCCCGTGGCGCAACCAGTTGGCGATGTGCTGGCTGGAGATGCGCAGCGTCGCACGGTCTTCCATCAGGCCGATGTCATTGATATCTGGCACTTTCGAACAACCGACACCCTGGTCGATCCAGCGCACCACGTAACCGAGAATGCCTTGGGCGTTGTTGTCCAGTTCGTTCTTGATCTGCTCTGGTGTCCAGCTCGGGTTGACCGCCAGCGGGATGGTCAGGATGTCATCCACCGAGGCGCGCGCACGTTTGGCCAGTTCAGCCTGACGCGCAAACACATCAACCTTGTGGTAGTGCAGCGCGTGCAGCGCAGCGGCAGTTGGCGACGGTACCCACGCGGTGTTGGCGCCGGCCAGCGGGTGAGCGATTTTCTGCTCGAGCATCGCGGCCATCAGATCCGGCATCGCCCACATGCCTTTGCCGATTTGCGCACGACCCTGCAGGCCGGTGCTCAGACCGATATCGACGTTCCAGTTTTCGTAGGCGCCGATCCACTTCTCGGCCTTCATGTCAGCCTTGCGCAC
>Ga0182006_1001211_pt1 | contig 16102 bp, 17 predicted proteins | sample Sormic07211104_1_FD_123022 | JGI IMG/M metagenome (GOLD analysis project Ga0182006, IMG submission 123022) | Rhizosphere microbial communities from Sorghum bicolor, Mead, Nebraska, USA - 072115-104_1 MetaG | ecosystem: Host-associated > Plants > Roots > Rhizosphere | place: USA: Nebraska...
GCCGGCATATAAGCCAGCTATAGCTTCCTTTTTGAAGCTTTCGAAATCAAAATCTTCTTGTGTTGCCATGTTCATGTCGATAGTTTAAAGTTACACTATTGACACAGTTTGAGAAACACCCTCTAAAAAAATCACATAGCGTTCTCCTTTCTGCTCCTGCTTATGAAATAGTTTCTTATGATCAATTTAAGGGTGAAAAGAGAATGTTCTCAGAGTCTACACAGAATATAGTGATAGTCACATCCCAGGGTAAACCAGTTTTATATTTTCATTTTGATGGTGACAAAATAAATTCGTTTACGCTTATACAAAAAGGAAAATATAGCTATTTCCTAGTAATTTAAGGCTTGTAAAGCATTCCTGTTTGTACTTGACGATTCAAACTTTGCCTTGCAGAGTCACTTTGCTTCGTCAGGAATACAACTCGGTAATAATAGTGGTGGAGGGCTATTACTAAGAATTTTGGACAAGCTACTGTTCTGTCAATCTCAAAAAAAGTTTGCTTTCTGTTAATCTTTGCCCTATACTGTTGCATATTGCCGATTTATGAAAACTTTCTTCAAAATAATAGCACTTCCTGTACTATCTATGCTGACCCTGAGCAGCTCAAGCTTCAACACCTTTGCGCAGGAGAAACCTAAAGCTGTAAGAATTTCCAAGACGCATCAGCAGGCCATAACTAAAATCACGTCTAATACAAAGGTTAAAAAGGCCATGCAGACCATTGTTGACTTGGAGCCGGAAACCATGAGTAACCTGGTCTTGCTGACTGAAATTCCATCACCCCCATATAAAGAGGATGTAAGAGCCGCTAAGTTTGCTGAAATGATTAAAGCCCTCGGCGTAGATTCGATCTGGACAGATACAGCTGGAAACGTCATTGCATTACGTAGAGGATCAATTGGTAAAAAGCGGATCGTACTGGAAGCCCACATGGATACGGTATTCCCGGAAGGTACCGATGTAAAAGTTGTAAAAAGAGGCGATACCTTGTATGCTCCCGGGATTGCAGATGACACCAGGGGGTTGACTTCAGTGCTTACCTTGCTGAAAGTCATGAATCAAAACAACATAAAAACGGAAGCTGACGTGCTGTTTGTTGGAACGACAGGTGAAGAAGGTCAAGGCGACCTTAGGGGAGTGAAAAATCTTTTTAGTGCCGCGGGCCCTGGTAAAATCGATAGTTTTATTGGTTTGGATGGGACTGCTATCGGCGTAATTATACACCGGGGCTTAGGATCACACCGTCATAGGGTAACGTTCAAAGGTCCTGGTGGCCATTCCTTCGGTGCATTCGGCCTTGCAAATCCTCATAATGCCTTAGGACGTGCCATTCATTACTGGGTGGTAGAAGCAGATAAGTTTGCTTTGCAAAGTGGCGTTCCGGTAACCTATAATGTTGCGGTAACTGGTGGCGGTACTTCCGTAAATTCTATTCCTTTTGAGTCCTGGATGGAAGTTGACATGCGTTCTGAAAGTCCGGAGCGTCTTAACGGCATTGACGAGCTTTTACAGGTTGCGGTGAAAAAAGCATTAGCTGAGGAGAATGCCATGAAAAAGATGGGGAAAGACCTTACGGTTGAGGTAAAAATGATCGGTAACCGACCATCCGGTAGCAATGATCCTAGTTTACCACTGGTGCAGCATGCTATGGCGAGTATGAAATACCTTGGTGCGGAACCAGAATTGAAAGGGAGCTCTACCAATGCTAACATCCCAATTTCTAAAGGTGTTCCTGCAATCACCATCGGCTCGGGCGGTAAATCGGGCAATCCGCATTCGTTAAACGAATGGTATGTAAACGATAAAGGTTATCTGGGTATTCAGCAAGCCCTGCTGGTTTTACTTGCGGAAGCTGGTATCGCGAAATAGAGCAATGAAGCCACTCCTTAGATTCAACTTCTTAGTCATAATGGGCCTATTCATGCATACTCATGTATTTGGCCAAGCTAAACCATTTTTCAAGAGAATTCATGTCGTGTTTAGAAACGTTGATATGCAAGCTTATAACGATAGTGTTCCAGTTTATGCTTTCAACTTTCGGATAAAGCTGGCACCTACTAAAAATGGAAAAGTGAAAGTCATGAACGTAACAGCAAATGATAGTTCAGCCTATAAGATGTACCCGGATTACAAAATGCTATATACCACGGATTTTAGTCCCCTGGTAAGCAATAATAAAAATATTACAGTTGTAATCCCGGTTATATGTTATAAAAGGCCAAGGCCAGACGGTATAAAGCATCCGAATATTGATATCAATCAAATCCTAAATACGAGCTATGCCCTACAGTCAAGTTTACAATACAGCAATGAAAAAGAAGACAGCGTATATTTTATGCATCGTGTATATAGAGCTGAAAAGCGTCGGGATGAAAAGGTAGGGGCGGGCTTTGAACAGATTACATTAGTAGAGCCCATCATTACTGAAATTTTAAATATCGATGATTGGAAAGAACTGCTGGCGCGGTCCATCAACTACCTTCTGTTTAGTAGCCAACTATGCAACGAAGATTAGCATAGGAGGAACAAAAGAGCTTGAAAAAGCCTAACTTCCTGGTAATAATGCGACATTAATGAAGTTGAAATCAAACAAGCCGACCAACCACGAACATAACGATCGTTTACATTCCGATGCAGCAATTAAAACCTGGTGGTCAGCAATGCGCTGGAAGTACAATAAAGGTTTGGTTTTGGCTGGTGTGCTTGCCTTTGTTATTTATGCGACAGTTGCGTCTATCCTTTTAGCTCCATATGAACCCGACTTTGAGATTACGCTCTTTACAATTGTCTTTCAAGGGTTTTGGTACTTATTTATGATGTTAATAGCTAATCTGTTCTATAATCTTGGTCCCATGATGGATAGACTTTTCAATCGAGATAATAACCAGGAGTTTCGGGAACTTCTATATAATTTAGGGTATTGGTTTTCATTTTGCTTACCATTCTTAATTCCTATCCTCGTTGTTATACGTTATTTAGTTGCGTTCGGGTAGCAACAAATCATTTACATACCTTCCATTGATCATTCAGCGCTTCTTTGCTTGTTTACAGAACATTGGAAGATGTCCTTGGGCATTCTTGATAGACATCCAATATCAAGAACTTAATTTTCCCCTTTGATGTAGAGCAATAACTTCATCGTAAAATTACCATGGCCTTACCAGGGAGTTAATAGAGATACACATATTTGCATCTTTATTTCTAAACATCCCTATGAAAAAAGTACTCCTCTATTGCAGTATGGCATTTATTTTCGCCAGCTGCTCCAAAAAGACAATTGACATCAAAGAACCCGAAGCACCTGTAGCGGTTTACACGATCGTTGAAGACTTCGAGAACACGGCGCCTAAATCCAGCTACGTTGCTGCTGACGTTAACATGCCCACAGGAACCTGGAACCTTGATGATGCTTTAGTCGGCAACCTCCCGACAGATCTAAAGAATGGGTTAAAAAGTGCAAGACTTCGTGCAGGTAAAATCACCATGAATTTTGACGTTGCAGGTTTAAATATGCTTTACATCAAACACGGCAAGTTCGGCAATGATGCGAATTCAACCTGGCAGCTGTTGATGTCTACAGATGGTGGTGCAACTTTTACACAGGTTGGAACAGACATCCTGGAGGACAATACGACTTTGAAACTGGATTCCTTCCAGGTAAACACGACTGCTAAAGTGCGTTTTCAGATCAAAAAAGTTGGAACAACCAGGATCAACATCGACGACATCACCTTCAAAGGAACCGGAGATCCGGGTATAATCGTCGGTACCCCGGACACGGAACCTGGCGATACGCCATCCACAGGTACACCGGCAGATGCAAGAGGCATCACCACTGGTCCCGATGCACAACCTTCTGCAGGTGATAACAGCAATTCTTTATTCGGTAATCCATCTAATGCAACAACGCTTACTCCGGATAACTATTTGTTGGATCAAAGCTATTACGTTCAATCTTATAGTACCTCCCGTAGCACACCAAACTGGGTGAGCTGGCATGTAGATGCGAGTACCATAAATGGAACAGCCAAACGTCAGGATAACTTCGCCGCTTTTGCAGGACTTCCAGCGGGTGCGTTCTCTGTACAAAGTACCAGCTACCAGGATTCAGGGTTCGACAGGGGGCATAACGTGCCTTCAGGAGATCGTACGAGTTCTACAAATGCAAATAGCGCAACCTTCCTGATGACAAACATGATTCCGCAGGCTCCACAAAACAATCAGGGTCCCTGGGAGCGGCTAGAGTCTTATCTGCGCACCAAAGTACTGGAAGGTAATGAGGTTTATGTAATCATGGGCAGTTACGGATCTGGTGGTGTTGGAAACAACGGTAGTGCTTCAACCATCGCAGGTGGTAAGATCGCTGTACCGTCTAACGTGTGGAAAGTTGCCGTAATTATTCCTGCAGGAGACAGCGATATTACTAGAGTAACATCTGCGACGAGAGTTGTTGCTGTGAATACGCCTAACGTAAACACTATTGAGAAGGATTGGAAGAAGTACAGGGTATCTGTTAGGGATATTGAGAAAGCAACTGGATATAACCTGCTTTCGAATCTGCCACAAGCCGTTCAGGATGTAATTGAGACCAAAGTTGATACTTTAAACTAGTTTCTTTACCAACATATTTGATTTAAAATAGCACCTTAGGGTGCTATTTTTTTGACTGTTACGGCAACTTATTGGCTATTCAGCGGCATCATTAGTTCGGGTCGATTGTTAATCACGCCTTTAGTTGCTGCGGCATTCACATCCGTACTCACACGGTAAGCGTCCATCTTTTCATCCGGATAAGGCACACATAAGCTGAGCAGATCGGCACTGGAGATATCCTTAGAAAGCCAGAAAGGCTCGGTGTATTTATCAAGGATGACAGGCATGCGGTTTTTTGGATCGTGCACCTTAGCAACCGTTTTATTCGCTGCGGTGGTCATGATCGTAAAAGAGCGGTATACAACATTGCCATCCAAACTTTTCCACTGACTCCAGAGTCCTGCGAAAGCAAAAATGGAACGGTCCTTTAATACAAAGCGGTAGGGGATGGACTTGCCAGATTTCTTGTCCCATTCATAAAAGCCGTCGGCAATAACCAGGCAGGTTTTATGGTGCTGAACCAGCGGTCTGTAGGTTTTCTTCTCTAATACGTCCTCACTCTTGGCATTCAAGGTGCTGATGTTAAGCTTCGTGTTTTCTGCCCAATGCGGTACCAGTCCGAAGTGCATCTTTTGCGCAATGCCTGGCTCATCTGCCGTTATGACCAAGCCTTCCTGTGTAGGCGCGAGGTTATAATTCGGCGCAAAGCCATCTTTCACTTGTACCTCGAATAATTTTTGTATTTCTTTTTCCGCCCTGGTTAAGGTATATCGTGCACACATATTTAACAGACAAGCTTATGGCTTTTTAGTTTTCGGTTCCAATGGATTCAATTGAAATGCATCCAGCATCTTTACCATAAATGCATCAAAATCAAGGTGCGCCTGGCGGAGTTCCTCCAGCTTCCTGGCTACCGCATATTTTGCATAATGCAGCGTAAAATTATGATAATCCTGCATACCCAACTTCTGCACCGTAACAACTTCATCAGATTCCATGAATTCCCTCGGGGTATAAACCTTCTTTGTGTCATGAGAAAAGATCACGCAGCCCAAATTGTAAGCCTTCACAGCCAGCTCCCGCTTTACCCGGTATGCCTCACTTTCCTTGTTCCTAATGTTCTCTTTCATAACCGTAGATTTCAATTACAAAAATGCTAATAATATTAGTAATTTCAAATGCCTTTTCTGAAAGGCTTAGTTTTTGTAGCGCGAGTAACCAAATAGAATTACAGGATGGTGCAAGACTTTAAATTTTACAAGGAACTCGATGAGCGTTGGTATGTGGAAATTCCGGAATGGAAGGGCTCAAAAGAAGACCTTGAAATGGTGCAAGGGGCCGATACCATGCTCGATCTTGTTTGTGGGGAAGCTAAAGCGTGTTTCCTGACCTTTGCTGATGTGCCTTTTGATGGGGCCGAAGTACTGGTGTTGGAACATGTTCGCGATGCAAATCTGGGCGGTGGAGGGGATTATTTCCTGCAGCAATATGAAGGGGAGACTACCTTGCTGCGTTTGTGGCTTTGTGAAGTGACCAACTATGTTTTTAAAGGTTTACCGGAGCGGATCTATTTCAAAAAAGTTCCAAAGGATTAGTCGATTGCCTTTGATTGCTTCCAGTAAGGCTGGAATGTTGGTTACAAATACCTATCTTAATGGGAGATAAGCTTCTAACCAATAAACTCATGAGATTGAACGTAAAACCTGGCTTGTTCTTGCCCATTTTGCTGCTGCTTTCAACTTCCTGCACTTCCATTTACGCGCAACAAGCAGGTCAACTGCCCGACTGGGCGATGTCTGGCTTTGAACGCGTAAAACAAAATCCCATCATCTCTCCTGATTCTACAACCTCCTTTTTCTCCGTACTGGACAACAAGACTGTAGCCTGGGAATCCAACGATACCTTCAATCCGGCAGCGGTTGTGAAAGATGGTAAAATTGTGGTGCTGTATAGAGCTGAAGACAAGTCGGGGGTTGGCATTGGTTACCGGACCTCCCGCATCGGCTATGCTGAAAGTACAGATGGTGTTACGATGAAGAGAAAAGATAAACCGGTATTCTATCCGGGGAATGACGACCAGAAGGAGAACGACTGGCCAGGTGGCTGTGAAGATCCGCGGGTTGCAGTTGCACCGGATGGCACCTATGTAATGATGTACACGTCCTGGAACCGCAAAGTAGCCAGGCTCTCCGTTGCAACCTCCAAAGATTTACTGACCTGGAAAAAGCATGGCCCTGCTTTTAGTAAAGCATACAACGGCCGGTTCAGAGACATATTCCATAAATCAGGTTCTATTGTGACCAAGCTTGTTGGCAATCAGATTCAGATCACCAAAGTAAATGGTAAATACTGGATGTACTGGGGAGAAAATCACGTTTATGCCGCAACTTCAACGAACCTGGTAGATTGGGAACCATTGCTGAACGATAAAGGGGAACTATTGGAGCTGATATCACCTCGGAAAGGCTATTTTGATAGTGCCTTAACGGAATGTGGTCCGCCAGCGTTGCTTACAGATAAAGGGATTTTGTTACTGTACAACGGTAAAAATGGTGTAGCAGGTGTGGGCGATCCAACGCTTAATCCAGAGACCTATAGTGCCGGACAGGTGCTTTTTGATGGGCAGGATCCGACAAAGGTAAAAGGGCGGTTGGACAAACCTTTCTTTAAACCCGAGATGGATTATGAAAAGGCAGGACAGTATGCAAATGGAACCGTTTTTATTGAAGGGCTGGTGTATTATAAATCCAAATGGTTCCTGTACTATGGTTGTGCGGATTCTAAAGTTGCCGTCGCCGTGAGTTCCGTCGGTGCACGATAAACGGAATCGTTCCTGTAAAATTAAATTGGTTTAAAACTGCGGGACTTCAAAAGCGAAGATGGTGCCTTCATCGGGCTTGGATTCAAACCAGATCTTACCATCTAACCTGGTGATGATTTGTTTGGATATGTATAATCCAATACCTATGCCCTGAAATCCGGAGTGTTTATCATCAATGACCCGGTAAAACCGGTCAAACATCTGCGCCTGCTTTTCCTCAGCTATGCCAACACCAAAGTCTTCAACACTACACTTTACACATCGACCATTAAGCTCCATACGCACGATGATCTTTTCTGCATTTGGTGAATATTTAATTGCGTTTGTTAATAAGTTGATGATTACCTGGCGGATCCGTTCTTTGTCACTGAATCCGGGAATCTCGGGGCAATTCTCAATTATAATCTGATGGGAATGGGCCGTACGCTGTACATCTGAAACCACCTCTTCAAGCAATTCATTAAACATGAAGTGATTCTTGTTCAATTGTAGCTTGCCACTTTCAATTAAACTGGCATCAAGCAGATCATGTATCAGGTTGGTTAGTCGTTTAATCTGGTTTACAAGTTTGTGGATGAGATCTATGGTCATTCGGTCACCGAGTGGCTCAAACTTTTTCTCCAAGAGCTGCGCAATGGCCTTAATTGAAGTTACAGGTGTCTTTAGTTCATGACTAACGGTGCTTAGCAATTCGTCTTTACGCTGTTCCAGTTCTTTGCGGTCGGTAATGTCGAGCGTTGTACCGACCACACGTATGGCCTGTTCCTGTTCATCCTTAAGGATGTTGCCGGTGAGCTGGATCCAATGTACAGACTTGTCCGACCATATCGCACGCAATGTTACTGTAAAATGTGCCGCAGGTCCGGTAAGTGCTTCATCCAGTTTCTTTCGGTCTTCAGGGATCAGCTGGTCCAGAAATTCATCAAGCTGGTATCTCGATTTTTCCATCGGAAAGCCTGCAATCCAGATGTGGCTTGAAGAAAATACAGATCGTGTTCTAAGGTCCAGATCCCAAATACCCAATCCAGCTGATTCAACGGCAATCTTCATGATCAGCTCACTTTTTTCGAGCGCCTTGCGCAACATCACTTGCTGTGTGGTGTCTATGCTGACGCCAAGCACACCCGTCATTAGACCATTTGACTCATAATATGGGACGATGCTGAAGTTTACAAATGCACGTTTTACTACTCCATCAACAGTTAAATCAACACCAAGCTCCACACCGTTGTAAGGAACGCCGGTCTCCATCACATTGGTCATGATGGTACCCCATAACAGCTTGGCAGCGGGGAAGGTCTTAAAGATAGGGCGTCCAATTAATGATTCTTCCGTTGTTTGATAGAAATTTGCAAGTGCAGGATTGATCATTCTGGTGATGAAATCGGGTCCTTCCCAGATACCAATCCCTACTGGTGCCTGCAAGAAAATGGATTGATATAACTCACGTAAGAGAGATGATTCCGCTTCAAGTTTCTTCCCACGCTGGGTTAACTCCTCATTTTCTGTGACGTCTAAGGGGCAGTTCAGCAGGTACACGACATTGCCATTTTGATCAAGAATAGGCGTGGAAATGCCTGACCAGTAACAAGGCTTGCACTGCCCGGTAACCGGATGCTGGATGTTGAATTTTAGGACACCATGATCAATACGTCTCTTACTACTTACAGCTTCCTGCATTTGGTGCTTTAAGTTCTCGATGGCTAAAATAGAATCGGCATCCATTGTATTTACCAGTATGGCATCGAAGAACCCTTTGTTTATGTAATGGTTCTTCTGCAAGCCCATGACTTCTTCGAACTGCGGATTTACATCTACAATCGTGAAAGCTGGATAATCTGGCCGGAGTAAGATGCAGGCAAATGGAAGGTTTTGAAATACAGCTTCATAGGAATTTAAAGTAGCAGTTTTTTCCATGGTTTCCTGGATAAATCGTAAGCTAAAGGATAGATGTATCGGCAGGGGTGGTAAGGAGGGGCTCGTTTATCAAGATAAGATAAAAAGTACAATCATTGTTTTAATTTTTAAGGGAGATTAAAGAAACAATTTCTATCCGTATCAGCGCTCCTTAGTGGATGGCACATAGCTGCGGAAATCGTGGTTTCTAGTTTTTGTATGTTACTAAAGTTTTGCTGAACAGCTACTTAGCTGCCTTGCTGCGGTGTAGATTTTTGTGATTATGCTTGCATTAACATTTCAGTTTGTTTAAATTTAGTTAAACCAAAATATAAGGCGTATGGAACTAATTGCTAAAATCCAGAAATGGGGAGATACACATCACCCGAAATGGCTTGATTATTTTAGAATGTTACTTGGTGTGATCCTGATATGGAAGGGGATTCAGTTTGCGCTTAATTTAGACGCTTTTACCGCTTTAATGCGTAATGCCAGCCTGGGAATGGCCACTTCCATCAGCTTAATCGCGCATATCGTTATTGTACTACACATTGTAGGTGGCTTGCTGATCACGATAGGATCAAATACCAGAATCTTCTGTTTGCTAAACTTGATCATTCTGTTCGGTGCGGTATTCTTTGTAAACCTACGGGAGGATATTGCAAGACCTTACGCGGAGATCTGGCTCTCCAGTTTCGTTTTAATTGGGCTGCTTCTTTTTCTTATAGAAGGGGATGGGGTGATTTCAATTGAACATACTAAAGAACCGGAACTGCATAGCTGAAATAAAAAAAGGCATCTTATTTAGATGCCTTTTTTGTTGTTTTGCCTTCTTTATTGGAAAGGTCTGGAGCCTGATGTACAGACAAGATGCTTTCTATGGTTGACCTGTTGATCTGGTAATCGTTAGAGATCTTTTCCCAATGGTCAAGTTGCTCCTGCAACGTTTGAATTTCAGTTCTGATGCTTTCGATTTTTTTCGCAATAGTATCTTCTATTGTCGGTGGTGGAGTTGATTTCGGACGTGCCATAATGATAGTTATAATAAACAGATTTAATGTTTAACGGTAATGAGCGCGTTAGATTGCTTGCAAGTTACCTGAAATTAATCATGGCAGCTAGTATAATTACACATTCTGTAATTCTACGGTGATGTTGTTGCGGGTTGCATTTGAATAAGGACATACCTGATGTGCCTTTTCTGTAAGGGATTTTGCCTGCTCGGGAGTGACGCCAGGAATGGAAACTTCCAATACGACAGCCAATCCAAAACCACCTTGCCCATTTTTGCCGATACTTACTTTTGCAGTAACTGTCGTTTCTCCTGCCGATACTTTTTCTGTGCGGATAACCAGACTTAACGCACTGTCGAAACATGCTGCGTAACCCGCGGCAAACAATTGCTCCGGATTGGTAAAAGCACCGCCGCCGCCGCCCAATTCTTTAGGCGTTCTCACATCCAGATCAAGTACGCCGTCCGATGATTTTACATGTCCATTTCTACCGCCCATAGCAGTTGCTTCAGCGGTATATAATTTTTCAATTTGATCCATTATTATCTTAGTTGTTTCATTAGTGGTAAGCAGTATTGAAAGTTATAATCGTAACTTCTCCTTTTTTGGAATCCATGCTTAGGATTCATGTTAATCACAATATTTTTTTCTAATATTATAAACGTAATGTTATCGCTTTTGTGTTAACAATTCGGCTTAATTTAGCTTATTCAACAGCACTACTGAATTATACCACAGAATCTCTTTAATTATACCATAGAATCTTTAAGAAGATGTAACGAAAACAACTTTATAGCGTCTTTCTACTAATGCTTAATCTTTAAAAATCTTAATCAATAAATATCATTATGAATCGAAAACTCATTTTATTCCCTGCACTTGCAGCCACAATGCTAGCGCTGGGATCTTGTAATGGTGATAAGGCTTCCGAGAAGCTTGGTTCAGGGATCAACCTGAGCAACATGGATACAACAGCTTCTCCGGGTGACAATTTCATGCAGTACGTAAACGGTAGTTGGATTAAAAACACGAAGATCCCTGCTGATAAGCCGAGCTTTGGTGCAGGCTCCATCTTACATGAAAAAGCACAGGATGACGTGCGTGCGATCATCGAAAATGCAGCTAAGGCAGGTGCTAAAGATGGTTCTGAGGAACAGAAAATTGGTGACTATTATGCTGCTTACCTAAATCAGAAGAGCAGAGATTCTATCGGCCTTGCGCCTCTGAATGAAACTTTTAAAAAGATTGAGGATATTAAAGATACAAAAGATCTTGCCGCCTACTTTGCCAGGGCAAATAGATTGGGGCTTTCCGCACCTTTTAGTTTATCGGTGAGTGAAGATTTGAAAAACCCTAAAAATTACATGCTTGGTACCTGGCAGGGTGGTTTGGGTTTGCCTGAACGTGAATATTACCTGCTTAAGGATGCAAAGTCTGCTGAAATACGCCAGAAATATCTTGCACATATTGAAGCCATGTTAGGACTTGCGGGCATACCGGATGCTAAAGCGAAAGCTGCTAAGATCATGGCATTGGAAACGGCACTCGCGACCAAACACATGAAAAAGGAAGATACCCGCAATATTGTGGCATTATACAACAAGTATGCGGTCTCTAAACTAAATACCCTAATGCCGGATTTCGATTGGAAAACCATGTTGGATGAAGCTGGCGTAGGCAAAGCAGATAGCCTGGTGGTTATGCAAGTACAGTACACCAAGGACCTGAATGGCATCATCAAAAATACCCTAATTGAAGATTGGAAAACCTACTTGAAATGGGGTGCAATTAATGGCGCCTCAACTTTGCTAACCTCCGCGTTGGATAAAGAGCACTTTAACTTTTACAACAAGACGCTTTATGGTGTAGAGCAACAACAACCGCAATGGCGTCGTGCAGTAAACAGTGTAAATGGTGCGCTAGGTGAAATGGTTGGTAAGCTTTATGTTGAAAAACATTTCCCACCTGAAGCAAAGGAAAGAATGCTTGTCCTTGTTGATAATCTACTTAAAGCATACGAAACCAGCATTAAAGATCTGGATTGGATGAGTCCGGAGACGAAAAAGCAAGCGCTTGATAAGATTAGTAAGTTTACACCAAAGATCGGTTACCCGGATAAATGGAGAGATTACGGAAAACTGGAAGTGAAGAAGAATGATCTTTTCGGTAATGCACTACGTGCAACTGAATTCGAGTATAACAGAAACATCGACAAACTGGGTAAACCTGTAGACCGCTCAGAATGGGGGATGACACCACAAACCGTGAATGCTTATTACAATCCGCCAATGAATGAAATTGTATTCCCAGCAGCCATTCTACAACCACCTTTCTTCGACCTTAAGGCTGAAGATGCCGTAAATTACGGTGGAATCGGTGCCGTGATAGGTCATGAGATTGGCCACGGCTTTGATGATCAGGGCAGTACCTTTGATGGTAACGGCGTAATGCGTAACTGGTGGACCGAAAAGGATCAATCTGAATTTAAAAAACGTACAAACGCATTGGTTGCGCAGTATAGCGCATTTAAAGTTTTTCCGGATCTAAATGTTAATGGTGCTTTCACGCTAGGTGAAAACATCGGCGACCTTGGAGGTTTAAGCATTGCATTAAAAGCATACAAAGCAAGCTTGAAGGATAAACCTGCTCCAACACTGGACGGTTTTACTGGCGAACAGCGTGTACTGATTGGCTGGGGACAAGTTTGGCAGCACAAAGCACGTGCTGAAGCTTTGAGAAATCAGGTAAGTACAGATCCACATTCGCCGGCATCATTCCGTGTGAATGGCGTGGTGCGCAACTTGCCAGAGTTCTATGCTGCTTTCAATGTTAAACCAGGGGATTCTTTATACCTGGCACCAGAAAAACGTGTTAGAATCTGGTAATAACGTATAGCGATCTGGTATTACCCATAGTTATTGATAAAAAAAGACCCGCTGTAATGAGCGGGTCTTTTTTTATACGATTTTTTCGTTGAAGAAGTAGTTTTCTTTTAAAGCCCAGGGGCCTTCGAGGTAAGTCCACACCGCGAAGCCTGATGCGGTGATTTGAAAGGGTTTGAAGGTTTCCTGTAAGGAACCTAATAGTGCATTCGCTTCTGCGGGTGCAACTTTGTTCTGGATGGTAATGTGTGGCCATAGCTTTTGCTGGTCCTGTGGTATTAACATTGTTTTGAATTTGCCTTGCAAGGTTTTATGAAGTTCTAATAACCTTTCACTTTCAACCTTAAAGGCGACGCCGTTCCCAATGGAACGTACAGCAGCAACCTCCATCTGAAATTTACTCTGTTGGCTGCTGAGCGATAGGAGTGTTTCATACACATCATCGTGATCAGGAAGTTTGTGGAATAAGGTAAGATGCGCTTTAAGGTAATTTATGGCCACTGGAAAATGCTGATCACGCAATTCCGTAAAATAGTCTGCAGCTTCTTCATTCAGAATCAGTGTAACAATCAATGTTTTCTCCATTACCAGTTTATCTCTTTTAATATTGAAGCATAAGGACATCTTTTTCTTAGATATCCCATGTAATAAGGCGCTAATTTGATATTTGTTCTGCTTTCCTTACTCAAACTGATAACTTTAGACCATGAAGCAAGTATTAAAGATCGGCTTAGACTCCGCTGCACCATTTCCGATGCACACGGATTATCAATCTGAAGTTTTTGAAGGCTTCGAGGTTGATTTACTCCGGATCATTGCAAAAAGTCTGGACCTGGAAATTCATTATGAAGTTTCTTTATGGAAAGACATTCTGGAACAGCTATACCGTGGCGAGCTGGACCTGATCTGCTCCGCAGTATCTGTCACACCATCTAGAATGCGTATCCTGGAGTTCAGTGACCCTTACCTGCAATTTCGGCTATGTGCTGTAATTAACCAGAAAGATCATATTGACGATCTGTCGAAGCTGAAAAATAAGGTCATAGGCGTTCGGACTGCTGCGGAAGCTGAAAAATACATGCTCAAACATTATCCTGCATATAACCTAAAACACATGGATACCAATCGGGAGATGTATGAGGCTTTACTGCAAGGTGAGATTGACCTGCTAATTGATGATTCTCCAATTGCGGGGGGATTTCTTAAGAAACATAAAACCCTCAGGATTGGCACCTTCCTGCCTGATACGGACACCCAATATGCAATTGCCATGAAGAAGGGCGACCTGAAGTTAAAAAGTAAGATCAACGGGGTGTTACACACCATTCGGAAGAACGGCGTATATCAGCAGCTTTTTGCCAAATGGTTTGCACAAATACAGCTGTAAAGGCTTAAGGTCATACTTTGATTAGCCAATGATGATCCTCGTGTTGTTTGCTGTAGGATGACCTGTGCAAAGCAGCACTCTTCCTTTCTCGATTTCATCATCCGTAAGTACCTCATTATAATCCATGCGTACACCTCCAGACACGCAGGTGGAGGTGCAGGTACTGCAAATTCCACCTGTGCAACTATACGGAATGTTGATGTTCTGGTCTAATGCAACCTCCAGTATACGTTTATAATAAGGAACTTCTATTTCGTAGGTGTTTTGTTTCCAGTCCAGAATCACCGTGTAAGTATTCTGATCAGCAATTTTCTTTTCCGTGGTGTCATCTTCATCCATCTCATCCTCCGGAATATAGTAGGTCTCTCTTTTGATCTGGTCAATGCTGTACTTTAATGATAGTAGTACAATGCGGCAGTTCACCATGTAATCAATGGGTCCGCAGGTGTAGAACAGTGCTTGTTGCGGATCGAACTCCATGTTTTCGACTACAATCTGTTCAATCATGAACTTGTTTAAGCGCGCCTTCATGATGTTTTTAGCATCACTGAAGAAGTAAATGACTTTCAACCGCTCCGGATAGCGACTGGCCCAATCTTCAATCTCCTCATAGAATAGCGCGTCCGCCACAGATCTGTTGCTGTAAACCAGCACTATTTTACTCTCTTGCTCTTCCAATAATGCGGTTTTCATGATGGAAAGTATGGGCGTAATGCCCACACCCGCTGCAAAGAGGAATACGGTGCGCTGGATGTTTTGGTAAGGAATGTATGTGAAAATGCCGTTCGGCTCAACCGCAGTAAGTACATCGCCTACGGCGGTTTTGTGGTGCAGGTGTCTGGAGATCTCGCCATTCTCCACAAGCTTTACCGCGATGCTGAGTGCCTCGTCTGTTCCAGGTGTGCTGAACAACGAATACGACCGCCTGATCTCCTTGTTATTGATGTTGAAAATAAATGTTAGAAATTGCCCTGCCAGGTACTGCACAGGCGCTGCTGTTTTCTCAAATTTAATCACCAGGTTATCGCCTGGTTGTTGACTGATCTCCGCAATTTTCAACGACAAGTATTTCATCAGGGCAATTTTAGGGATTAAACATAACTTTCAACCCAGATTTCTTGAAATAGTTTGTTTAGCAACGTTTCATCGTGTGCTTAAAGCATAAAGTTAACCATCTGTTAAGCTGCAATTCCTCCACATTAAATTTCCTCGATCACAGCTAACCCTTTCATATAAAGCCGTATGTTTGCCCAGTATGGCCAAATTAAAGTTTCCATTTATCCTCTTCTGCTTTCTGCTCAGCTATGTTGCTGCCCATGCACAAACCAGATTTACCATTAGCGGTTTAGTTAAAGATGCCTCCACAGGGGAAACACTCATTGGTGCTTCCGTAAAACTGGGAGAAGCCCGCGGAAGTGGAACCCTCACCAATGCCTACGGTTTTTATTCCATAAGTGCAGCGCCAGGTAAATACACGTTACAAGTAGGTTATGTGGGTTATGAAACC
>Ga0182006_1001213_pt1 | contig 16085 bp, 10 predicted proteins | sample Sormic07211104_1_FD_123022 | JGI IMG/M metagenome (GOLD analysis project Ga0182006, IMG submission 123022) | Rhizosphere microbial communities from Sorghum bicolor, Mead, Nebraska, USA - 072115-104_1 MetaG | ecosystem: Host-associated > Plants > Roots > Rhizosphere | place: USA: Nebraska...
AATCAGGCCAGCAATTCCTGAATCTTTTCCTGCAGCACATCCAGATCGAAAGGCTTTTCCAGAATCGGTGCCTTGTTGGTGATCGGGCTGCCGGTCTCACGGATTTCCTGCGGGTAGCCGCTGATGAAAATCACTTTGAGGTCCGGTCGCAACTTCACTGCCGGCTCGGCGATCTGCACGCCGGAGATACCGCCCGGCAGGCGGAAATCGGTGATCAGCATGTCCAGGTGAGGTTTGCTGGCGAGGATCTCGAAAGCCTGCTCGCCATTTTCCGCTTGCAACACGCGATAGCCCTGCCCTGACAGGTAATCCGTCAGGACCATCAAGATAACCGGTTCGTCTTCGACGACGAGTACTACATCTTGCGCATCTACGCTCATGGGAAGCCTTTGTTCGGTCAATAGCTGCTGATACGACCGTGTGGTCACTCAGAGGTTGCGTCGGATATGCCGTTTTCCTGGATCGGCAGACAAACGCGAAACAGGGCGCCTTCGTTGATTTCACTCTCGACGACGATGGAACCGCCATGGGCGGCGACGATCTGCTCGGAAATGAACAGACCCAGCCCGAGCCCGGCCACCACCGTCTTGGCGGATACCCGTTCGAACTGCTGAAAAATACGCTTCTGGTTCTCGGCGCTGATACCAATGCCGTGGTCCTGAACTTCGACCCGCGCCTCCTCGCCTTCGCGATAAACGCGCACCTGAATCGGGCTGCGACCACCATAACGCAAAGCGTTGGTCAGCAGATTGGACACCACTTGTTCGATGCGGAACTCGTCCCAGCAACCTTCGACCGGCGCCGCCGCCTCGAAGGACACACTGGTTTCCGCCGCTTCCATTTGCGGAGCAAAGTTCTGCAGCAGATTGCTGACCAGTTGCACCAGATCGAAACGACTCGGGCGGATCGACAGTTTGCCGGTGCGGATTCGCGAGACATCGAGCATGTCTTCGATCAGGCGAATCAGGCTTTTGATCTGCCGCTCATCGCGATCGACCATCGCTTGCATCTTGTCGAGGGTGAACGCCGAGGCGTTGTCTCGCGCCAAGTGCATCTTGCGCAGTTGGGTTTCGAGAATCAGGCCATTGAGTGGCGTACGCACTTCGTGGGCGACGATGGACATGAAGTCATCGCGCATGCGCACCGCTTGCTCCAGCTCAAGCTGGGTGCTTTGCAGCTGTTGCAGCAACGCTTCCTGCTCGCGTCGGGCCTGCTCGAGCGCCTCGACCTGCTGTTTCATGGCCTTGCTCTGGCGATACAGATCGACAAAAACGTTGACCTTGCTCTTCACCGCATGAATGTCCAGCGGCTTGTGCAGGAAGTCCACCGCACCGCTTTCATAGCCTTTGAACGCATAGTTCAGTTCACGGCCGGCGGCACTGACGAAGATGATCGGAATGTTCTTGGTCTTCTCGGTACCGCGCATCAACTCGGCCAGTTCGAAGCCGTTCATGCCGGGCATCTGCACGTCGAGAATGGCCATGGCGAATTCGTGTTGCAGCAACAGCGACAGTGCTTCGTCCGCCGACAGAGCCTTGTAGACCGTGCGATCCTCGCGCTTGATCAGCGCTTCCAGCGCCAGCAGGTTTTCTGGCAGATCGTCGACGATCAACAGTTTGGCTTGGATATTACTCAGCATGCGATTCGTTCCAGCTGGACTAGCAGACGGCCGATGCCGTGAATGGGTAGGACATGATCCGGCTGCAGAACGTTCAGTGCAGCCTGGGGCATGGTGGCGACTTGTGCATCATCGGGGTCTTGAACAATGGTCAGGCCGCCGCAGCGCTTGACGCAGGCCAACCCGCGCGCGCCATCGTGATTGGCGCCGGTCAGCAGCACGGCGGCGAGTGTCTCGCCGTAAACGTCAGCGGCCGATTCAAACAGGTAATCAATAGACGGCCGCGAATGATGCACGCGATCCTCCAGGCTCAGCGACAGGCTGCGATCCGCTTCGACCGACAAGTGATAACCGGGCGTGGCGAAATACACCGTGCCGACTTCAATGTCCTGCTTGTCTTCAGCTTCCTTGACCGGCATCGCCACACGGCGGGAGAACACTTCGGCCAGATGACTGCGGCGCTCTTCCGGCAGATGCAGAACGATGATGATCGGCAGCACATAGCCTTTGCGTAATGGCCCGAGCAGGGTCAGCAACGCCTCGACACCGCCTGCGGAGGCGCCGATCACGACAGCCTCGATGCGAGGCAGGCTCGGGGTGTCGTTCATGATTTGCGGTAGATCCGTTCTTGTTTGACCAACGCCTCGAACTGGTTCGAGTAGTTGGAAAAATCCAGGGTTTCCTTGCTGCCCAGCACCAGAAAGCCGCGATGCGACAGTGATTCATGGAACAGCCCGAACGCCCGGTCCTGCAGTTTCTTGTTGAAGTAGATCAGCACGTTGCGGCAGGAGATCAACTGGGTTTCGGAGAACACGCTGTCGGTGGCCAGACTGTGGTCGGCGAATGTCACGTTCTCGCACAGGCTCTTGTCGAAGATCGCGTAGCCGTAGGCCGCGGTGTAGTAGTCGGCAAACGAACGCTGGCCCCCCGCCTGTTGGTAATTGGCGGTGTAGGCGCGGACGTTTTCCATGGAAAAAATCCCCTGCTTGGCCTTCTCCAGCGAGCGCGGGTTGATGTCGGTGGCGTAGATAATCGTGCGGTCGAGCAGGCCTTCTTCGCGCAGCAGGATCGCCATCGAATAGACCTCCTCGCCCGTGCTGCAGCCGGCGATCCAGATTTTCAGCGACGGATAGGTGCGCAGCAGCGGCACCACTTCGTTGCGGATCGCGAGGAAGTGCGACGGATCGCGGAACATCTCGCTGACGGGAATCGTCAGCAGTTGCAGCAGTTGCATGAACGCGGTCGGGTCGTGCAGGACCTTCTCTTGCAAGGCCGAGATGGTCGCGCACTCGAACTGACTCAGCGCGTGCTGCACCCGGCGCTTGATCGAAGCGCCGGAGTAGTCGCGAAAGTCGTAGCTGTATTTCAGGTAAATCGCCTCGATCAACAAGCGTAATTCGATTTCGCTGTTGCGCTCGGCTGAACTGCTGCGTTCCACTAGATGCGTTCCATTTTCGGTAACCACACACGTATCAGCGAGAACAGACGATCAAGGTCGATGGGCTTGGCCAGGTAGTCGTTAGCGCCCGCCTGCAGGCAGCGCTCCTGATCGTCCTTCATGGCCTTGGCCGTCACCGCGATGATCGGCAGCTTGCGCCAGCGCGGATCCTTGCGGATTTCCATGGTGGCTTCGAAGCCATCCATTTCCGGCATCATCACGTCCATCAGCACCAGGTCGATGTCCTCGACTTCATGAAGTTTCTCAATCGCTTCACGGCCGTTACGGCCGATCACCACGACTGCGCCTTTGTGTTCCAGCGCGCTGGTCAAGGCGAAGATGTTGCGCACATCGTCGTCCACCAGCAGCACTTTGCGACCTTCAAAGACTTTGTCGCGGCTGCGCGCGGTCTTGAGCATCTTCTGCCGTTCATGGGACAACTGCGATTCGACTTTGTGCAGAAAGAGTGTGACCTCATCGAGCAAGCGCTCCGGGGAGCGTGCGCCCTTGATGATGATCGAGCGCGAATACTTGCGCAGCTCGGCCTCTTCATCGCGGGTCAGGTTGCGGCCGGTGTAAACGATGACCGGCGGGAACGAGCAGATGTCCTCGGTGGACATGCGCTTGAGCAGATCGTTGCCGAGCATGTCTGGGAGCTTGAGGTCGATGACCATGCAGTCGTAGATGGTCGTGCGCAGCAGCTCCAGGGCGTCCTGGGCCAGGCCGACGGCGGTGATTTCGATGTCTTCGTCGCCAATCAGCCGCGCGATGCTTTCGCGTTGCAGATCGTCGTCTTCGACCAGCAGCACGCGTTTGACCTTCTGCGTCAGCTTGGCTTCGAGACGAGCGAACACATCCTTGAGCTCTTCGCGGGTGGTCGGTTTCACTGCGTAGCCGATGGCGCCCATGTGCATCGCCGCTTCGACGCGGTCTTCCACGGAAATCACATGCACAGGAATGTGCCGGGTTTCGGCGCGTTCTTTCAGGCGTTGCAGCACGGTCAGACCGGAATGATCCGGCAGGCGCATGTCGAGCAGGATCGCATCCGGGACGAATTCGCGCGCCAGGTCGTAACCTTCGTCAGCGCCGTGGGCGACCAGACACATGTAGCCCAACTCATGGGCCAGGTCATAGAGGATACGGGCGAAGTTCGGTTCGTCCTCCACCACCAGAATGCAGCGGGTGGCGAACGGTGCCTTGTCGCGATCGTCGGCAAAGCGCGGGATGACTGCCGGAATCGCCGATGCGAGCGGAGCCGCAACAGCAACTGGCGCAGGCGTCACAGGTGCCGGGTGGAACGTCAGCGGCGCGGCCGGCGTTTCACCGAATTCGTGATACTGACGCGGCAACACCAGGGTGAACGTACTGCCCTGCCCCGGCACGCTGTCGACGCTGATCGAACCGCCCAGCAACGTCGCCAGATCCCGCGAGATCGACAGGCCCAGACCGGTGCCGCCGTACTTGCGATTGGTGGTGCCATCCGCCTGACGGAACGCCTCGAAGATACTTTCCTGCTGATCCGCGGCGATACCGATCCCGGAATCCTTGACGCTGAAGGCGATGTGATCATTCGGCTGCGCGGTGATGCTCAGGCTTACGGCGCCGTGCTCGGTGAACTTGATCGCGTTGGACAGCAGGTTCTTGATCACCTGCTCCAGACGCTGACGGTCGGTGAACAGCAAGCCCGGTGCGTCCGGCTGTACCTCGACGCTGAAGGCCAGTTTCTTGTCCGCCGCCAACGGTTCGAACATCGAGCGCAAGCCGTCGACCAGACGATCGACGCGGGTGTTTTCGGCAATCACTTCGAGTTTGCCGGCCTCGACCTTGGAAATATCGAGAATGTCGTTGATCAGGTTGAGCAGATCGTTGCCGGCCGAATAGATCGATTCGGCGAACTTGACCTGTTCCGCCGACAGATTCTGCTGCGGGTTCTCCGCCAGCAGCTTGGCCAGAATCAGCGAACTGTTGAGCGGCGTGCGCAGTTCGTGGGACATGTTGGCGAGGAATTCGGACTTGTACTTGCTCGAGCGTTGCAGCTCTTCGGCACGCTCTTCGAGCTGAATCTGCGCCTGATTCAGCTCGGTGTTTTTCTTGTCCATCGCATCGCGCTGTTCGGCGAGCTGCTCGTTGGTCTGCTCCAGCTCCACCTGCTGGGTTTCCAGATGAGCCTGGGATTCCTTGAGAATCCGCGACTGCTCTTCCAGCTCTTCGTTGGCGGTCTTCAGCTCTTCCTGCTGCACTTGCAGCTCTTCGTTGAGCTGCTGGGTTTCGGCGAGCACTTCCTGCAAGCGTTGACGGTAGCGCGCCGCCTCGATCGAGGTGCCGATGTTGCCGGCAATCAATTCCAGCAGTTCGATGTCGCGCTCGGACAGCGGACGAAGGAAACCAAGTTCGATCACGCCGTTGACCCGGTCGTCATCGCTGGTTGGCACGACCAGCACACTGTGCGGCAGGCCTGCACCGAGACCAGAGCTGACTTTGAAATAGTCGCCCGGAACCGCGTCGAGACGGATCAGGCGTGCCTGTTCTGCCACTTGGCCGACGATGCCTTCGCCGCTGTAGATCGTTTGATTGAGCTCTTCCTGCTCGCGGGAGAAACCATAAGTCGCCACGCGCTTGAGGCCGCCATGTTCTTCGCGTACATAAAGCGCGGCGACGGCAGTGCCGAGGTATTGCGCGCAGAATTGCAGAATGTTGCGCCCCAGCAGGTTCAGCGTCAGTTGCCCCAGCACCTGCTCGGCCAATTGTGTCTGGCCGTTGCGCAGCCACGCCTGCTTTTCCAGGCGTTCAGCGCTGGCCAGCTGCGCGGCGAGGTTGGCGCTGTAATTGGTCGACAGGTTGAGTAGATCACGGCGGCCGATGTAGGCCAGCAAACCGCTGATCCCGACGATGAAGATCAGATAAAGAGTGATGCTCCAGATGGTGGTGCGCCGCACGTCTTCGTTGCGCGTGGCACGCAGCACCTGCTCGGTTTCGATGACGTCTTCGAACTGCTTGCGAATTTCGTCGGTCAGGCGCTTGCCTCGTCCGGCCTTGACCGCCCCGCGATAGTCACCGCTGCTGCGCTGCAGATTGATCATCGACTGCGCGTAGTTGGCCCATTCCACCTGCAAGGCTTGCAAACGGCGCAAGCGATCGGTCTGCACCGGATTATCGGCGGTCAGCTCCAGCAACGTATTGAGAGCGACCTCGATACGCGGCTTGGCAACTTCGTACGGGTCGAGAAAGTGCTCGTCACCGCTGAGCAGATAGCCGCGCATGCCGGTTTCCAGATCAACGGTGAGTTTCACCGCTTCATTGGCGTTATTGATCACCCGGTCGGTGTGCTCGACCCATTGGATGACCGACAGCAAATAAGTGATCAGCGAGACGAAGAACACGGCGCTGAGCACGCCGACGCCCAGCGGCAGGCTGACGTTGCGACTCAGTAATTTGCGAAACCGTTGTTCATCAACCGAAGACGAAGAGGACATGGGGCGGCCTTGGCGAACTGTTGAAAACCCGAGAGTTTGCCCCAAAACCCTGCTCTGGATCCATTTTTCTCACACAAATGATGGCAATTTCCTACGCGCGCTTGCGCATCGGACGACGCCAACGGTTATCCTTGCCGCATCGCACCGAGCTGTTCTTTTTTGTATCAGCTCGGGAACTTGTGGCTATGCGCCACTTACTCATGCAAGAGTCCGGCATTTTCGATCGCCCGGTATCCCCTGATTTTTTTTGAGAGCCCCGTCATGTCTACCAATGCCTCCACCATCCTTGTCGTAGAAGATGACGACATCGTGCGCATGCTCATCGTCGATGTACTGGAGGAGCTGGAATTCACTGTGCTGGAGGCTGATGACGGCAACGCGGCACTTAAGATTCTCGGGGACGCTGGCAAGCTGATCGATTTGATGATGACCGACCACGGCCTGCCTGGCATGGATGGCCGCGAACTTGCGGAAAAGGCGCGCGAGCTGCGCCCTGCTCTGCCCATCCTGTTTGCCAGCGGGTATGCCGAAACTATCGAAGTGCCCAGCGACATGTATGTAATTGGCAAACCGTTCTCCATCGACCAACTGCGCGACAAAGTAAAAAAAATTCTGGAGAAGTCCTGAATTCTCCGTCCCGGAAGCAACTTGTCATATTCAAAAATAATCAGCAACCAACTAACACTGCCACGATTTAACCTGCACGATCTATCCTGAATCAACTTTGGCGCGTTAATAAATAACGAAAACAAGCCAGAGAATTCTCGACATTTAATCAGGATAGAGCCCATGAAGTTTATTTCGTCTGACGTCCCTGCGGCCGTCGATCGCTCCGCATACAACAAACAGGAACGCGCGCTTATTGCCCAGACACTTGCGAAGGCTCTTGAAGCCAGCGAGTTGAAAGTCTCGGCCGGAGATTACTCGGCCAGCGCCTTGCTTCCTTCAAGCATTGTATTCAATGTGCAAGATCGCTTCATACCGAGCGTCGCTGGCAGCAGTTTTCACGAGCGTTGTGAGCCGGCCCGAAAAGCTTTTGAGAATATGATTGAAGCCCCGGAGTTTGCGCAGCTACTGCGCAGACACTCGTATGCTGCTGATACCCAGCTAGGGGTTGACACTAAAGCCAGCGTGTTCATTGTTTCTGATTCGGAGTTTGAATCGCATCGATTCAGCCTTGCATTCGACAGTTCCGAAACTTCCATATTTTCCGAAGAGCTCGACATGCTCGCCGATCTGGCAAAAAGCCTCGGCGGCGTTGTTTATTCCGGCCAAGTAACCGGCATCGCGCAATGGTTGAATTTCAACGGGTATAACCTGCCAACAACAATTGGTGAGACAAAGGCATTGATCGAATGGCTTGCCTTCGACCTGCCTGAGCCACCGACCTTGGGTGATTACCATGAGTTGCTCCACGCCGATGAATCCTCGCCGTTTCATTTATCGATCGCAGACCGCAAGATCATTACCCAGACAGTTCACGAGATTACCCAAGGTGCGAAAAGTCTGTTGCAGGCCCTGGTGTTCGCCAACTTCAACTTGATACCTGCGCAAGAAATACGCGATCACGCGGACAAGTTTCTGCATAACCTGCTGAGTCGAAAATCCGCTCGCGAACTGGGAGAAACCCTGCACGTTCGACTGGGCTGGCATCTGGAAACCGGTAATCCAGACGTGCACAAGCGTCAGCTCGACGAGTTAGTCATTGCTGCGGTGATCATCGACATGCAATTGCGCTCCGATCAGCCCCTTGTCGTCGGTTATGACTTCTATCAACCAGCGAACGCTGCACGAAGCGCCGCCGAAGTACGCGTCCTGTTCGAAGAGCATCTGATCAATCTGGGCCTTAGCGAGCCGCACAACGCCCCGCTGGCAGCACATCTGTTACTGGCGGGCGGAGCACCAGAGCTGCTGATTGGACATATCCCCTCAGGTTTGACACTGGACAAGCCTGGCTGGGTAACTGTTCGCCACGCCGCTGCCGTCATCGAACACGCCGCACCTGGCAGCTCGCGCGCAATGACGTTTGCGCAACTCAAGACGTTTTCCGAGCTGACGCCGGTTTCCGGCGAACTCGACAAACTGTACGAAGCGGCGGCAATTCCGGCAGTGGTGGACTGGGCGGTACTGAACGGGGTCATCACTTACCGCAGCGACAGGGACTACGACAAAGCTACGGTGGTCAAGGCAAGCGCTTATTTCTCGCGCTACATGGAGGCCTTGGCCCAATCTGAAACCGGGTTGTCCACTGCCCCTCCCGACCGGCGCAAAATCGCGCTACGGGCGCTGGAGCAGGTGATGCCCGCCGGCCCCTACCTCGAACAACAAGCCTTCGAAATCAAGTACCTGGACAGTTTCGGCGAACGTAGCTGGCTGGAAGGCTTGAAGCTTGCGCATCCGGAGGGGATCCTCACCGAGTTCTGGAATTTCCTCGCCAGCGCCACCGACAACAATGACTACGCAATCAACGGCCTGCTGCGCATGCGTCTGTCGATTCTGGATCTGTATCTTTCCGGAGATCTGGTTGAGGACGGACAGTTGTCGAACAAATTCAAGACCCGCGACAACTTTCACCCCCCGGCCAATGCCTTCGTGCGCCTGGCCGAACTGCAATCACCGGGGCAACTGTTTGATCAGGCGTTTGATCGTTACTACCAAACTGTGCGTGAAGGCTTGTCATCGCTGATCAAAATGGCAATCACGCAGATGCCGGAGCGCGATCGGCTCGCCTTGACCCGCGGCCAGATGACCTTCTACACCGTCAGGAAAGAAGTCAATCCACTCAATCCGCAACAGGAAACGCAAATCCAGCGGGATGAGGCCAATGGCCGTTACGGGATCATTCTTTGTTGCAACAGCGGCGATCAGATCCGCGCTTATGAACTGTTCACCTTGCGCGGCGTTTGCTGCGAGCGTCCCGATCTGGCGCTGAAGCTGCAAGACACGGGCGTCATTGACCAACGTCCGACCCTTTCGCACACCGGCAGCAAGTACGATTTCCAGGACAAGAACAAGGCCAGCGAATGGCCCCTCGATTACGCCGCCTACCGCGAGGGCAGCGAGCCACGCCAACGCATGACTTCCAATGTGGTAGTGGAAAAGCTCTGGCAGTTGCAACTGGAACCCACTGAAGTGCGTGCGGTTCCGCTGTTCTTTTCTGCGCAACTGGATGCGATCGCCGAGTGCGTGCTGGACAACCATCCTGTCGCCCGCCGTGAAGAGTTGTATGCCGCGCTGGATGTGCGCAACGGCCTGGAGGAGTGGCGTGACACAAGGGAAATCGTCGAGAACCTGGCCATCAACGTCATCGTGCCATTCAAGCAGTGCATTGAAGACATTCGTTCCGGACGCACCGACAGGGTGGCCGAAGGCATCGGTGGCTGCGTTCTGGATGGCTTGTCGGTCATCGGCCTGCTGATCGGACTTGGCGCATCGGCAGCGAGCATCATCGCCAAGACCGGGTCGACCACCCTCAAACTGCTGAAAGTTGCCAAAGCCGTGGCCCGAGCAGCCGTGTCACTGATCAACCCGCTCGACGGCCTGCCCACCCTCGCCCGCAAAGGTTTTCGTCTGATCAAGCGTGGCGTGGTATTTGCCGGTGAAACTGCGTTTGATGCAGCGCACACCGCCAGCGTGCAATTGAAGAGGTTGATGCATGGCGCCGAGGGTCGTGACTGGATCAGGCTGTCCCACACCGGCGACGTGCGTCAGGCGACATGGCGAGGGGCCGACGCCCTTGGCGAGGCGATCAACATCGCAGTGCTGGAGCGCAACCAGGATTGGCACGCGCTGAACATCCGCACCGGCGGCGCCTGGGGGCCACGCCTGAAACTGCTCGACTTGGGTAATTTCGCCCCGCTGAAGCGTCTTTTCGGTCGTTTCAAGCCATTCAGTTACACCCGCGGCTATTTGAAAAAAGCCATTCCCCGCGCCCGGAGCAAGCTTGACAACTCCATCAGCGCGCTGGCGAACCCGTCCTACAACGACGACGTTCGCGCGGTAATCAAGCACGTGTTCGGGAACGATTCCGATGCAGTAGTCAACTACGTGTCGAAACACCTGGGAGCCATGCGCAAAGACCTTGAGTCGATCAGTTTCACCAACGTGACGTTCCGCCCGCATCAACCTGGCGTGATCGCGTCGCTGTCACCACCGGCTTATAAACGCTGGCAGACAGCGCTGCGCACCGGCCAGAAAATCGATCCCTCCGCCGCCAGATTTCTCTCAATCTACCCGGACAATCTGGACGAGTTCTACAGATTGTCACGCTACGATGACGGCAGTGTCGCCGACGTCCTCATCCATGAAATGTCGCACGGTGGTCCGGACACCCTCGATCTGTATTACGGCAAGGTCTATCCCGAGCTCTATCACGCGGAGTTCGATGCCGTAGGATTGCTGGAGCTGGCCCGCGATGCGCGCAAGTCTCATCCGGACAACCTTATCAATCCACATCATGCGCTGGCGCACCGACCGGGATTCGTCGAGTACGACCAGATAAAAGCGAGCTTGCCGAAACTGGTCCAGGATCATCCCGCGCTCGCCAATGCCGAGTCCTACATGCTTGCGGTGTCCCTGCTCGATCAAGCGCAAACCCGTCCAGCCATATTGAGTTTCAATGTGAAGACTATCGACGAAGCCGTGAGGAAAACCGCTGCTGGCAAGTTTCTGCAAGGGCCGGTGCTGCTCAATCTTGCCAAACCGGTGAGTTAAGCGCTGACGCGACCTGGCGATGAACAGGGTGCATTTCAATCACTTCGCTGTGGTTTAATTGCGCCCTTTTTCTTGGGTCAGAGGATCAGCCGTGAGCCATTCGCGTACCACCAAAGTCCTGGTCATCGGCTACGTCTGGCCCGAACCACGCTCGTCTGCAGCCAGCGGCCACGTCATGCAGATTCTCGAAACCTTCCTCGAGCAAGGCTGGGACATCACCTTCAGCAGCCCGGCCGGGCCCGGAGAGCACAAGGCCGACCTCAGCGCGATGGGCATTCGCGAAGTGCCGATCGAGCTTAACAACAGCAGTTTCGATACGTTCATCAGCGCATTGGCGCCGGATATCGTGCTGTTCGATCAGTTCATGATGGAGGAACAGTTTGGCTGGCGTGTGGAGAAACACTGCCCAAATGCCCTGCGTGTCCTTGAAACATCTGACCTGCAGAGTTTGCGCCATGCCCGTCACAACCGGCTCAAGTCTCGCATGAAGGTCAATCCTGACCAGATTGAGTTCAGTGATATTTTTATTCCGGCCCTGCGCGACGAATTCGAACTCATGGCTGAAACCGATCTGGCCAAACGTGAAATTGCCGCGTTGTATCGTTGTGATCTGAACCTGATGATCTCCGAAGTGGAAATCGAATTACTGACAGAGCAGTTCGGCTTGCCAAGGCAGTTGCTGCACTGGTGCCCGTTGATGATCGATCCGCCTGCGGGCAGCTCTGCAAACTTTGCCGATCGCGCGCACTTCTTGAGTATCGGCAACTTCCGCCACGCGCCCAACTGGGATGCCGTGCTATGGATGAAGAGTACGATCTGGCCGCTGATTCGCCAGCAATTGCCGCAGGCACAACTGCACATCTATGGCGCGTATACGCCGCCGAAAGCCACGGCGCTGCACAACCCCAGCGAGGGCTTTCACATCATGAACTGGGCCGAAGATGCGTTGCAGGTGATGTCTGCCGCGCGTGTGTGCCTGGCACCTCTGCGTTTTGGGGCAGGCATCAAGGGCAAACTGGTCGATGCCATGCTGTGCGGAACACCCAGCGTTACAACGCCAATCGGCGCAGAGGCCATGCATGGCGATCACCCTTGGCCTGGGGTGATTACGAGCAACGCAATCGACTTCGCCAACAGTGCCGTGGCGCTTTATAACAACGAGGCGCGTTGGCAGGAGGCCTGTCATGCGGGATATACGCTGCTAAATGGTCGCTATCAACAGTCAGTACACAGTTTTGCATTGATAGAAAAGCTGCGTTACTGCCAACAGCATCTGCCGAGCCTCCGGGCCAACAACTTTACTGGCAGCATGCTTCGCCACCACTCGCATAAAAGCACGCAATATATGTCGCAATGGATCGAGGCAAAGAACCGCCACACGGCACAAGAAAAAGACCTGTAAAAAAAAGCACTCGAATTAATGCGACAAATAACCCGCATCACTTTCGAAATTGCCAACAAACAACCTAACCTCTATAAAACCTGCAAGCGCTGCTGCTTATATGAACATTACAACGGCGCTCTTCTAAAACAAGTTAATGCAGGTTTAAACAATGAACACTCAATACAGCAATCATCAGTGGATGACGGCGACGCCCGCTATCGACACCCTATCGCTCTTCGAACTGACCCTGCCGGGGACACACAACGCCGGAAGTGACTGGAAAGCCTCGTACCCTTTGCTCAGTCCGCCCCGTCACTGGTTAGCCTGTCAGCACGACACTTTCTACAGTCAGCTTCGCCATGGCTCCCGGGCTCTGGACATCCGTTTGACCTACGATTCAGGCAAACAGGGATTGGGAAAGTTTCCGATGCATCACAATGGTTGGCAGAATTCGCGGACACTTGGAAATCTGGTAACCGACCTTGATCGTTTTCTCAATGAAAACCCCGATGAATTCATTATCGTGGACTTCCACAAGCTAGACGGAAATGCCTTTGATTTTGAGTTTCTCAACAAAATGATGATTCATTCTTTGGGCGATCGTTTGATCCCGACAAAAAACCGAAACCTTAGCCTTGAACAACTAAAGCGCATCAGCCCTGTTCAGCGAATACTGGTCGGCGCACGATCGCACTATGAATTGAACAGCAGCTTCTTCATCAGCCAGATACAACATGAGTGGATAGGGGAAACAGTTGTCGGCACCAACGCGTTGCAGGAGTTCCTCACCAACGTACTGCAGACGACCCATGGCACATGGTCGCCCTGGTCATTATCTGCAACGAGTTACGCAGCGCTGGGCGGTCCAGTCGATATTCACACCGAACTCGACGCCTGGTTCGACCCTGCAAAAAGTGATTGGGCGCAGAAGTGCAATATTATCAATGTCGATTTCATTGAAGAATCGCGCATCGTCGACTTTTGCCGCACAGCCAACCTGATCAAGGCGCGTCAGCGTAACGCCTGATCGCGCCGCTTTTATGCACTGGCACAATTGGACCGGAAAGAGACATGATCGGCTTGGAAAACAGCAAAGGCACCCCGTCATGACCCGAACCGCCCGCGTGACCGACCCTTCCTACGAGTTGATGGACGACCATAACGGCTTGTCCATCATCTACCGCCAGCACGGCTTCCCCTGCCCGCTGGTGCGCTGGCATTTTCACAAGGAATACGAACTGCACCTGATCGTTGCCAGTTCCGGCAAGGTGTTCATTGGCGATTACATTGGCAACTTCTATCCGGAAACCCTGTTTCTGACCGGTCCCAACCTGCCGCACAACTGGATCAGCCAGGTCGCCGAGGATGAAGTGGTCGAGAAGCGCGACATGCTGGTCAACTTCACCGACGAATTGTTTGAAAGCGGGCATCAGGTCTTCGCTGAACTGAAAAGTCTCGCGCCTCTGCTTGAGCGCGCGCAATACGGTATCGAGTTTCGCTGCAAACGCACAATTCGCCAAGCGATGACGCTGATGCAGAAGATCGCCGACAGCACCGGTATCACCCGCCTCGGGCACTTTTTCATCCTGATGGAATTGCTTTCTTCCACAGACGATTTCCAGTTACTGTCCGGTGCGACTACGCCGCAACTGGCCGACGAACACAACATCGACCGCACCAACCGCGCGGTCGATTACATCTTCAGCCACTACGCGCGGGACATCTCACTGGAAGAAGTGGCCGAGCATCTGGGCATGACGCCGACCTATTTCAGCCGTGTGTTCAAACAGGCCACCGGGCGCAACTTCATCGAGTTCGTCAATCGCCTGCGCATCAGCAAATCCTGTGAATTGCTGGCCGACGGTGACAAACCGGTGACCGAGGTGTGCTTCGAATCGGGGTTCAACAACATTTCCAACTTCAATCGGCGCTTTCTGCAACTCAAGGGCATGACGCCGTCGCATTATCGGCGGCTGGCGGTGCAGCGGCTGACTGAACAAAACCACCTCTGACAACCCACCATCCTGTGTGGGAGCGGGCTTGCTCGCGAATACGGCTTGTCAGTTGAAATGTGTGTTGCTGACCCAACGCCTTCGGGAGCAAGCCCCCTCCCACAGGCTGACGTGTTGCATCAGAAACCTGTACACATTCGAAAAAGCCTGATCGCTGCAAACCCTCTCCCTCCGTTAACGCGCCCAAACCCCAGTGCAAAAAAGTATCAACAAAAGTGCTAGGGATGATTTGTCAGCCCTGCCGTTGAAGGCTGTAATCAGCGCAGATTCTTCCTGCATTCGGAAGACACAAAAACAATAACCGTCCTTCTGCCCCATCGGGTGCCAGAAAAGGAGTGCACGATGCAACCCACTGCAAAAGCTCTGCTCGCTCTTACCTGCATGACCCTCAGCAGCGTCAGCCTTGGCGCCCAGACCCTGACTATTGCCACCGTCAACAACAGCGACATGATCCGCATGCAAAAACTCTCGAAAACTTTCGAGAGCGAGCATCCGGACATCAAGCTCAATTGGGTGGTGCTGGAAGAAAACGTCCTGCGTCAGCGCCTGACTACCGACATCGCCACTCAGGGCGGCCAGTTCGACGTGTTGACCATCGGCATGTACGAAGCGGCACTCTGGGGTGGCAAGGGTTGGCTGGAGCCGATGAAGGACCTGCCGGCCAGTTACGCCCTCGACGACGTCTTCCCGTCGGTGCGTGAAGGCTTGTCAGTCAAGGGCTCGCTGTATGCGCTGCCGTTCTACGCAGAGAGTTCGATTACCTATTACCGCACCGACCTGTTCAAGGCAGCCGGGCTGACCATGCCGGAGCGTCCGACCTGGGAAGAGATCGCCGGGTTTGCCGAAAAGCTCACTCAGAAAGACCAAGAGCAGTACGGCATCTGTCTGCGCGGCAAGGCCGGTTGGGGCGAGAACATGGCGCTGGTGACTACCGTTGCCAACGCTTACGGCGCGCGCTGGTTCGATGAGCAGTGGAAGCCGGAGTTCAGTGGCCCGGAATGGAAAAACGCGCTGAATTTCTACGTCAACACCATGAAGAAATCCGGCCCGCCGGGTGCGTCGAGCAACGGCTTCAACGAAAACCTCGCCCTGTTCAACAGCGGCAAATGTGCAATCTGGGTTGATGCCAGCGTCGCCGGCTCGTTCGTCACCGACAAGACCCAGAGCAAGGTCGCCGATCACGTCGGTTTCACCTTCGCTCCGCATCAGGTCACGGATAAAGGCTCGGCGTGGCTGTATTCGTGGGCGCTGGCGATTCCGACCAGCTCCAAAGCCAAAGACGCGGCGAAAACCTTCAGTGCCTGGGCCACTTCGAAAGAGTACGGCGAACTGGTTGCCAAGACCGACGGCATCGCCAACGTGCCGCCGGGCACCCGGGCCTCGACCTACAGCGAGGCCTACATGAGTGCCGCACCGTTCGCCAGGGTGACGCTCGAATCGCTCAAGA
>Ga0182006_1001220_pt1 | contig 16050 bp, 7 predicted proteins | sample Sormic07211104_1_FD_123022 | JGI IMG/M metagenome (GOLD analysis project Ga0182006, IMG submission 123022) | Rhizosphere microbial communities from Sorghum bicolor, Mead, Nebraska, USA - 072115-104_1 MetaG | ecosystem: Host-associated > Plants > Roots > Rhizosphere | place: USA: Nebraska...
CTTCCTGCTGTTCTTGTTGTACCTTCACCGATCCATTATTATCGGAAGGAGGACCGGATCACCATTTCTCTTTTATTTAAGTGCAGGGGTCGGCGTATCCACCTTTGTACAGTTTTTGCTCATAGCGGGTGGTTCTACCGGAGCGCTACCGCTATCAGGGGTATCCCTGCCCTTTCAAAGTTACGGGGGATCATCACTTGTACTCAATTTTTTAGCCGCCGGATTTTTGATGTCGGTATCTGCTGTCCGGGGCAGTGAAGTACAGATGCAGTATATCGCCAAGGCGCAGGACAAAAACCTTGTGCCGGCCTTGATTGCAGCTTGTTTGGGCATCCTGCTCTTGGGTGCTAATGTAGCGGGCTATGTGCTGAACAACCGGAAATGGGTAGTACAGCCGGCCCTTGTAGCAGACCGTAGCGGCGCTAGAATGTTCAGTTATAATCCCCGTATTGCAATATTGATGAGCCGTTTAAAAGCCGGAACCATACACGACCGCAAGGGCATTTTAATGGCAACCAGCAACGTTGACAGTGTGCGGGCGCAACACTTCAAACTTATTGGTGCAGGTATTCCGAATTACAATCTCGATTCTGCAGTACATCAGCGTTTAGACCGGTATTATCCTTTCGAAGAACAACTGTTTTTTTGGACAGGTGATGCAAATTCAGGCATATTTAACGGAAGTGTTAATGGCTATTTTGCCGATTATGAACACGCGGCTGAACTCCGCGGATTTAAACTGCCTGTAAAGAGCTTTACCGTCCTTGCAAATAGATACAGTGAAAACCGTTTCCTGGTGCGGGGAGTTAAGGAAATGACGGTTATGAAAAAAGATTACGCCGCACTTTCTCCGTTACTCCTTGCCGGAATCAGTAGCAAAGAAGTTGAAGATTTTAAAAATAAAAACCGCGATGTACAGTTAACCCTGGATGCCGGTCTGCAGACCAAGATACAAAAGTCAATTGCCCGAGATACTTCATTATCGGATAACCGGGTTTCTGTAGTGATCATGGAAGCAAGTTCTGGTGATGTTCTTACTTCAGCCGTATATCCACTGCCACCCATACATGATTGGGAAAGGTTAACCATGACCAATGCAGAACAAAATCAGCTTTCGGGGTGGACAACGACCGCAGACCTTGGCTTTACCAATTTCACACAGCCAGGCTCAACCGCCAAGCTGATTACCGCCATGGCATCCTTCAATAAACTGGGCATGGCCGCTGCCGAAAAAAAATACCAGGTGGCCTCCTGGGAACGTATCCGGACAAAAGGTATCGAGCCGGATGAAACGGGATGGATTGATCTGGAACGGGCGGTAGTGAAATCTAACAACGTCTATTTCATCAAACTTGCAAATCAGGAGCAGCTGCAGGAAAACATGGGCGAGCTGTACTTAAAAACAGGCATGTTCCTACATGGGGCCGGAGGGTATTATTACAATAAGCCCAGCGAAAACGCAGCACAGGAAGAAAAATGGAAACAGCTTTGGCGCAGGACCGAATTCAACACCAAACCAAAGTATGATCCCAACAATATCCGAAAGACCAGGGCAAAGGGAATTTCCGGGATGTCTTGGGGACAGGGCGCACTTATTGCAACCCCAGCGGCAGTAGCAAGAATGGCTGCGGGTATTGCAAATAATGGAAACATGATTGCAAACAGGTTTGTACTTAAAGTGAGCGATCAGCCACAGGCAATAAAAACTGGTACGAAATTGGTAAACAATCCGGCATATGCCAGGCTGATGCAGGAGTATATGATCAAACAGAGCAGTCCAAAAGTGCAAACGCTTGGACTGGCCGTTGCAGGTAAAACCGGTACACCAGAGCGGATCTGGAAGAAACAGCAGATTAATGATGGCTGGTATGTATTTTTTGCGCCTACTGCAACTGGCAAGGGCCATATTGTAGTCTGCATACGCATTGAGGCCACCAAAGGATCATCGGACGCTGTACGATTGGCCGGCAGGCATGTAATCCCGTTCTTAAAAGAAGGTGGCTATATTAAAAGCATTGTTCCTTCGGCCAAAACTGATGACAATGCAACTGTACCGGAATTTAATTGAAGAGATGAAACATTTAACTCAACCATCAATCCCTAATTTGTGTAGCTTCACCATAATTGGGGACAGAGCAGATGTTTAATTTGATATTTTTAATAACACAGTAGCAAGCACTAACAAACATACAGATGAAAATGATATTCGACCTCTTCAAAAGCGCAAGTGGGGAACATCCCGACGATGTGAAGGGAATCAGGCACGCATTATTACAATTTGTAAAACAGGAGTTACAAAAAGCGGAGGGCGGAGAAGGTGCAAATATCAAAGGGTTGGGTATTTTTATCCATTGCAGCCCTGCAGCGCGGCATGTGTATGAAGCTGCTGTATTCACCGAGGATCCCGACCAATTAAAAAATGAGATCCAACGCATCAGTGATGACTATTCGCTGGATTTGCCCTCAGGCTGGTCACTCACAGTTGCTTTCGATGAAGCCTTTCCAGACGACGCGGTAGAAATGCAGCAGCTGCCAGTAGCACTGTTGGTTAAAACCAAAACCCATTTTGTTAAGCAAGAATCTAAAGCCTACCTAAAAGCGCTTAGCGGCACGACATTACAGCCAAGCTATGAAATAACTTCCGCGGGTGGGAAATACAATATCGGCAGAGATGAAAAGGCTCAGTCTGACGAAGGTTATTTCCGTACCAACCACATTGCATTTCCATCGGAAAGTGATGATGAACGGAATAAGTACATTAGCAGGCAGCACGCGCATATTGAATGGGACACCAACACAGCCAAATTTTTAATCTTCGCAGATGAAGGTGGGATACCGCCCCGCAATAAGGTTAAACTGCGTTCAGCACTAACCGAAAAAACGGTAAAACTCCATGCTACGCAGATTGGCCAGGAATTAGCCGAGGGAGACCAGATTATCTTAGGAGAATCGGTCGTATTGGAATTTAGTTTTAAGCCGCAACATCATGAGTAAAATTTTTACCATTGCAGAAGGACTACAAAACCTTGGCGCGTTAAAAACCGGTGGGCAGGGATCTGTTTACAAAGGGATGCGCATGGGACCGGTTTATTCTGCCATTAAGCTTATCCCCACACCAATTTACGTGGAAGATGAAAGCGATAAAAATTACCGGAATTTTCTCAATGAAGTGAATAAGCTACAGCAGGTAAATATTCATCCCAGCCCAAATGTGGTGAAGATACTGAGTTCGGGCATCACCGATAGCGGTTCCTTTCCTTATATAGAAATGGAATACATCGAAGGCCCTGAACTTAGCGAACTGCTATTGCCTCCGCATCAAAAAGTTTTCACCGTTAAAGAACTATTGAAAGTAGCTGAACAATTGGCTGCGGCACTTGCACATTGTCATCAGTTCGGCGTCAAACATGGCGATGTTAAAAGCAATAATGTGAAGTACAATACGCAGACTGCCAATTACGTGCTATTGGATTTTGGCCTGGCTATTATGAGTGAAGAGCAGCGCCGGACAAGCATTCGTCATGCCGGGGCAGTAGAATTTATGGCGCCAGAACAGCATGAAGGAAAAATGCTCTTACAGACAGATATTTATAGTTACGGCATTATCCTGTATGAACTCCTTGCCGGGCAGGTTCCTTTTCCACTCGAAGGAGGGGGCGATACCGCCCGCAACACGGTCATGATCGCACATCTTGAAAAGGAAATTCCCGATGCCATGTTACTGCGTAAAAGCAATCTGGAAAATATGTTTCAGGACGATATTCTGCATGCAGAAATGCAGGTACCCCAATGGTTAATTAACATGATCGGGCGATGCCTGCAAAAAAATCCGGATGACCGGTATGCCAATGGAATGGAACTGCAGAAAGCAGTTACTGCCGGGCTATTGTCGGCACCACAAGATACCAGGGACACGAAAACCACCATACCCAACGAAGTCTTGCATTATGCCGCCTTGTACGGTGAGGCACAGCAAAAGAACGAAAAGCTTGAAAAAGAGCTCGCAACACTAAAACCGCTCGCCCTGAAGGCTGGAATAAAATACAATGGTTCGACCGGTGAATATCACCAGGAAAATTACATCCATGCGCCAAGAAAGGCTTTTTTAGGCTACGCTGCCGCCTGCACCTTAGTCGTTGCCTTTATCGTTTATAGCTTAACTAAGGCAGAAAACAATGATATTACAGCCTTACCGGCAACCTCATACCGGTCACCATTTGAAATTGCAAATGAACAGTACAGACAATCGCTGCAAACAGCAAGGGAAGACAGCATCCGGAAAGCAAAAATGCAGTGGGCCCAGCAAGTAAAATCAACCGAAAAAGCCAGGAAACAGAACGGTAAAAAGAAGAAGAAATTTCTGGGTATATTCTGAGAAAACCAGTTACATCAATCCTTCGAAAGTTAAATGCTTAGTGGGCCTTTTTATTTTAAAGAAGGATTAACATAAGATTAAATTTTATGAATCTAAGCCCTGGCATCCGCCTAAATTGCTGATATAGCGTAGTAATAGATTCTAACTATTCCATTATAGAATTAAATGATTGTGATTAGTTCTTTCAATTCTCTAAATTTATAGTAACCTGGTTAAGTTTTAATAGCAGATCAGATTTCACTAACAAATAGAACACATATGGAAAAAGAATCGAACGATATTAGCAAGTGCCCGTTTCATAATGGCAGCATGAAAAGTAATGTAGGTGGTGGCGGTACCCGAAATGGCGACTGGTGGCCAAAGCAGTTAAAACTGAGTATTTTGCGTCAAAATTCTAATTTGTCTAATCCAATGGATGGAGAATTTAGTTATGCAGAAGCTTTTAAAAGTTTAGATCTAGCCGCATTAAAGGCAGACCTTCATGCACTGATGACTGATTCGCAAGATTGGTGGCCAGCAGATTTTGGTCACTACGGAGGTTTATTTATCCGCATGGCATGGCACAGTGCAGGGACCTACAGAGTAGGCGATGGCCGTGGTGGTGCAGGTGCCGGATTACAACGTTTTGCACCGCTGAACAGTTGGCCGGATAATGTGAGCCTTGATAAAGCCCGCAGACTACTTTGGCCGATTAAACAAAAATACGGACGCAAAATTTCTTGGGCAGATTTAATGATCTTAACAGGAAATATCGCACTAGAATCGATGGGTTTTAAAACTTTTGGTTTTGCCGGCGGGCGTGAGGATGTTTGGGAAGCAGATGAATCGGTATACTGGGGTTCGGAAACAACCTGGCTGGGTGGTGATCTCCGTTATGCACACGGTTCTGACGGTGCACATAAGGCGCATGGCGTAGTGGTTACAGATGACGATGCCGATGGAGATGTTCACTCACGTAACTTAGAAAAACCACTTGCTGCAGTGCAAATGGGATTAATATATGTAAACCCTGAAGGCCCGGATGGAAACCCAGACCCAATCCTTGCTGCGAAAGATATCCGCGATACTTTTGGCCGCATGGCAATGGATGATGAAGAAACTGTAGCATTAATTGCTGGTGGGCACACCTTTGGTAAAACCCATGGTGCTGCTTCAGCAGATCACGTGGGCAAAGAGCCTGAAGCCGCCGATATCGAAAGTCAGGGTTTAGGATGGAACAATAGTTATGCTTCTGGCAAAGGTGCTGATACCATTACGAGTGGGTTGGAAGTAACCTGGACCACAACACCAACGCAGTGGAGCAATAATTTTTTCGAAAACCTGTTTGGATTTGAATGGGAATTATCGAAAAGCCCTGCCGGTGCACATCAATGGAAAGCTATAAATGCTGAGGCTATTATTCCTGACGCATTTGACGGATCGAAAAAACATCTGCCAACCATGCTTACCACCGATCTTTCTTTAAGATTCGATCCGGCTTATGAAAAAATATCGAGACGTTTCTTAGAAAATCCAGATCAGTTTGCTGATGCATTTGCTAGGGCATGGTTTAAATTAACCCATCGCGATATGGGACCTTTGGCACGTTACCTGGGGCCAGATGTACCACAAGAAGAATTGATTTGGCAAGATCCGATACCCGCAGTTAACCATGCATTGATTAACGAGAGCGATATCGCAACATTAAAAGCAAAAGTATTGGCTTCAGGACTGAGTGTGGCCGAACTGGTTTCTACTGCATGGGCTTCGGCTTCTACTTTCCGCGGTTCTGATAAACGTGGTGGTGCCAATGGTGCACGGATCCGTTTGGCTCCTCAAAAAGATTGGGCGGTTAACAATCCTCCACAATTACAAAAAGTATTGGGCGTATTATCGGATATTCAAAGTGAATTTAATGCAGCACAAATTGATGGTAAAAAAGTTTCCTTAGCCGATTTAATTGTATTGGCAGGTAATGCTGCAGTTGAAAAAGCTGGTGCTGCTGCCGGACATTCAGTTACAGTTCCTTTTGCACCTGGACGGATGGATGCTTCGCAAGAACAAACCGACGTAGAATCTTTTGGTTATTTGGAGCCCGCTGCTGATGGTTTCCGTAACTACCGTAATTCAAAATCTCCTGTTCCTACGGAAGAATTCCTGATCGATAAAGCCCAGTTGCTTACTTTAACAGCACCTGAATTAACAGTATTAGTTGGTGGTTTACGTGCGTTGGATACAAATTTTGATGGTTCGAAAAATGGGGTACTGACTACAAAACCAGGTCAGCTTACCAACGATTTTTTTGTGAATTTATTGGATATGGAAACTGCATGGAAAGCTGTGGGAGAAGATAAAGAACTCTATATCGGAAGCAGCCGTTCAACTGGTCAGCCAAAATGGACCGCAACCCGTGCTGATCTTGTATTTGGTTCTAATGCCGAACTTAGGGCAATTGCAGAGGTATACGCAAGCACAGATGCACAAGATAAATTTGTAAAAGACTTTGTGGCCACCTGGAATAAAGTAATGAATTTAGATCGTTTTGATTTAAATTAATCAGAAATACAGCGTAACATTTAAGGCACCGAAATTTTCGGTGCTTTTTTTTTATTATCGGTTTTTTCTTCATACGCTGATGGAAATGTTTGAGGATATTAATTAGCGGCATCTATTTTTCCTGAAATAACCCGAATAAAAAAATATTAAAGATTTTTTCCTTTATTAAAAACAATTCTCAAACTTATTTGTCTTTTAATTTCATTAGTTTGTTTGGTTTAGTTTTATTGGTGGATGCTAATAAGACAAAATAATTGGCCTCATAGAAATATGGGGCTTTCTCGTTTTAACCGATTTACCCTGCAATTAAAAATGGGCGGACTGATTAATGCGCTATGATAAAACTGAGCACCCTTCTTTTGAAAAAAAACTAATTTTTTTTGCTCAATTCTTAAAAATGCACTTAAGTAGGTGAGGCATAATGGATTTCAGCCTGCCTGTTTTTAATTTTCCCAATATACCTATTCAAAAATTTTAATGCCTGTAAAAGTAATCATACTGTAATCGGATTTGTACGATTAAGTAGTGCTAATGATCAAAATAATATTCTTGATTTTGTGATAAAATATTTAATATTGAATTGATAAATCGATTTATCAATAACCAAATATGATGATGAGCTTAGGAATATTTGCTGCCTGTGGTGCAGTACATGTCTGTGTAGTTTATTTGTGTGTAGTTTTTAAACAGTTTGAAATTACGTTCTCCCATCACACAATTGCTTTTAACGCTAAGCCTTCTGATTAAAAATGATATTTGCCATCAATTATTTTTATTGAATAATTGATAAAACGTTTTAGCTGTTAGCAGTTGAATTATATATTATTAACTAACCATTTACTAAACCTAAACCAATGAAAATCAATCTACTAAAGATTTCAGGGCTTTCTGTGCTTTTTTTGCTCAATAGCCCTGTTTTTTCGATGAATCCGGTTGCTGAAAAATCCGATGGATTTTATGAGCTAAGAATGCCTTTAGTGCATATCCAAAACCGAAAAGTAATTACAGGAACTGTATCAGACGAAAAAAACATGCCTATTCCTGGAGTGGGCATCAAAAATATTTCTTCAGGTAAAACTGCTGTAACCGATGAAGCTGGTAAATTCAGCATTGAGGCCAACCCGAACGATGTGATCCGTTTTTCTTATGTAGGCTATCAAAATAAAGAGATTACAGTGGGCAATGAAGCCAACATAAGCGTTAAAATGACACCTGCTGAAGCCAATAAGTTAGATGAAGTAGTGGTAATTGGTTATGGATCGGTAAAAAAAACAGACCTCACAGGTTCTGTTGGTGTGGTTAAAGCAAGCGAACTTCAGGAACGTCCGTCTTCCTCCCTAAACCAGGCGCTAGCTGGCCGTATTTCTGGTGTACAGGTAAACACCAACTCGGGTAGGCCCGGCGGACAGACTAATATCAAAATCCGCGGATTTAGTTCAATCAACACGAGTAACAATCCACTTTATGTGGTAGATGGCGTGGCTTTGCCAGTGGGATCGCAAACACAGAACAGTAATGCTATCGATTACATTAACCCAAGCGATATCGCTTCGGTTGAGGTGTTAAAGGATGCGTCTTCAACGGCTATATATGGTGCAAGGGGTGCAAATGGGGTAATTTTAATCACCACCAAAAAAGGAACAGCAAATGCCCAGCGCATTACCTATGATGCAGATTTTGGTGTAAATACATTAGCGGCACATCATGTTAAAATGCTCGATGCTTTCGAGTACGTTAAAGTGCAGGATCTGGCTTATGAGAATATTAAAGTTTACGATCCGGTAGGTTGGGCAGCTGGAAGTTACGCATCCACACCTGTTCCTAAAGCCGCCAGAATTGCCTTGCCTCAATTTTTCGATAGCAGTGGAAATCCATTATATAATACCGATTGGTTAAAAGAATCTACACAGAATAAACTTTCGCAAAATCATCAGCTGGGTTTTACAGGTGGAAACGAAAACAGCACTTATGGTGTTTTTGCAGGCTATCGCGATGACCAGGGACTTTTACTAAACTCTTATTTAAAACGTTATTCGGGCAGGTTTAATTTCGATAGCAAAATTAAACCATGGTTAAAGGTAGGCGGTAATTTGAGTTACAATAACCAGAATGAAAACATTGTTGATCAGGGAACAGGCGGCTTAAATTCAGTCCGTATGATTACAGAAGCATTCCCTTTTCTACCGATTAAACTGGCAGATGGCAAGTGGGGCGATAATAAACTGATTCCATGGGCAGAAGGAGGCTCCAATCCGGTACACATCTTAACCGATCAAAAATATGGAATGGTTACCCAAACTGCTTTGGGGAGTATTTACTCTACCATTAGCTTTAGCAAAGATTTAGAGTTCCGTACCCAGTTAGGGGCCAATATTGTAAGCCGTAACATTAACGAGTACAATGCCAAACAATTATACGGTATCTCTGACGGACAGAATGGAACGGCGAATGTTACCGACGATCGGGAAACCTTCTGGTCATTGGAAAACTATTTAACCTATAACAAACGTTTTGCCGAATCGCATGCCATTAATGCGTTATTGGGTATCTCGTGGCAGGCCACCAACTTCTTTAGCAATACCAGCCATGCCGAGAATTTTGTAACCGATTTCTATGGAAACAACAATATGGGTTCTGGAAGTAAGTCGATAACGGTGGGCTCTAGCAGGAACAGATCGGCTTTTAACTCTTATTTTGGAAGGTTAAACTATGCCTTTAAAGATAAATACCTGGTTACTTTTACAGGTAGGGTAGATGGATCATCCAAATTCGGAGAGAACCATAAATTCGCCTTTTTCCCTTCGGCAGCATTGGCCTGGAAAGCCTCAGATGAAGATTTCCTTAAAGGAAACAAAACCATCTCTAACTTAAAACTAAGAACCAGTTATGGTTTAAGTGGTAACTCAGAGCTTCCTGCGTACCAATCGCTCGCCACATTGGTGAATAATTCGGCTATTATTAACGATAGTAGGGTAACAGGCATTGGTATCGGTAGGTTGGCAAATCCAGATCTGGTTTGGGAAAAAACAGCTCAGGTTGATGCAGGTTTAGAATTAGGCTTGTTTAATAACCGCATTAATTTAGAAGCCGATCTTTATTACAGAAAAACAACCGATATGTTATTGGATGCGCCGGTTCCACGTACCACGGGATACTCGGTGATCAGAAAAAATATTGGCTCTATGCAGAACAAAGGTTTAGATTTAGGTATTAATACTGTAAACGTACAAACTGACGATTTTACCTGGAAAACCAGTTTCAACATTTCCCTTAACCGTAATAAAGTACTTTCTTTAGCTACTCCTGATGATATTTTTGGGGTGGGTAACCCAAATTTCACCAATCAAACTGGTATTATCAGGGTAGGTGAGCCCGTGGGTTCATTTTGGGGGCTTGTTCGTTTAGGGACCTGGAGCGAGGCCGAAAGGGCAGAAGCCGCTAAATATGTAAGTTACCGTGGTGGTAAAACTTTGCTTCCGGGCGATATTAAATATTTAGATGTAAACGGCGATCATGCCATTACAGATGCCGACCGTCAGATTATTGGTAACGGAACACCAAAAGGCTGGGGATCGTTTGGTAACTCATTCCGCTATAAAAACCTAGAGCTGATTGTAGAACTTCAATATTCTTATGGCAATGATGTGTTGAATATGACCCATCACTCAGGTGAAGACAGACAGGTACAGGCCAATAGTTTTGCCAGTGTATTAAATGCCTGGACTCCTCAGAACCAGAATACACCGATTGCCGCCATCAGGGATCAGTCTGCCGGATATGTAACCAACGTAGATACCCACTGGTTAGAAGACGGTTCTTTCATCCGCGGGAAAAATCTTTTACTCGGTTATACATTTGATAAAACACTTGTCGAAAAATTACGCTTAAGTAAACTCCGCGTTTATGCATCTGTTCAGAATTTCTTCCTGGCCACCAAGTATACCGGTAACGACCCTGAGGTAACCACTTACGGAAATGCATTTGCACAAGGTCAAACATTTTTCGATTATCCAAAGCCAACCACTTTCATGGTAGGCTTAAACATTGGATTATAAACATTAACTAAAGAAAGGATATCAAAATGAAAATAAACATAAAAAATATCGCTGCTTTGTTGTTGCTAAGCGGTGCTATAATAGGGAACTCGGGATGTAAGAAGTTTTTAGATGAAACAGATCCCACCAATCTTTCGCCCAATAGTTTTTATACTTTACCAGAGCATGCAGAAGCAGGTATTGCTGCGGTTTATGCAGAGATTCGGTTTATTGGAAACGGTGCTGGTATTTATTCCAACAACTGGCAGATGCTGGATGCACCAACGGGAATACAATCTACCGAAACTGCGCAAAACTCCGACCTGAATAATTTGTATTCATTAATTTATGATGGAACGAACCTGCATGTTAACCAGACCTGGAACGGCTTTTACAAAGTGATTGCACAAACCAACCTCGTATTGGATAAAGTTCCGGGCATTAACCCGATGGATAATGCGCAGAAAAAAAGAATTTTAGGAGAGGCATCTTTCATCAGGGCCTGGGCCTATTTTTACCTGGTACGTTTATGGGGTGATGTACCTTTGATTACTAAACCGATTACCAGTCCTAACGATCCTAATTTTTCTCCTTCCCGTACACCGCAAGAGCAGGTATACAAACAGATTGTTGATGATCTGGTTGCTGCAGAAGCAGCAGGTTTGCCATTTATGGATGCAAGTGGCCGTGTTTCTACAGCGGCAATTAAAACGGAACTGGCAAAAGTATATTTAACCATGGCCGGACAACCCCTTAACAAGGGTGCAGCTTATTATAAATTAGCTGCAGATAAAGCCAAAGAGGTAATCGATTATTCAACCGGGAATCCTGCATCACTTGGATTGTTTCCAAGTTATGGTGCCCTGCACGATGCGAAGAATGACAATAAAGTGGAGCATTTATTCGGAATCCAGTACAATGATGCTGCCGGATCTGGTAATCCTTTACAGTCTTCATATCTACCTTTACACCAGCCTTTGGTTTCTAAAATTGATGGGATTGGAACTGCTATCCCAACAGCAAGTTTTTATGGTTCGTATGAGGCGGGAGATTTAAGGGCTAAAAACAGAGAAGGTTATTTCTTTACCGATTATTATACAGATGGATTTAAAATGCCATTGATTAACCGTGGTAAACCTTATGTTTTTAAACACTTCGATTTGATTGCAAATGGAACACTAGGTGTAGAAGGTACCAGCAGGAGTGATCTGAATATTCCACAGATCCGTTATGCCGAAACGCTATTAATTTATGCAGAAGCGCAGAACAGGGCAGATGGTAGCCCGAGTGTTGCTGCTTATACTGCAGTAAATGCTGTAAGGAAAAGAGCTCAACTGGCCGATCTTGCAGGCTTGAGCCAAACACAGTTTGAAGAAGCGGTTTGGAGAGAACGCTGGCATGAGCTGTGTTACGAAGGTAGTACCTGGTTTGATATGGTCCGCTTGCGTAAAGTGTACAATGAAACCACTAATGGTTTTGATAATTTTGTTGGTCACATTAACAAAAGTGTAAACCAACCTTTGCAAACCAAACATTTATTGTTTCCGATTCCTACTCCTGAAATCAAAAATAACCCCAATCTGACTCCAAATCCAGGTTATTAAACTGAAATTTCAACAAAAAATGGTGCCGAAAATATTTTCAGGCACCATTTTTTGTTTAGTGGGGTTTAATGAACGTTTCGTCATTCTCGCGCAGGCGGGAACCACACAGTGCTCAGCAAAGCTAATCTTAAAACTTATTGCATTACGATTATCTTCGATGAGCAATCGTGGCTCCAAATCAACCCGATAGCTACGGGTTGGGAATGACGATTCTACGCAATATATTGATTCGTTAAATCTCATGTCATTCGTGTTGATTTTTATAAATAAATAATCTCTCAGGATTACAAACGTATAGGTATTCCGCGTTTGCTGCACCTCCGTGGCTAACTACTAAAATGCAAGCAAATAAGTGCATGTTTAGCTGTCCCATCTGTGGTAATAGAAACCATAAAGTATAAAACCCGAAATTAATTACATCGTTGTAAATCCAATCTGAGGCACATTTTTAGCTTATTTGAACGATAGCCCTTACATCTGGCGCTACAGATTTTTATATTAGATAAAATAAGTCTAACCAAATTATCCATGTTTAAGAATCAACCAAGGCCACCATTCGCTGGGACTATTCATTTTTTTTCAGGCTAATATTCCATTCTATTTCAGCAGCCGTTTTGCCATCTAACTAAGTTCAGAACTTTTTACAGCTAAGCATTTGGCGGTTCTGACTGCAATAGAGATCATTTAATAGATAATCATTAACTAAACTATAATTATGAGTAAAATTTACAACCAAAAAGTAGTATTGCCATATCTCAGGCGCATCTGTGCAGGTAAGGCAAAAAAAGTTGCGTTTTTGCTTCTGGTGCTGCTGGGCAGTATCAGTGCGTTTGCCCAAACTGTTATTGTGGGTACTATTAAAGATAACAAAGGCATAACGCTTCCAGGGGTAAGTGTAAGGGTGAAAAATACATCAGTTGGCACCTTAACCGATGCTTCGGGTAAATATACTATAAAGGTTCCTGATGGCAATCAAACCCTGGTATTCACCTTTATTGGCTTTACTACACAAGAAGTTACCATAAACGGTCGGAGCACGATCAATATTACGATGGATGACGGCGCACAAGGCCTTAACGATGTAGTGGTAATCGGATATGGTACTGCACAGAAAAAAGATGTTACCGGCGCTGTTTCTAGCATTAAAGCCACGCAGCTGGAAAACGAAAATCCAAATAGTGTTACCGATATCCTTCGTGGTAATATCCCGGGTTTAAGTGTCGGTTTTAATAACAGCGCTAAAGGGGGAGGAGATCTCCTTGTGCGTGGTAAGACAACGCTTACGGGCACTACAACGCCCCTGATTGTGTTAGATGGTGTTATTTTTATCGGCCAGCTGTCTGATATTAACCCAAACGATATCGAATCGGTTGATGTACTTAAGGATGCAAGTTCGCTTGCAGTTTATGGTGCAAAAGCAGCAACGGGGGTTGTAGCCATTACCACTAAAAAAGGAAAAAGCGGCGCGCCAACCATTACCGTAAATACAAACTTCGGGATGGCTACCCTGGCTGAGGATCAACCTGTGTATGATGGTCCGGGTTTTTTAAACTGGCGTGCTGATGTACAGCGTAGTGGCGGGGTAAATCCACCATATATCTACAATGATCCCAATAACCTGCCAGAGGGCGTAACACTTACTCAATGGTTAAATGGACAAACCACCACCAATCCAACTGATCTTTGGTTAAGCCGTCTTGGTCTTTTGGCCAACGAGAAGGCCAACTACCTTGCCGGAAAAACAACAGATTGGTACGATATGCTTTTTGTAACCGGACAGCGTCAGGATCATACCTTAAGCCTCAGTGGGAAAAAAGAAGAAGTTTCTTATTACATGTCGCTTGGTTATCTTAAAAATGAAAGTATTATTGCTGGTGGTGGCTTCAGCACTTTCCGTACCCGGTTAAACCTGGAAGGTAAAGCGGCTAAGTTTTTAACCCTGGGTGTGAACCTACAATTTGCCGACCGTGATGAGGGCGCTATTGAAGCACAGTTTTCGCAACTGCCGGATTTATCTCCTTACGGCGATTTTTACAATGCAGATGGCTCTTTGAGGAGAATCCCTACCGATGATAATGGCCTTAACGCCCGTAATCCTTTTCTTGACCGAACTTATAATTCGAGGTTGCAAAAACAGAGTACTTTGTTTGGTAGCCTTTATGCCAAGGTACAATTGCCTTTTGGTATTACTTATCAAGCTAATTTTAGTCCGGGTTTAGATCAATACCGCACCTTTAACCACCAATCTTCTAAAAATCCAAATGTAACCATACCTGGCGGTTCAGCATCAAGGGCGCAGGAAACCAGATACAACTGGCAGCTGGATAACCTCTTAAAATGGAACAGGACCATTGCAACAGATCATAACATTGATGTAACGCTTTTGGTTAATGCCGAAAAATATTCTACCTGGTATACCATTGCCAGTAATGAGGGTTTTGCGCCAACAGATGTTTTGGGTTATCATAACATTCAAAGTGGTAACAAACCAACTGTAAGCAGCGATGATAAGGTGTACACGGGCGATGCTTTGATGGCGAGGGTAAATTATTCGTACAAGGGCAGGTATGCTTTAACAGGCTCTGTGCGTAGAGATGGGTACTCTGCTTTTGGAGCTTCTAAAAAACGTGCTAATTTCCCTGCTGCTGCAGTGGCCTGGACGGTAAGTGAAGAAAGCTTTTTGAAACCGGTTAAATGGATCGACTTTTTAAAACTGCGTTTATCCTACGGTATCAATGGAAACAGAGAAATCAGGGATGCTAACAACGTGATTGATCCTTATGTAGCTATCCAGACTTTAACCGGGGGCAAGTATCAATCGGTTAACGGCAGCGGTACACCAGGAGAGGTGAATACGGTTGTAAACAGCTCGCGTTTGGGTAATCCAAACCTGGAGTGGGAGAAGACAAAGTCGTTAAATCTTGGTTTGGACTTTGGATTTTTGAACAATAGAATCAACGGATCTATTGAACTTTATGACAAGAAAACATCAGATCTCTTAATTGGTCAAACTTTACCGAATGTTTCGGGCTATGTAAATGTTATTGCCAATTTGGGCCGCGTAAATAACAGAGGATTTGAGTTTAGCATCACCAGTAAAAACTTTACAGGCGGAAATATCACCTGGAGCACTTCAGCAAACCTTTCACTTAACCGCAATAAAATTGTTGGTTTGGCTACACCGAATGATGATCCGGGTAACGGATGGTTTATCGGTAAAGACATCGATGTAATCTGGGAGTATAAAATTTTAGGGGTATGGCAGGAAAATGAAGTGGCAGAGGCTAATAAGTTTAATAAGGGTATTAAGCCGGGCGACTTTAAATTACTGGATGTAGATGGAAATTATGTGTACAACGATCTGGATAAACAGTTTATAGGCTACAGAAGCCCAAGGTTCAATTGGTCGTTCCGCAACGATTTTAACATCTATAAAAACTTCGATTTTTCTTTTCAACTTATATCTAGTTGGGGGCAGCTTAGGGCAGATAACCAGACTAAA
>Ga0182006_1001226_pt1 | contig 15977 bp, 16 predicted proteins | sample Sormic07211104_1_FD_123022 | JGI IMG/M metagenome (GOLD analysis project Ga0182006, IMG submission 123022) | Rhizosphere microbial communities from Sorghum bicolor, Mead, Nebraska, USA - 072115-104_1 MetaG | ecosystem: Host-associated > Plants > Roots > Rhizosphere | place: USA: Nebraska...
AAAGTATTATTTGGTTAGAGAGTTTCCTTCGTAATTATCCTGGCGTTGTGGTGATTGTATCGCACGATAAAATGTTTTTGGATAATGTTACCAACCGAACAATCGAAATTTCTTTAGGAAAAGCATACGATTTCAATAAGCCATACTCTCAGTATTTAGAATTACGCCATGAAATTCGCGAAAAGCAATTAGCGACTCAAAAAAATCAGGCGAAAAAAATTGAAGAAACAGAAAAATTAATCGAGAAATTCCGTGCCAAAGCTTCAAAAGCTTCGATGGCGCAGTCGTTGATTAAAAAATTAGATAAAGTAGAAAGAATCGAAGTTGACGAAGATGATAACTCTGTAATGAACATCTCTTTCCCAGTTTCAAAAGAGCCTGGAAAAGTTGTAATCGAAGCAGAAAATGTTACCAAAAGCTACGGAGACAAAACGATTCTAAAAGATATTAGTTTATTAGTAGAAAGAGGCAGTAAAATTGCATTTGTTGGTCAAAACGGACAAGGTAAATCTACTTTCATCAAAGCACTTGTAAACGAGTTTGAGTACGAAGGAAACATCAAATTAGGGCATAATGTTCAATTGGGTTACTTCGCACAAAATCAGGCCGAATACTTAGATGGCGAAATCACTTTGCTGCAAACTATGGAAGATGCTGCGACTGATACAAATCGTATGAAAGTTCGTGACATGTTAGGTTCATTTTTATTCCGTGGAGATGATGTGGAGAAAAAAGTGAAAGTACTTTCTGGAGGAGAACGTAACCGTTTGGCACTTTGTAAATTACTGTTACAGCCAATCAACGTATTGCTGATGGATGAGCCGACAAACCACTTAGATATCAAATCTAAAAATGTTTTAAAAGCCGCACTTCAAAAATTTGGAGGAACACTGTTATTGGTTTCTCACGACAGGGATTTTCTTCAAGGAATGTCGAACATTGTTTACGAATTCAAAGATCAAAAAATCAGAGAATATTTGGGAGACATCAACTTTTTCTTAGAACAGCGTAATCTAGAAAACATGCGCGAAGTAGAGAAAAAAGATGTTGTAAAAACGACAGCTCCAAAAGAAAATAACAAAACATCATACGAAGACCAGAAAAAAGGAAAAGCACTTCAAAACAGATTAAGTAAAATCGAAAGTCAGATTCAGCAATTAGAAAAAGACATTCAGCACGACGATAAACTGCTGGCTTCTAATTATGATAAACATATAGAAGACGCCTCATTTTTTACAGCTTACAACAAAAAGAAAAAAGATTTAGATCAGTTACTTTTAGATTGGGAAGTCGTTCAAGAAGAAATTGATAATTTTAGTGCATAATATAATTTTTCGGGAGCTGATCCAGCTTTCCGTTTCAAGTCCTCATAAAAAAAGCAAAGTTTCTAATGTTCTAAAAAGAGCTTCCGTTGGTCGCTTTTTTAGAACAAGAAACTTTTGCTTTTTTTATTCCGGGCTTTCCACTGCAATCTGGGCTAGAAAAAGTTTCAGGTTTCAGGTTTCAAGTTGGTCAAAAACCTAAAACCTAAAACCTAAAACAAACTACTTAATGATCCCAATAGACCTCGAATGCTCAATCGCTTTACTGCTGTCTTTAAAATAGCAAACTGAGACATTTAGGCTTTCAAGGTTTTTAAGAATTTTTTGAACTTCTTTTTTCTGATATTTACCAGTCTGCCTAATGTAAACAGCGATCACGGTAACGGGAAATATTTTGCAGATTCGTTCATACAATACAGGATCATGCTGGGAATCATCGCCCATTAAAATATATTTGAGAGTAGGGTAGAATTCTACAACGTGTTTTATTTTTTCAAATTTATGATCGTGATTCCCTCTTCCGCTCATAAAAAAATCCGTAATTCCTCTTTTGATATCTTTAAGCAGCACAACCGCCTTTGGCAGTTTATTAATTCGGGTAAATTTTGCAATAAATCGATATAAATTCCATTCACTGCTCGAAACATAGAAAAAAGCATTTGCCTCTTCTGGATTCTCTCTTCCTGACTGGCTCAACGCCTGATAATGCGAAACAACATCTTTAAAAACCTTTCTGTCGTTTACATTTCTAAAAAGTAAAATATAGATTTTTCTAAAGAAATTATTGGTGTGCGAGATCAAAAAAGTATCATCGATATCCGATATAATTCCGAGTTTGCCTTTATGAGGTCTTATAAAACTGCCTTTGCAGCTCGTTTTTATTTCATTGTATTTCAGGCTTACTTCATAAGGCATCCAGCCAAAATGAGTTTCTTTTTCCAGCGGAATACAAAATTTAAAATAACCATCATCTAAAGTTTTGGTGTGAATTATTTCCTCATTATAATGAAGATAAACATCAAAATTTTTAATGGTTTTTATTCGGAATAATTTGAGAATCGAGGTGGCATTTTTTAACTTCTTTTTTTCAAAATCGTAATTGTGTTCCCTTCTTAAAACATGCCCCATCACAATTAATTCTTGCTCATTTGCATAACCTCGATATAATTGTAGAATTGGTTTCATTAATTACGTATATTTAGGTAACTGTAAATTACTTAAATTAATTGGTTTTAAAAATAAAATTTTGAAAAAGAATATACTATTTATTGTAAATCCGATATCTGGAGATCTAGACAAATCGGATTTAATTGAATCTGTTGAAGAATTTGCGTCGACACATCATTTTAATCTGGAGGTTTATGAAACCACAGGAAAAAACGATTTGAAAGCAATACAAACTATATATAATCAGCATAATCCTGAACGAATTGTTGTAGCAGGAGGCGATGGAACTATAAAAATGGTTGCAGAAGCAATGGAAGATCACGACGTCATAATCGGTATTCTGCCAGCTGGCTCTGCAAACGGACTTTCGGTAGATCTGGATCTTCCAGCCGGAATCGAAGAGAACCTTAAAATAGCCTTTTTAAACAACTATATCGAAATGGATATGATTTGCATCAATGGCAAAAAAAGTATTCATTTAAGCGATCTTGGTTTAAATGCAAACTTGGTAAAAAACTACGAAGAAAGTGATGTGAGGGGTTTTTGGGGATATGCATTACAAGCTTTTACAACTCTTAAAGAGGCAGAAGAACCATTTGTAGCAACTATTACGGCAAACAACAAAACAGTTCAACACGTTGCAAGAATGATTGTAGTTGCCAACTCGCAGAAATATGGAACAGGAGTAATCATAAATCCTAATGGTTCTATGAATGACGGAAAGTTTGAATTGGTAATTTTAAAAAGCCTGGATTTACTTTTAATTGGAAAAATTATTACGGGAAATATGCCAATCGATTCTGATGATATTGTCATTATTTCAACAGACAAAGCCACTATAGAAACAGATTATCCAGTAAATTTTCAGATTGACGGAGAATATTGCGGGGCACAGAAATCTTTAGAAATTCATATTTTGCACAAGCAAATGAAATTGGCTGTTCCTTAGCGGTAAAGTGTATTATTTAAAAGGATTTCTTTCCTGCCATTCTGTTTTTGGTTCCAGATAATTAAAAAACCTAGAAATGTTATGGTTAATCAATGCATTGCTATGTGTAATTAAACCATACATTTTTACAGGTTTTGCTCCAACAGAACTTTTAATTTCAAGTGCCGTTCTAGCAAAAACAATTTCTCTGAAACCTTTTTTAATAGAATAGGCAATCATGTCGTACAGCATATTTAAGTACAGCATTTTTTCGCGCTGTACACTTTCATCATAGCCTAAAAAGTAGGTGTCCATTACATCGCCGTTTTTAATCAAAGTGTTGAAACCAATTAATTTTTCGTCTAAAAAATAACCATATAGCAAAAAGTTCTCACCCATTATTTCTTTAAAAAAGCTAAAATGATTTCGAGCTAGAAAAAAAGTATTGAAAGGAGCGTTTTTGGCAACGTGAAAATACAAGTCATAAATAACATCTTCATATTTTTTAATGTCATCTAAAAACATTTTTTGTTTCACGATACCGTCAGATTTTTTTCGGGCGCGTTTATATTGGTCACGGTATTTTTTAGATAAAGCATCAATATAATCTTGTTCTGTTTCCCAATTTTTAGGAATTTCAAAAATCATATTCGGCTGTGTCGAAAACGTATAGTTATTTTTGAATTCAGCTTGTAAAGGTTCTATTTCTTTCGCAGTAAAATCTTTTATACTCGTTATATGAACTTTTTTTCCGCTTTCCTTTAAATCTTTTTTAAGCTGATTGATAGCTTTATGAAGTGTTTTAATAGCTTTTGACTGCTTGATATTTTTATCAAAAACAAAAGCATTCTGACCAGTAAGCATATTATTGCCAATGAATAAAACATGCGATGCAAAATTCTTTAAAGCAAAATTTCGAACAGATGTTTTTAAGCATTTATCACGCTCCCCAAACGATTCTAGTTTTTCGGCAAATAAAAACTGCGTTAAAACAATTCCAATCAGTTTTTCTTCTTCAAAAATTCCGATAAAATGACAAGTCATATTAACTGGAGAAGAGTTTTCCAGAACTTCGAGATATTCTCGCGTTAAAAAAATATTATCAGCAGCAAGCAAATTCCATTCTACAGGCAGTAATGAAGCGCTTTTGTAAATCTGGAAAGAATAGTTTGTATTCAAGAGAGTGAACTAATTTCGTCAAAATTAGATAATATTTGCAATAACTCATTTTCTTTAAGTTATTATTAAGAAAAACCCGTTTGACTTTAGGTTTCAAACGGGTTATATATTTTTTTATTTATGCGAAACCGCAGATAATTCCGCCCATTAAAGTCAGCGTAACTATCCAATAACCAGCGTGAATAAATATGTATTTCCAAGATTTTCTTTCAAACAAACCATTAATCCCAATTAGCGGAAACGCAAAAAACAACCCAGACATAAATCCGTGAAGCGCGCCGTGTTTGAAAGTTCTGTACGCCATTCCGTAATCTGCCATAAAAGCAGCGAATGATGGTTTTGCACTGTCAATTAACGGTGGTCCGCCAACCATACCCACCGCGCCAGACTGATGAATTGTCAACGACATTAAAGTCATTGTAATCATTAAAGAAAAAATGTACGTTAATCCAAAGATTTTAATCATACTGCCTTTTCTTAATTCTTCTTGAGTAAGATTATTTTCTTTCATCCAGATCGTTCCGAATACTTTCGGATTATACCAAATAAATCCAACAACAAGAGTGACAATTGCTGCTAAAAGAAGTGCAACGAAGTTAATTTCCATAATATGAGGTTTTTAGAATTAGTTAGTCAAATGTAATCAAAAAAATAATTCACATCTATTATTTAATAAAGGAAGAATAAATCGTATTAATTATTTACTTATTAACAGTTTGTCGACATTATGTGCATTATATCTATGAAATGCATAATTTAGTCGAAGAATTAAAAACTAAAATCTATCATTAAACTTTAGCTTTTTTTACCAATACGCTAGTTTTTGTTTTATTCAGTCGAAATCCATAAATCTTGAAAATAAATTACAATAGTTACCCAAAATTAATCGTGCTTATGAATGAATTTTACACTCGTTAAAAAAGTTGATTAAATATATTTAGTTAATTGCTGAAACCGTAATTCGTTACGGTTTTTTGTTTTTAGAATTTAAAGGGTATTAAAAAAAAATAACATTTAATTTAGAAAGGATTTTTTATGTTTGTCCAAATTTTTTATAACTTTAATATAACTATTCGAAGAAGCAAAAACCGATTGATGGTCGGTATTATTAATCACTTAATAAACAGAAATTATGACACTACAATACCAAGGTGAACAATACGGAAAGTCAACAACTTTTACAATACGAATTATTGGTAATAACTTATCAAAAAGCAGTTCAAATTATCAAATTGACCTTTTGGTTGGAGATAAAAAGCTGCCAACTTTTACAAGTGAAATTCACCAAAGTCTTTCTAATTGTTTAAAAGAGATTTATTTGTTCAGAAAACATAACGGAATCAAATTTGATGAATCAACAGAAAAGATTGTTTCGCTTTATGTTCCGTATGATAAGGTATTGTATAACTATAATAAATATGCTTTGTTTAGAGCATAATTTTTCTCAAAATATTAATATGAAAAAGGCCTTTTGAAAAAGGTCTTTTTTTGTCTTAAATAGAAACAAAAAAGCTCCAGATTTCTCTGAAGCTTTTATTATGACTAAGTAGTCCGTGGGGGAATCGAACCCCCCTTACCAGGATGAAAACCTGGCGTCCTAACCGATAGACGAACGGACCTGCTTTTGTAATGCGGGTGCAAAACTATAACTAATTTTCAAATATACAAGTGTCTTTTAGAAAAAAAATGTTTTGTCATTTTGATAACTTCAAATTTTGCAGTTGTAAATGGTAAATAAATGAGATTGATTTAAATGTATTTGTTTGATTAGTAGTTGATTGTTTTTTATCAAAAAAATGATATTTATTATATGACAATTTTTGTGAATATTAAAAAAATATTGGTTTAAATATGTTTTGAAAGAATATTCCTTTAAAAATTTAGGATTGTTTTTTTTAAGTCCTAATGAAAGAGTTCAACTAGGTCTAAAGGCAACAACAATATCCATAAAAAAAAGATCAAACATTTTTAAAGTTTGATCTTTTGTAATTTAATTTTATGTAGTCGCAGTACTATTTGCTGTCAAATTCCCTGCGGTTATAAAAAGTATCATCATCTGATAGAAAGCTGGAATCATTTTCAGGATAATAAGATTTCATTACACTTCTTTCGTAATTTCTGTCAAAATTATGCTGTCTGCTATATCTGCTTGTATGTCTAAATGTATCATATCCTATGGTATTGGCCATTACAGTTTTCGTGTCTTTATTAATGCTAACAGATCCAATAGGTACAATAATGTGACTGTCTCCATCCTGATAGATAAATTCCTTTCCATTGTCGTTTGCTATTGCATCGTGTACTTCATTTCGGCTATCGTCTATTAATGTTTTATCGATTTTTACGTCTAAGTAGACAACGCGCTGCATATCTTTATTAACCCACAGATTATCAATTGTACCTATAGTGCGGTTATCAGCATCTACAATTTTCCATCCTCTTACGTCTGAATAATTGGAAGCAATCTTATAATCAGAAAGTTCGTCGAGTCTGTATAAATTTCTATGTTTATTTTCCATAAATTCTTTTTTTAATATTATATATTCATATGTATGCTGCATATAACTGCAACAAACTTTTAGCAGATATGTAAAAAATGTCTTGTACAAAGCTTTAATAGATGTACAAAGCAATTAATTCCTGCTTTTTCTTAATAATGTTTATTGTCCACTTGTAGTGTTTTCAACTTCTACATTGTTTTCAGTTGTAGTTTCATGATCTTGTACAAATATGTAGTAAACAAGCGCTGCTATGATTAGCACTACTGCAATCCATGGCCATATCGGCTTCTTTTTCTCAATTTTAATCTCTGCCATAACGTATTTTTTTTGATTATAGAATAGTTTTTAATTACTATTAAAGGTACAAATGAGAAAAGATTCGAAAGTATTTAATTTCAGCAGGATGTTACACAATTCCCAGTAGAGTAATTGATTATCAGAAGGCAAGGTTTTATTTTAAGTAGTATTAGCTTTGAGGGAATGTTTTTTTTCGTAATTTAAAGTTTTATAATATCTGTAGAGATGATCATAAATAATAAGCTCATACATTCTTTGGTTAGAGGTATATTGGCGGTTAATCATCATATGTATATGACTTGCTAAAAAGTCATAAAGATCGATTTGAATTGCATTTTTTATTTCTAAGATTTTCCCTGCGGTTTGATTTTGTTTTTCTTCGATTAATTCGTAAAAATCAGGGATATTAGATCTATTTTGTCCTTTTATATAATACTTTACTTCGTTAGATAATTCTCTGTATTTTTTATCAAGTTCTTTTTTTAATATTTTATCTGCCTCAAATTCTTCCTTAAACAAGTGCTGTAAAGTTTGCATTAGACCGAACTTCTCTGACGCAGATAAATAAAAAGAATTTAAAAGAGAGTCGATCGAGCAAAAACTAAATAAAAGTGCCATTTCTTTTTTTTGAAATGTTTTCTTTAGCGAAATATATTTAATCATCATTTCACTATCCTTCCAAAATAAAAATTCGGAATCTTCAACAGTGGTTTCACCGTATCTCTCTATTTCTCTTTTATAAGTATCCGTTTGAATTTTCCACACTAAATTCTTCTGAAGCAGATCATTCAGAATTGGATAAAGTATATGAATCGCTTTTGATAGATTTTTTTTGTTTTCCAATAAAAATCGGATTCTAAAATGTGTGTCATTATCTTGGTATCGAATGAAGAACCATTTTTGAATGATTTTTTTCTTTTTTAATTGTAAAATAGCAGGATATAATTTTTCAAGTAAAATAAGATCTGTTGTTTTCGCTCCTGTGTAAATTTTATAGTAAAGCCATTCACTCCCTAAACAAAAATTTCTCTGCATTTATAATTGTTCTTTAAAAAATGATAATATAAATTGGTTGCTAAATCCTTCTTCCTTATTATTTTTTACAATAGATTCCTCCGTAAATAGAAATTCTTCCAGAATAATTTTGTCTCCTTTCCAGCTGACTTTAAAAACAATTGAATTCCGATTTCTGTTTGAAAATCTAAAAGAAGTGTATTGTCTGAATTGACCCAGTTTACGAGATATGGAATACCTCTGCTGCTTCTCCAAAGCGAGAATGCTTCCAATAGATCTTTACCAATTAATTTAAAAAAGATAGCCATTTCTTCTTTAGCAATATTCCATTTCGCTTTCGAAAGTATAATTTCTTTGTATTCTACTCTCGGAAAATAATTGTAATGAGACTCATAGTTGAAGAAAGTATTAATATCGTATGGTATCGAAGATGGATAAACAGACCATTGGCGACAATTATAAATGAATTTAAATCTAATAATTTTGATCAAGCTGAAGGTTATTTTTTAGAAGCATATGTCTCTTATTTAAGATCTGAGATTTCTAATATTTCTCCGTCATTATTTTCATTATTCAATCAAAAGAAATGGATTCCAGATTATAAGTTATCACGAGGACAACTTAATAAAATGGAAACGCTGCTTGTTGCCAGACGACTTGATATAAAAGTCCCAAGATCAATAATTACGACATCAAAATATGAAGTATTAGAATTTTATAAAAGCATTGGCGATCTAATAACAAAAAGTATAAACGATGCCGATTTATTATCTTATAAAGGGGAGGAAATAGATTTATATACCAAAGTTATTACATCAAATGAAATAGAAAAATTTCCAGATTTTTTCTTTCCTACTTTATTTCAAGAAAAAATTGAAAAAGAGTTTGAGCTTAGAGTTTTCTTTATAGAAAATAATTATTTCGCAATGGCAATATTTTCACAAAATGATGAAACAACTAGTGTCGATTTTAGAAACTATAATAGGGCTAGACCTAATAGGTATGTTCCTTTCAATCTCCCTAACGATTTATTGTCAAAAATGAAAAAACTTATGAAGATTATCGGTTTAAATACAGGTTCTATTGATCTAGTAGTATCTAAAGATGTTGAAGATTATTATTTTTTAGAAGTCAATCCAGTAGGACAAATAGGAATGGTTTCTAATAATTGTAATTATAATATAGAGCAAACTATTGCCAAAACACTTATAAAACATGACAAAAGAAAAAGCAAACATATATAATATTATTCAGGCAGCGGAACATAATGTTAGGGTGCCACTACCTTCTCATTTAAAAAAAATAAAAAATAAGCCTAAGACAAAAACACAATTCCGTTATAGTTTTTCGACTTTCTACAATTCTAATTTTGTAGTTAGCAGAGCCTATCCCAAAATTATACATATGCCATTTAAAAATAGTTTTAACAATGAATAATAAACCTTTTTATCTTTTTTCAACATGTTTATTAGTTAAAGGAGCCAGTAGAAGTATTATTTATGACTTGCAGAGAAAATCATTTGACTACATTCCTCATGAATTACAAGAAATTTTGCAAGATTTTAATGGGAACACTTTGTCTGATGTTTTTAAATATTATGGAAGCGAAAATACTGAAGTTATTGAAGAATATTTTACTTTTTTAATTGAAAGAGAGTATATCTATTACTCCAAAATTGATAAAAAGTACTTTCCTGAATATCGATTAAAATGGGAATCGCCTTTTAATATTTCAAATCTTATTTTTGATATCTCACCATTAAACATGCGCTTTATTAATAAAGTTTATGATGAAATTGAAATGCTTGGTACTGGCGGAATTTCATTTAGGTTCTTTTCCGTTAACGATTATTCAGCTTATTTTGATTCCATTGTGACTATGTTTAGTATTTCGCGATGTAGATCAATTGAGTTTTTTATTCCATATAGTGAATTAATTGATGAAAAATATCTAGATGAAATGACGGCAAAGAATAATCGAATTTATAGTTTTCATATATATGCTGCTCCGAAAAATAATGTTGTAGTTCTAGAGAGTATAAAAACTCCAGTATTTTATCATTGTGAAGAGCTAAGCAGCAATAAAGATGTTAATTATATTCACAAAAGTAACTTTCTTGTTAGTCGAGAAATGTTTGTAGAATCAAATAATCATAATGTATATTTCAATAGAAAGATTTTTATTGATCAACATGGTAAAATAAAAAATGCTCCTACATTAATTAAAGACTATGGAAATGTAGCTGTTACAAATTTAGTAGATGTCTTAAATAATAATGCTTTTAAAAAGTATTGGAATATTAAAAAAGAATTCATAGAAGTTTGTAATGTATGTGAATACAGACATATGTGTGTTGATTCTAGGTTACCAGTAAAAGTAAGTCCAAACATTTGGAAGGTTGAAGGCAGTTGCGGTTATGATCCATATAATATGAAATGGGTTAATGAAAAAAAATAAGTTTCCGTTTTTTAAACAGACAGAAAGTAAAGATTGTGGTCCTACATGCTTAAAAATAATAGCAAAATATTATGGAAAAGTTTTATCAATTCAACAATTGAGAAACTATGCCGAAACAACAAGGGAAGGAAGTAATTTATTATTTCTTAGTAACGCTGCGGAGAAAATAGGTTTTAGAACCTTAGGAATAAAATTTAATCTTGAAAAATTAGAAGAAGCCCCATTACCTTGTATTTTGTATTGGAATAAAGATCACTATGTAGTGCTTTATAAAATCAAGAAACAAATCTATTATATTTCTGATCCTGCTTTTGGATTAATTGAATACAATCAAAAAGATTTTATTAAATTTTGGATTGGTAATAACGCAAGTAAAATTACTTCAGAAGGAATTGCCTTACTTATTGAAGCAACTCCTAAATTTTTTCAATCTGAGTTTGATAACGATCATAAAAAAGGGTTGGGATTCGGAATGTTATCACAATATGTTTGGAAATACAAACCATTTTTAGTGCAGTTAGGTATAGGTTTGTTAGCTAGTAGCACATTACAGCTTATTCTTCCGTTTTTGACACAGAGTATTGTTGATATTGGAATTCAAAATCAAAATTTTCAATTTATTTACCTTATCCTTTTTGCTCAACTATTCCTATTTGCAGGCAGAATTGGGATAGAGCTTATAAGAAGTTGGATATTATTACATCTTTCCACCAGAATTAGCATTTCTCTTATTTCTGATTTCTTTATTAAATTAATGAATTTGCCTATATCATTTTTTGATGTCAGAATGACTGGAGATATAATGCAACGACTTAACGATCATCATAGAGTTGAAAAAATACTTACAACATCATCGCTAAACGTATTTTTTTCTATAATAAATGTAATTGTTATGGGGGGTGTCCTAGCATATTTTAACTTTCAGATATTTTTGGTTTTTTTTGTTGGAAGTGCACTTTATTTTGGTTGGATTACTTTATTTTTAAAAAGAAGAGAAGTGCTAGATTACAAGCGTTTTGCAGAGATTTCGCAGGAGCAAAGTAAAGTAATGGAGCTTATCTATGGAATGCAGGAAATTAAATTAAACAATGCTGAAAAACAAAAACGCTGGAGTTGGGAATATGTGCAGGCTAGACTTTTTCGGGTTTCGATAAAAGGATTAGTTTTAGAACAGACACAAACTATAGGTTCTTCTATTATTAATGAGTTGAAAAATATATTTATTATTTTTCTTTCTGCAAAATTAGTCATTGATGGCTCAATTACGATAGGTATGATGCTTGCCATAAGTTCGATTGTAGGAAGTTTAAATGGCCCGATTACGCAACTTATAGAATTTGTTAGGGAGCTTCAGGATGCCAAAATATCACTAGCAAGATTGTCCGAAATCCATGAAAAAGAAGATGAAATACAGCAAGAAGTTTATCAGACTAATGATGTTCCCACTGATTGCGATGTGAGGATAAAAAATCTCTTTTATCGGTATTTAGGATCTGATATTCCAGTTCTAGAAGATTTAAGCTTGGTAATTCCTGCCAATAAAGTGACGGCAATAGTGGGAGCTAGTGGAAGTGGAAAAACCACCCTCATGAAATTGCTTCTTAAATTTTATGAACCCAATAAAGGCGAAATTACGATTGGAAATACAGCACTTAAAAACATTTCTCAAAAAGCGTGGAGGTCTACTATTGGAGTTGTAATGCAGGAGGGTTTTATTTTTAGTGATACAATTGCAAATAACATTGCAATTGGTGTAGATAAAGTAGATAAACAACGCTTATTATATGCTGCAGATGTAGCAAATATAAAGGAGTATATTAATGGTTTGCCACTTGGTTACAATACTAAGATTGGATCTGAAGGGGTAGGTATGAGTACTGGACAAAAACAACGATTATTAATTGCAAGAGCCGTTTATAAAAATCCTGAGATACTATTTTTTGATGAAGCAACATCTGCTCTGGATGCCAATAACGAAAAAGAAATCATGAAAAATTTGGATATGTTCTTTAAAAACAAAACAGTTGTTGTAATTGCCCATAGATTAAGCACTGTAATGAATGCAGACCAGATTGTAGTTTTGGATAAGGGGAAAATTATTGAAATTGGAAATCATTTAACGCTGGTGGAACAAAAAGGAAATTATTTTGAACTGGTAAGAAACCAATTGCAATTAGGGAATTAATTATGACAGAAGATTCATTTGAATTAAGAAGCGAAGAGGTCCAGGATATCTTGAACAAAGTGCCGCATTGGATGATACGATGGGGAACCGTTTTGATATTTGCTATTATTGTAATGCTTTTTTTTGTTTGCTGGTTTGTGAAATATCCTGATGTTGTGAATGCTGAAATTATTATTACCACTAATATTCCGCCAGAGAAAATAGTATCAAAATCTTCTGGACGCATCGAAGCAATTCTAATAAAAAATAAAGCTATTGTATCCAAAAATACTACATTAGCGATTATAGAAAACACAGCCAATTATAGAGATGTTTTTTTATTAAAAAGAATAGTGGATTCTTATAATATTAATGATCCAAAAATCAATTTTCCATTTTCGGAGTTGAAAAATGTGCAATTAGGAGAAATTGAAAGTGCTTATGCTGTTTTTCAAAAAGATTATCAGGCACAGAAATTAAATGAAGATTTGCATCCTTTTGAAGTAGAGACTCGCGCGCAATATTCTGAAAAAATTCAAATACAGGAGCGATTAGATATTTTACAACAACAAAAAGCAATTAATGAGGGCGAATTGGAACTTCAAAAAAACGAAATTGACCGTTTTGAAGTGCTATTTAACAAAGGAATTATTTCTGCACAGGAAATGGAAGCTAAAAAGCTTGATTACCTTCGGGCACAAAAGAGTTATAAGAACCTTCTTTCGTCGATTTCTCAATTAAAATCCTCTTTAATAGATAATACAAAATCAAGTCAGAATTCGCATATAAATAGCACCAAAGAAGAGGTGAACCTTGGGCGTAGCATGGCGCAATCTTTTTATCAGCTTAAAAAAAATATAAAAGATTGGGAAATGGTTTATACATTAAAAACTTCTATAAGTGGAATGGTTACTTTTTTACAGGTTTGGACAAAGAACCAAAATATAAATGTGGGGGATAATGTTTTTTCAATTATACCTCATGTTAAAAATGGTTTCATTGGTAAAGTAAAAGCTGCTGCTTTAAACTCAGGAAAAATAAAAATAGGACAAAGGGTAAATATTCGTTTGGCTAATTTTCCAGACAAGGAGTTTGGTGTTTTGCAAGGTAAAATTCATAGCATCTCGCTTGTGCCAGATAAAGACGGGAACTTATTGTTGGATGTTTCGTTACCAAACGGATTAGAAACTTCGTACAAGAAACAAATTGTATTTCAACAGGAAATGAAAGGAACTGCTGAAATTGTTACCGAAGATTTGCGCTTATTAGAAAGAATTATGCATCAGTTTAGAAATATTTTTGAACAAGTTTAAAAAAAGTATTGATATAGCAATTATTGTTTTCTTTGTTAAGAATATAAAAAAAAATTACTTTCTTAGTAATAAAAATTCATCTTTTAAAATTATAATAATGAAAAAGATATTCTTAGTTATCTTTGTATGTGTAGTAAGCAGTGGCTGTAAAACAAGTGAAATGAAACCTAATGACAGGACTTATGTTATGCAAATAATTGATCAAATTTACAAGGATGACCAAAAATATGCGGGAATACCTCCGATAGAGTTGACTCAAAGGTATGGCAGCAAAAAAGCTTGGGAGATTTTCAAAAAGAAAAGAGATAGTGTAAATATAGTAAATCAGAACAAAATTAATTTTATCTTCAATCGTTTTGGCTACCTGGGCTATGATAAAATAGGAGTTGAGACATCTGACAAGTTTTATATTGCAGTTCAACATGCTGATAACAATGTGAAGTTTCAAAAAAAAATATTAAAGGCACTAAAAAAAGAAGTAAAAAATAAGAATGCCAGTAAATCAAATTTTGCTTTTTTAAGTGACAGAATAAAAGTCAATGAAGGAAAAGAACAAATTTTTGGAACACAAATATCTTATCGCAAAAACGGCCAGGCTTTTCCTAAAAATGGTATAAAAGACAGTGTTAATGTTGACCGATTAAGGAAACACTATGACTTGATTCCTTTAAAAGATTATCTAAATGAACAAACAATCGATCATTTTGAGTTGAATAAAAATATATTTGAAAAATTAAAAATTCATGAGCCACAATTGTATCAATAGGTCTTCGTAATTTATTGCAAGGTTGTCTCTTTCTTTTTTGTCTTACAGAAAAAAAATAATGAAGACGCTTATAAAGCGCCTTCATTCGCAAAGGAGTAATAAGTCTCCGAGGTGATAATCAGATGATCTAGTAATTTTATATTAAGCAGTTCGCCTGCCTGTCTGATCTTTTGCAGTAATATGTTTGTCTGCTCCTGAGGAACTTGCATTGCCTGAGGAATGATTATGTGCAATCATAATGTTTGTGGCATTTGCTTTCAAGGCTGCAGAGAATATCATTCGAAGATCTACTATAGTTCCCTTAATTTCTCCTGAGGACATTTCGTAAAGACCTAAGGCTTTGAATGTATGATTCATAAATAGTATTTTAAACTGTTCATAGTAATCAATCTTACCCTGATTCTATGACGATATGAAACCAGAATCTCAAATGCGAGAGATCTTCTTGCAACAAAACAGATAGATGCTTCGGACTACCTAGAGATGAAGTCAGATTATGGAGAGATGATAAGAAGGCTTGAACTTAAATTATCTGGCATTGATGATGAGAATAAAGATATCGAAGAGCTTTTAAAAACTGGAGTTGAGAATCTGATGAAGCTTAAGGAATATTATGAAAACGGCAACTGGATTGAATCGAGAGATTTATTAGGTTCGATTTTTCATGAGAATTTTACGATCTCAGAAAACGGCTTTCGAACCGCTAGAGTAAACGAAGTGGTGCATCTCATCTACAGTATTAACAGGCTGATAGGGCTAAATAAAAAAGGGACAAAGAGAAAATTTCTTCTTTGTCCCAATTAGTAGCGGGAACAGGACTCGAACCTGTGACCTTCGGGTTATGAGCCCGACGAGCTGCCTACTGCTC
>Ga0182006_1001227_pt1 | contig 15939 bp, 16 predicted proteins | sample Sormic07211104_1_FD_123022 | JGI IMG/M metagenome (GOLD analysis project Ga0182006, IMG submission 123022) | Rhizosphere microbial communities from Sorghum bicolor, Mead, Nebraska, USA - 072115-104_1 MetaG | ecosystem: Host-associated > Plants > Roots > Rhizosphere | place: USA: Nebraska...
GGAACTGGCTTATCAGCAGAAGGACGATCGCTTCAACCTGATCTTCTCGGCCATTCCGAAGAAAGAACTCGGCAGGCTGGTCTATGCCGGGTCCAACGACTACCAGGGCCTGCCGGCATGCCCGCCGGAATCCAACCTCGCCAACTGCATGAACGTCACCGGCAACGACCTTCCGCATGCGCCGAACATATCGCTCACCGGCATTTACGAGCACACGTTCCACCTTGCCAACGGCGGCCGCCTCACGCCACGCGTCAGTGCGCAGTACCAGAGTTCGCAGTGGCTGAGCTACTTCAACCTGGGGTCGGGCGACCGGCAGAAGGCGTACACGCGCGGCGACCTGTCGCTGCGTTACAGCGAGCCGGGCGACAAGTGGTGGGTCAACGCGTACGTGCAGAACGTGTCCGATGAGAAGACCCGCACCAGTGCCGGCCGTTTCCAGATGGGTGACGGCTCGCTGCAGTACGTGTCGCAGTACCTCGCGCCGCGCACCTACGGCGTCCAGTTCGGCGTGTGGTTCTGACGTGATGCACGGCGGCCCCCATGATGCACATGCCGTCTGAGGTTTGCCGTTCCTATCTTCCCTATGAATGGCGTTTTTGCCGGGTCCGCGTGGGGCGGCCCGGCAGTTCTTTCCGGGACACATCATGGCGCGTCTGAAGAAAGTGCTGGTCGTGGGCGGCGGCACCGCCGGTTGGCTGGCCGCGTGCTATCTGGCCAAGGCGGTCAACGCCGTCGATCCCCGCAGCGTGCAGGTCCACCTGGTGGAATCGCCGGACATCGGCCTGCTCGGCGTGGGCGAAGCCACGTTTCCCTCCATTCGCGGCACGCTGTCGGCCATCGGCCTCGACGAGCGCCGCTTCCTGGTCGGCGCCACCGCGACGTACAAGCAGGGCATCCACTATCGCCATTGGGTGCGGCCGCCGGGAACTCCCGGGGCGGACCATTTCTTTCATCCCTTCAACGCACCCAGCCAGCGTCCGGGTGGCCCTGAGTTGTTGCCGTACTGGCTGTTGGGTGCCGCGCCTGCGGGCATGCCGTTCGCCGATGCCGTGTCGATGCAGACCACGCTGGTCGATCACTCGCGTGCGCCCAGGCGGGCAAGGGATACGGACTACCAGGGGCCGATGAACCATGCCTTCCACTTCGATGCCGCCTGCTTCGCACGCGTGCTCGCCGAGCACGGCCAGCAGGCGCTCGGCGTGGTTCGGCACGTGGCGACGGTGGAGCGCACGGAGCTGGACGAGAACGGAGCCATCGCGCGCGTGGTGACCAAGGAGGAGGGCGAGCTCACCGCCGATCTCTACGTGGACTGCACCGGACTGCGCGGCATGCTGATCGGCAACGTGATGCAGTCTCCCTTCCGCAGCCGTGCGGACGTGCTGTTCGCCGACCGCGCCGTGGCCATGCAGGTACCGTACGACACCCCCGATGCACCGATCCCCTCGTACACCATCTCCACCGCTCAGGAGGCCGGCTGGATCTGGGACATCGGCTTGCAGAAGCGGCGTGGCTCAGGCTATGTCTATTCGTCGCGGCATACGACCGACGATCGCGCCGCGGAAGTCTTCCGGCGCTACCTGGACCGTGCCGGCGACGGCCTGAAGGCCATGCACATCAAGTTCGAGACGGGATACCGTCCCGAGCACTGGCGTAAGAACTGCGTGGCGGTGGGCCTAGCCGGCGGCTTCGTCGAGCCGCTGGAATCCACCGGCATCGCACTGATCGAGCTGGCGACCTACCTGCTCACGCATTTGTTGCCCGGCGATACCGACGACATGGAAGGCGCCGCACGTCATTTCAACGAGATGATGGTGGCCCGCTACGATCGCATCATCGACTTCATCAAGATGCACTATTGCCTGAGCCAGCGGCGCGATTCGTCGTTCTGGATCGACAACGCCGACCCGGCCAGCATCCCGCAAACACTGCAGGACAAGCTCGAGAAGTGGAAACGACGCCCGCCGCATCGGTTGGACTTCATCAGCGACCTGGAAATGTTCATGACTTCCAGCTGGCAGTACGTGCTGTACGGGATGGAGTTCAAGACCGATCTCGAGCCCATGCGTAGCGCGTATCCACACACGGAAGCGGCTCGCCAGGAGTTCGCGATGATCCAGCAGGCGGCCATTCGCGCGCTGGACGATCTGCCGGACCATCGTGCGCTTGTCGAGCAGCTCTGCCGTGAGTATGTGCAGCGCCAGAAATCGGATGCGGGCGTTGCGGCATCCGTTTCCCTTTGAAACGCGTTACAGCAGGACTTGCCGTGTCCGTGCCAGGAACTGGTGGATCTCGGCCTCGGTCCTCGTATCGATCATGTACACCGGCCGCTTTCCATTAGGGCAGGGCAACCGCGGCGTCGTGCCGAACAGGCGGCAGATCAGCGGGCGCTCACCGTATACCTCGCAACCGTGCTTGCCGAGGTAGGGACAACTCAGGTCGGACAGTGCCTTCTCATGTTCGGCCTCGGTCCGGGTGGGCAATCTCGCCACTTCTTCCGACGACGCCGTCACCGGTCCGCAACAGTCATGGCAGCCCACGATGCAGGTGAACGAGGGAATGCGCCGGCGCAATGCCTCGATGGTCCGGTCATTTGGTGTCATCGGGTTCCGATCCTTTCGTGTGCTCGGCCGAAGCATGCCCGGCGCTCAGCTCTCGCGACAGTGCCAACGCGGCCTCGTAATGGTCGACGAAATACAACTCACCCTCGCGCGGATGCAGTGCCATGGCCCGGATCACCCGTCGTGGTTGCGGTTGCAGGCCCGAGACGACGAGTACGATGCCGCGCCTGCGACAGCGCTCCAGCAAGGTCTTGAGGGCATGGACACCGCTGGCATCGATGATGGGTACCAGCCGCATGCGAAGAATGAAGACACTGGGTGGCTTCTGGAACTGATCGAGCAGATCGTCCAATCGATTGGCCGCACCGAAAAACAAGGGGCCGCTGATCTGGAAGACCTCGACGCCGGGAGGCAGCCGGGCACGCTGTGAGGCGTCGTCGGCCATGGCACGTTCGTCACCGTTTTCATCCAGCAGCTTGATGCCCGTGTTGACCTCGACCGCTTCCGCCATGCGAAACATGAAGACGAAGGCCGATACCACCAGGCCCACTTCGATCGCGATGGTGAGATCGAAGAATACGGTCAGCCCGAAGGTCAGCAGCAACACCAGTCCGTCGCCTTTGGGCGCCGACAGGGTATGACGAAAATGTTCGATCTCGCTCATGTTCCAGGCCACCACCAGCAGTACGGCGGCCAGGGCGGCGAGGGGCACGAACTTCATCAGGGGCGCCAGGGCCAGCATGAACACCAGCAGCAGGGCGGCGTGGATGATGCCGGCCACCGGTGTCCTGCCACCGGCCCGTATGTTGGTCGCGGTGCGCGCGATGGCCCCCGTCGCGGGAAGGCCGCCGAACAAGGCGGAGCCGACATTGGCGATGCCCTGTGCCACCAGTTCGCCGTTGGAACGGTGCCGGCCGCCCGTCATGCCATCCGCCACCACGGCCGACAACAGCGATTCCACGCCCGCGAGAAAGGCGATGGTGAACGCGCTCGGCAGCAGTTCACGCGTGCGCTCGAACGGAATATGCGGCACGTCGAACGTCGGCAGCGCCGAGGGCAATCCACCGAACCGGCTGCCGATCGTCTCGGCGGGTAAGGCGAAGCCCACGCACAGGGCGGTGCAGACGAGCAGGGCGATCAGGAAGCCGGGCCATCCCGGCCGCCAGCGCCGTATCGCCGCGATCACGGCAAGGCCTGTCACCGTAAGCGCCACGGTCGCTGGCTGCATGGTGGGAAGCTGGTGCACATAAGCGATCCAGCGGTCGAGAAAGTCGGCCGGCACGGTGGCCATGGACAACCCGAGTGCGTCCTTGACCTGGCTGGAAAAGATGCTGACCGCGATGCCCGCGGTGAACCCCGTGATGACCGGTTGTGGCATGTACTTCATCAGGGTGCCGAGCCGCAAAAGCCCGGCACCGATCAACATCAGGCCAGCCAGGAGCGTGCACAGGACCAGGCCGCCGAAACCGAACTTCTGGATGACCACGAACACCACGGGGATGAATGCCGCCGTGGGCCCGCCGATCTGTACGCGCGAGCCCCCCAGGGCCGAGATCAGGAAACCCGCGACGATGGCGGTGTAGAGGCCTTTTTCCGGCGTGGTGCCACTGGCGATCGCCAGCGCCATGGCCAGCGGCAAGGCCACGATGGCGACGGTCAGGCCGGCGATCGCATCGCCGCGAAGGTCGCGCCATCGATAGCCTTCGGAGAACACGGTGTACAGCTTCGGCAGATACAGGCGCAGATAGTTGCGAGCGGCCTCCGCGTCCATCGTTTCCCCTGGGGCAAGACCCATTGAGTGTGAATCGTATTATAATCGAATACACACCTCATGTGATTCAGGCTGGCCGGACATGCCCACCGAAAACCGTACCGCTCGACTGACCATCCTGATCGACCCACGCAAGAAGGCCGTGTTCGAGCGCCTCTGCGCGGCCGAGGACACGACACCGTCGCAGGTCGTACGCCGCCTCATCAGGGAATACATAGAGCAGGCCTCCGGGCGCCCCTGGCATGCGGAGGACGAGGCTTTGCCCGACGAGGCGTCCGGGCTCCACGCCAGAAAGAAATAACGTATCTGTCCTACCGATTAAGAGAGCCTTGCATGGAAACCTCAGATATCCCGGCGTGTCCGGTGTGCGCCATGGAAAACACGTATCCCGATGGCGACTTGTACATTTGCCCGGATTGCGCGCACGAATGGTCGCCGCTGTCGACGAAGGTCGACGAGGGGCTGGTAACGGTGCGCGACGTCAACGGCAACGTGCTCAATGACGGCGATTCGGTCGTGGTGATCAAGGACCTGAAAGTAAAAGGCTCGTCGCTCACGCTGAAGCAAGGGTCAGTCATCCGTGGCATCCGCCTGGTGGATGGCGATGCCGAGCACATCGAAGGGAATTCGGAGAAGATCAAGGGCCTCGTGCTCAAGGTGTGCTTCTTGAAAAAGGCCTGAGGGCCTCGTGGGCATGGGTGATCTTTTCTGGAACTTCAATCGGCTCGTTGAATTTCTTGAGCCGCCTCGAGGCAGAACTCGACGAACTTTTCGACCTTGAGCGGCGTGAACTTCCTCGAGGGCCAAACGATGTACAGCGGAAAGGTTTCGCCCGGCCAATCCGGGAAAAGGTCCACGAGCGTGCCGCGGCGCAGTTCTTCCCTCACACTGATCGCTAACACCTGGGTGATTCCACCCCCGGCCAAACACGCTCCGATCTTCGTATCGACGTCGGAGAAAGTTTGTTTGCCGACCGTACTGACGGGAAGTGTCTCCCCAGCACGCTGGAACTCCCATTCGAAGGGGCGGCCGCTCTGGGGATCCACGAATTGCAGGCAGTTGTGGTTGGATAATTCCGACGGATGGGCAGGGCGTCCGAAGCTCTCCAGATAGGCGGGAGATGCCACCGTAAGCACACGCGTATCGAGAAGGCGGCGAGAAATCATGCTCGATGACGGCTGGGCGCCGAATCGAACAGCGACATCCACCCCATCGGCATTCAAGTCGCCGGTGTCCGAATGTTGACTGACATGAAGATCGACCGCGGGATAGCGCCGGGCGAACTCGGGCAGTCGCGAGCTGAGGATATGGCGTGCGAACGCCGCCGCCACGCTAGCGCGCAGTAGTCCGGTGACCTCCGACGCGTCGCGTGAAGCAGCCGTTGCGGCTTCCTCGATAGCTGCCAGATGAGGCGCTGCCATCTCATACAAGCGGCTCCCTTCCGCCGTCAGCTTGAGCGCACGGGTCGAGCGGGCGATAAGCCGGACGGCCATGCGCGCTTCGAGGCGTGAAATGGCCCGGCTCACACCCGAAGGGGAAAGGCCCAGAAGCGTGGCCGCCCGCGTGAAGCTGCCGTGTTCCACCACGGCGGCGAGGATGGTCACGCCCGAAAGCAAGCGCGCGTCGATGGGCATAGATGCACACTCTTGAAAAAATGCAAAGAAAGCTTGAGCAACTTGCATCTAATCACAGGTGGTCCGCCGCGGCTACAGTCGATCGTCGGCAAGGTCTTCCCAGACAAGCCTTGCCATAGCTGCAATCGACTATTGAAAGGTGACCTATGTTCGCTATTACAGCCATTACCGGGCGCGTCGGCGGTGAGCTCGCCAACACCTTGCTCGATACGGGAAAGAGCATTCGCGCGGTCGTTCGGGATAAAAGCAAGGGCCCGTCGTGGGCTGCCAAGGGCTGCGAGGTAGTCGTCGCCGACCTCGAAGACGCGGAATCGCTCACCGAGGCGCTGCGCGGTGTGGAAGGGGTCTTTATCCTTTTTCCCCCGATCTACGACTCGGAGCCGACCTTCCCGGAGTTACTGCCCCGTATCGATGCGGTTCGCCGTGCACTGATCCAGGCGCGACCAGGCAAGGTCGTGGTGCTGTCGACGATCGGCGCCGAGGCGACCCAGCCGAACCTCTTGAACGCGCTCGGGATGGTCGAGGCGGCCTTGGCGGACGTGATGCTTCCCATCACGTTCCTGCGCGCCGCCTGGTTTATCGAGAACGCGGAGTGGGATGTCGCGTCGGCGCGCGACGAAGGCGTGTTGCATTCGTATCTTCAGCCACTCGACCACGAAGTGCCGATGATTTCCACCGTAGACGTCGGCCGCACCGCCGCGGCACTGCTGATGGAACATTGGGATGGACACCGGATCGTCGAACTGGAGGCCGCCGAGCGCGTGACGCCCCACCAGATGGCGGCGGCGTTCGGCCGTGCCTTGGGTCGGGACGTCCGTGCCCAGGTCGTTCCGCGTGAGCAGTGGGAGGTCATCTTCCGACAGCAGGGCATGCGTCACCCAACACCGCGCATGCAGATGATCGACGGTTTCAATGAGGGTTGGATCGACTTCAAGGACCGCGGAGCCCATGCCCGAAAGGGCCAGGTCACCCTGGACGATGCGATCACCCGCCTGATCGAACGGAAGGGCTGAGGCAGTATCTGCGCGCTCCCATACATAGGCGCTTCCATCGGTATGCCGATCGAGCTATGGGCAGGCGTCCCAGGTTAGGCCATGCGGCCGACTGCCGCCTCGCGCCTCCTTGGGATGTAATGGAATCGTCACCAGGCAGGGCGGCGCGCGCAAGGGGGAATCATGAACGTCGTCGACGCCGGCCGTGTGCCGGTCATCGTCATGGGCCAAGGGCCCACGGCACTCGGCATCCTGCGTGCCGTGACCCTGGCCGGGATTCCAGTCCATGTGGCATGCCCGCCCGACGACCTTACGACGCGATCGCGCTGGTATCGTCCTGTCCCGGGCGCGTCATGGGATGGTCGCCCGGGCCCCGCCGCGGAGGACGCGTTACGCGCGATGCCGCTGGATCGCGCGGTCCTGATCGCCGGCGCGGACGACATCGCCATGTGGTTGTCCGAGTTGCCGTCCGACCTTCAGGAGCGATTCCCGGTATCCACCGCCAGCCATGCGGTCCAGGCGCTCCTGCAGGACAAGGCCACCTTTGCCCGCCACCTCGAGCGCTTGGGCATTCCACATCCTCGAACATTTCACCTCGGCTCACTCGCCGAGGTGGATGCCGTTCCCATGGAAACGCTAGAGCGCGTTTTCATCAAGCCGGTGAACTCGCAGCGTTTCAGCGACGTCGTAGGTGCGAAAGGTGTGTGGGTCCACACTCGTGACGAGCTGAGGGATACATGGGCTCGTCTGCATGCCCAGGGCTTCTCGCTCATGGCCCAGGAATACATCCCCGGACCCGCGACCGAGCATTTCTTCGTCGACGGATTCCGCGACGCCAGCGGTGCGTATCCCGGGCTGTTCGTCCGCCAGCGGATGCGCATGTCTCCTCCCGATTTCGGAAACAGCTCCTGCTCGCGCTCCGTTCCGCTGGATCGGGCGGATGAGGCGGTAGGGCAGGTGTGTCGCCTGCTCGACGACGTGGATTACCGAGGCATCTTCAGCGCCGAATTCAAGCGCGATCCGCGAGACGGCCAGTTCAGGATCATCGAAGTCAACACGCGCGCATGGACGTATGTCGAATTCGCTGCCCGCCATGGGGTGAACGTGTGCGAGATGGCCTGGCAGGATGCACTGGGCGAGCCGGTGCGGATGGCCTCACGAAGCTATCCGACCGGCAAGTTGTGCATAGATCTCCACCACGACCTGTCCAGCCTCGGGCGAACGCCGAAGCAGGAAATCGGCAGCGTCTTGCGGGTGGCGATGCAGTGGGCGAGGGCGGATCTGCACGTATTCCGGTGGAACGATCCACGGCCCGCGTTGCATGTGCTCGGGTCCTTGCTGCTCAAGCGTATCGCGCGTACGCGCGACACCGCCCCGGTGGCACGGCAAGGATCTTCGGCCTGAGCGTCGCGGCGCGACGGCAGTGGGAGCCGACGGGAGCGCTCCGGAGGGAGCGCTCTGGTGGGAGCCGACCCTGTCGGCGATGGGTGCTTGCCTCACCCTGGCCCGCTGCCGCGGATCGCCGACAAGTCGGCTCCCACAGGTGTAGTCCTAATCCCCCAGGTCCATTCCTACCCCCACGCTGTTGTGGGAGCCGCTTCAGCGGCGATAGGGTGCTTGACTCACCCTGGCCCACTACCGAGGTGTAAGGTGATAAAGGCCACCCGGCTCCGCGTCTTCAAGCAGCCAGAGCGAACCATCCGGCGCCTCTTCGACATCGCGGACGCGTTTGCCGATGCTCCAGCGTTGCACGGCGGTGGCACCGCCCTTGCCATCGAAAGTGATGCGGATGATTCCCTCGCTGATGAGGCCACTGGCCAAGGCGCTGCCCTTCCAATGCGGGAACAGGTCGCCCTTGTAGAACATGAGATTGCCTGGCGCGATCACCGGCACCCAATAGATCACCGGGTTGGTAAGGTCGGGCCGCGTATCGGCGTTGGGGATAGGCACGCCGTTGTAGTTCACGCCATAGGAAACCAACGGCCAGCCGTAGTTCTTGCCACGCTGGATCAAGTTGAGTTCATCGCCGCCGCGAGGGCCGTGCTCGAGTTCCCAGAGCCGACCATCGGGACCGAAGGCGAGGCCATACGGCGTGCGATGGCCGGTGGACCACGTTTCGGCCGGCGTGAGGTTGGGTCCGGGGAAGGTATAGGTGCTGACGACGGGGGCCGTCTTGGCCGCCTCGGTATCGGTCGCCGGATCGATCAGCGGGATGGTGCGGACGCCGACCTTTCCCGCCCATGGATTGCCCGGCGCGGGTTTGCCGTCGAGCGTCAGCCGCAGGATCTTGCCTTCCGGTTGATCGGGGTCCTGGGCGGGCGTGAAGCGCTGGCGGTCGCCCACGGTGAGGAAGAGGTATTTGCCGTCCGGCGAGAAAGCGATCTGGGCGCCGGCCTGGCCACCCTTGCCTGTGGGCATCTGGCGCCAAAGCACCTGGAAGTCGTCCAGCCGGGGCTGATCGCCATCCAGCACGAGCTTGCCCCGGCCCATGGCCAAGCCGCCGCCATAGTCACCCGGTGCGACGTAGGTGAGGTACACATAGTGGTCGCGGGCGTAATGGGGCGAAAGGAAGACGCCCAGCATGCCGTTCTGGCCTTCGACATAGCTGGCCGGCACGCCCTTGACGTCCGTCTTGGCGCCTTGTTGGGTCACCAAGGCTACCCGGCCGACTTTCTCCGTCACCAGCATGCGGCCATCGGGCAGGAACGCGATGCGCCAGGGAAGATCGAGGCTGGCGACCTTCGTGATGGTGAAGGGAAGATCGGGATCCGACTTCTGATCGCCTGCATTGGTCTGTGCGTGGGCGGCGGTCGTCAGCACGGCCCCGAACAGGATTCCGCTTACCAGCTTCTTCATGTGGGTGTTTCCTCACTTCGGAGTGACGCGGGAGATCTTAAGTGCTCTGGTTGCAAATCTCCCATGCCTGCCTTACAGTGAACCATATGGTTCAGTATCAAGCCCGCCTCGACGCGACGTTCGCCGCGCTCTCCGACGTCACCCGACGCGGCGTGCTGGAGCAGCTCGGGGGTTCGGACGCCTCGATCACCGATCTTGCCCAACGATTTCAAATGACCCTCACGGGCATGAAGAAGCACGTCAGCATCCTGGAGCAGGCGGGGCTCGTCACCACGGAGAAGGTCGGACGTACACGCACCTGCAAGCTCGGACAGCGCCGGCTGGAAGAAGAAGCGGCCTGGATCGAGCGACACCGTCAACTCTGGAGCGCGCGCTTCGACGCTCTGGACGATCTCGTCGAACACCTGAAACGCAAGGAGAAGGCAGATGTCCAAAGCAAAAGAAAGTAGTTCCGCCGCCGCTAACCAGACCGCCGTGAGCCGCAAGTCCGATCGCGAAATGGTCGTGACGCGAACGTTCGATGCCCCCGTGCACATCGTCTTCGAAGCGTGGAGCAAGCCCGAACTGTTCAAGCTTTGGTGGGTTCCGAAGTCGGCGGGCATGTCGCTGGTGTCGTGCGACATGGATATCCGCACCGGGGGTACGTACCGACTCGTGTTCCGGCATCCGGCCTTCGATCAACCGATGGCGTTCTTCGGCACGTACAAAGAGGTGACGCCGGACAAGCGCCTCGTATGGACGAATGAAGAGAGCGATCAGGGCGCCGTGACCACGGTAAGCTTCGAAGAGGATGCCGGGAAGACGCGGGTCACCCTGCATGAAATCTATCCCACGAGTGCGGCCCTCGACGAAGCCCTCGCTGGATCGGCGGAAGGCCTGCCCGAACAGTTCGCGCAGTTGGATGAGTTGCTCGCAGGCAGAGCTGCGTAAGGCGAACGTCACTGGCCGGTGTTCCCGCAGGAGGATGGTGGCTGTCGGCCGCCCACCCGGGATGACGGACTGCACTTGCTAGAGGTCGCGCGGCTGCCTATCGTGCGACCTTCAGCATGTCACTGGCAGGGGAGGGGACACCGTGGAATCCGTGCTGCTTCGTAAGTCGACGTTGCTTTGCGCCCTGGTTCTCGCAAGCGTTCCGCTGCAGGCCGCCGTTGCGCAAAGCGCTCCCGCGGCAACGGCTTCTGCCGCCACAAGCGCGACGGAAACGCCTGTGGCGCGTCCCTCGGACGTTGCCTCGATGGACGCGATCATCGAAGCGGTCTACGACGTGATTTCAGGTCCCAAGGGACAGGAGCGCGACTGGAACCGCATGCGTTCGTTGTTCGCGCCTGGCGCGCGCCTCATTTCAGCGCGTACGGGAAAGGATGGCGTCACTTCGACACATGTGATGAGCATGGATGATTACATCCGGCTGGGCGATCCGTTGCTGAAGAAGGACGGGTTCTTCGAACGCGAGGCGCATCGCACGGAAGATCGCTTCGGCAACATCGCCCAGGTGTTCAGCACGTACGAGTCGCGCCACGAGAAGGATGGCAAGCCATTCCAGCGCGGCATCAACAGCTTCCAGCTTTTGTTCGACGGCAAGCGCTGGTGGGTGGTGACGATCTATTGGCAGGGCGAGCGGCCGGAGCTGCCGATTCCGAAGCAGTACGGCGGTTGATGGATCAGGATTTCGTGCCCGGGGGCAGGAGAGTCGGAATGTTTGCAAAGCTGTTTTCGAAAGCTGGATTTTTCGGGTTCGCCCTTGCGGTGACGGGCGCCCTCAGCGCCACGGTTTTGGCATCGACAGCACCTACGGAAACCCAGGTCTGGCGGGAAGCCTTCCAATCCAGTCCGGCCCGTTACGATCCGCTGGCACCGGAATTCGTAAAGATGCTGGTGGAGAAATTCAAGATGCCGCCGGAGGTGGTCGAGCAGATGCGACCGCAGACCGCGAGCGGTACGCAACGAGTCCGTCTCGTCGTATCGGCAGGGGGACCGCAGATTCGCATCCGCGTTTCGAACGAGGAAGCGACGGAGCCCTTGGTTCTTACCGCCGCGAGCGTAGGGCTCGCCGGAGAGGAGTATGCGTCCAAACCGGGCACGCTTAAATCCGTCACCTTTGGCGGCCATCGCAATGTCACCGTCCCTGTGGGCGCCCCGGTGCTTAGCGATCCCATCGCACTCCCGGTCGTATCCGGCACCGAGCTGATCGTCAGCACCTACGCCAAGGGGTCATTCAAGCTCGATCCCTTGGGAGGCGGCGCGGTCGTGGTGGCGGCCGGCGACCAGACGATGAAGAACGAACTTGCCGGGGGAACGCCGATGGTGGGCAGGCCCGCCATCACGGGCGTCGCCGTTCTGTCGCCGTCTTCCCGGCGAGTCATTGCAACACTAGGTGACTCCATTACCGATGGCAATCGTCCCGCGCTTACGGAAACCCGTAGTTGGCCGGAAGCGTTGGCAAGCAGGCTCGCGGCACGCCGGAGTGGCGGTGATTATGCCGTCGTGAATGCCGGCATAGGTGGCAATCGTGTCCTGGGGGCCGGTTGGGGACCGTCCGCGCTTGCCCGGCTGGACCGCGACGTTCTGCGGATCGATGGGCTGTCGCATCTTATTGTCCTCGAGGGTACGAACGATATCGGCATGTCGGGGCACACGGTGTTCGGCAACCAACCCGTGGTGACGCCGGAGGATCTGATTGCCGGTTATCGACAGATCATCGCTCGCGCTCATGCGCGTGGAGTCAAGGTCATCATGGGAACGATCATGCCGTTCGGTGCTTCCATGACGCACTATTCGCCGGAGAACGAGCGAACGCGGCAGGCGGTCAATCGGTGGATACGGACGTCGCGTGAGGCGGATGGCGTGGTTGATTTCGATGAAGTTGCGCGGGACCCGAAAAATCCGGTGAACATGCGTGCGGAGTTTGGATCGGAGGATGGGTTACATCCGGGGGCCGCGGGGTATAAGGCGATGGGGGAGGGGGTTGATCTTTCGGTGTTTGAGTAGGCTTGTAAGTCTCACCGGGAGTTGAACCTCATGACGAAACCACCTCTTAAAACGATACTCGTCGCCGCCAGTCTCCTTCTTTCTAATTCAGTGTGCAGTAGTGAGCTTTCCGGCCCGTGGATCCTATCCATCGAGAATCCTGAACATCGTGTCGTTGCCACTCTCAAGGTGAAGTTCACAGACGAGCAGGCGCAATCTTGCATTAGTGGCGATTGGAAGGTTCTGGAGATCGTTTCATCGACGACGCGGGACAAGAATTTCTTCCCAACATCAGACCCACTCTCATATCAAATTGAGAACAAGCAACTCACGATTGGTCGCAATGGGGTTTGCGATGCGTATCTTTGGCTAAAAGGCCCGCTGGGAGGTCCTTCGGTAAGCGGCGACTACTTCAGTCTGGGACTTGGAGGAGGTACTCCGCTTGGCTACTTCAACTTGAATCAAGCAAGGTAATGATGGCGCCAGCTTGCAAGAGTGCTCACTTCCATGCTCGTCTATCACAGTGCACAGCCGAATAGGGTTTCCAATTACCGGGAAGACTCTGCGCATACTTGTGCATTAAGCATCCTGCGACTGAGGCCTTCCTTCTGTCCGAGTCGAAGCTCGCATCCAACCCGTGTCGCCAGTCGATGAGACCACAGGGGAGGGCGATTAAAGCTGGTTATCGGGGGTACGTGAGGCGGTACTGGTTTCATGGGTATCGATCCGGCCGAGGTGCTCGTGAACGGTCTCCAGCAGCATGCAGATCCCGACCTCGCCCATCAGCTTGGTGCAGTTACACGAGCAGCGGGTGCGGACGCTACGGTATTCGTCAGGTTCTTGCTCGACGATCCGACCCACCGTGCGGCCGTGGATGGGATGGGCCTGCGGCGCGCAAGGTGCGTTCGCGCGACCTTGCGGCGCACGTGGGAATCACGGAGAGCAACCTGTCGCTGTTGAAGTCGGGAAAGGTGCGCGGCATCCGGTTTGCGACGCTCGCGGCGATCTGCGAATACCTCGACTGCCAGCCGGGAGACATCCTGGTTTACGACGCAGATGCACCGGACCTTTCATGACGTCGCCCGGTGCTCGGGCGGCCGGGGCGGGAGCAGACCGCCACTCGACGTCAGAGCGGTGCGGCTCGCACGCGCGTCGGTATAAGGTCGGTAAATGCGATCACGTCGGCCATGACTGCCGCCGCTTCGGGCGAAGCGAAAGCCGCTTCCAGAGCGGCCTCGTCGCGAAAGACGCATTCGCACAGGGCAATCGTGCCGATGCGATCCTGCGACGGGAAAAACGCTGTCGTGCCAAGCAGGCCGTACTTTGCCCACGCATCCATGACGAGAGGGAGATGGGTCGCGTCGTAGTAGTCTCGATCGAAGCGATCACTCGCCTCGCCCGTGTAAATGACGTAGATCACGACGCGCGTATCGTTGGCTGACATCGGCAGTTCTCCATGCGGCATGGGCCATGCAGCCGCCATTGTGGGACGTTCGTGACTGCCTGAGGACTACCAGTTCTGCAGCTTCGTTTTACATTTATGCACGCGCCGGCTGGGCATTCCAGGCGTGCATATCGATCGATGCGATATATTCCCGTCAACTTCCCACTACGAAGGCACAGACATGGAATGGAGCGACGTCCGGATCTTCCTGTCGGTGCTCAGGAGCGGCTCCTACGGTGAAGCAGCACGTCGCCTTGGCGTGAGCCACCCCACGGTGGGGCGTCGCATCAAGGTGCTGGAAGAGGAGGCCGGGCAGACGTTGTTCCGGCGGACGGCCGACGGGCTCGTTCTGACGGATGCTGGCGACGCCATCGTGTCCGCCGCCGAGGCGATGGAGCAATCCGCGCTATCGATGGAACGTCGGCTTGCGGGTAACCAGGAGGGTCTCGAGGGCGTGCTACGCATCGGTTGTGCGGAATGGTTCGCCAACCATGTGCTCGCTCCGGTCATCATGGAACTGGGCAGCCGCCATCCGGCGGTGATACCCGAGGTCATCGCGGGATATCGCTTGTCCGACCTGTCGCGTCGCGACGTGGACCTCGCCTTTCGCCTTGTGCCGTTCACCGAACCCGACGTCGTCCAGCGTCGCCTGCTGACCATGCCCTACGGGCTCTACGGCTCGGCCACGACCTTGGAATGCCTGGGCGACGATCCGGCAGCCGTCGGTCTCATCTTCATGAACGAAGCACAGTCCCATTTTCCCGATGTCGCCTGGTTGCGAGAGCGATTCCCTGACGCTCGTCGAGTCTTCGCCAGCACGAGCCGGACGGTGCAGGCACACATGTGCCTGAGAGGTGCGGGTCTGGCTGTCTTGCCACGTCCGTTGGGGGACGCCATGCAAGGATTGCAGCGCGTCGACGCCATCGGATCACCGCCGGGCAGGGACATCTGGGTCGGGTATCACCGCGACCTCAAGCGGATGGATCGCCTGCGCGAGTTTCTTCGCATCGCCGACGCGGTACTCGCGACCGCCGGTTAAACCAGCAGCCTCCCGCGCGCCTTGCGCGTGGGAGCGGGCCTCGGCCGCGGTGGGTGCTCGCGGCAATCACCCGGTCAGCACTTATGCCGCGATCCATTTCCCTCGGCCGCGCGCACTATGTCGAACATATTTGCACGCGTAATGTGCATGATCGTCAGTGCCCTAACATTATTGTTCTTGATAGCTTGAATGCAGCGGCGCAATCCGCAGGTCGCGCCTGAGCCTCTCGACATCGCAGGAGATAGATATGCAGATCGGTTTCATCGGTCTTGGCAGCATGGGCGCCGCCATGGCCTGCAATCTGGTCAAGGCGGGACACGAGGTGCTGGCCTGGAATCGAAGCCCCGTCGCTGCAGACACGGTACCCGGAGTCACGCTACTGAGCGGCCCGGAGGACGCATTCCGTGCGGACGTGGTGTTCACCATGCTGTCGGACGACGCGGTGATTCGCGAAGTCGTTCTCGACGCAGGCCTTCTTCGCAACGCCCGCATGGGGCTGATCCACGTGGTCACCTCGACGATCTCGGTAGGGTTCGCTAGGGAACTGACGATGCTTCACGACGAGGCCGGGATAGGGTACGTGTCGGCACCGGTGCTAGGACGGCCGAACGTCGCAGCAAGCGGACAGCTCAACATTCTGGCTGCCGGCAAGGCCGACAGCGTGGCCGCCATCGA
>Ga0182006_1001228_pt1 | contig 15921 bp, 13 predicted proteins | sample Sormic07211104_1_FD_123022 | JGI IMG/M metagenome (GOLD analysis project Ga0182006, IMG submission 123022) | Rhizosphere microbial communities from Sorghum bicolor, Mead, Nebraska, USA - 072115-104_1 MetaG | ecosystem: Host-associated > Plants > Roots > Rhizosphere | place: USA: Nebraska...
CGGCGTGCGCAAAGTCAACATCGACACCGACCTGCGCCTGGCCTCCACCGGCGCGATGCGTCGCCTGATGGCCACCAACCCGAGCGAATTCGACCCACGCAAATTCTTCGGCGCCACCGTCACCGCGATGCGTGATGTGTGTATCGCTCGTTACGAAGCATTTGGTACTGCGGGCAATGCGTCGAAGATCAAGCCGATCTCGTTGGAAGCCATGTACCAGCGTTACTTGAAAGGTGAGTTGAACGCTAAGGTGAACTAAGCCTCAGGCGTTTAAAAAGAAGCCCGCAGTGATGCGGGCTTTTTCTTGTTGAGATTTGGCTAGGTGGGTTCGCAAGACAGGAGATTCACGGAATGAACTTTTTGATTCTGCACTAGCTGACAGGTGTGTGCGCTTGTTTTTTTTGCAAGTATAAATAGACCATAACGGACGCCGACGCAGTTAGAAATGCTATGCCTGCTGCCACAATAAAAGGTGCTGGGCGACCACCCGCGATTATTAGCATTGTTCCTAAAGAGGGGCCCGTTATCACGCACAGTATTTGAATGCTTCTAAATGATAGGGATATTCTTCCAATATTGTCTGTAGGACATAATTTCTGAAGAATTATATTTGAAGATATTATGAGCGTCTCATAGCCGAAGCCATTCAAAAACCAAACTATTGGATAAAAATAGGCTCTTCCAGGTGTTTGGAAAAATACTAAAATTGCGGTCAGGATTAATGCTGTAGAGAAAATAAGTAATGCGCCTGACCGAAGAAGAGTTTCATCGAAGTTTCTCAATTTAAATTTCATCATCAATGCGGCACATATCGCACCTCCGGCTGTCGCTGATACGATTATTGAAAAATTGGCTGGAGGTAAACCTTCATACGCCAGAAAAGACGCCAAATGTGGGTCATAAATACCTAAAGCCAACGATGTAAGCAGGGAGTACAAAAAGCCTATGCGTAGTTGAAAAGGTAAGGCGTTGAATATAGATAGTCCTCTTATTATATCGAGATAAAGTGGTAAGGCTTTGATGGAGCTGGCCTTCATTTGCGTTCGGAGTGACAGGCAAATAGACCTCAGGAGTGGAAAGGTTAATAAAACTGCGGTAGCCGAGAAAAAGAATAAATCTTTAGGTGATAATACTGCCGTTAACACGCCTGCAAGTAAAGGTGCAAGAATTTTTGACGATTGATCAAATAAACTTACGTGGCTGAAAAAAGATTTGTGCTCATCAGCATGTATCAATTGCCGAACAAGAATGGTTATTGATGGAAGGTAAAATAAGGTTGACATGCCTTTGAATATGACGAAAAGCAAAAAGCTGTTAAGGTCTGGAGACACTGCTAGCCCTAAAGTAGACAGTATGCGGAGTGAAGCGCCGGATACTAGTGTTTTCCTTACATCATATCGATCTATCAGCGATCCTATAATCGGACCTAGAAACAACATAGGCGCACCCAGGCAAAAAGCCAGGAACGCTATCGAAGAAGGAGAGGCATGCCATAGATAAACGGGAACCGTGAAAATTAAAAAAATATCGAGCCACAGTGAGAAACTGGATAGCGCTTGCACGCAAATAAGCTTACTTGACGTCTTCATTATGACGGTCTGAATGCAGAAAAAGCGTATCTTCAAATACGAAGCCATCCAGTTCATTTTCACTGGCGAATCGATACAAGTCGCTTAGTCTATTTATAAAGCCGCATCCGTTGAAATTTAAAGAGGTGTTACAAAGTACGCCGACTCCTGATACGGCATGATAGGTGCTGAGTAATTGGTGCATACGAATATTCTGTAATTTATTGACTGATTGCGGACGCGCTGAGTTATCGACGTGTGTCACCGCCGGTATGCTAGCTGAGATAACTTTGCGAAATTCCAGCATGAAGGGTGAGGGGTCAGGGGGATAGAAGTATTCAGCCATACATTCTTCTAAACATATCGGAGCTATAGGGCGAAACCCTTCGCGTTTCTTGATTTTGTTTAATCTAACGAGATTTTCTCTAGGATAGGGCGCCGCTAATATTGAGCGATTTCCAAGAGCCCTAGGACCTATTTCATATCTACCCTGTACCCAACCTAATATGCAGCCTGTATGAAGCAGTCGTGCTACACGTCTAGTATCGTAGGGCTCGCTAACGAAGATGCCAGTGTTATCTGTGTCAGAGTATGATGGTTCTCCTGCATAGGGTGACCAAGTTATTTTCGCAATTCCTTTGGTGTGCAATAATGCATCAATCGCAGTTCCAATTGCAGACCCACTGTCGTTTGTGCACGGAGGAATAAATACATCAGAGAATAGTTTCGTCTCTTTCCATTTGGAATTCCAATCACAATTTAATCCGCATCCGCCGACTATTAATAAGGGTGCGTCATCAAAAATAAGTTTCTGTGCATAATCGCGAAACATATTGAAGATTGCGTTTGAGAAGTGATGTGCAAGTGATGCAAATCTAGGGTGCTCGATTCCCATGTTATAATATGCGCTATTACTGAATTGAAGTTTGTGAAGTTTTCTAAAATTTATGTTATTGTCGAGTAAGGTGGCGATTATATGTATGGCGTCCTGGTCAAGATCGCCATTTTCTCCATAAGCAGCAAGTGCCATGAGCTTGCCTGCATCACTTAAACGAATTTTTCCTGGTCCAAGATTGAAGGTAGGATCTGCGAGCGCATATAAAAAAGCAAATCTGTCCCCAGGGTTTTTAAGTGCATTACCCAATTTGGTGATATTTACGTTTTCATCAATTCGATAGAATGCACCGAAATAACCCTCCCAGAGCAATGCATAGCAAGGCTTTCCTTGAGGAAAGGGTGAAAGCCCGTATCCGCATAAGAGGTGTGAACGCTCATGGGATGATGAAAAATAAGTAATGTTGTGACCAAACATTGAGCGTTCTTGATGAATGATATTTTTTAGTCCTGAATAGCCCGCACCAATGATGTCGCTTTCTGAGTTCAGTCCTTTGCCTTTGCTCCACCCGCTCTGAGCTACTACGTCCACGGGTTTTTTGATCATTTGGGAGACTTTCAACAGTACGTCAGGTGTCACGCCTGAAAAGCGAAAGCCGTTATCTTTTTCTGCTTCTACACAAAACTCCAAGTGGTCATCAATAATTAGGGCTGCCGCCCCGTCATGTCCATCTTTAAGGCCAAGTATTACGGTTTCATTGTTTTTTACATTGACCATGCTCAATCCCCTTAATTAGAATCAGGATCCGTCAAGTAGTTCTCTAACTTCTCTAGTGTACGAACTACCTGTTCCATGTCCCGCTCCTACTAAAAAAATGACTTGCTCCGAAGGGAGGTTGACTTCTAAGAGTTCATTTATTTCTTTGTCATGAAAGTAACCGGTCAGCCAAGGGTGTAGGCCAAGCGCCGTGATTAATAAATTTGCAGTTTGTGATAAATGTCCAACGTCGAGCAGCATGGGACGATAGGCGCGAGAGTGCGGGTATTTCCACCAAAGCTTGTCAAAACGAGATGTGAAAAAAATTGCGAATGCTAAATTGTTTGCCCAGTGCTGACCGCATAAATAAGTAGATAATACTTCAGGCGGAAGGTCGCGTACCCTCTCCAGGGTATGCTGTTCACATATATAATGATAAATGCCAGGGTCAAGATCCTCGACATTTTGCACCCATACATAACCCTCCGTAGCTTGTAAGCCTCCGGCCGAAGGTGATGTCCTTCTGAAACCAAATTTTTGAGCGCCAATGGGAGCGTCGTAATCGGTCTCTTTTTTGTCCGCTAAAGTTCCATACAGTATGGTCGCCAGTGATGATATTGATATTGGGGTGTCAAAAAAATCTCGGCAGGTGTGACGTGCTAAAAGCGTCTCCCAAAGGCTTGCTTCTTTAATGGCCGAAAGATTTGGAGGGGGTAGTAATGTCTTTTTTCCTCCTTTTATTAAAAAAATATTTGGTTCATTTTTATGAATTGACTTACAAAAATCTAAATAGCTTTTAGCGTACTCAATGTACATTTCAGGCTTGTCTGGGGTTGGAGGATTTGGATGATACGTTCCGATATGGAATATTTTTGATAGCACGTCCCAGCCCCAATCATCGGTTGGCTTCACTTCACACAGTACCCCGGAGCTATCTATAGACACGTCATCGGCTGTGTCCGATACGAAATCGCCTGTGGAAAAAGTCACTAGCCGTTCAAATTCACTTACGCTTATTTGAAATTGGATGTGATTTCTATAGTCCCACAAATAAATCGCACCATCTTTCAATAGAAAGAATATGTCATTCGAAAGCCATTTTTTTTTCGCAGAACACATAGCCGCCTGACCACCCATGAGTGAGGTTCATTTTTAGTGGCTGCCTGAGCCGAAGCCCAGGCGGCATATTGTTATTTAACTGCTAGCTTTCTGCCGTCAGACGCTTCGATAACGCTACCTCCACCGTTGGGGGTATATTTATAGCGCGGTACAGTCACCCTCTTAATTGAGAAGTGAGGTGTCTGGTACGCATCGTTTGACTGATTGTTAAGCGTCGGTTCTATAATTACACGATTCATATATAGTTCCTCAGTGTTATTGCATTCGCAGATTGGCGATGCACTCAAACCGTATGAAGGTTTATTTTGATTGTCAATGTGTATTTTTTCAGCTGTATTATTTTTAGCTAAGTCCTTGTTTATTTTTTGTATGAGCTTGTCGGGTTATTCTGATTGATATTTCCTACATTTCGCGCTACCGCTGATTTTTGAAAATATTAAGCAATACACAGTTATGTAATATTTGGTTGCATATGTGCGAAAGATTTGATTGTCGTTGTGATTCAAATATTCTTCTTTGCGGCTTAATTTCGAGAGTTTGGTCGGAGAATCCGAGCACAACGCAGGGAATATCTACGTTAATATTGACCAGTATTGGGGGGCGCCCTAGCGGCCATGAACGTAATATGGGGTGTGTATCACGCGTTATAACGCGTTTGTACTGGGGTAATAAATCCTCAGGGATTCAGCCGATTTATTAGGGTACGCTGTGCAGCACTTAGCAGAATCCAGACTCGCGCTTAAATCCCAAGCAATAGGCATAAAAAACCGAGCCCTATCAGGCTCATTAATGGGGGCGGTGTGCTGACCTATTATTCGGTTATCTATGGGTTTGTGGTTATTTGGAATTCATCTATAAGACTGTCAAAGTTTACAGTGTCATCGATTGCGTTTTGTCCTCATTATTGGGCTATCAATTCAGTAAAGGAGTACGCGGTCATGACACTTTCAAAGTGCTTGAAAATGGGTGCAGCAATCGGTGCTTTTATGCTTATAGGGCAGGTATACGGAGTGGAGTTGAATTGCCCTGAGGTCTCGACCATCAAGGCTGTCAGTCGCCAGTTTGCGGATCAGAGCGGTGTTTGGAAGGGTGAGCAATACATGGAAGACAGTTCTATTACAGCCGCATTTAAGTTCCAAAGTGCAGCCATCAAACAAGGTACAGATAGTGAGACCAGCCACGCTTATTACTATGTGGCTTGTAATTACGTCGGAGCAGGAAGTGACGACTACTTGAGAATGGCCCAGAGATTCGTTTCGTCTCCCGTGGCACAGGGCTCTAATTGGAATGAGAACAACGAATGTATCCAGAGCAGTGTTTCTAAATGCGCCTTTAACGTAATGAATTCAAAAGGTCCTGCTCCGATTAAATTGCCTGTGCAATAAGCAGGTGAAAAGCCCCTCGCAAATGTGGGGGCCGAGCAAAGCCGGCTCCCACAGAATCCTTTACTCGTGATCAATATCCAACTTGTCGAACGTCACCTTCGCTCCTTCCTTGCTATCCCCACTGTTGTCCTGCACATAAGCGCCGGCCTTGAAGTACAGCGGCTTGGCGCCCCAGGCGGCGCCGATGCGTTCGTTCCATTCGCCATCGGCGGCGTAGACGCTCAGCAGTCCGGCCTTGTTGAGGTTGATCACGTAGGTGAAGCTCTTTTCCAGCGGTACGTTGGAGGCCACGGTGATCACGCGGCTCTCCGCTTCGTCCGGACGCATGCGCACTTTGGCGACGATGTTGCCGGTCTGGGTTTTTTCCTTGAATTGATACTCAAGTTTGATCAGCGGTTTCTGGCTCTCATACGCGTGGATTTGGCCAATCACGATTTTGCCAGTGGAAGGCACCTGGTTGACGGTGAGGGTGGCGCGTAGGAAGTTGTCGGCGTCGGGGTAGGTCCAGTTGCGCAGGCGGCCATCGGCGTAGGTTTCGCGCAGTTCGCTGCGGGGGTAGATGGCGTTTTCGGTGCGGGTACCGGTGACGGGTGTCCAGAATTGCACATTGCTGCCTTCGGCCTGGAAATATTGGTCGTTGAAGCCGCTGAGCAGTTTCGGGGTTTCGATGGTCGCGGGGGGCGAGCCGACCGGAATGCTCAGGTTCCAAGTAGAGAGGTCGATCATGGCATTGGCCTTTTACGGGGGGGTGAAAGCTCTGGCACGGGGCCTTAAACGTTCTTTATAGGCGGTGGCTGTCCAATTGTTAAACAATCGATGGCAGTTTCTTGGCGTCAATGGAATGTCAAAATGCCATGTTTCCCATGGGCCGCGGGCTGTAGAGGTTGACCGTTAGTCGGCTGCCCGAACTTTGGCGCAATGATGGCATCCACTTCCCTTCTGATTTTTCAGAACCAGAGCTAGAGTGAAGCCTCAGTGTTTATCCGGGTTTTATCTCAGAAGTGACCGGAGCGGCAATCTAAGGATGAGACGTAGCATGGAATGCGCTCCACACCACGGCGATGGCAGTTCGGTTCTTCTGGTGGTCGACGACTACCCCGAAAACCTGATCAGCATGCGCGCCCTTCTGCAACGCGAGGATTGGCACGTGGTGACCGCCGCGTCCGGCGTGGAAGCGCTGGAATTGCTGCTGCAGCATGACGTCGATTTGGTATTGCTGGACGTGATGATGCCGGGCATGGACGGTTTTGAAGTCGCCCGCCTGATGCGCGGCAGTCAACGTACGCGCATGACCCCGATCATTTTTCTGAGTGCCAATGCGCAATCGCCTGCTTCCGTCCTGGAAGGCTATGCCAGCGGCGCCATCGATTACCTGTTCAAGCCTTTCGACCCACATATTCTCAAACCCAAGGTCCAGGCGTTGTTGGAGCACCAGCGCAACCGCCGGGCTTTGCAGCGCTTGAGCCACGATCTGGAGTCGGCCCGCGCCTTCAATGCCTCGGTGCTCGACAACGCTGCCGAAGGCATCCTGGTGGTCAGCGATGAGGGCGTGATTCAGTACGCCAACCCGGCGATCTCGCGCTTGCTCAACGCCACGCACAATGAGCTGCAGGGCCAGCCGTTTCTGAGTTTTCTGCAAAAGCCCCATGTGCCCAGTTGGCAGGATTCGCAGATGTATGCCGGTTACCAAACGGGCCAGACCTGGCGCCTGCATGATGCCCTGCTGCGCACCGGTCGCGGTCAGCAGGTGCCTGTGGCGTTATCCTGCGCGCCGCTGCCGTCCGAGCAGAAGGCAATGGTGGTGACGGTGCTGGACATGTCCGAGGTGCGCCACCTGCACCAGCAGTTGGAGTTTCAAGCGGTCACCGACCCACTCACTGGTTTGCTCAATCGCCGTGGGTTCTATCAAGCCGTGGAAAACAGCCTGTTGCGTGGCGAGCGGGGGGAGCAGTCGCTGGTGCTGCTGTACCTGGATCTCGATGGCTTCAAGAGGGTCAACGATTCCCTGGGCCATGATGCAGGGGATCGGGTGCTGCGCTGGGTCTCGGAACAACTGCAAGGTTGCCTGCGTTCCTACGACATCATCGGACGCATGGGCGGTGATGAATTTACCGCGTTGGTGGAGCTGGAGTTTCCGGAGCAGGCGGCAAAAATTTCGGAAAAACTGATCGAACGGGTGTCCGTCTGTCAGCAAGTCGACGGTTTGGATGTGATGCTCGGCGTGAGTATCGGCATTGCCACGTTTCCGGACTGCGGCGCGGATTTGAATGGTCTGCTGCGCGCGGCCGATATCGCTATGTACGAAGCCAAACGCGCAGGGCGTCAGCAATATCGCTATTTCGACCAGGAAATGAACGGGCGTGCCCGCTCACGCTTGATGCTCGAAGACAGCGTGCGCACGGCAATCGAAAATAAAGAGTTCACCCTGGTCTACCAGCCGCAAGTGTCGTTGGAGGATGGGCGCTTGCGCGGCGTGGAAGCCTTGTTGCGCTGGCAACACCCCAGTGTGGGCGACGTGCCGCCGGGGTTGTTCCTGCCATTGCTTGAGGAGGCGCGGCTGATCAGCCAATTGAGCGCGTGGATCTATCAGCAGGTCGCCGCCCAGCGTCATGCCTGGCACAGCACTTTCGATGAAGAGCTGGTGCTGAGCGTGAGCCTGAGCAGCAGCCAGCTCAATATGCCCAACCTGGCCAACCAGCTGCAGCAGATGCTGGAGTGCTACGGTTTGAACGGGCGTCAGTTGGAGGTGGAGATCGGCGAGGATTGCCTGATGAGCAACCGCGAGGAGGCCATCAAGCAACTCAAGTTGTTGCGTCGCATTGGTGTGCGTATCGCCTTGGATGACTTTGGTTCCGGGCAGTGTTCCCTGGCCCATCTGCGCGATCTGGAGTTCGACACCCTCAAGCTCGATCCGAAATTAGTGGCGCGCCTGCCGGGCTCGGCGCGCGATGCGGCCATGGCCCGCAGCATTATTGAGTTGTGTGCGCATTTTGAAGTGCTGGTGGTGGCCGAGGGCGTGGAAACCCAAGAGCAGGCCCACTGGCTCAGGGCGCACGGCTGTCCGTTCGTTCAAGGGCCATGGGCGGCATTGCCGTTGATGGCCGAGGAAATGGTCGACTGGTCCCGCACCCGCGTGAGTTGAATTGGTTACACTGACGCCCTTTGAATCCTGCCGCGCACGCCATGACTACGCTGAAATACCTCCAGGCCTACCCTGTCACTCTTCAGGAGCAAGTGCGCCAGATGATCGCCAAGGACCAATTGGGCGCCTATCTGGAACAGCGTTATCCCGAGCGCCATGGGGTGCAGAGCGATAAGGCCTTGTATGCCTACGCGCTGGCCTTGAAGCAGGAACACCTGCGCAACGCGCCGGCTATCGACAAAGTGCTGTTCGATAACCGCCTGGACCTGACGCACCGAGCCCTGGGCCTGCACACGACCATTTCCAGGGTGCAGGGCGGCAACCTCAAAGCCAAGAAAGAGATTCGCATCGCCGCCTTGTTCAAAGAGGCCGCGCCGGAATTTCTGCGCATGATCGTGGTGCATGAGCTGGCGCACTTCAAGGAATCGGACCACAACAAGGCGTTCTACAAACTCTGCCAATACATGATGCCGGACTACCATCAGGTGGAATTCGACCTGCGGGTATACCTCACGTATCGCGACCTGCTGGGCAAACCCTGACCGCACAAGGCCAATGACCATGGATGTGAGCAAGACCAAAAGCAGCTTCTACCGCCGCCTCTACGTGGCCTACCTGATCGACAGCGGCCAGGCCAGCAACGTACCTGCGCTGACGGAGATGACCGGCATGCCTCGGCGCACGGCCCAGGACACCATTGCCGCGCTCGCCGACCTGGATATCGTGTGTGAGTTCGAACAGGAAGACGGCGCCCGCAACCATGCCGGGTGTTATCGGATTCGCGACTGGGGCGCGATCGATCGGCGCTGGATCGAAGCCAATCTGGCCTCGATCAAGCGCGTGCTGGGTTATCCCTGAGGTCTTGGTTGATTCACTGGTGTCATAGGGGGTAAGCCCCTTCCCGCAGTTGATCGCAGTGCTCTGGATGGCTTTCTCAGGCGCGCCGCATGCCGATATGAGGAATGTCGTCCTCCAGGTATTCCTCTCCCGCCACCACGAAACCGTAGCGGCCGTAATAACCCTGCAAATGCGCTTGGGCTGACAGAAATATCGGCGTATCAGGCCAGATATCGTCAATCTGCTTGAGGGTTTCTTCCATCATCCGGTGCGCCAACCCGGTGCCCCGTGCCGCTGGGGCAATGATCACTCGGCCGACCACCACGTCACCGCCTTGGGTATCGGGGTCCAGCAGCCGTAGGTAGGCCACCAGCTCGTCATTCTGCCAGCCCATCAGGTGATGGGTGTCGCCGATCAAGTCCTGCCCGTCGACGTCCTGATAGATGCATTTCTGCTCCACTACGAAGACTTCGTTGCGTAACCGCAGGATGGCGTAGAGCTGATCCTTGCCCAGGTCATTGTGGTGTTTGCAGACCCAATCAACTGTCATGGTGTGTTCTCGAATAGATGTCTGTTCTTGATAGTAAGCGCGACGGGCAACTCTGTCTAAATGGTCTATTGTGGTGAATGAAATCAATTAGCCATCACTGAGTGCTCTGTTGCCCCGTTTCTTTGTGTAATCTGGGCTACTGTTAACACCTCAGGTATGGCCTGAGCTAGGCTCGCCAAGGATTTTGAGCATGCCGCGATTTTCTCGTGCCGTTGCTTTAATTGGAGTGTTGTTGCTGGCTCAGCCGGCGTTTGCGCAGCGTTTGCGCCTGGTTGCGGATGCCTGGCCACCGTTTACCGATGCGACCTTGATCAATGGCGGGCTGGCCACCGATATCGTCACCACGGCCCTGGCCCGTGCAGGTTATGCCAGTGAATTCGAACAGGTGCCCTGGGCCCGGGCATTGATGGGCGTGGGCGACGGGCGCTATGACGTGCTGATCAACGCCTGGTACGACGACGCCCGCACGCAACTGGGCCAATTCTCCAATGAATACCTGATCAATCGCGTGCGCTTCATCAAGCGTCGCGACGACCCTATCGACTACCAGACCCTGGAGCAACTACACGATTTCCCGATTGCCGTGGTGCGCGGTTATGCCTATTCGGCGGCGTTCGACGGGGACACGCAACTGCAGAAAGTACCGGTGCATAACTTCGCCATGGCCGTACGCATGCTGGCGGCGCAGCGGGTGCGGCTGACGGTGGAGGATGAGTATGTGGCGCGATATTACCTGTCCCGCGAATCGCCCCTGGTCCGCAACGCCATAGAGTTTTTGCCCAAGCCGCTGAGTGAAAACAGCCTGCACATTCTGGTCAGCCTCAAGCACCCCGAGCATGCGCAGATTGTGGCGGGCTTTGACCGGGAAATTGCCAAGATGAAAGCCGATGGCAGTTACGAGCGGTTGATGAAGGCCCATGGTATGTAGTGCCTGTGCGGGCCTTATCGGGGGGACCGTGTGAATCAGATCAATGTGGAAGGGGGTTGCCCTCGATAGCGACCTAAGCCGCGTCGGTGTCCTTGATCAAATGTGCCGCCAGTGTGCGCAACGGCCCCAACTGTCGGCAGATCAGCGCCAGTTGCGTTTGCACCAAGCGCTGCCCTTCGTCGATCTCATCCGGCATCTGCTCCAGCTCGGCGGCCAGGGCTTCTTCGGCGTCGCTCTGGATCGCAATCGGTTGTTTGTTGGCCAGCCCCGTGGCGATTTCGTCAATGCTGGCCGCCAGGCTGTGGCCGGCGCCGTTGATCAGGTGTTCGCGCACGTCGGCCGGCAGTGCGGTGTCGCGGTGTGCGCCCAGCCCCGACAAATAGCTGAGCAAAGTGTGTGACAGCACCAGGAAGCGAAAGCCCACGTCGGCTTCTTTGCGAAAGTGCCCCGGCTCCATCAGCATGTTGGCCAAGGTGGTGGACAGCGCCGCATCGGCGTTGTGCGCATTGCGCCTGGCCAGGCGATAGGCCAGGTCGTCGCTCTTGCCGGCGGCGTACTGCTGCATGATTTGCCGCAGGTAGATGCTGTTGCAGGTCAGGGTGTTGGCCAGCACTTTGTTCAGGCGCCGGCCCTGCCAGTCCGGCAGAAACAGGAACACCGCCAGCCCCGCGATCAGGCTGCCGATCAACGTATCGAACAGCCGAGGCAGGAACAGCCCGTAGCCATCGCCCACTTGGTTGAAGCAGAACAGCACCATCAGCGTGATCGCCGCCGTGGCCAGGGTGTAGCGGGTGGTGCGGTTGATAAAGAACACCAGGCCGGCGGCGATGGCGAACATCGATTGCACCAGCGGGCTGGGGAACAGATCGAACAGCGCCCAGGCCACGGTCAGGCCGATGGCGGTGCCGACGATCCGTTGGCCCAGTTTGCGCCGGGTGGCGCCGTAGTTGGGTTGGCACACGAACAGCGTCGTGAGGATGATCCAGTAACCCTGGGATGCGTGAATCGCATGCAAGGTGCCGTAGCCGATGGTCAGCGCCAACGACAGGCGCAACGCATGGCGGAACAGCAATGACGTCGGCGTCAGCTGCGTGCGCAGCCGTGTCCACATTTCCTTGAGGTTACGCGGCGCACGATCGAGCAGATTGCTGTCGGTAGCGTCGGCCAGGGCGTCGGGGTTGCTGGCGTCGCCGAGCAGGCGGTCGAGGGTCGACAGGTTGGTCGCCAGGGCGCGCAACGAGCGCAGCAAGCCGCGCCAGGCCGGGTTGCTCTGGATGCGCAGGTGTTCCAGGGAGGCATTCAGGTCACCGAGGGCTTCGGCAAAACTGTCGTCGTAAACGAACGGCTGGCGCAACTGGATCGACTCAGCGAGGGCCTGGCAGGCCTTGCCTTGCTGGCGCAACAGGCGCTGGCAGCGGAACAGCACGTCGCTGTGGAAAAACGCCTCCGCCAGGGCGTTGTAGGGATAGTGCGAAGAACTGGCGCGCTCGTGGATGTCCTGGGCCAGAAAGTACAGCTTCAGATAGCGGCTGACCTTCGAACCCGGGCGACCATTGCCCACGCGGTGCAGGATAATTTCCTTGGCCGCATTCAGCGCAGCGACTACGCGACCATTCTGCTGGGCCAGTTCCAAGCGACGGGCTTCTACATCCAGTTGGCGGATCGGTTCGAACAGCGACGATTTGAGCTTGAGGTAACGCCCCAACTCGCGAAACAAACGCGCCAGGCTCTGTTGCACCGGCTGGTTGGAAAACAGCACCTGCCACAACACTGACAACGCGCCGTACCAGGCAGCGCCGGCCACCAGCAGCAGCGGTTCGTGCCAGAAGTCCGACACCGCCCCTCCGCGCTGATCCACACCGATCATGGTGTAGACCGACAGAATCAGCGTCGCCGAGGCAATCGCACCGTAGCGCTCGCCAAGGGCACCGAGCATGGTCAGGCAGAAACTCGCCAGCGCCAGGGCAATCGCGAACAGCCAGGGGTAGGGGAACAACAGTTCCACCGACAGCGCGGCGATGCTGAAACACACCAGGGTTACTGCCAGGGCATTGAGGCGGCCTTGCCAGCTGTCATCGGTCTCGGCCAGAGCACTGGCGATAATCCCCAGGAACAGCGGGATCAGCAGGGTCATTTCATCCTGATACCAGCACAGCGCCATGCTGCCGGTGAGGGCGATGAATACCCGAACGCTGTAGCTGAATTTATCCAGCGCCCATAGGCGCCGCATGGACTGCTTGAACGAGGTCGATGACATGAAGGCTGGAGTCTTCCGGGACGATGCCGCTAAATTGAGGCAGTAAGGACGCCACGGCAAGCGTGGTGATCACATCTCACCGCAAATTATTTCCCAGGCACACCGCAAATCGGAAGATGGGAGGCTTCGTCAGACGTATTGCGCGGCGGCGTAGCCCGATGCCCACGCCCACTGGAAGTTAAACCCGCCCAAGTGGCCGGTCACGTCCAGCACTTCCCCAATAAAGTACAGCCCTGGGCTTTTCAGTGACTCCATGGTCTTGGACGAGACTTCCCGCGTGTCCACACCGCCCAGCGTCACTTCGGCGGTGCGATAGCCCTCGGTGCCGGCGGGCACGAACTGCCAGCTCGACAACTTCTGCGCGATGTCGGCGACTTCGGCATGGGTGTATTGCTTCATCGGCTTGGACGCGAACCAAGTGTCTGCCAGCAGGTTGGCCATCTTTTTGGTGAAGATCTCACCGAGCAGGGTCTTCAACTCGCTGTTCGGTCGCTCGACCTGTTGCTGTTGCAGCCAGGTGTGGGCGTCGTGCTCGGGCAGCAGGTTGATTTCGACCGTATCGCCCGGTTCCCAGTATGAGGAAATCTGCAGGATCGCCGGCCCGCTCAGGCCGCGATGGGTAAACAGCAGATTCTCGCGAAAACTCTGGCCGTTGCAGCTGGCCACGCAATCCACGGAGGTGCCGGACAACTCGGTGCACAGCGCCTTGAGCTGATCGGTGATGGTGAACGGCACCAATCCTGCGCGGGTCGGCAGCAGTTCATGGCCGAACTGCTTGGCCACCTGATAGCCAAAGCCGGTAGCGCCCAGTGTCGGGATAGACAGTCCGCCGGTGGCGATCACTAGGGATTCACAGCGCAGCTCACCGAGAGTGGTTTGCAACTGATAGCCGCTGTCGAGCTTGGCGATTTCCTGGATGGAGGTGTCCAGGTGCAGGCTTACACCGGTCTGGATGCACTCATCGAGCAACATGCCGAGGATGTCGCTGGATTTGTTATCACAGAACAGTTGGCCGAGTTTCTTCTCGTGGTACGGCACGCCGTGCTTGGCCACCAGCCCGATGAAGTCCCATTGGGTGTAACGGGCCAAGGCCGACTTGCAGAAGTGCGCGTTGTGGGACAGGAAGTTAGCCGGCTCGGTGTACATATTGGTGAAGTTACAGCGGCCACCGCCGGACATCAGGATCTTCTTGCCGGCCTTGTTCGCATGGTCGATCAACATCACTTTGCGCCCACGACCAGCGGCGGTCAGTGCGCACATCAAGCCTGCGGCGCCGGCGCCAATGATCACAACTTCGGTCGAGCGCACAGCAATGTCCTCATAAAAATACGGGTCTGAATGCAATCAAAACGGTGGGAGGGGGTAAACCCCCTCCCACATTGGATATTCATATAGGTCGCAGATCGGGTTACAGGATCCGCACGCGCAACGAGCGGCCCTTGATCTTGCCGTCGTTCAAGCGCTGCAGTGCTTGCTTGGCGATGCCCCGTTCCACGGCCACGAACGCCTGGAAGTCGAAGATCGCGATCTTTCCAACCTGGGCACCGGGGATGCCGGCTTCACCGGTCAATGCACCGAGGATGTCACCTGGGCGCACTTTGTCTTTACGGCCAGCGGCAATGCACAGAGTGCTCATCTGCGGCAGCAACGGACCGCCGCTTTGCGGCTTGAGGTTGTCCAGTTGGTCCCAGTTCAGCGGCGACTTTTGCAACTGCTCGATGGCCTGGGCACGATGCGCCTCGGACGGCGCCACCAGGCTGATGGCGATGCCGGTCTCACCGGCGCGGCCGGTGCGGCCGACGCGGTGGATGTGGATTTCCGAGTCGCGGGCCAGTTCGACGTTGATCACCATGTCCAGCGAGTCAATGTCCAGGCCACGGGCGGCGACGTCGGTGGCCACCAGCACCGAGGTGCTGCGGTTGGCGAACATCGCCAGTACCTGATCGCGGTCGCGCTGTTCCAGGTCGCCGTGCAGGCCGACGGCGGAGATGCCCTTGGCCGTCAGGTGGTCGACGGTTTCCTGCACTTGCTGCTTGGTAAAGCAGAACGCCACGCACGAGGCCGGACGGAAATGCGCCAGCACCTTGGTCACCGCGTCCATACGTTCTTCCGGGGAGATCTCATAGAAACGCTGCTCGATCTGCTCGTCGGAATGGAACGCTTCGGCCTTCACTTGCTGCGGCGCGCGCATGAACTTGGAGGCCAACTGCTTGATGCTCACCGGGTAGGTGGCCGAGAACAGCAGGGTCTGACGGCGTGGCGGGGTCTTGCTGATGATGTCTTCGATGGCGTCATAGAAACCCATGTCGAGCATGCGGTCGGCTTCATCGAGGATCAGCGTGTTCAAGCCGTCCAGCACCAGCGAACCCTTGCGCAGGTGTTGCTGGATACGGCCCGGGGTGCCGACGATCACGTGGGCGCCATGTTCCAGCGAAGCGATCTGCGGGCCGAGGGACACGCCGCCGCACAGGGTCAGCACCTTGATGTTGTCTTCGGCGCGGGCCAGGCGGCGGATTTCCTTGGCCACCTGGTCGGCCAGCTCGC
>Ga0182006_1001229_pt1 | contig 15917 bp, 16 predicted proteins | sample Sormic07211104_1_FD_123022 | JGI IMG/M metagenome (GOLD analysis project Ga0182006, IMG submission 123022) | Rhizosphere microbial communities from Sorghum bicolor, Mead, Nebraska, USA - 072115-104_1 MetaG | ecosystem: Host-associated > Plants > Roots > Rhizosphere | place: USA: Nebraska...
CGATCATGCCGTGCTGCTCGGCCATGCGGCGGATCCACTTGTCGGACTTGATGCTCACGTACTGTCTCCCTCGCTGGAGCCGGAAAGGTATAGGAACGTCGCCGTGCACGCCACTTGGCGTGCGGCGTCAGGTGTTCTGGATGACGATCTTCGGGAACGAAATGGCCTTGTTGCGCGCCTGCAACGACAGCTTCGCCGCCGTGGTACGGGCGATGGCGCGATAGCGCGCGGCAAGGTCGGAATCGGGGATGGCCGCCACGGTGGGCTTGCCGTCGTCCGCCTGCTGGCGGATACGGATGTCCAGCGGCAGTTCGCCGAGGAAGGCGATGCCGGCTTCCTGCGCCATGCGCGCGCCGCCGCCGTGGCCGAAGATATGTTCCTCGTGCCCGCAGTTCGAGCAGATATGGGTGGCCATGTTTTCCACCACGCCGAGGACGGGCACCTCCACCTTGCGGAACATGCCCAGCGCCTTGCGTGCATCGAGCAGGGCGATGTCCTGCGGCGTGGTGACGATCACCGCGCCGGACACCGGCACTTTCTGCGAAAGCGTGAGCTGGATGTCGCCGGTACCCGGCGGCAGGTCGATGATGAGGTAGTCGAGTTCTTCCCAGCGCGTGTCGGTCAGCAGCTGCATGAGCGCCTGGGTGACCATCGGGCCGCGCCAGATCATCGGCGTGTCTTCTTCGATCAGCACGCCGATCGACATCGCCTGGAGGCCATGGGCGCGCATGGGCACGATGCTCTTGCCGTCGGGCGACGACGGCTTGCCGCTGAGGCCGAGCATCCGCGGCTGGCTGGGGCCGTAGATGTCGGCGTCGAGGATGCCGACCGTGGCGCCTTCGGCGGCGAGGGCCAGGGCGAGATTCACCGATACCGTGGACTTGCCCACGCCGCCCTTGCCGGAGGCGACGGCGATGATGTTCTTCACCCCTGGCAACGGCGCCAGCTGGCCCTGAACCTTGTGCGGGTGCACGCGCCAGCTGACCGACACGGCCGCCGAGGCGATGGCCGGGTCGGCCTGCAGGGCGTCCCTGGCGTCATGCGCCGCCTGCTCCAGGTAGCCGGTGGCCGGATAGCCCAGTTGGATATCCACCGACACTCGGTCGCCGTCCACGCCGACGGCGCGCAGGGACGCGCCCAGGGGTTGACCGGAATGGGGATCGATGACGCGGTCGAGGATGCCGCGGACGAGGGTTTCGCTGGGCTGGGTCATGGGGACACGTGAGGAAAATCGAAGATCATCCATTATGCCAGCGTGGGCGCCGCCTCGGTCTGGCGCGATGCAGCTTGACGGGCGTCCCGGCGGTCGTCAGGCTCCGGCCGTACCTGACCGTATGGGGAGCCCCCGAGCCTATGAAGCCTCTGATCCGCACCGCCTTCGCCCTCGCCTTTGCCGCGAGCGCCCTCCCCGCCCTGGCCGCCAACGACTCGCCCGTGGGCAAGTGGAAGACGATCGACGACAAGACCAAGGAAGTGAAATCCATCGTCGAGATCACCGAGAACGGCGGCTTGCTCGAGGGCAAGGTGCTCCAGGTGCTCAAGTCCGAGCATGGCCCTCACCCGCTCTGCACCGAGTGCGATGGCGAACGCAAGAACAAGCCCATCGAAGGCATGACCATCATGTGGGGCCTGAAGAAGGACGGCGACGAGTGGTCCGGCGGCCAGATCCTCGACCCGGCCAAGGGCAAGATCTACAAGGTCACGCTCAAGCTCGAAGACGGAGGGAAGACCCTCGACGTGCACGGGTACGTGGGGTTCTCGCTGATCGGGCGCAGCCAGGAGTGGGTGCGGGCCGAATAAGCCTCGGCGGATCACCAACGGCAGGGGCGCGCCATGCGCTCCTGCCGCCCGCGTCGGTTTACGACGTGACGCGTGACCAGAAGTCCTTGACGCCGTCGATGAAGGTGTTCGAACGCGGCGTATGCTTTGCCGCTTCGTCACCCACGAACGTGGCTTCCAGCTGGGTGAGCAGGTCGCGCTGCTCCTTCGTGAGGCGGACCGGCGTCTCCACCACCACGGTGCAGATGAGGTCGCCGGTACGCCCACCGCGAACCGACTTGACGCCGCGTCCGCGCAGGCGGAATTGCTGGCCCGTCTGTGTTTCAGGCGGCACGTTCACCGGAACTTCGCCTTCGAGTGTCGGCACGGCCAGCTCGGTGCCGAGCGCGGCCTGCGCGAAACGGATGGGCACTTCGCAGTAGAGGTCGGAACCGTCGCGCTGGAAGATCTTGTGCTCGCGCACGCGCACTTCCACGTAGAGGTCGCCCGCCGGCGACCCAGCGGGACCGGCCTCACCCTGCCCCGTCAGGCGGATGCGATCGCCATTGTCCACGCCCGCGGGAATGCGCACCGATAGCGTGCGTTCTTCCTCGAGGCGGCCTTCGCCGTGGCACTTCTTGCAGGGCTTGTCGATCTTCTGGCCGGAACCATGGCAGGTCGGACAGGCTTGCTGGATGGAGAAGATGCCGTTCTGCATGCGCACGCGGCCATGACCGGCGCAGGTGGAACAGGTGGAGACCTTGCCGTCTTCCGAGCCGGTGCCATTGCAGTGATGGCAGTTGACCTGGGTGGGTACCTCGATCTTCTTCTCGACGCCGAACACGGCTTCCTCGAGATCGAGATCCATCATGTAGCGAAGGTCGGCGCCACGGCGTGTGCGCTGGCGTCCGCCGCCACCGCCGAAAATGTCACCAAAGATGTCGCCGAAGATGTCGCCCACGTCGCCGAAACCGGCGCCGTTGCCGCGACCGAAGCCACCGCCCTCGAAGGCGGCATGGCCGTACTGGTCGTACGCCGCGCGCTTCTGCGCATCGGACAGCACGTCGTAGGCTTCCTTGGCTTCCTTGAATTTCTCGAGCGCTTCCGGTTCCGGATTGCGGTCGGGGTGATACTTCATCGCGACGCGACGAAAGGTCTTCTTGAGGTCGCCCTCGCTCACGGTGCGTTCCACACCGAGGATTTCGTAGTAGTCGCGCTTGCTGCTCATTGCACGCTTGCTTTCCCTGGACGAACGAACGCGCCGGCGGGAAACCCTTCGGCGCGATCGATCCGGTTGATCCTTGCCCTGCCGCGGACGCTGGAGCCGCGGCAGGGCATCGCTTTACTCAGGACGACTTACTTCTTGTCGTCCTTGACCTCGGTGAACTCGGCGTCGACCACGTCGTCCGGCTGGGCCGAACCGCCGCCCGGCGCGGACTGCTGCGCGGTGTCCTGCGTGCCGCCCGACTGGGCCGCCGCCGCCGCGAGCGCCTGCGCCACCTGTTCGAGGTTGGCGATCTTCGCCTCGATCGCGGCCTTGTCGTCGCTGTCCTTGAGCTTCTCCAGCTCGGACACCGCGGTGTCGATACCGGCGAGCTGCTCGGCCGGGATCTTGCCACCGTGTTCCTTCAGCTGGCTGCGCGTGGCGTGCACGAGCTGATCGGCCTTGTTGCGCACCTGCACGAGCTCGTGGAACTTCTTGTCATCCTCGCGGTTGGCTTCCGCGTCGGCGACCATGCGCTGGATCTCTTCGTCCGAGAGGCCCGAGCCGGCCTTGATCTCGATCTTCTGTTCCTTGCCGGTGTCCTTGTCCTTCGCCGACACGTGCAGGATGCCGTTGGCGTCGATGTCGAAGGTGACCTCGATCTGCGGCGTGCCACGCGGTGCCGGGCGAATGCCCTGCAGGTCGAACTTGCCCAGCGACTTGTTCGCGTTCGCGCGCTCGCGCTCGCCCTGGAGGACGTGCACGGTGACGGCGGTCTGGTTATCGTCGGCGGTCGAGAAGGTCTGCGATGCCTTGGTCGGCACCGTGGTGTTCTTCTCGATGAGCTTGGTCATCACGCCGCCCATCGTCTCGATGCCGAGCGACAGCGGGGTGACGTCGAGCAGGAGCACGTCCTTCACCGAACCGCCCAGCACGCCGCCCTGGATCGCGGCACCGACGGCCACGGCTTCATCCGGATTGACGTCCTTGCGCGGCTCCTTGCCGAAGAAGTCCTTCACCGCTTCCTGCACCTTCGGCATGCGGGTCTGGCCACCGACGAGGATCACCTCGTGGATGTCGGACACACGCAGGCCGGCGTCGTTGAGCGCGGTGCGGCAGGGATCGATCGTGCCCTTGACCAGGTCTTCCACCAGCGACTCCAGCTTGGCGCGGGTCAGCTTGATGTTGAGGTGCTTCGGGCCCGAGGCGTCGGCGGTGACGTACGGCAGGTTGACGTCGGTCTGGTGGGCCGAGGAAAGCTCGATCTTCGCGCGCTCGGCGGCGTCCTTCAGGCGCTGCAGCGCGAGCTGGTCCTGGCGCAGGTCGATGCCCTGCTCCTTCTTGAACTCGTCGACGAGGTAGTCGATGACGCGGTTGTCGAAGTCTTCGCCACCCAGGAAGGTGTTGCCGTTGGTCGCCAGCACTTCGAACTGCTTCTCGCCGTCTACGTTGGCGATCTCGATGATCGAGACGTCGAACGTACCGCCGCCGAGGTCGTACACGGCGATCTTGCGATCGCGCGCGTCGGTCTTGTCGAGGCCATAGGCCAGGGCGGCCGCGGTCGGCTCGTTGATGATGCGCTTGACGTCGAGGCCGGCGATGCGGCCGGCGTCCTTCGTGGCCTGGCGCTGGCTGTCGTTGAAGTACGCCGGCACGGTGATGACCGCTTCGGTGACCGACTCGCCGAGGAAATCCTCGGCGGTCTTCTTCATCTTCATCAGCACCTTCGAGGAAATCTCCTGCGGCGCCATCTTCTTGCCGTCGGCGGTCTGCACCCAGGCGTCGCCGTTATCGTGCGCGACGATACCGTACGGCACGATCTTGATGTCCTTCTGCACTTCGGCGTCGGTGAACTTGCGGCCGATGAGGCGCTTCACCGCGTAGAAGGTGTTCTTGGGATTGGTGACGCTCTGGCGCTTGGCCGGCGCGCCGACCAGGACCTCGTTGTCCTTGGTGAACGCGACGATGGACGGCGTGGTGCGATCGCCCTCCGCGTTCTCGATGACGCGCGCGGTCGAACCCTCCATCACTGCGACGCAGGAGTTGGTCGTACCGAGGTCGATGCCGATGATCTTGGCCATTGAAGTTGCTCCGAAATGCTAAGCGGCCCCCGCGGCCGCGACTGTGTTGGAAAATGGGGCCCAGCCCCATCGATTCAATACTTTGGGTTCAGTTGTCGCGCACCACGGCGACCAGCGCCGGACGCAGCAGACGGTCGTTGAGGATGAAACCCTTCTGGACCACCGCGACCACGGTTCCCGGCGGATGCTCGTTCGAATCGACCGAACTGATCGCCTGGTGGTGTTCCGGGTTGAACGGCTTGTGCAACGGATCGACCACCGTGAGGCCATTGCCCTGGGTGACCTTTTCCAACTGCTTCAGCGTGAGCTCGAGGCCTTCGCGCAAGGTCTTCGCGTCGGCCGATTCGTTGGCCAGGCCGAGCACCAGGCCGTCGTACACCGGCAGCAGGTCGCCGAGCAACTTCTCGTTGGCGAAGCGGCGGGCCTGGTCCAGGTCGCGCTGCAGGCGACGGCGCTGGTTCTCGATCTCCGCCCGCTCGCGCAGCACCGTCTCGCGTGCCTGGCCCAACTCGGCTTCGAGCGAGGCCAGTTTCGCGGTCAACGCGTCGAAATCGGCGTTGACGCCCTCGTTGTCGGCCGCGCCGCCGTCCTGTACGGGATCCGGCACGTGGGGATCGTTGTTCTGCATGGTTACTCCAAACGTCAGCTTACCGACCCGCTCCATGGAGGGGCCGAACATTTGCGGGAAATAGTAAACCCGCCTCCCGTGGCGGTTTATGAGGTCGCCGCGGCGCGATTCAAGGCGTCGCTGAGCAGTCCGGCGGTGGCCTGGACCACCGGGATGACCCGCTCATATGCCATACGCGTCGGTCCAATAACTCCGATCGCGCCAAGCATGCGGCCGCTCGTGCCGTAGGTGGCGGTGACGATGCTGCATCCGTCGAGGGCCGAGAATCCGGACTCCTCGCCGATGAACAAGCGCACGCCCGGGGCCTTGACGCACATTTCCATGAGCTGAAGCAGGTCGCGCTTCTGCTGGAAGGCGTCGAAGAGATCGCGGAGCCGGTCGATGTCGGCCAGTTCCGAATAACCCATCAGGTTGGTCTGGCCGCTGACGAGGACATCGTCGGCGTCCTCGTCGGTGGCGAACGAGGCGGTGGCCAGTTCCACCACGCTGGACAGCAGGCGGTTGATCTCGCCGCCCGCCTCGCGCAGTTCCGTCGCCAGGTGCGCACGGATATCGGCCAGGCGGAACCCGGCGAACTGGGCATTCAGGTAGTTCGCCGCGTGCTCCAGGTCGGAGGCTTCCAGCGGGCGGGCCAGCTGGACGACGCGGTTCTGCACCTGGTTGTCCGAGAACACCAGGATCACCAGCACGCGGGCGTCCGGCAGGTTGACGAAATCGATATGGCGTAGCGGGAAATCGCCCTGGCGCGGCACGGTGACCACCCCGGCGAAATGGGTCATCGCCGAGAGCAGGTTCGAGACATTGCCGAGCAGGTCGCGGGTGGTCGTCTGGTGTGGCGGCAGGCCGCCTTGCAGCCGGGCCATCTCGTCGCGCGGCAGCGGCTTGAGTTCGAGCAGGCTGTCGACGAACAGGCGCAACCCGCGCGGCGTGGGGATACGCCCCGCCGAGGTGTGCGGCGAGGCCACCAGGCCGGCTTCCTCGAGGTCGGCCATGATGTTGCGGATCGTCGCCGGGCTGACTTCCAGGCCGGAGGACCGCGCCAGCGTGCGTGAGCCGACCGGCTCGCCATCGGACAGGTATTGGGAAATCAGGGTCCGCAGCAGCCGGCGCGCGCGAGCATCGATGTCGTGACCGGAAAACGGATTCATGCGCCTGACTGGGTTGGAAAGGGGTCGGATCGTCGGGCTATCAATAAGGTCTAGCCGCTCCGCTTGCAAGTCTCGGCTTCTGCGACGCGGCTGCCGCTACAATCGGCGCGATTCCCTTCGCCACTCCGGTGCCCATGCTCACCTCGCTCTACGTCCGCCAGTTCGCCGTCGTCGAAGAAGCCGAGGTCGCCTTCGGCCCGGGCCTCACCGTGGTCAGCGGCGAGACCGGTGCCGGCAAGTCCCTGCTGGTGGACGCGCTGATGCTCCTGGCCGGTGCCCGCGCCGACAGCGGCATGGTCCGTGCCGGCAGCGACCGTGCCGAACTGGCCGCGGAATTCGATCTCGCCGGCCTGCCCGAGGCCCTGGACTGGTTGCGCCAGGAAGAACTCGACGACGGGCAGACCTGCCAGCTCCGCCGGGTGATCCGCACCGAGGGCAGCTCGCGTGGCTGGATCAACGGCCGTCCGGCCAGCCTCGCCCAGATGTCGGCGCTGGCCGCGCTGATCGTGGAGATCCACGGCCAGCACGAGCACCAGGCCCTGCTCTCGCGCCAGTACCAGATGGCCCTGCTCGACGCGTATGCCGGCAACGAGGCGCTCCTGGCCCAGGTCCGCGAGACGGCCAAGGCGTGGCGCGAGGCCGTGGCGCGTATCCGCACGCTCTCCGGTGGCGACGACCGCGAGCACCAGATCGAACTGCTGAGCCACGAACTGGAAGAGCTCGACCGCTGGGCGCTGGCTCCGGCCGCACTCGAAGACCTCGAAGCCCAGCACCGCCGGCTCGCCAACGCGGGCCGTCTCGCCGAAGGCGCCAATGGCGTCGTCGAGATGCTGGACGGGGAAAGCGAATTCGCGATCGGCCGCGCCCTGCTCCGCGCGCACGCGGAACTCTCGCGCCTGGCCGAACTCGACGCCACGCTCGCACCGACGCTGGACCTGCTGGACAGCGCGCAGATCCAGGTGGGCGAAGCTGTCGATGGCCTCAGCCGCTACGCACAAGATGTCGAGCTAGACCCCGAGCGGTTGGCCGAGGTAGACACCCACCTCACCCATCTGCACGACCTCTCACGCCGCTACCGCCTGCCGATCGCCGAACTCACGGCCAAGGCCGACGAGGTCCGCGAGCGCCTGGCCGAACTCGAAGGCGCCGGCGATGCGCTCGACCGCCTCGGCCGCGAACGCGACCGCCTGCACCAGGCCTACGACACCGCCGCCGACGCATTGTCGAAGGCACGCGCCGAGGCCGCGGCACGGCTCGGCTCGACGGTCGCGGGATTGATGGGCGAACTGGGTATGGCCGGTGGACGTCTGGAAGTCTCGCTGGAGCGCGTCGAGGGCGACGAGCCCGATCCGCAAGGGCGGGAACGTTGCGAACTGCTGGTCAGCGCCAACCCGGGGCAACCGCCGCGTCCGCTGCGCAAGGTCGCTTCCGGCGGTGAACTCGCCCGCATCAGCCTCGCCATCGAGGTCGCCACGCTGGGCAACGACAATATCGGCTGCATGATCTTCGACGAGGTGGACACCGGCATCGGCGGCGCGGTGGCTGAGGTGGTCGGGCAGAAGCTGCGTGCCCTCGGTGAACGCGTGCAGGTGCTGTGTGTAACGCACCTGCCGCAGGTGGCCGCCCAAGGTCACTCGCATTTGCAGGTGGCGAAGGAGAGCGATGGCGAGGCCACGCGTACGCGCATCCATGCGCTGGATGCCGCCGGGCGGCGTGACGAGCTCAGCCGCATGCTCGGGGGGGTGGAGATCACCAAGGAGACGCGGGCGCATGCGAAGAAGATGTTGGATCGTGCGCAGGGGTGAGGGGGTGGGTCAGGGTTGGGGAATCGCCACTTAAGTGGCTTCCTACCGGGTTATGGCTTCCTACCGGGCTGTGGCTTCTACGCGGTCATGGTTTCCCACCGGAGGGCTCCGGTGGGATTGACGGGGGTCAGGTGCGGATCAGCCCGCGCTCTTGGGCCATGCGGTAGAGGTCCAGTTCCGAGCCGGCGTTGAGCTTGTTCATCACCGCGGCGCGGTGGATGTAGATCGTCTTCTGCCCGATGCCGAGTTCCGCGGCCACTTGCTTGGGCGCGCGGCCGGCCGCCAGCAGCAGGAAAACTTCTCGCTCGCGGGCGGTCAGGCGATTGAACGGGTCCAGGTCGGTGGTCGGCCGGCCCGAGCGGCGCTCGCGCAGGTCCGAACTCAGGTACTGGTCGCCGCCGAGCACCGAGCGCACCGCGGCCACCAGTTCCTCGGGCGCCACGCCCTTGGTCACATAACCGCGGGCACCACGACGCAGTGCCTCGGATACGTAGGGTTCGCCGTCGTGCATGCTCAGCACCACGATCTTCATCCCGGGCGCGATGCTGCCCAGGTGCTCGATCAGCGGCAGCCCGCTGCCATCCGGCAGGGACAGGTCCACCGCCACCAGGTCCGGCCGATGCTGGGTGACCGCGTCCACCGCCTCATCGGCGTTGCGGGCTTCGGCGACGACATCGAGGTCGGGTTCCAGCTCGATGAGGCGCTTGAAACCCTCACGGACGATGGCATGGTCATCTACAAGGACGATTCTGGGCATGGGCAGAATGTAGCAGGCTCTCCCGACGCGTGCGTATGGCTCGATCGGCGGCGTCGGCTCCGCGCATCGGCCGTGTAACATTCCGCCAATGCGACTACTCGGTCTTTCACGCTTCGCCGGCCCCCTGTTCGCGCTCGCGTACGCCGCGGCGTGGGTGATGCTGTGGCCGACCGAGCAGCCCTACTGGGTGCTGCCCTTCGGCCTCCGCTTCGGCGTGCTGCTGTTGATGCGCACGCGTCACTGGTTCTGGATACTCGGGGCCGAGATCGCCGCCAGCGCCTTTTGCGAATGGCGCAGCGGCCTGCCGATCGGCGGCGCGGGCTTCGTCCTGGGCGATGCTCCCGAACCGCTGATGGTGGCCGCCTGCCTGTGGCTGCTGCGCCGCGCGCACCTGCATGCCAGCCTCAACACGCCCGAGGACGTCGCCCGCCTGCTGCTCTCGGCCATGGTCACGGCCACGGTGGCCACCGCCGGCAACGCCGCGATGATGGCTTCCATGCATCCCGCCGCCCCGGTGGAGATGCTGGGTACCACCTTCGGCAGCGACCTGCTCGGCAACTACCTGGGCGTGCTGCTGGTGGTGCCGGTCATGATCCTGGCGTTCCGCGAGCGCCCCACGCAAGCGGCCATGGGCGAACTGTTGCTCGACGGCCTGCTGGTGATGCTGCCCTCGCTGGCCATCCTGATCACGCTCGCGGAATACTCGCCACAACCGCAGTTCGCCCGGGTCCTCTCCCTGGCGCCGGTGCTGTTCTTCGCATTCCGCCACGGTTGGCGCGGCGCCGGCCTGGCCATGCTGATCACCAGCGTGGGGCTGAATGTCACCGAGGACATGATCGGCCGCGGAGCGCCCACGGCGGCCGCTCACCTGTTTCTGGCCGTGGCGGGCACGGGCACGTTGATGCTCGGTGCGGCGACCGATGCGCTGCGCCGCAGCAGCGAGCGCGTGGCCCAGCAGAACACCCATCTGGCCGCCGCCAACCAGCGCCTGGACCAGCTTGCGCGGCAGCTGCGCGACGCCGCGCGCGGCAATCTCCAGGCGGAGGAAAACCTGCGCCGTCACATGGCCGCGGAACTGCACGACGAACTCGGCCAGAACCTCACCGCGATCCAGACCCACCTGAAGCTGGCCCAGGCCCGCCTCGGCAGTGCCGGCCTGGAAGACATCGGCATGTCGATCAACGGCATCCTCGGCCACATGCGCCGGGCCCTGCACAAGATGCTCGACAGCCTGCGCCCCTCGGTCCTGGACGAGTTCGGCCTGTTGCGCGCCCTGGACGAAGGCCCGGTGCGCGACATGCTCACCGCCGCGGGCATCCATTACATGACCGACCTGCGGGGCGACCCCCGCCTGCTCGACGACGACACCCTGACGGCCATCTACCGTGTCGTCCAGGAGAGCGCGACCAATGTGGTCCGGCACTCCGGCGCTCGTGAGATGAAGCTGCGCCTGCGTATCGGCCTGCGCGACAGCGGCCCCGTCGCGATCCTCGACATCCGTGACGACGGGGCCGGCCTGCCCTCCACCCCACGTCCCGTCCGCACCGATGGCGGGGGTCGCGGATTGCAGGGAATGAGCGACCGGATCACCGCCCTCGGCGGCCTCTTCCGCATCCGTCCGGAACCTGTAGGACTTCACCTTCGCGTGCTGCTTCGCAGCACAAGTATCGGAAGCAACATAGGAAATTTTCCGATACCGGGTGGGTGAACGCTTCGTTACGATCCCATTATCGATGTGGGGGAGCCGCCGTCGAGAGACGGTGAGCCCAGGTCGGTCGTGGGGACGATCGACCTGATGAGGCGACAGGATGTCGGCCTCGCCGGTGCGACATGGAGAACGGGATCCAGCGAGCAACTCGCGATCCACGAACCTTGAAGACACCGGATCAAGCCGTCGGTGGACAGGAGTCCACCGGCGGCGTTTTTTTGGGCCCGCCCCTGGTGGAAGCCACCCTGCTGGAAGCCACCCTGGTGGGAGCCGACTTGTCGGCGATCCCGCGGCAGCGGGCCAGTTCGAGGCGAGCACCCATTCGACAAGGTCGGCTCCCACCAGGGCATTCCCTGGCGACCCGCTCCCAGACCTACGCCAAGAACCAAAAAAGGCCCCGCAGGGCCTTCTTCCGTTCCGGCAGCTGGAATCAGCGCTTCTTCTTGGGCCGGACGTAGAGCACCAGGCTATGGTCCTCGATGACGTAGCCATGGCGCTCGGCGATCTCATGCTGGAGGCGCTCGATCTCCTCGCTGATGAACTCGATCACTTTTCCGCTGTCCACGTCGATCATGTGGTCGTGATGCTTGCCGCGGTCCAGCTCGTACACCGCCTGCCCGCCCTCGAAGTTGTGCTTCATGACGATGCCGGCAGCTTCGAACTGGGTCAGGACGCGGTACACCGTGGCAAGCCCGATGTCCTCCTGGTGCGCAAGCAGGCGCTTGTAGATGTCTTCGGCGGTGAGGTGGCGTTCCTCCGCCTCTTCGAAGATCTGCAGGATCCGCATGCGCGGATGCGTGACTTTAAGGCCCGCCTTGCGGAGCTCTTTGGTTTCCTGGTCCATGTCAGACCCCTCGCGGTGCCGTAAGGCGCTTAGTGTATCATCACAGGCTTCACGATCCGGACGTTACTACGCATGCATAAGCTCATCCGCACGCTGGGTTTGGCCATGATGGCGACCGCCATCGCGGGCTGTGGCCTGCTCTATACCCCCGACGTGCAGCAGGGCAACCTGCTCGACAAGAAAAACGTCGACCAGCTGCAGCCCGGCATGACCAAGCGCCAGGTCCTCGTCCTCCTGGGCACCCCCTCGGTCATCTCGCCGTTCGACCAGGACCGCTGGGACTACGTGTCCACGTTCTCGCACCGTGGCCGTCCGATGGTGACCCGCACGCTGACCCTGTCCTTCAACAACGACACGCTCGTGCGTACCGAGGGTGACTTCTTCTCCCAGGATGCCCAGCAGTTGCTGAAGGATTCCGAGAAGTACAAGGCGAACCCGACCGGTGGCGCCGACGGCGACAAGAACACCGATGGCAAGAAGGAATCCAGCGACGGCGGCTTCGGTGTCGGCGTCAACGGCTCCTCCGACGACAGCCCGGCCAGCAAGCGCCAGTAACGTTCCGGGTCAGGTGCCGCGCATCGCGCGGCGCCTCCTGGCTTCCATCGGGTCGAGGGTCAGCGGCCGGTAGAGTTCCACGCGGTCGCCCTCTTCCAGCACCTGCTCGGCGGGCACCTTCTTCGCGTAGATGCCGAGCCGGGACGGGTCCGGCACCACTCCCTGGGGCAGTTCCGCCCTGGCCCGTTCCACGGCTTCCCAGGCGGTCGTCCCCGACGGCACGCGCAGGGTAAGAACCACCTGCCCTTCGGGCCCGGCGTAGGCGACCTCGATGGCGATCTCAGCCATACTGCCGGCGCGCCTCGTCGCAGAAGTCGTCGACCATCCGGTTCGCCAGTTGCTGGAAGCCCATCTTCAGCACGCCGCCACCCAGGCCGGCGTAGTCGAAATCCAGGGCGAGCGCGATCTTGCAGCCGGCGTCGCCCAAGGCCTGGAAGGTGAACACGCCATCGAGCGAGCGGAATGGCCCCTCCACGAATTTCATGGACAGGCGCTCCGGCCGCTCCATGGTGTTCCGGGTGGTGAAATGCTGCTTCATGCCGGCGAACTTGAGATCCAACCGGGCCACCAGCACATCGTCGTCCCGCTCCACCACCGTGGCGGCGTCACACCAGCCGAAGCGCTTTGGGTATGCTTCCACATCGTTGACCAGGTCGAACATCTGCGCGGGCGTGAACGGCACGATCGCACTGCGGCGGATTTCAATCACGTGAAGACCTCGTCTTATTCGCCGGCTCATGGACCCGCCGGACTTGTATCAGGGATCCGATAGACCGATTTTAGCGGACATGGCAAAAGCGAAACCGAAGGACACGGAAAAGGAAGGCCGCGGCACGATCGCGCTGAACAAGCGCGCGCGCCACGAATATCACATCGACCAGCGCTTCGAAGCCGGGATGGAACTGCAGGGCTGGGAACTGAAGTCCCTGCGGGCCGGCCGGATCAACTTCGGCGAGGGCTGCTACGCGATCATCCAGCACGGCGAGGTCTTCCTCGTCGGCGCCCAGATCCCGCCACTCATCAGCGCCTCCACCCACGTGGTGGCGAACGACCGGCGCACGCGCAAGTTGCTGCTCCACCGCGAGGAGATCGACCGCCTGATCGGCGCCGTCGAGCGCAAGGGCTATACCCTGGTCCCCACCGCGATGTACTGGAAGAACAACAAGGTGAAGTGCGAGATCGGCCTGGCCAAGGGCAAGCAGGAGCACGACAAGCGCAACACCGACAAGGAACGCGAGTGGGCGATCGACAAGCAGCGCGTGATGCGCTCGCACAACAAGATGGGCTGACCTGAACAGGCGGGCGGCGCCCATTGTGGGTGCCCCTCCCCGCCCATATACTGCTGGATGTAGTCACATTACGTTTTCCCCGGGGGTGTACTGGTTTCGACGGGGGTAGTGCGATCTACTGGTGCATGCCGAGGGGGCAGCTTTCCTCGTTAAACCAGCCGCAAAACATATAGTTGCCAATGACAACTACTACGGTGACAACTCGGTGGCTCTCGCCGCCTAAGCTGTCCGGCCCCTAAAAAAGGCCAAACCCCCGAACCGATCTTGTGCTCATGCTCGTCGGTGTAGGGTCACTATCATGAGACCGCCGAAAGACCCTCCGTCTGTGGGTCTGACGCTAGATCAATCAGATATGTCCGCCGGTGCGCTTAGCACGCCGTGCTGTCGGCGGACGAGACTTAACGGTGAGCTAAGCATGTAGATCTGGAGATTAAACGCCTTCGGACGCGGGTTCGACTCCCGCCACCTCCACCAATCGACGCTCGGGCCAAGACTTATCTCTTGGCCCGTTTGCGTTTTATGGGGCCTTTGCGTAACTGGTACAAACGGGCGTCCTTTGATCGCCTGCCGACGACTCCATCTCGTTTCGAATATTTCGATTATTCGTTTATTTCGGTTACAATCTCTCCCATGATGCTGTTCGAAGCGCCCAGGAGGTTGCCATGACCACTCTCTCTCCCCCCCATTCGTTGCCCACGGCCGAAGAAGTTGCCATAGCCCGCGAGAGCGGTCGGGCGCTGGCTGCCTTCTTACAAACTCGCGCGGAAACGCAGCAGATCGAGATATTCGACGACAAGGGTGCGTCTCATCCGGTCCGCGTCCCAGTGTCGGCGCTTCGGCTGCTCGTCGATGTATTGACCGAAATCGGCGAGGGCAACGCGGTCAGCATCATCCCGATCCATGCCGAACTGACGACCCAGGACGCAGCCGACGTGCTCAATGTCTCGCGGCCCTTTCTCGTGCAGTTGCTGGAACGTGGCGAGATCCCTTTCCACAAGATCGGAACCCACCGTCGTATCCGCTATCAGGACGTGGTCGCGTACAAAGAGCGCATCGATGCCGAGCGCAACAAGGCCCTCGATGCGCTGGCCGAGCAAGCCCAGGCGCTCAAGATGGGATACGAATGAATGAGTTCGAACTTCACCGTCATCTACGACGCGTGCGTGCTCTACCCTGCACCGTTGCGCGACCTGCTGATGCGCCTGGCGCTGACCGATTTGTACCGGGCCCGTTGGACGGACATGATCCACGACGAGTGGACGCGTAATGTTCTGAAGCAGCGACCGGACCTGAAGGCCAAAGACCTGGATCGGACGCGGTCTCGGCCAGCTGCGTGACTGGAAAGCGGCGATCTGACAGACGCGGGCTCATCCCGCTGCCTAGCCCCCGAGTGGCATGGTTCTCGAATGCCAGTCTCTGCTTCCCCAGCAATGCCACGCACAACTTTTCTGGTCGGGTGCTGCGTCCTCACCCACCCCAATAAAACGCCTCGGTAATCTCCCGACGACCGAGCAAGAATGCATCAGCCACCAGCCGCAACGGCGCCGTATCCACATCGGAACCACGCGAACGGACAAGAGCAGCAAAGCGCGAATACAGCCCGGCATACTCCCGGTCTTCCCCACCCACATCCCGTCCAGGCAAGGTCAGCACGGCGCCACCCTTGGCAAGCGCCAACCTACCTTCATCAGTCTCGACCACGGTGTCCCAACTCTGCGGACCGGTCTGGCGCCAATCCAGATCCATCGACATCGGCACGCCGTCTCCGTCGATGAACTGCAGGTCGGCCGCGATGGGCGCCGCGCGGTTCGCGGGTATCGACAAGGTCGCGGATCGCAGGATGAACGCCCTGGGAAGTATGTACGTGGCGATCGATAGCGCATTGATCCCTGGATCGAATACGCCCAACCCGCCGGCTTCCCATATCCACTCTTGCCCGGGATGCCAGACGCGAACATCTTCCCGCCAGCTGATGGAAACGCTCTCGATCTTTCGCCCGGCGAGCCAGGCGCGCGCCGGCTCCACGCCGGCGGCGTATCGGGAATGCCAGCCCGCGAACAGCGTCAGGCCGCTCGCATCCGCCCGCTGTGCGAGGGCCGCGACTTCAGCCAGCGTCGCGCCCGGCAGCTTCTCGAGGAAG
>Ga0182006_1001230_pt1 | contig 15900 bp, 14 predicted proteins | sample Sormic07211104_1_FD_123022 | JGI IMG/M metagenome (GOLD analysis project Ga0182006, IMG submission 123022) | Rhizosphere microbial communities from Sorghum bicolor, Mead, Nebraska, USA - 072115-104_1 MetaG | ecosystem: Host-associated > Plants > Roots > Rhizosphere | place: USA: Nebraska...
CAGATGCTTCATGCTGATTCGACGCGGGGACAATTGATAACGCATATTAGGCCGTCTTTGAAGTCGCCGGTTCTTTAAGAGCCGGTCGCATAATGCAAAAAGCCCGGCGCTACAGCTTCGGGCTCAGTCCAGACTCACTATGGAGGCAGTGTGAAGGCATTGCAAGGCGTTGAAGGTCAAGTGGCATGGCTTGAAGAGCCGAGTCCTACATGTGATGTAGGACAAGTACGCATCCGTGTAGCGGCCGCGGGCCTCAATCGCGCCGATTTATTACAGAAGGCAGGGCTTTATCCGCCGCCGCCCGGGGCCAGCCAAGTGCTCGGTCTTGAGTGTTCCGGCGTGATCAGCGAGGTCGGCGCGGGCTCGTCCTGGCAAGTCGGCGATCGGGTTTGCGCCCTGCTGGCCGGGGGCGGCATGGCTGAAGAGGTGGTCGTCGACGGACGGCACGTGCTGCCGGTGCCGGAGGGCGTTTCGCTGATCGAGGCGGCGGCATTGCCCGAGGTGTACGCCACCGTCTGGCTGAATGTGTTTCAACTTGCAGCGCTGAAACCCGGTGAGAAAATTCTCCTGCACGCCGGCGCAAGTGGCATCGGTTCAGCCGCCATTCAGCTGTGCAAAGCCTTCGGTAACCCGTGCTGGGTCAGCGTCGGTTCCGCCGAGCGCCTGGCTTACTGCGAAGCGCTGGGTGCGCAGGGCGGCGTGGTGCGTACCGATGATCTGGAGAGCCTGCGCGACTTCGGGCCGTTCGACGTGATTCTTGATCCGGTGGGCGGTAATTATTCAGCATTGAACCTCAAGCTGATGGCGCTGGACGGGCGTTGGGTGCTGATCGGTTTGATGGGCGGGCGCGAGGCGAAACTGGATCTGGCGCAGGTGTTGGCCAAGCGTGTGCAACTGCTCGGCTCAACGTTGCGCAGTCGTGGCGATCAGTTCAAGGCGGATCTGCTCAGTGACCTGGGCCAGCATGTGTGGCCGCTGTTTGCCGAGGGCCGCTTGCGTCCGCAATTGGCCAAGGCGTTTGCGGTGAAGGATGCCGAGGCGGCGTTTGCCGAACTGGCGAGTAATATGGTGTCGGGCAAGTTGGTGTTGGCGATTGACGACAGTCTTAGCTGACACAACAGGTTCCTGTAGGAGTGAGCCTGCTCGCGATTGCGGCGTGTCAGCCAACATCAATGTTGACTGGAACACCGCCATCGCGAGCAGGCTCACTCCTACATTAAATCTTCGTCATTTCCAGAGATGGATCGGCCAGCCGGCCTTTTCGGCGTGCTCAAGCAGCACCGGATCCGGATTGACCACGTGCGGAAAATCAACTTTCAGCAACAGCGGCAGATCATTGCGCGAATCGGAATAAAAACTCGCGCCTTCGAGGTTTTCTTCTTCAGCGTCCAGCCATTCCAGCAAGCGGGTGATCTTGCCTTCGCGGTAAGTCAGGGTACCGACGGTGTTGCCGCTGTACACGCCATGGGCGACTTCCAGGTCGATGGCCAACATCTCGTCGATGCCCAGACGATCGGCGATCGGGCGAACCAGGTGCGCACCGGATGCCGAGATCACCAGAATCCGGTCACCGGCCTTGCGGTGGGCGGCGATGGTTTTGGTCGCGTCGCTGAAGATAATCGGCTCAATGAAATCTTCCACCCACGGGCCAACCAAGTGCTCGATTTCCTCAGGGGTGCGGCCTATCAATGGTTCGAGACTGAAGGCCATATAGTCTTCCATCGCCAGATGTCCGCGGCCGTAGGCATCCATCAGTTCCTTGTCGCGCTGCATGAACGACTCGCCATCGACCCAGCCGAGGCGGACCATCTGCTCACTCCATAGCGAGGAGCAGTCGCCGTGGATCAACGTTTCGTCCAGATCAAAAATTGCCAAAGCCATCGGTTCTCTCCGAGAACAGCTTCAAGCCATGAGGCTTCAAGCTGCAAGAATTGGAATCAAGTACGCCGCAGTCTACAACTTGAAGCTTGTAGCTCGAAGCTTGCAGCTACTTTTAAGCTACTTCGCACAGGGCAGTCGGATCGATGGATAGTGCCAAACGCTGTCCGTCGGGATGCAGATCGGCGGCGGAGCGGTTGAGTACGTCGACCACCAGTTCCACCCCGCGCGCTTCGACCCGATAGCGAATGACATTGCCGAGCAGGCTGTGGCTGCGGATCTGTGCATCGAGTTCGCCGTCAAGGCTCAGTTCGATGGCTTCCGGGCGTATAGCGATGCGGTGGTTGATCGGCCGTTGCAACAGCTTCGAGGCGGCAGCGGCGTCGAGCAGGTTGTAGTTGCCCATGAAGCCGGCGGCGAACACATCGACCGGTGCGGTGTAGAGGGTTTCTGCGTCGCCGCTCTGGACGATCTTTCCCTGATTCATCAGGAAAATCCGGTCGGACATGGTCAGCGCTTCTTCCTGATCGTGGGTGACGAAAATCGTGGTCAGGCCGAGTTCGCGCTGGATCTGACGGATTTGCTCGCGCAGGTGTTTGCGAATCCGAGCATCGAGCGCCGACAGCGGCTCATCCAGCAGCAACAAGCGCGGGCGGGTCACCAGCGAACGGGCGAGGGCGACGCGTTGGCACTGACCACCGGACAGTTGATGTGGATAGCGGCTGGCGAAGTCGTGCAGTTCAACCAGTTTCAACACTTCCGCCACGCGCTTGTGGCTGTCATCGGCATTGACCTTTTGCATGCGCAGCCCGAAAGCGACGTTCTGTTCGACAGTCATGTTGGGGAACAGTGCATAGCTTTGAAAGACCATGCCGATGCCACGTTTCTGCGGACTCAATGGGACGATATCAACGCCGTCGAGCAAAATCTTGCCGCCATCCACCGGTGTCAGTCCGGCGATGCAACGCAGCAAGGTCGACTTGCCGCACCCGGACGGGCCGAGCAGGGTGACGAACTCGCCTTTGTTGATTTCGCAATCGATGTCGCTGAACACCGTGGTGCCAGCGTAACTTTTCTGCAGGTGTTGGACGCTGACGTAGCTCATTCGCTTTTGTCCTTGTTCAAGATGTTGGCGATCCAGGTCAGGACCAGCACAAAGAAGAAATACGAAATGACCAGCGCACTGGTGAAGTGGCCGCTGCTGTTGCGCATGTTGTTCAGGTACACCTGCAGGGTTTCGTAGCGCGTGCCGACGAGAATGTTGGCGAACACGAACTCACCGAACAGGAACGAGAACGACAGCAGCAGCGCCACCATCAGGCCCTTGCGCAGATTCGGCAGTACCACCAGAAATGCCGCTTGAAACGTGCTGGCGCCAAGCAGCTGCGCGGCGTCCATCAGGTCGCGCAGGTTGATCGCTTGCAGGTTGTTGGTGATCGCTCGGTACATGAACGGCAGCGCCACGGTGAAGTAGCAGCCGATCAGAATCCATGGTGTGCCGACCATCGCCATCGGCCCGGAACCGTAGAGCTGCAAGAGCCCCACCGAGGACACCACCGGCGGTACCGCGAAGGGCAGCAGGATGAGGATGTTCATCAGCGCATCGAGTTTCGGAAAGTAGTAATGCACGACGAACAGCAACGGCAGGACCAGCACCACCGACAGCACCAGCGCGCCGACGCAGACGATCAGCGACTGACCGAATGCATGCAGAAAGCGCGGATCGCTCCACAGCTGGATGTACCACTTGAAGGTAAAACCGCTGGGCAGAATCGTTGCCGACCAACTGCTGGCGATCGAATAGACCAGCGTGCCGAGCAGCGGCAACAGCAGAATGGCGAACAGCAGATAGACCACGACGCGGTGGTAGAGGCCGGCCGGGCCGGATTCAGCGCGAGACATGGTAGCTCCTCTTCAACAGCAGTTGATGCACGACGGTGACGATGGTCATCAGCGCCACGAGCACCACGGCCAGGGCGCTGGCCAGGTTCGGATCAAGGGAAATGTCGCCGGAGACCATCGCCGCAATACGGATCGGCAGAACGTTGAAGTTGCCGGTGGTCAGTGCGTAAACCGTGGCGTAGGCACCGAGGGCGTTAGCCAGCAGGATCACGAACGTGCCGAGCAACGCCGGGGTCAGCACCGGCAGACCGATGTGCCGCCAGAACTGCCAGCCATTGGCACCGAGCAGCGCGGCGGACTCGCGCCAGTCTTCCCGCAGGGCGTCGAAGGCCGGGTAGAGCAGCAGCACGCCGAGAGGAATCTGGAAGTAGGTGTAGAGGATGATCAGGCCGGTTTTCGAATACAGATTGAAGTCCTGAATGATCCCCGACTGCTTGAGCATGATGGTGATGCTGCCGTTGAAGCCGAGCAGGATGATGAACGCGAACGCCAGCGGCACGCCGGCGAAGTTGCTGGTCATGTTGGCGAAGGCATTCACAAAGTTGCGCAGCCGCGAATCGACCCGCCGCAGCGAGTAAGCACCCAGCACGGCGATGATGATGCCGAATACGCTCGACCAGAAACTGATCTCCAGGCTGTACTGGATTGCCTGCCGATAGAACTTCGAACCGAAGATCTTGCTGAAGTTGGCCAGGCCCCAGCCGGATTCTTCCGATTGCAGGCTGTTGATCATCACCCACACCAGCGGGGCGATTTCGAAAACGATGAAGAACAGCGCGAAGGGCACCAGACACAGCGCCGCGAGCCATTTGCTGCGAGTCATGGAGTTCACTTGAGCAGCTCCTGGCATACAGGTTTGTCGTGGGGCACGCCGAGCAGCTCGCAAACCGTGCCGCAGAGCTCGGTCTGCTTCGGTGTGGCACCAGGGTTGAGGCTGAACGCCTCGCCGAGGACGAACAGCGGCACCTGTCGCTCTTCCGGTAGCAGGCCGTTGTGCGAGCGATCGTTGTTCATGCCGTGATCGGCGGTCACCAGCACCTGATAACCGGCGTCGAGCCAGCTCTGCAGATAGTCAGCGAGGATGACGTCAGCCGAGCGCGCGCTGTTGCGGTATTGCGAGCTGTCGAGGCCGTGCTTGTGCCCGGCATCGTCAATGTTCATCGGATGGATCAGGAGGAAATCCGGCGCGTGACGAAGACGCAGATTTTCGGCGTCGGCGAACAGGTGCGAATCCGGGTAATGATCGTTCCAGTAGAAATGCCCGTGCTGGATTGGCAGCGCCGGATCGTCGGTATGGCGGTCGCGCGCAGCGACAAACGGTGAGCGGTTATACAACTCGCTGACCCAGTGATACGCCGCAGCGGCGGTTTTCAACCCGGCATCGCGGGCGTAGTGATAGATGCTGCGCTGGTTGGACAAGCGCGAGACATGGTTGTGGACGATGCCGCTGTCGATCGGCGGCACGCCGGTGAGGATACATTCGTAAAGCGGTCGGGACAGGGCCGGCAGTTCGCACTCCAGTTGATAGAGCGCCGCGCGTCCTGCGCCAACGTAAGCCTGCAGATGCCCCATGGCGTGACACGCAACCTCGTAGTTGAGGCCGTCGAGTACGACAAGGATGACGTTGTGCTTCATAGGGGCAAGAACTCCGCGAAATTCAGATATTCCGAAATCAACCCGATCCCCTGTGGGAGCGAGCCCGCTCGCGAATGCAATACATCATTCAACAGTGATGTCGACTGACGCGCCGCCTTCGCGAGCAGGCTCGCTCCCACATTTGGATCTTCAGCGGATCCCGAACAGGGGGATCACAGGATTACTTCATCTCTACGATGACTTCCTCGTTCCACTGCTGCGGCAGGGCTTTGGAGGTCTTTTCCCATGCGTCGGCGTCCTTGACCGGCGTGACGCCCTTGTACTGCTCGTTGGGCAGCAGTTTGGCTTTCACGTCTTCCGGCAGTTGCAGGTGTTCGGCGCGGATCGGCCGGGCGTTGCCGCGGGCGAGGTTGGTCTGGCCGGCGTCGCTGAAGATGTATTCGCGGGTCAGCTTGGCGGCGTTGGGATTTTTCGCGTACTTGTTGATGATCGTGGTGTAGCCGGAAATCACCGAGCCGTCGGATGGAATCAGCACTACGTAATCATCCGGGTTGGCCATCTTGGCTTTGTAGCTCAGGCCATTGAAGTCCCAGACCACGCCGACTTCGATCTCGCCTTTTTCCATGGTGGCGATCGTTGGGTCGGCCATCGACAGACGACCCTGTTTGGCAAGGTCGGCGAACAGAAGCAGGGCAGGCTTGATGTTTGTCTCGTCACCACCGTTGGCCAGTGCGGCAGCGAGGACACCGTTGGCGGCCTGGGCAGCAGTGCTCACGTCGCCGATGGAGACTTTATATTTGCCGGTTTTCAGGTCAGCCCATTTGGTCGGTACGTCGGAGCCGTTCAGCAGCTTCTTGTTGACGATGAAGGCAATGGTGCCGGTGTAGGCCAGCGCCCAGTTGCCGTCCTTGTCCTTGGCCCAGTCCGGAATCTGATCCCAGGTGCTTGGCTTGTAGGGTTGCACCACGTCTTTCTTGACCGCGATCGGGCCAAAGGCGGCACCGACGTCGCCGATGTCGGCGGTGGCATTGTCTTTTTCGGCGGCGAACTTGGCGATTTCCTGGGCCGAGCTCATGTCAGTGTCGATGTGCTTCAAGCCGTAATTCGCAGCCAGGTCATCCCAGGTGCCTTTCCAGTTGGCCCAGTTGTCGGGCATGCCGACGCTGTTGACGGTGCCTTCCGCTTTCGCAGCGGCTTCGAGGGTTTTCAGATCGGTCTCGGCCGCCATGGCGGCGCTGCACATTGCAATGGTCGAGCCTAACAGTGTTGCCAGGAAAAGCTGTTTCATTCCGAAGCTCCTTGGTCGTGTTCAACGCTGCGATTGCGGTTGTGTTGGTCTAGGTCAGCAATACCTGAGCCAATTTAGGCGGGCTGGATGACATTTTGATGTCGATGGCCTCGTGGCTGATCTTTTATCTGCCATTGTCAGGAAGGTTCCAGATCAGCGTAGACCATGCTCAAAGGCCCGTAGGGCAAGGGACCTGGCCGATGTATTGCAAGCCGTGAAAGCGACCGTTCGGTAGTTTTGTCATCTGTCGGTCATCTGCACTGCCTAGGCTTGCTGCATGCGAAAGCGCTTTGATCGGCGTTCGAATATGCCCCGAAACAGTGCTGGTCTAGTCCAGATAGGTAACGTTGATGCGCGATGAGGCAACGAAAGCGGTGACAGCGATTGGCCAGGTGCTGCAGGAGCAAATCGATCATGGTTTGCTGGCGGCCGGGAGCAAGTTGCCCGCTGAACGCAAGCTCAGCGAGTTATTCGGGACGACGCGGATCACCGTGCGTGAAGCGCTGTTGCAGCTTGAGGCGCAGGGGCAGATTTATCGCGAGGAGCGGCGTGGCTGGTTCGTGTCGCCGCCGCGTCTGGCTTATAACCTGATGCAGCGCAGTCATTTCCACGCCATGGTCAGTGCGCAGGGGCGCGAACCTTCGACCGAGGTGATTTCGGCGCGGTTGCAGCCGGCTTCGGCGGCGGTGTGTGCGTGGTTGCAACTGCCGGCGTTGTCGAGCGTGATTCAGATTTGCCGCTCGCGGCGGATTGATGGGCGACTGGTGTTGTATGTGGAGCACTATCTGAATCCGCAGTTTTTTCCGGGGATTCTTGAGTTCGATTTGAATCAGTCGATTACCGAGTTGTATGCGCGGCACTACGATTTGCACTATGGGCGGGTGCGGTTCGAGATGGTGCCGACGGCGTTGTCGGTGGATGCAGCGGCGGCGTTACGGGTGTCGGTGGGGAGTCCGGGGTTGCGGATTGCGCGGGTCAATTATGATCAGCATGGGCGGTTGATTGATTGTGATCTGGAGTTTTGGCGGCATGATGCGATTCACGTTGGGGTTGATGTGGTTTGATCTTTTTTGACCTTGGCGGCCTTTGGGCCGACCAGGTCTTGGGGGTTTGGGTGAATATCCGTTGCTGCGGTAACGGCTTCTTATGGTTCCGCCCTTACGGCGGGTCACTTTTTCAAACGCCGGAATGCCGGCCCAGCAAAAAGTAACCAAAAGGCTGCGCCCTGACGTTCGGCCCGCTCGCTGGGGCTCGGGGTTCCTTCGCTGCGGGATCGATCCTGGCGCAGCGGCTCCGGTTTGCTTCGCTGCACCTACACTCGCTGTGGACGACTGCGTCGTACGGTCGCTGCGCTCCCACGCCCGGATCAATCCCTCCACTCAGCCTGCCGACGGGCTCCGAGATCAAGATCAAAAGCGGTGCTCGAGCTAACGCTCATCGTGTGTAGGAGCTGCCGAAGGCTGCGATCTTTTGCTTTTGCTTTCGCTTTTCTGTGGGAGCGAGCCTGCTCGCGAAGACGCCCCCACAGTCACCCCCTATCTACTTGCCCACCGCCGCATTCCCATACAAATAATCCGTGGCCAACGAAGCCAGCGTCCTGACCCCAACCACCAGCGCCGACTCATCCACATAGAACCCCGGATTATGATTCGGCGCAGCCTTGCTCATGTCCTGATCCCTCGGGGTCACCCCGAGAAACACAAACAACCCCGGCGCTTCTTTGGCGAAGAACGAGAAATCTTCCGCGCCGCCCACCAGCGGTCCCTGCACCACGTCATCCTTGGCGGCCCACTTCAACGTCGGCAGCATTTTCTCGGTCAGTGCCGGGTTGTTAATGGTCGGGTCGTATTTTTCGATGATGGTGACGTCGGCTTTGGCGCCGCCGCTTTCGGCGATTTTCTCGATGGTCTGGCGTACGTCGCTGTGCAGTTTCTGGCGGATGCCGTAGTCGTAGGAGCGGATCGTGCCGGTCATGTCGAGTGATTCGGGGATGATGTTGTAGCGGGTGCCGCCATTGATGGTGCCGATGCTGACCACTGACGGGTAAGAGGAAATGTCGGTGCGGCGGCTGACCACGGTTTGCAGGCCGACGATGGTTTGCGCGCCGACGGTGATCGGATCGATGCCGTCCCAGGGGCGGCCGGCGTGGGTTTGTTTGCCGTGGATCTTGATGCGCAGGTCGTCGGAGCTGGCCAGAGTCGGGCCGGTGCGGTAGGCGATCTGGCCGGCGGGGACGCCGGCCCAGACGTGCAGGCCGAACACCGCGTCGGGTTTCGGCGCTTTCATCACGCCTTCTTCGACCATCATCTTCGCGCCCCAGGTATTTTTGCCGTCGGGAATGAAATCGCTCGGGCCTTCTTCGGCGGGCTGGAAGTAGAACACCACGGTGCCGGGCAAGGTGTCGCGCATCCCTGCCAGAATTTTCGCAGCGCTGAGCAGGATCGCGGTGTGGGCGTCGTGGCCGCAGGCGTGCATAACGTCGACTTGCTTGTCGAGATACGTGCCTTTGGCTTTTGAAGCGAACGGCAAGTCGGAGACTTCCTTGACCGGCAGCGCATCCATGTCTGCGCGCAGGGCCACGGTCGGGCCGGGCAGGGCGCCTTTGAGAATGGCGACAACGCCGGTGCGGGCGACGCCGGTTTTCACTTCCAGGCCCATGGCTTGCAGCTGTTTGGCGACCAGTTCAGAGGTGCGTTTTTCAGTGTTGCCAAGTTCTGGATGAGCGTGAAGGTCGCGGCGGGTTTCCAGCAGCTCCGGTTCAAGTTTCTGCGCCTGCTCGGCGATGCGCGTGCGGGCGCTGTCCATTGTCGCAGCGCCGGCGTGGCTGGCGACCAGGGTGAGCAAAAGGGTCTGGGCAATGCGCGTCAGTTGCATGGGCTTCTCCTTGATTATTGTTGTTGGCTTCCTTGCCTGTGACAAAGGCTTTGCACGCAAGTGCGATCGGGTCCGGAAAGCGCTATGCGCTCCGATAGATTTACGTTTGAGCATAAGTTATCAGCGAAAACTCCTACCGCTTTATCAGTTCCGTCCGGCGTGACAGATAAAACGCGGGCGATAACCATGTACCGCACCGCACAACATCTATTTCCATAAATTCCTCCAGGTGCCGGTCACGTTATTGGCTGTTTGAGGGTAACGGGTCAGTGCGACAAAACTATTGTCCATGGAGGACTTATAAATGCAGCGTAATGGAATAACGCTTCCGCCGATTGTTGTGCGTCCGGATAAACAAGATGAATATTTACATTATTTAGGTGCAGGGGACGGCTCGGGACCAGGCATTAACTTTGCGCCATTGGGTGAAATACTCGATATGGAAAGTATCTACCAAGATACTTCCAGAAATATTGCCCAGGTTATCGAGCTTGAGCTGGTAGAAGTACGGGCAGCAGGCGATCAAAGTGTCTTGCCGCCTTTGGATGCGCTGGCGCGGGAGATGCAATTCCGGGATTCCCTGATCGCCAGGAAGTTTGGTGCGCTTTTGGTGGCCAAGGACGTGGCCATCGAACGTTTCGGCCACGCCCAGGTTGAAACCTTTTTCAACGGAGGTCGTTTACCGCAAGTCAATCGGCGAAGCGCCAGCGTCAGCGTACGGCAGGCTTATAGCGCTCTGTTCAACGCCAAGTTACTGGTTGAAGGCATTGGCGTGTTGAACAGCCAGTCGGCCACGGTCAAGGGCATGATTGCCGTGGTGCAAGCGCAGGAAGCCGAGCGGATCGCTCAGGAGCAGGCGCGGTTGGCTGCTGCCGATGAACTCAGGCGTCTCGAAGAAGAGCAGGCCCGCTTGGCCGCTGAAGCGTTGGAGCGCAAGCGTGCCGAGGAACAGGCAGCGCTTGAGGCTGAGGCCGAAACACGCAGGGTTGCTGAGGAAAAGCGCCGGCAGGACACCTCCGGTGGGCACAGTAGCCTTTTGCGCTTTCAGGGCAATACCAGCCACGCCCAACTGGTATTTGCGACTTCCGCTGGTGCGGTCGCGATCGCCGACAACCTGATGGCGGGTTTTGCCGCTTCGATTCGCTCGGCGGTGGCCGGCTTATCGGGGCTGGCTGCCGGCACGGCGTCCGGTCTGATGGTGGGGGTGAGTGCGTTTGTATACTCGCCGGTGTTGGGTAATGGTGAATTGCCTGAACGCTTTCTGCTCAGCCTCCCACTGGCAGATCTGCTGCCCGGTCAACTGCCTGATCTGGAAAGGCTGGCAAGCGAAAGAGCACGACTGAATCTGCCGGTACGTTTGAGCGCCCGGCCGCTGACGGGATCTCTCGCCGAACTGCTTGTCGTTCCGGTAGCGGGGACAAAACTGCCTTCCGGCGTCCGCGTGGTTGCAGCTGGTTTCAACGCAGGAAACAACACTTACAGCGCGACCCTCACTGACATCCCGCCGACAACCGCGGTCTGGACGCCCTCAGTAACGCCGGCAGACAGTTCAACGCTGTTCCCCATCGAGAATCCGGCCCCACCGCGATATATCGGCGGCAACCTCGTGCCGATTGAAGGAAGGATCGACGCTCACCCAGGGCGGGGCAGCATTCGTTTCGACGACTTCATTCTGGTCTTCCCACCGGAATCGGGTCTGCCACCGCAGTACGTCATGTTCCGGGATCGACGCAATGATCCAGGGGTGGCCAGTGGTCATGGAGCGCCGGTTGCGAGTGGATGGCTGGGGGCGGCTGCGCAGGGTGATGGAGCGCCAATCCCATCGCAAATTGCTGATCAGTTAAGGGGACGTCAGTTCAACAGTTTCAGAGCATTCAGAGAAACGTTCTGGAAAGCCGTTTTCAATGACGAAAATTTGGCTGACTCGTTTAATGCGACAAGTATGAACGAAATGAAAAAGGGCAAAGCTCCGATAGTTAGAGTGAGCGATTCAGCGGGATCAAGAGTGAAATACGAACTACATCATAAGGTCGGCTTGGCAGAGGGAGGGGATTTATATAATGCCGACAACATAAATATCGTTACCCCGAAGGCGCATGTTGAAATTCATAAAGGGCTTTGATATGAGATCGATACAGGATATGAGAGAGGAAGAATTTCTCGAGTTTGTCAGGAAAATACATGATTCCGGGTTTACTACAGAGAAGCAGCAAATTGCTGCCATTCTTGAATTCTCCCGGCTAGTTGAACATCCATCTGGTTACGATTTGATTTACTACCCGGAGGAAGGTAGGGATGGGCCTGAAAATGTTGTCTTGGAGGTAAAAAACTGGCGTTCCGCTAATGGCAAACCCGGTTTCAAAGATAAATAAAAGCCACCCCCTATTGGCTTTATCTTCCAATAGGGGGCCATCTCAGTTCAGCCTTCCTTTTTCATCTCAACCCCCGGCGTAATCACCTGCACACTCATCCGCGGTGTCGCCAGATCCAGCCCCGCCTCATCCAGTTGCCGCTTCAACGCCAAGTTGAACGCCCGGGAAACTTCCCACTGTTTGATTGGCGCAGTTTTGAACCGTGCGCGCAGGATCGCGCTGCCGGATTCGAAACTCTCCACGCCCTGAATCTCCAGCGGCGACCAGATGTTGCGGCGTTGCAGCGGATCGCTGCGCATTTTCTGGCCGACGTCGCGCATCAGTTTGATCGCGTCGTCGATTTCCATGTTGTACGGCACGGCGACGCGGAAGATGGCGTAGCCGAATTCACGCGAGTAGTTCTTGATGCTTTTGATTTCGCTGAACGGGATGGTGTGGACGATGCCGTCGATGTCGCGCAGACGCACGGTGCGGATGGTCAGGCCTTCGACGGTGCCGAGGTGGCCGCCGACGTCGACGTAATCATCGATGGCCAGCGAGTCTTCGATGATGATGAACAGGCCGGTGATCAGGTCAGCGACCAGCGATTGCGCGCCGAAGCCGATGGCCAGACCGATTACACCGGCACCGGCCAGCAATGGCGTGACGTTCATGCCCATGTTCGCCAGCGCGACGATGAGCGCGATGATGAAGATCGCCACGAACAGCACGTTGCGGATCAGCGGCATCATCGTCTGCGCGCGGGCGTTGGCCAAACCCTTGCGCGAGCGGGTGAGAGCGTGGTGCACGGCGGTATCGGCGAGGATCCAGATCAGCCAGGAAAAAACCAGCGTGCCGATCAGGCTGAACAGTCTGACGCTGATGTCATGGCCATCGCCTTCGGCGAACGCGATCAGCGAATGGCCCCAGACGCGCAGGCCCAGTTCGATGAAGATCAGCCACACCAGCAAATGCGTCAGGGTGTAGAAGAAGTTTTTCAGGCGCTCCGAGTACAGCGCATGGCGTTTCGGCCCGCGTTGCGGTTTCAGCGAATGGCGGCGCACCAGGCCGTTGATGACCATGCACAACACCAGCAGCACCGTGCAGATCAGCGACTGCCGCAGCGCGGTGCTGGTGTCGCCAGCGGAGACAAACGTGGCGAACAGCGAGATGCCGACCAGCACCAGCGCCGGCACGTACCAGAAAGTGCCGAGGATTTCGATGGTGTCGCTGAGCGCGCGGCGGGTCAGGCGGCGTGACAGCGGTTGGTTGCGGATCAGGTGCGCGATCGGTCGGCGGAATCGCAGAATGAACAGGCCGGTCGACAGTGCCGCGAGGACATTGGCGGTGGTCGCGGCGGTGTGCGCCAGATGCACGCCGAGGCTCTCGACCAGACGCGGATCGCTCAGCGCTTCACCGAATGCGGCAAAGCTGCCGATCAGCCACAGCGGCCGAAACGCCTGGTGACGCAGGATGTACAACGCGCGATGGCGGTGCGGGCCGTCGAGCACGGAAAAGGCAATCACGCAGATTGCCGAGAAACAGGTGCCGACCACCAAAGCATAGGCCAGCACCATCGCCAGGCTTTTGCCCAGCGACGACGGCAGCGCGTAGCTCATGTACACCGTCATCACCAACGCGATCAGCCACGGCCCGAGCTTGCGCAGGGCGAAGCGGAGCATGTCGAGGGCCTTGGGGTGTTGCGGCAGTTCTTCGGTGAGGCCAAAGCGCATGCGCACGCGATGGCCAAGCCAGATCAGCGCGGCGGCGAGCAGGCTCCAGACCATCAGAATCACGGCGAAACCGAAGATGATCGGCAGCCATTCATTGGCCGGGAGCAGCTTGCTGGTCAGTTCGTCCTTGGCGAGATCGAATTCGTTGGACCAGCGCGTGATCGGGCTGTCGGCACCGGAAAACTGCTTCTCGAAGTTGGCAAGGGTGCCGCCGATCAGGCCCAGCACGCCTTCTTCCGGAGTGGCTTGGGCTTTCTTTGTGGCGTCGCGCAGCTTCTTCAGATCGCTGAGCAACTGCGCCCGTTGCTTGTCGTTTTCCAGCGACTTGATTACTTCGTCCAGCGACTGGCCGAGGGGTTCCTGGGCTTCAGCTTGCGGCTTGGAAGTGTTGAGCAGGCCGGGCAGACCGACCGCCTGGGCGGGCGCTAACGGCAGCAGCGTCATCAGGCAGACAAGCAACAGGCCGGGCAAAGCAAAAAGACGAGCAAACACCAGGGGACAACCTCGCGATAGGCGGATGCGCTGGAGTGTACGAGGCCCTCTGGCGCAATGCGAGCCGGACGCGGTCATTCGTTGAGTTTGGCGAGGATCTTGTAGACCACGGTGGCGAGGATCATCAGCATGCCGATCCACATGGCCAAGACCCCGGCGTTCTTGTCACGGAAGTTGAAGCCGATGGCCAACAGGATCATCCCGCTGAGGATGGGAATGAGCATGGCGTGGAAGGAGGACATCGAGATCATGGAGACTGCCTTGTCTATTGGGGAAGCTTGCAGTCTAGGCGGGTTTTCGAAGCGGGGTGTGATGTGGCTCAGGAATGCATCTGGCCAGAGAGGATTCTGCTGGCTGCACAGGCGCTTTCGCGAGCAGGCTCGCTCCCACAGTTGATTTGCACTCCAAGGGAAGATGACTGGCTCCCACAATGAAATGCAATTCAATTGTGGGAGCGAGCCTGCTCGCGGAGCTCGTCAGCCGTTACGGCAATTCCCGACTGGCATAAAACGCGCTGAGCACTTTGACCAGATGCGCCAGGTCATGGCTACCGCACAGCTCGCGGATCGAGTGCATGGCGAAGGTCGGCAGGCCGATGTCGACGGTGCGCACGCCCAGGTGACTGGCGGTGATCGGGCCGATGGTCGAGCCGCAGCCCATGTCGCTGCGCACCACGAAGCTTTGCACCGGGACTTCTTCGGCCATGCACAGGTGGCGGAAGAACCCGGCGGTTTCGCTGTTGGTGGCGTAGCGCTGATTGCTGTTGACCTTGATCACCGGGCCGGCGTTGAGTTTCGGACCGTGGTTGGCGTCGTGCTTCTCGGCGTAGTTCGGATGCACGCCGTGGGCGTTGTCGGCCGAGACCAGCAGCGATTTCTGGATGGTGCGGACGAACTCGTCACCTTCCGGCAGCAGGCGGCGCAGGGTCTGTTCGAGCATCGGGCCATCGGCACCGCACGCCGAGCAGGAGCCGACTTCTTCGTGGTCGTTGCACACCAGCACGCAGGTTTCTTCGGTGTCGGCAGTGAGCAGGGCTTGCAGGCCGGCGTAGCACGACAGCAGGTTGTCCAGGCGCGCACCGGCGATGAAGTCGCCATGCAGGCCGATGACCGCCGCGCTCTGGGTGTCGTAGAAGCTCAGCTCGTAATCCAGCACCACGTCGGCGTTCAGACCATGTTCGCGGGCCAGTTGATCAGTCAGTACGGCGCGGAAGTCGACGCGTTCGTCGCCGGCGAATTGCGCGAGGATCGGCGGCAGCTCGGTCTGCGCGTTGATCGCCCAGCCCTGATTGGCTTCACGGTTCAGGTGAATCGCCAGGTTGGGAATGATCGCGATCGGCGCCTTGAAGTCGATCAGCTGGCTTTCGACCTTGCCATCACGGCGGAAAGTGACGCGCCCGGCCAGCGACAGGTCGCGGTCAAACCACGGCGCCAGCAGCGCGCCGCCGTAGACTTCAACGCCCAGTTGCCAGAAGCCCTGACGTTGCAGTTCCGGTTGCGGCTTGACCCGCAGACACGGGCTGTCGGTGTGGGCGCCGACCAGACGGATCCCGTCGTGCAGTGGCGAGTTGCGGCCCATTTTGATCGCGACGATCGAGGAGTCGTTACGGGTGACGTAGTAGCGGCCGTTGGCCTCGGTAGTCCACGGCTCGCGCTCGTCGAGGCGCACGTAACCGGCGGCCTCCAGACGCTGAACAAGGCTGGCGGTGGCGTGGAACGGGGTAGGGGAGGCCTTGAGGAAGTCGATCAGGCCTTGGTTCAACTCTTCGCGCATAAGAAGCTCCAGA
>Ga0182006_1001231_pt1 | contig 15895 bp, 9 predicted proteins | sample Sormic07211104_1_FD_123022 | JGI IMG/M metagenome (GOLD analysis project Ga0182006, IMG submission 123022) | Rhizosphere microbial communities from Sorghum bicolor, Mead, Nebraska, USA - 072115-104_1 MetaG | ecosystem: Host-associated > Plants > Roots > Rhizosphere | place: USA: Nebraska...
CATCCAGGTGCGTCGCGCTTCGCTGCGCGGCATGGTGAACGCGGTGCCGGAGAACAATTCGGTATACAGGCCGTACGGGGCTTTTTGCGGGGAATTCTGGCCAACGGGCAGCGCGCCGGGCAACGCTTCGGTGCTGAATTCGTTGCCGAAGCCGGACTGGTAAACCAGGTCCTGCGCGGTTGAATCGAGGTTCATGGAGCCTCCTGAACAGGGAGTCGGCAATGGCCCATCGCTCTGGTTCAGAGGTTTCGGCACGCCGGGGTTGTTATTATCGTAATCTGATTACGCATAACGTAATTTGCTCGCTATCCAGCGTCAAGCTATAAAGACGCCCATTCGAACCGGAACCACCAGCCCCATGGAAAAAACCAGCGACAGTAACGGCAAACAGAAAGTCCGCTCCGCCGAGGTCGGCACCGACATCCTCAAGGCATTGGCCGAGTTGTCGCCGTCGACTTCTCTGTCGCGTCTGGCCGAGCACGTGCAAATGCCGGCGAGCAAGGTGCATCGCTATTTGCAGGCGCTGATTGCCTCGGGGTTTGCCGAACAAAACACCGCCACCAACCATTACGGCCTCGGTCGCGAAGCGCTGCGCGTGGGCCTGGCAGCACTCAACAGCATGGACGTGTTGAAAGTCGCCGCCCTGCCGCTGTCCGAGTTGCGCGATGAGCTCAACGAAACCTGCTTCCTCGCAGTCTGGGGCAATCAGGGCGCAACCGTGGTGCACATCGAACCGGCGGTGCGCGCGGTGACGGTAGTGACGCAGTTGGGTTCGGTGCTGCCGTTGCTCAGTTCTTCCACCGGGCTGGTGTTCAGCGCTTACCTGCCGCACCGCGAAACCGATGAATTGCGTGAGCAGGAAATCGCCGTCGCGGAGCATCCGCTCAAGGACGAAAAAGCCTATGCAGCGCTGTGCGAGCAGATCCGCGAACGCGGTCTGCATCATGTCCATGGTTTGCTGATGCCGGGTGTGGATGCGCTTTCTGCGCCAGTGTTCAACGCGGTCGGGCATATCGCTGCGGTACTGACCATCGTCGGCCCGACCTCACTGTTCCACGCCGACGAAAACGGCCCGGCGGCGCAGCGATTGCTGGCGGCGACGCGGGCCGTGAGTTGGCGAATGGGCTATCAGCCCGAGCACATGTGAACTGCCGGGATCAGCCGGTTATGCGGGTTTCACTGTCCTGGTTCAGCATTGGTGCCGCCAGCGCGGTGACATAGGCAATCCCGACCGGCACGCCAGTCGCGGTGGAAACAATTTCCGAGATGTCCTTGATTTGTCCCAGAAGCCCCACTGCTGAAGTCGACGTGCCGACTCCGGCGATAAACCCGACATAAAGAAGGATGGCGCTTCTCCATGCCGAGGCGAGGTGGGCTTTACCAGCTTCGTCGTCGCCTTGGCTGTAGGCAATCACGCCCTGCACAATCGCTCGAGTGATGCGCACGATACTGGCCACCAGACCAACCGGTGGGACGAACAACGAAATGACATCCACCACCAACTCCACCCCGATCAATACGTGGCGCCAGAACAGTTCTGCCTGAGTGGTCGTCTGATGATCAAGATCGTAGAGCAGGCGCTGAACCATGCTCTGGAATTCTTCACGGAAATGCACCACCGGAAAGCTGTCACGCAACACCGGAGTCGCCAGTGGCGAACCTTTGGCCTCTCGGCAACGCTCAACGAAAGTGCGCATGACACCTTGGTCCTCCAGCTTGACCAGCCGCGTGATGTGGTCACCCAGCGCACGTGCCTTAAGACCCTCGGTGAGGCTTTCTATCGGTCGGAAGAACAGACCATCCGGCGCTTTCGGGATATAGACCAGAAATTCGCGTCTGCCCGCCACGTCGCGGCCAAAGGTATAGGCACCTTCCAGACGACGTCCTTCCAGGGCCAGCGTGTAGATCCCCTTCCTCGGCTCAGTCCCCCTGAAAACCGGGTCCAGCGAACTCACCCGATCATGATCCAGATCGGCTATCTGCTCATTGAGCCAATTGAAGCGTTCGGCCGACAGCGTGCCCTGCATTTTCTGCGTCAATGCAGCCCTGAACATTTCGTTTTGCACGGTCTTGCAATAAAGCTTGGCCTTTAGCTCGTGTTCGCGTGAGTCGAGGAATTGCTCACGCAGATATTCTTCGTACTTCTCCCCCGGTCTCAGGTTGATCAGCGCTGAAACAACAGAGGCATCCAGGCGGCCGAGCGATGCGTTGTCCACGGAGAAGAAACTGACCGGCTCACTGGCTTTCCAGATCTGCCATTGAATGAACAGCTGGGTCAGCGTCATGTAATCGTGCCCACGCAGTTTGACGCGTACCCGATCCGGGTCAATGTGTGGATGCGCATCGAAGCGACGCAGGTAGCCGTTCAACGCCGCCATCACCCGTTCGCGAGAAAACTCCGTGAGTGACTTGATGTACAGTGGCTTTTGCGCCACTTTGGCGATGGCCTTGAATTCCGTGTTCAACCGGGTAAAGCGTTCGCGATCCGCAGTTGCGGCCTTGCGATACCAATCGGGTGTCACCGCCTTCTCTTCGGCATTTTCCCAGTCGATCAGGTTTTGCACCGCGTCGATTAACGGCGCACGGGCCCAGGGCACCAATGTCACGCCATCCCACCACCATTGTTCGAAGACTTTGCGTGAGTCGGTAAGTGACAAATATCCGTCTACCAGATTCACGCGATCCACGCTGTTGCTTTGAGCGATCAGAAAGTCCCGATCCTGTGCCTCGAAACCCCAGTTGATGAACTGGCGCTTGAGCGCGGTCATGTCGGGAAACTCATACCATTGTTGCCCCGTCGGAGCACCCGGCGCGTAAAGCACATGAGTCGCCCGCTCCGGAATTGCCTCTCTCGAACGAAAGACAATCATGTCCTTCATCGGCCGATAAGACTTGCGAAACGCGACACTGCCAGCCTCCATGTTCGAATCGCCAAACAGGTAGCGCTGCACGATATTCTGTGCATTGGGGCTGATGTGCTTTTGCAGAATCGCTGCGAAGTTGCTCAGAGCGATCTGTTGACTCAACAATTCGCGCATGGCGTCCCCGACCTGCGGAATGCGTAAGCGCTCACTGCGCATCTGTGCGTACTTCAGGCGCAGGTCAAACTGGCGCACCGCGAATTCGATATTGGCAATGCTCAAGCGTGGATTACTGTGAGAGGTTTCAAGCTGCAAGCTGTAACGACGCGCATCGTCATGCAATCCGTACATGAACAGTTGCGTCAGTGTCTTGCGCTCGATGTGTTCGATCTTTCTCGACCCCATCGGCACCGAGTGCTTGACCGACACCCAAATGCTGTCTGGATCGACCGGATAAGACTGGCCGCGCGAAATGTGTTCTTCGACGACACCACGGGCGTATTCGTGCAACGAAGACAGCCCGCCCATTGCTTCATGTAAAGCCACCTGACTACTGAGCAACTGCTGTTCCAGCGACGCGAACACTTCCTGATTGGTGGAAGAGGCCTTCTTGACCCATTGCGGTCGAGCGTGACTGGCTTTCTGCGCAATCAACTTGGCCATCCGGGCCTTGCCGTCGATGCTCACACTGTCCAGCATTTGCGCTGATTCTATGGAAGTGAGGACTTCTTGCAGATCGACACCGCTCTTATACAGCCGGCCAACATGATAAGCGTAATCACGCTGCTGTTTGATCAATAGATTGTCGACGCAAACCTGGAAGAGTTCACCCTTGATTTTTGGATAGCGAATTTCAGGTACACGTTTGATAAAGCCGGCGTCCTCCAGGGCAACACCTTTCAGCAACTTCTCTCGACTCTCGGCATTGCTCAAGCGTTGATCCAGCGCTAGTTTCAGCAACGCTGAAGTTCGAAACACTTCCAGTCCATTAACGGGAGTATAAAGAATCATCCAGTCATCATCGGCCGGCAACAACTCGCCGTCGAATCGACCATTTAGACGCTGAACAAAACAACAGTCCAGCGTCACGAAATCACCGTTTACCAATTGCAGTGCAATATTGTAGCCGGGCGTTGTGGATTTATTTCTGACAAACACATTCAGACTTTCCTCGACCTCGGCCATTACCCCTTGTACTTGCACCGTCGCGCGCAACTCCTCCCAGAACAACTCTGCATACGCGTTGCGCAGGGTGTTGATACGTGGCAGCAAGTCACGCCCCATGACATCTTTTCCGGAAGATGTCGTCCAGTGACGTTGAAGTACGGCCGAGCACCGTTGGCCCATCGATTTAATAATCTCATCGATAAGCGTACCGACAGCCATCACATCGAGGTCGCTGATCCGATCCTTCTCATCCATGCTGCCTGGCACACTGTAAATGCCATACTGTTCCGAGTCATACAGCGGTGCTCGTCCGCGTGCATGGCACTCCCGGAACACATCCAGCAAAGACCCCACAGGCTCAGGCGCAGCGATGCCTGATTTGCGGGTATTGATAAATGTCTTGTCGAAAGACGCTTGAGGTGCAATTCGCTGGAGCGCTTCACGCAAAACATCCTCGGTAACGTACCTCAGCGAGGGTGTCTCTTTCAGTACTTTTTCAAGTACAGAAAAACCTTCAACCACTTTCCCAAAATAGTCCTGACTCGACAGCATTTCATTGGTATCCATACACACTTCCAAAAACACACTTATAAGGTCGAACACTTAAAAAGGCGCCCGAAACGAGTGATTAAGTTAGCGCGATAAAACCCAACAAAAATACCCACCTTCCATTACAAGAAATTTAAACAACCAACAAATAACAACCCATCTTATTAATCATTAAATAAACATTATCCACACAAACCCAGCATTCGGGCGCGTGCCACGGCATGAGTACGGCGTTCGACACCCAACTTTGCATGAATTCGCCTGACATGTGTTTTAACGGTGTGCAACGAGATGAATAACTTCTCGGCTATTTGTTGATTGGAATTCCCTGACGCAACCAGCGCCAATACTTGTGACTCCCTCAAACTCAGCGAATGTTCCTGGTCCCGTTGAACACTCAATTCTTTTTTGCTGTCCTCCACCAGTGTCGGGCAACTCTTTTCAAACTGCCTTACCAGTAACAGCAGATGACAGGAAACAGCCAATGCCAGCCCCTTGATTGAAAACTGCCGGGCGATCTCTGGCTGATTCAGCAGCAAGGCTGCCTCGGCACTCGCCAACAGCAATTCGGCCTCAAGACTGAGCATGCGCCGGGCATGGGCCCGGTCAAGCAAATGCTGGAGTTGCTCCAAGGGTTGCTGCGCTTGCCCCAGGCGAATCTGCGCCAGGATCAGCAGATACTCTATACGCGGAATCAACTCCAGCGTGGCCGGCGGCGCTTGCCTTGCCTGGGGACCGCGATAGTGTTTGAGCAAACGGCTCAACGCCTCCTGAGTCAACTCCGGGCGCCCTTGCTGTAACCAGAATTGACTGCTGACCTGCAATAACACACCACGATAAACCGTCTCCGGAATCTGCCGTTGTTGCATCAATCGCTCAGCTTCGCGCAGGAGCATGAACGCCTGTGCATAGTTGTCATCGTTGGCCGCCAGTTGTGCCAAACCCAGATATCCATACAACACCCGTTTGTCGTAGCTGCGCAGACAATCGTCGAGACCGCGCTGGAACAATCCGCCCGCCTCTTGGCCCATATTCAACGCCAACCGTGCGCGACGCAGTGCGATTCGGCCGAGCAGCGGCGTTGGGCGATGGGGCAACTGACACAGCAACTCATACATGTCAGCCAGCAACGCCTCTGCTCGCACCGCCGCGCCACGTTGCTCCAGCAATTGCGCATGATCGAGTTCCAGCAAGCCTTCAAACAACAGTGAATTCCGGGCCCGGGCCAAACACAGTGCAACGCGGTTAATCGCATGGGCCTGCTCCAGTTCGCCGAGCAACAACGCTTGCTGAGTCTGTCCCGACAGGCATAGCAATCTGACCGGCCAGGCGTCGGCATCCAGCTCAGCCAAGGCTTGGCTAAAATGCTCGCTGGCCGGCACCAGCCGTCCCTGCAAATGCAACAACCAACCCTGCTGCGCCTGCCATCGCGCAATCAATTGACGCTGCTGACCGGCCGAGGGCTGCGGGAAAAAGCGCGCCAGAGACTCGATGCACGTCGAGGCTTGCTCGAAGCGCCCGGCAAACAACAACGCAGCAGTAATCAGCCCCACCACATTCGGTGATGCAAGTGTCAGCTCTTGCCCCTGCCGCTCATGCAGACGCAGCAGCAAAACCACCACTTGATCCTCAAGCAATTGCTCAATACTGAAATGCTGCAACAGGCTGATTGCCACCTCGTATTCTTCGGCAAGCAAGGATTGCTCGAAAGCCGACGTCCAATCCTCGCGCACGGTAAACCACTGGCATGCACGACGATGCCAGGAACGGCCCTGCGGCCAGCGTTCATCGCGAATCAGCCGTGCCAACGCCGGGTAAACCTGCAACCAGTTGGACGAATCGTGCCAAGGCTCGATAAAACAACCCAAGGTTTGCAGCATGCGCAGGTGCTGCGCGCCCTCGCCGACGCCAAACAGGTGCTCACAGAGTTCGGCATTGAACCTGGGCATGTGTGCCAGCACTCGCCACACCTCGGCCAGTTCAGGCGTAAGACTGCTGAACAATTCGTGATCGAGGTAATCGCGCAAGGTGTCGAAACGATGCTGCGGCGGATTCTTTTGCGACCAGTCGCACTTTTGCAGCAACGCCATACGCACCCCGGCGCACCAGCCGCCAGTACCGCGCATCAAGCGGCCAGCAATACTGTCGGCCTGTTCTGCCGGCAGATGCCGCAACAGCCGTGTGATTTCATCGGCGGCCAGTGCCAGCGTCGGCGGTTCGCATTCATACAACTCATCGTCGAGCAAAAGCCGAGGCCAATTGCACTGTGGACGACGGCGTGTGCCGATCCACCAGGTCAATGCCGAATTGTTGATCGCCAACAGTCGATCCAGCAGCCCGTCGAGCAATGGATCCGGCTGGCGACAGTAATCATCGAGAAACAGCCATGTCTCTACCGAGCGTCCAGTCAACACCGCGACCAGCGCCGCCTCGTCGGTTTCCTGCACCTCAAGTGCATGGGCTAGGCACTGGCAAAAATCGTCAACAGTCAACGAGCTTCCACCCAAGGGCAACCAATGCAACACGCAGTTGGCCGGTGCCTGCAACAGGCACTCTGTGAGCAGTGCACTCTTGCCACTACCCGCTGGAGCGCACAGCAGTTTTACCCGGGCTGGTGATGCCAGCATCGGCGCATTCAAACGAGGACGCTGCACGTGATGGGAAGAAAGTCTTGGCAGAAATCCGGGTCGATCCAGGCACGGGGTCATGGCGGTCATCGGGTGAGCCTTCTTATCGTTGTGCGCTCACCCTAGCCCTCTCCCGCGCGCTTGTTGACGAGTATTCAGCACGCTGATTGACGACCATAAAAAAGGCGACCGTGTGGTCGCCTTTTGTCCAGCGGTGGAGCCGAATCGTCAGCGTACGCCTTCGGCGCGCAGGGCCGATGGTGTGTAATCGGCGGCCTTGGCTTCGAAGCCGAATTCGAAGCTGTGCTTCTCTTCGTTCTTCATGCCCAGCGCAATGTAACGGCCGGCGATGATGTCGTAGAGCGCTTCCAGCGTGTAGGCCTGAGCCTGGTGATCGTAGTAATACTGAGCGTGACCTTCGGCGACGCGCCACAGTTGCCCGCGACCGTCGTAGTGATCGGCCAGTGCCACTTGCCAGCTGTCCTCGTCGATGTACATGTGGCGCTTGGCGTAGATGTGTCGCTCGTTCGGTTTCACCGTGCCGATCACTTCCCAGACGCGGTGCAGTTCGTAACGGGTCAGGTCCTGATTGATGTGCCCGGCCTTGACGATGTCGTCGTACTTGAGCTTCGGCGAGTCGAGCTTGTAGCTGTTGTAGGGAATGTACATTTCCTTCTTGCCGACCAGTTTCCAGTCGTAGCGATCCGGCGCGCCGGAGAACATGTCGAAGTTGTCCGAGGTGCGCAGGCCATCGGCCGCTGTACCTGGACCGTCATAGGCCACTTGCGGCGCCCGCCGAACCCGGCGCTGACCGGCGTTGTAGATCCACGCCAGGCGCGGTTCCTTCACCTGATCGAGGGTCTCGTGCACCAGCAGCACGTTACCGGCAAGGCGCGCCGGGGCGGTCACCGATTGCTTGAAGAAGGTCAGCACGTTGGCGGCTTTTTCCGGATCGATGTCCTTCATCAGTTGCGGCACGGCGATCTCTTCTTCGAAGCGGATCGGCGTGTAGCTGCCGTTGGTCTGCGGCGTGACCTGGGTAATGATCCGCCGCAGATTGCCGCCGTGATAGCGAGTGATATGGTTCCACAGCACCTCGACGCCGTTCTTTGGAATCGGGAAAGCGTAGTAGCGGTTGCCGGTGAAATTGGCCAGCCCGTTACCGTCGTTGATCGCGTTGACGTTCAGCGCGCTGCGCTTGGCCGACTCGTAGATTTCCGCTGGCGCACCCACGGTGCGGTGGGTCGGGTAGACCGGGATCTTGTAGGTTTCCGGGTAACGTTTGAACATCGCCACCTGGCCATCGGAGAGCTTGCTTTTGTACTGCTCGACATTCGCGGCGGTGATGGTGAACAACGGTTTTTCGTTGGCAAACGGGTCGGCGAGGAAGCCCTTGCTGTCCACCGCACCGGCGTTTTTCGGGATGCCGCCGGTCCAGGCCGGAATCGATCCGTCCGCATTGCCGGCCTTCTCGGCGCCGAGCGGGGTCAGGCTGGTGCCGAGTTTGTTCGCTTCATCCGGCGACACCGCCGCCATCACGTTGGCGGCCAGCAGACTCAAGGCGAGCACGCCACATTGCAGAATCGTTTTGCGCATTGCAGTCATCCTTCTCGGGCAGATCAGAAGTTCACGCCGAAGCTCAGGGCCACGAAGTCACGGTCTTCGAGGACGTTGTAGTCGCCACCGAAAAAGTCGGTGTAACTCAGGCTTGCGGTGTAGGTGTTGCGGTAGTCGGCATCGACGCCGAAGCTGATGGCTTTCGCACCTTCGTTGAACAGACCGTTGGGGCCGTAGCCGGCGACGTCATGCGACCACGACAGGTTGGGCTTGAGGTTGATCCCGCCGATGACGTTGGCGTAATCGAGAATCGCCCGGGCGCGATAGCCCCACGAAGTCGAGGTGACGAAGCCGTCGGTATCGCCGCCGAATCCGTACTGACCGTAGACCGAATCACGGCCATAACGCAGCTCACTGCGCGACTCCAGACCACCGACATGCACCACCGCCGCTTCGCCGACCACGGTCAAGCGTTCGGCGCCCAGCACTTGGTCGAAGAAGTGCGTGAGGGTGCTCTGGATCTGCGTGACTTCCTTGCGTCGGTAGCCTTTGTTGTCCGCACCCGGTGACGTGGCGAGTGGCGATGCGGTGCCGCCGGCAATCGGGTTGACCAGTGCCAGGGTCAGGTCGTTGGTGTTGACCTGCACCGGCGCGTTCGGCCGATAGCTGATCTCACCGGTCCACGCGGTGCCGGTGGGCAGAGTGGTGGAGAAACTGGCGCCGTACAGGCGAATGTCTTCCGGGTATTCGAGGTAGTACTGACCGCGCCCGAGCATCACGCTTTGTGCCAGACCCGCGCCGCTGCCAGGCGCAAGGCCGTTGGCAATGCCGACCAGGCCTGGCAACGCCGCCAGCGTCGACAGCCCCGCCGTGGTGGTGCCGACCGTCGGCGTACGGCTGTGGTAGTTCATGAAATAGAGGCCGTACTCGGTGTCCTCGCCGAGCCAGCGCAGCGCCGTGCCCCACTGCCCGGAATCCCGCGCGTCGCGATCGCCGCCACGGGGAATGACAACGCCTTCGCGGGTGACCTGAATGCCTTGGCCAAACGCGGTGGTCAGCGGCACCAGCGGCGCCACCGCCGGACTGCCGACGGTGTAACCGTTGTTGCAGCCGTCCGCCGCGACGTCGACGCCAAAGAAGGTGCCGCAGTTGTCGAGAACGGTCTGGTCCCACTCCAGTTGGTAGAAGCCTTCGACCGAAAGCTTGTCGGTCAGGCTCTGCGAACCAAACAGCATGTTCACCGGAATCAGGCCTTCCTTGATCTCCGCACCGGGACGGCGAAATGCCGAGACGTCGACCGGGTTGATGCTGTTGATCGAGTTGCCGATGAAGGTACTTTCACCCCAGCTCACTACCTGCTTGCCTGCCCGTACGGTACCCGGCAAATCGGCGATGGCGTAGTTGTGATAGACGAAGGCATCGAGGATCTGCGCGCCGGAAGACTTGGCGCCCTCCTTGCGGCCGCTGTCGCTGATCTGTTTGAACTCGCGGTCTTCGTCCTTGAGTTCGAAGTCGTACCAGTATTTGCCACGGACGAACACGCCGGTGTCGCCGTACTTCAATTCGAGGTCGTGGATGCCCTTGAAGATCTTCGAGAAGGTTTCGCCCTTCTTGAAATTCAGGCGCCCGTCATCACCGGTGGACGATTGTCCGCTGCCGCCATTGACCGTGCCGACCAGCGAATTGTCGGCATCGCGCAGGCCCCAGCTGGCGCCGACCGAAAGAGACGAGTCGAAGGTGCCTTCGATTTCGCCGATGTTGAAGGCGACCGCGTGCGCCTGGGCGCAGCAACCCAGAGCCACCGCAGCAGCCAGCGCCTGCGGTGTGAAGATGGCGCGCATTGTTGTTTTTGTCATGCGTCTTCCCCGGTGAGTGACAGAAGGCCCCACCCTACTGCCGGGTGAAGCGGTCGATAAGCGCACCAAGGAGGTATTTGCGTTGTCGCTCGAAAGGATGAATGGCCTTGTCAGGCGGGGCCTGGAGCGGTTCATGGGCTGGCTGGATGGCGCATCATCAGCGCCATGCATACGCACGCCACTGTTGCGCGCCCCGTAACAGTGCATGTCTGGAAACGGTATTTTTCCTACAGGCTCAAGCCCTTATCCTGAGCGCGCTTTTCCGGAACACGTCGGAAAGCGCCAAGCCCGCTGCGCTGAAAGCGCAAGTGATTGGCTACCGATTTCGGATAAATCGATTTTCGGTTTATCGCCCCGCTGTTCACTGACGTTGATTTGTAGCTCCTTGATCCAACGTCTTGCCTTGGCCGCTGCGTTTGCAGCGGCCTTTTTTATGGGCGTTCAAAAAGGCTGGATAGCGGTTCGGCAACGCTTGCGATCAGCGCGTCAGACATTTCTTCGAAGCTCGGACGAACTCCCTCTGCATCGATAAAAACCAGCGAAAACCCTTTCGATATAACGCCCTGTTACTGACGGGCTTCTCGGATTTGATAACCGCCACTCTGAGGTAACTTGAAACACCTCAACCATTCGCTGGTGACACGGATGTCATCGCCACCCGTGCGCACTTTTCGAGCGAGTGAAAACGCACATTCAAAAGGACATGAATATGCCAAAGCCTCCACCGTTGGAACTGGATCCAGTACATATCAGGGAGTTCGGTCCTGATGGCTTCGAACCATTCAAAGAACGCGACATGAATTACTCCTACAGCGGCATGTTCGGCCCTGCCGGCGCCAATCCGCAGACGCGTGAATTGATGCATGAAACGCAAGTCACCGTGGAACAGGAATTCAACGCAAGAACCGCCACTATTCCCCAAACCATTGAGGTCGAACTGGCGGCGACCAGGCTGGAAGGACCGACCAATCCTCTGCCACCTGCCGCAGCACTGGCCCGCGAAGTGGGCGTCAGGAACACCTTGATTCAACGCAAGAGCGCCGAGTTTCAACGGCAGACTGCCATCGCCAACCGCTTTTATGGCAGCGATCCACTGGGAAAAACCTTCAAGGATTACCTGAATCAGGCATCGGCCAATCGGCGCGCGCAGGGCGCAGCGGTCCGCAGCAGAGCGTTGTGGAGCGAGTCCTTTCGGGCCGCCCACGAAGCGCGGCTGCTGGGCCAGACATTGGCGCTGCTCAACCAGCAACAGGCTGGCATACTCAGTTGGCTGGCCACCGTACAGGCCCAGGAACAGACCCAGGCGGCAGCGGCAGAGGCACAACGCCAAGCTGCAGACCGTGCCCGCATTGCCGCGGAGCAACAGCGCCAGCGTGACATTGCCGAAGCGGTGCGCCGGGAGCAGGAAGAAATCCGCGCACGCGAACAGGCGCGTCTGGCCGCGTTGGCGGAGAAACAGCGTCGGGATGCCGAACAGGCTCGATTGGCGGCTGAGACCGCGCGCCTTAATGCCGAGGCTGAAGCTCGGGAGAAAGAGCGGCTGGCTAAGTTGAAAATCGCCCAGGCCGAGGCACAAGCCAAAGCTGAAGCAACGGCGCTGGCCCATGCGGCAGAACAGCCTCGGTTACAGCAGGACAGGAAGCATGTCTTTCCGTCCTCTGGAGCAATGGCCAGCAACGGCCCGGCCGTTTCTTTCGTTTCGACAGCCGTCCCGCTCAGCCCGGCTATCTCGGCGGGAATACTCAATGCGCTACGCACCGCAAAAGCGACCCTGACAGCGACGGGCACGGCGCTGTTCGGCAGTCCAGTACTGATGGGGTTCGCAGCGCTATTGATGCCGTCACCTCTGGGCAACAGCGAACGCTTCGCCATGAGCGTTCCACTGGCCGAGTTGTCGTCCGAGCCGGCCGAGACGCTACGTGAAATAGCGGACCGGCAGGGTAGTTTGGAGATGCAGGTCGGGCTAGGCGTCAGGCGACTCGGGGCTGGCACGCAAGTGTTCGTCGCTACGAGTGATGACTTCCATATTCGCTCAAGTGTGCTGGTCTTCAATGCCGCATACGATTTGCTCAACGACGTATACAAGGTCGCACTATCGGACTCGCCTACCGACTTACTGACATGGACGCCGGCAATCTCGCCGGGCGACCAATCGACCGCTTTGCCAATAGTGGATACCGGTTCGCCCGCCTATTCCGGCGCCTCCGTTGTTCCGGTTGAAGGGCGGCTGGATCTGAACCCGATTCTGATTGAAGGCTGGGATCGATTCATCATCGTGTTTCCGGCTGATTCGGGGATTGAGCCGCTTTATGTGGTGTTCAGTAGTCCTTATGAAGGGGCGACCGAAGAGGGGAAGCACAGCGGGCGTAGTTTCAACCCTGACGAGATTGGAGATGAAATATCAGATTTGCAGTGGGCAACAGCCGCTGTTTCATCGGAAGGAACGGACATCGTGAAGTTACACATTTCAAAGTTTCCGCAATCAGCTGCCAATGACGTAATGCTTGATCGCCTGGAGCGAATCGCTCGTGGAGAACTCGAAGCTTCCGACACTGACAAACGTTTCTACACTCACGAGATAAGGGAGTTCGAAAGATTCAGAGCTTTAGGCTTTGGTGATACCGAGATGCCAGAGATCGGGTCACCGATCTGGAATAACGTGCATACGGCAACGTTGGAAGATTTCCAGTTGAAAGACGATCCCGCACTTCTCTACACGCCCGAAGCACTGGCTGCTGCAACGGAGCAGGAAGAACGTGATTACCAGAAATTGCTGAAGGAGATGTGGCAATGAGCACCGTTGAGATGATCGTTAAAAATGAACCTCTGGATGACATAGTCACGGTGTTCGCGTTACTTCAGGCAACGCCACATCTGGACATGATGATCAGACGCCACAATCGAGACCTGATCGACGAGTATGGGACCCTGGAAGCATCGTACTCTCGGCTCTTCGCTGCAGGAGTTTTGCTGGAGGGAGAAAAGGGCCTTGCTATCAAAGGACCTAACTGGAAGCCGCCCAAGTTCATGACAGAAAAAAAATACATTTGAAAACTGGAGCCACCAGCCGCGAGGGCTGGTGGCTCCGTTAACTTCAAATCGAATACTTCTGCAAATTCGCCATCATTTCCTTCAACGCTTCGATATTGTCCTTCGGGTGCGCCGCGCCTTCGAAATCACAAATCTGCTGCCAGTGCGCCGCCACATCCTCTGGCGAGAACCCTTCGCGCGGATTGAAGCCGGCACCGAGGCTGCGCTCCCAGCGCACCTTGCCCATCCAGCCGCCGCCGACCTCGAACAGGCCGGACGTTTCCTGGCATTGCTCGCTGGCCAGATACACCACCAGCGGGCTGACCAGTTCCGGCTTCAGTTGCTCGAATACCTGCGGCGGAATCAGGCCCTCAGTCATGCGCGTGCCGCCGGTCGGGGCGATGGCGTTGACCAGAATGTTGTTCTTGCGGCCCTCGATCGCCAATGTTCGCGTCAGACCGTAAAGCCCGAGTTTGGCCATGCCGTAGTTGGACTGGCCGAAATTGCCGTAAATGCCCGAAGTCGACGCGGTGAAAATCACCCGGCCATAGTTTTGTTCGCGCAGATGCGGCCAGGCAGCGCGGGTAACCTTATAGGCGCCTTCGACGTGGACGCGATAGACCAGATCCCAGTCGGCGTCGTCCATCTTGTGAAATGACTTGTCGCGCAGGATCCCGGCGTTGTTAACCACGACGTCGACGCGGCCGAAGGCATCGAGGGCGTTCTGTACCAGTTTGTCGCCGTCAGTCACCGAGTCGTGGTTGGCTTCGGCAATACCGCCGGCCTCACGGATTTCCGCCACTACGCGGTCGGCAGCCGAAGCGTTGGCGCCCTCGCCCTGCGTCGAGCCACCGAGATCGTTGACCAGCACCTTGGCGCCCTGTCTGGCGAACAGCAGCGCATGGGCACGCCCGAGGCCGCCACCGGCGCCGGTGACAATCACGACTTTATCTTCAAAACGCACAGGTTCATTCATCGCGGCAACTCCAGCAGGCCAAGTGATAATGCAACCGAGTGTCAGGCACGACGCTTTGGGTCACAACGAACACGGCTGGGGCTGAATGGTGTGCGATAAGGTTGAGGGATGATCGAGATTGTGAAGCGCCGAGAGCGATTGCTCCCGGCGAAATCAGGAGTACGCCACTTTGCGCGGTGGCAATACCAGACGATCACGAAACGCCAGATAGTGCTTGAGCACCAGCACCGGCGCTTCGGTTTGCGGATAGTGGCCAATACCCGGCAACAAGACGGTGTCTGCATCAGGGATGAGTTCGCGATAACGCTCGACCATGTGCACCCCGGAGATCGGATCGACTGCGCCGTCAATGACCCGTAGAGGAACATCGCCACGCTGCATGGCCGCCACCCAGCGCTCGCGCTGCACCCGGCGTTCGGGAATGTAGGTGATCAGTTTGTGCAGAATGCGCGGGCCATGGTTGCTCTCGACCAGGCTCCAGTAATCATCCAGTTCGCTTTCAGTGGGCTGGGTCTGCGCGCCGAAGATCTGCCGGAAACCTTTGACCAACGCCTCACGACTGAATGCGCGACCGAGCAGCCAGCCAATCGGGCTGAGCAGCAGTTTCTGCATCAGCAGCGGACGATGGGTTTCCGGAAACAGACCGCCATTGAGAAACACACAACTGGCAACGTCGAGGTGTTTTTCGTAGTGCCGCGCGAGCAATTCCTGAGCGACGCTATCGCCATAATCGTGAGCAAGAATGTGCACCGCTTGTTCAGCGTGCAGATGGGCGAGCAGCGCCTGTTGCAGATCGGCCTGTTTCAGCAGGCTGTAGGTGTGGTTGCGCGGCTTCGCCGAGTCGCCGAAGCCAAGCATGTCGCAGGCGATCACCTGATAACGCTGCGCCAACGGCTGCCACAGGTAGTGCCAATCCCAACTGGCGGTGGGGAAACCGTGAATCAACAGCAGCGGCTCACCCTGTCCCGCCACCCAGTAATGGATCGTCTGGCCACGAAAAACAAAGGTCCGGCTGCGCTTGCGCCAGATACACAGGGGAATCTCGGCGAGTGGCATTAGAATTTATACCCCGGATCCTGGAGATCGAGTTTGCGCAGCAGCGCCGGCCACGCCAGTGCGCCGCCCATGCCTTGAGCGCTCTTGGTGACGCCGGCAATCATTGCCTTGGCGCCGGCGAGGATCTGCGGTTCGATGGCGATCAGTTCCGTCCCGCCGGTTTGCGCCATGACTTGAATGTCGCAGGCACGCTGGAAGGTGAACATCATCAGAAAG
>Ga0182006_1001232_pt1 | contig 15873 bp, 13 predicted proteins | sample Sormic07211104_1_FD_123022 | JGI IMG/M metagenome (GOLD analysis project Ga0182006, IMG submission 123022) | Rhizosphere microbial communities from Sorghum bicolor, Mead, Nebraska, USA - 072115-104_1 MetaG | ecosystem: Host-associated > Plants > Roots > Rhizosphere | place: USA: Nebraska...
ATAAAAAGAAACCTTTCTTTTGTTCAAATATTTTTTTTAGTTCATCGGAAGTCTTTCCGTTAGGAGAAACTTCTTCTTTAATGGAGCAAAGAGCCTGTGGATTCAGTCTCATAAATCTATTTATTAACTTCTCTGAAGTTCTATTTGGAATCTTAGATCGATAGACAAAGCACTTAATTGCGCTTATCGTATCATCTTCAGCCTGTAATAATAAATGATAATGGTCAACATCCCAATGCGAAAGTAATATCACAGGCTTTGATTTCTGGTAATCCAAATCTCTCATACTCATAAGCGACTTTACAGTCTGTTTATCACACAAATATGACGTTCCAATATCATATACCGCCTTTACTTCCTTTTCATAAATAAACTCATTCCAACTCCCTTGCCCGACACATCTAATAATTAACTGTTTTTTACCTAAATATCCATCTATAGGTAAAAGTGAATTTAATTTCAAATTATCTATATTACCAATACTTTCTAAGTTTTCAGAAATATATTCAGAGCTAACTTTAGTTGTAATTAAAAACTCTCTGAGATCTTGCTTTTCCAAATCAATTTTTAGAAATATTATGTCTGAATTAGGAAACTCTTCGGCACCAAGTAAAAATTGTTTAATCAACGGCGTGTTTATATTGTAATATATACCTTGTTGAATTCTCTTACTAGTGGTAAAATTAGAAACAAGAATCATTGATGTATCACCGACATTTTCTGCCTCTAATTTTACTATGTCCAAAAAAGAATCAAAGTGCTTAGAATTAACAAAATCAAATAGCAAGATATTATTTAATTTGTCATGATGTTCAAGAATAACAAGAATCTCGTTATTATATATGTGTTCATCTTGAATTCCAAAATACATCTTTCTAATTTATTTATTTTAAAACCATAATAATAACGACTAGTCAAGCTATTTACACTGTTTTTCTAGTTCTGTCCCAGATATTCATTCAGATACTTAAAAGTATTCCTGTAATCTTCATAATTCTTTTTAATGTGCGCGTTTGAAATGTATACAGTTTTTTGATTTCCTGCTATTTTATGCTCCATCAGCTCACTTAATTTTATTGAGGGTATTAGCCAAAAATCAGCCGGCGCATTTGGATCTTCAATCTTACCGTTGAAACATACCAATGCAAAAAATAAGCTATCTTCTACAGGAAACTTTCCTGAATTACAGATCAACCAGTCATTTCTTTTGTTAACTCCTTTTACCTCTAAGACACAGATTGCACCTAGGTCTGTCCTTACTATGATATCTACACCTTTTTTATTACCCAATGACAAATAGGCGTCTTTTCCAACCCGACTTAACAAACTCATAATTAAGTACTCTGAGGCTAGATTTGTATTATAATTTGTTACGCCACTTTTTGCCATAATAATTGTTTCCTTGCTTATAAACTGGTCCTTAATTAGTTGTTACTCGATGCCTAGCTATGTTGCCAACAATATCCCCCACCTCGAACCATTCTCTTACACCTTGCCCCTTTTTTAGTAACGCCTTTACATTGAGAAGAACTACTGTTAGTGGATGACCTAAATGTTACTATAGTTTTTCTTGGACTTCCAGAAGAACATACGCCACAACTTCCTCCCGAATTGCAATGTGCACAGTAATTACATGTTTTACATGCCCTACAGTTTCCACTACCGGTACATTTTGCACAATGATTTTTACCAATGCTACCGTACTCTATTGCAGTAACCTTAGTGGATAATAAAACACTGCAAAGCAGCATCAGCAATAAAAGATTTTTCATGATCGAGAGCCGTTAAAAAATCAATCTATATCTTATTGATACGGATATAATAGTTGGTATTTCAAATCTTGCTATTTTATCTCAAATAAACAATGCGTTCACACAAATATTTTAGTCACCTCTTATTCAACAAACATAACTAAATAATAAAAAAGCAATTACGGATTGCCTTAATCGCCATATAATTAATTCAATCTGACTTCTACCCGTCTGTTTTTCTGCCGTCCAGATTCCGTATCATTTGAAGCAATCGGATCTTCTATGCCCTTTCCTATAGTCGTAATGCGGTCTCCCCGTACATGCCTGGAAATCAAATAACGTTTAAAAGCATCTGCCCTCGCCTGAGAGATAGATTGATTAATCTCTATTGAACCTTCACTACTTGCATAACCAAGGATTTCCAATTTCGCAGCCGGATTACTTGCCAGCTGCGCTATAATATCACGGACTATTGATTTATCTATGGATTTAAAAGAAGTGGTGCCCCTTAAAAACGAAACAGGGATTTTATTGGCAACCTTTTTATCCACATCAGCTACCGGCAGAGATGCTTTTACTTCAGACGAGCTATCGGCTGTTATATTCGCAGCTGTGCTAAGAGGAGCACTCTTCTCAACCACTGAAGGCTTCTTCGACAATAAATACCAACCAACTCCTCCAACCAATAAAAGTCCAATAACTAGAAAGATTAACACACTTGACTTCTTACGATTCCCTCCTGCCTCTTCGGGAGATACAACATTTTTTGAAAGATCAAATTTCGTGTTTGACGTAGACGATTCCTCAGGACCATCATTTTTGTTTAAATTGAATGCCATAATGTTATATCCTTTAAGTGTACATATCTACCAGTGTCTGCAGACTTCCTGTATGTGCTCTGCCCATTGCTTCAAATTCCCAGCTATCGCCAACTCTAAATAACCTGCCAAATTCTACAGCATCTTCATGCGTGTATTGATCCTTCAGATCATATCGTAGTATCTCTTCGCCATTGAGTTCGTTAACAATCCTGATATAGCAATCCTCTACCTGACCAAAATTGAGATCCAGGGTTCTTCGGTCTTTCTTATTATCATGCGGATATTTACAGATCGTGCAACAAATGATGATCTGCTCCACTTTTGGGTTCACTTTTGTCAAATCGATGAACATATCTTCATCGTCCTCTCCGTCGCTTCTGGTTCCATCCGGATCATCAATAGCACCGAGAATCGATTTATCCTCAGTAATAGGACGTTTCAGATGTGTTTCCACAGTATCGTGTACATAATTTCCCATATTCACCTGATTATAGAATACGAAATAAGAGTCGGAAGGAATTTTAAAAGCACTGTTGATCGCAAATGCCGATACGTCGAGATCAAAATCAGGACCATTAGGTTGATCATTGGGATCCCATCCCATTCCAATTTTAACAACAGAGAGACCTGGTGCGGCCTTCGAGAGAGAGAATCTATCTCCTTTTGATAAGTTAAAGCTCATTTTTTTTATAATTTAGATTATTGATACAATTCCACTAATGTGCTCAGGCCACCAGTAAACGCCTGGCCCAAAGCCTCAACATCCCAATCTCCGTTGTTTCTGGAAACCGCAGCAAATACCAGGGAATCTTCATTGGTAAAGCTTTCATCCAGCTCGTATTGACAAAGAATTGAATTGTCAGCTGCATTTCTGATATTGATATAGGAGTTTTTCACATGGCTAAAACGGTGTCCGCGTTCTTCTGATTGATCGATGGTAACTGTGAAACACAAAAATTCTACTCTTGCATCAATCTTTGAAAGATCCACTTTTATAATCTCATCATCTCCCACTCCTTCTCCGCCTCTGGAGTCGCCTGGATAGGTTGTTGAACCATCCGGACTCTCCATATTATTATAGAACACAAGGAATTCATCGGCGATCAGTTTGCCGTTGGCACCTAACATAAAAAGAGATAGATCCAGATCAACAGTAAATCCGTTCACAACAGCTGGATCCCAGCCGAGTCCTGCAACAAAGCCCTGGAGTCCGGGCATTTCTTTAGCCAGTGATACTGGCTGTTTCTTTTGTAATTGTATAGCCATAGCTTATTAATTTTTCTTGGGTGGTAAGGGTGGAAGTTTAGGTTTCACGACTTCCCTTTTTGGTGGAAGTGGTGGTAAACTGGGTTTAGTGATGGAAGGCGGAGGTGCAGGAATTTTAGGTCTTACAACAGGAACCGAAAGGTCAATTTGAGAAAAGATACATTTCATGGTATCGTTCAAATGAACCTGATCTACCGCTTTTACTTTTGCATATTTTTTAAGCAGTTTATCCAGAAAGTAAGGTGTACTAAGTTCTTCGCTGGCCAGAACCAGGCTTACAGCATCAGTCTTGATTCCATTTGCTTTCAGCAAATCATCTATCGCCGTATAGATAACAATATCATTGGTATAATACTTCAACCGTTCGTTCAAATTTCTGGCGGTGATTTTAAACCAATGCTTATGACCATCTGTCAATTCCGCCTCTCCTGTAATTACAGCCATCTCCTGCTCCAGCAAGGTTTTGCAAAAGGGAAGTAATGCAGCCAACTCTTTCTCATGGTCTATGCTCAAAAAAGGATTTGAACTGCAGATGTACTCCAGGATCATCTCGGCGACTATTTTAACACGCGCATCTGCCCCCTGTCCATCTAATTGAATCCGCGCTGGATAATCGCTAAAACCACTCTTATACAGATGTAGAAAAAGTTTATTGTCAATACTCCTCAGCAGTAAAATAGGATTGTCTCTCTGAACAATATTTGCCTCTGTTAGCACTTTTAATAAAGCTTGTGTAAAATCCACCCGCTTTACATTGTAATAGCCAGCCTCAGTAAAAAGAGCTTCGATCAGAACTTTTTCCTGATCTTCAATATCAGCTTCGAATATAAATCGCAGTGGAAAATGCCGATAGGATTCAATCGAATCACTTTTATATAGAACGGTATTGATAAAATGAGACAGCAATTGTTCAACGCCATGGTAAAAAAGCTGTTTTACCGGCTTTTTATTACCATAAATATTAAAATGCAGGCTCGGATCTTTTATGATTTCAAAATAGTTACCAAAGGCATTCGGGTCATTTTTATAGAATCTATCTTTTGCCGGGTTGCCAAAATAAAAGTCATTTCCAGCAACGTAGAAATACAGAGGTATGCTATTCGTATCCCTCAAACAGAGGGCAGCATAAGGATTGCCCTCTGTTTGATACCAGAAAGAAACCATGCGTCTGGAAACCTTTATAAGGACACAGTAACTCATCACACTATGATTTTTGAATTCCTCTTAATAAATGCTTCTCAAAAAATTTCATTCCTTCCAAAATGATGATGGGTGCGACGAAATCAAACTCTCTTTTGTCTTCATGTTTTCTTTTTTGGGCCCGTATAAAGCCTGGCTCGCCTTTGATATAATTCTCAATATTCATATCCTGAAAACCAGCCATAAATTCTGCAGGGTTCATTTTTAAGCCGAACATAGTCGAGGACACTCTATAAAACAGGTCTGCAAAATCCATGAACCTTGGGCAATGAGGTTTTCCTTCGGGTGGAAGGCAGATAAAATGATTCCCCACATGTTCCAGCATTTCGGCGGTAATGGAGTTTGTAGATTCCAGGTATTTAAATCCTCCTTCAGGCGTAACAATACAAAAATTGTCTTCCCCTAGTATCTCTATGGCTTGTTTATTGGTAGGAACCAGGATACTGGTAATGTGCGTTGGAATGGCCAGTCCTTTTGAAACCTCATATTTCACATCTGAATTATTGGCTCCGCTCTGTGAATTGATGTCAATGATTTTTAAGGGGTTATTTGATATCGGCGTGATGGTTGTTTTTGCAACAGCCATTCCACCTATTCCTCTAATGAACATATCGGTATAATACTGCTCTGCTGATTTTGCATTAACAGCTGTGAACCAGTCAAAGATTCTGGCGCCCTTTCCGGCAAAAGCGATTTTAATTTTTGGCGGTATAGCTTTGACTGCAGGTGGAGCATCATCAGATCTTACAATTTCCGTTCTCAGCTTATAAGCCAATTGCCCGGCATAGAACATGATTAGACCCGTAACATACAGATTGACACTCATCATTTCTTTACATTCGGCGGCAATCAAAAGATAGAAGGTTTCGAAATCGGCAGCCTCCAGCCGATCTACTACTTGTTCAAAATAGTAAGGAGCGGTGTTCTCTGAGTATTTATTGATTCCTTTATTGAGCCCCTGAATGGAGATTTTCTTTATCTCACAGATTCTTAACAATACATTTTTGAAGTTAGGAGAATATTTTGTGGCTTGCGCAACACGCTCTGCCGCAAAGCGGATAGAGTTTTGTTTAATCATAGCCTTACCGCCATCCATTTGACACAAAGCCGTGATATCTGTAGTGCTGCCTCCAATGTCAAAACACAATACCAACTCACCTGGGTTTATGGCATAACCTCCATTTGGACGGACCAGATAATTGGCCACTGCACAAGCTTCCGACAGCGATTCTTCATTACCAAGCTTTTTGAAATTAAAGCTTACAGGCTCTGTTTCTGAGGCAATGTTTATGGCGTTTCTAGCCGGTTGAGTATTCGCATGATCGGGTGTACTGACTGAACCATTTCCCCAGCCGCTATTTTCTGCTGAACCCCAACCTGTTTCAGTGACAACCTCTGGAACCGCGCCCCATCCACTTGTAGCTTCTGCTGTGCTCCAGACGCTCTCTGATGTGGTGTCGCCAATATCCGATAAATCTGAAGGTGGATAGGTTTTAAGTTTCACATCACTTACTATTGGAGAGATGTCTTTTAGGGAATCCCAAATTGCTCTGTATTCACTTAACAATTCCTTGCCCATGGAAGATGGATAGGACCATTTCAATGTCTTTGGCTCATGATTTTCTATAAAAAGTTGTGCATAGACATGCAGTAGTAACGAGCTCAGATAAGCGGTCTTATAACTTTTATCAATAGCCTGGGTAGACCATTTCATATTGTAAACCAGTTCGGCGCGTCCAACTCTGCTATAGCTGAGTATATACCGGCCATCCTCTGCATTTTCAATAGGAAGATTCTTTTCAAAACAAGGGAAACCTCCCTTTACCGCCTGTGCCATCAATGACTCTGGCAACAGTTGGTCTTCATTTACCACTCGTCTGGAGTCATGAACGGTGAGTACTGATTTAATGGAATTGGTCAGGATTTCATCATTTTGAAAAAAGAAGATCTCATCTTCAACTGCCGGGCGTTCGTCGTTATTTTTCACATCACTACCAAGAAGGGAAACCCGTTTGTTGGTCAATTTCAAACTCTCACAGACCTCATTCCGGTAATCGGAGAAATAGGCTATTGATGAATTGGTGCTTCCGAAATCGACGCCTAAAAATGCAGGATACAATGTTTTGGGGGAATTCAACATATTAACAGGCAGGTCCTGAGTATTGCCTGAGCCGTCATACCTGATGATTCCAAATCCACAATCTATACCGGCGTGTGCAAATTTGATTCCTTTAAAAGGTTGATTGCTTTCATAGATCTCATATTTATACTTGTTATCAGAAACTGCATTATTGGACGAGACATGCAATTTTGATTTGATGTTGCCATATTTGGGATCAAATTTGGCTGCCTTTCCATTGCTGCCCAGGTATAAGGGAATGCCTTTTTCATCGAGGACAATTCTGAAAAAGTCGTCGTTAACATTACCTATAAATGGCGTAGCCTGGAACTTGGCATCGTTGTGCGGAATCTCCGAATACAGAAAATACCTGTTCCACTGTTTGGAGATGAAATTTGGCCACATCAGTATGTCTTTGCCCAGTATAGAATCACTGGTTACGTTATACACTACCTGCTTGATGATTTCACTTCCGTTTTCAGTATAGAGGCTTAGATTGACAATGAGGCGTTCGCCATCTTTATCATTAGGATCGTATAAACCTGTAATTCGCGACTTCACATTTGAGGTTACCGAAATACCGACCAGTGCATCTAAAGTTGCACCAAAGACATTAAGTGCTAATGGCGTTAACGGTAAGGTAAAGTAGGCATAGCTGTTGGGTTGGCCTTTAGTTTCTGCTTCCAGCAACAGGATGGGTTTGTTCTTTAAGTAATTCCTGGTTTCAGCGCCTTCTTTTCCAAAATCAATTTGGGCAATTTCGGTGGTATCCGGAAGCAATAGATCTTTCGGGTCAAACGCGATTGCGCCTTCTTTAGATTCACTGTATATGATCCCTTCCGATCCAAATAACTCTGTTGAATAATTGAACAGCAGGCTAAAAGGATAATTAAAAATAGTTCCAACCTCAGGTGGTGACTGACCATCCAGTTTTGGATAGCCTCTCTCCTGTTGATAGCTTTGCATATCTTTTAGCCAGCTTTCAATGGCGCCGGAGATATTTCCATATTTTGGAGCGATAAATTCTGCCACTCCATCAAAGTTCCTTCTGAACTGTTCAATATGGTTTAAGATATACTTTGCGTAACCATACAAATTAAAGAGTTCCTGAGGGCTCAGGTCTGATTTCAGGGGGTCAATGAACCGGCCGTTCTTTACATTTACAAAGGGCAGCTTATCTTTAATGGAATAGGATGCTGAGGTAAACAGAAAGCTATCTGGCGATGTGCCTCCTATGACGGTGCCTTTGAAAGAGATCACATCAACAAACGGAACTTTATCGGTGTTGTTGGCCAGCGATTGGTCGCACCACAGGGGTTCCCTTTCAAACAGCATGTTTCCAAATGCTCCGGTGGGCTCATAAATATTTGAAGTATCCAGGATCTTCTTGCCATCCGAATAGGCCAGGTGGATTCTATTGACTTCAATGTCTTTATAATTTAACGCGATACAGCTGATGAAGCCTTTCCACTCACTAATTAAGGATTTATATAGGAGCATCAACCCAGATGCCGCTGCATCTTTGTCCTGAATATTATCTAAGGCACTTCTGAATAGATTAGCCCTGGCAAATACTGAAGGGATACCAGATACAATCGTCCCAATGTTCACGGACGAATCGCCCTGTTGGTTCACCGCGATTTCCGGGATTAAAATATTCTTGGTAAAAACTTCAAGCTGAGGGATCTTGTCCCAGGCAAACTCTACTCCGTTTGGCTCTGTGTTGGGCTGAACTTTAATCGCAAGCGCCTTTATTCTTTTGTCAGACATCTTCCTGTTAATTAAGATTGAAATTTTGAGAAATGGTTAATGCATTATAGATATGGGCGAGAAACTTCTCCTTAGTCGTATTCACTTTCTGCTCATCTTTTGGCCCTGTATTGATCAGCTTTTTCACAAAGGAATCATATCTGCTTCCAAAGAGACCGCCCTTAGACCAATGGTACTTTTCATCCTGAAATATTGCTCCAACATCAATGTTCTTCAGTTCAGTTTTGTTGTTAAGAAAAGCCTTGCTGTCAAAGATGAAACGACCTGGTGCAACGGTACCTCTAACCTGGTATAGCCATCCTGGTATAAATTTAGCATCATCAAATGCGTACGCGAATAGCTTGAAATACTCATTGATCTCTTTACATTCGATATCTGTGATGCTGCTGTATTGATCTAATTTTTGCTCATTACAGCGATTAATGAATCCTTTGATGCCAATATCTCCATCGGCAGCTCCATTTAAGGATAAGGAAATATGTGCCAGGGAGAAAAATGCGCCCAATCTATTCACGAAATTTTCACCTGCATTATTTTCTTTTCCTACAAAATCATCAAAAGAGAAATTAAAGGAGTTGTCTTTAAATTCTACAGCTTTGTAGAGGTAATCTGCTTGCCCGTTATCAAAACCAGCATTCCGGGTAAAAAAGTCATACGCGGCACAGGCACAGAGTAATTCGGTAATGTGGCAAGGATTTGTTTGCTCGCTTCCTCCGGTAATGGTTTTACTCGATTTGCCTTCATCTACCTTTTTACTTTCTATTGGCCAGCCGATATGATATAATAGTTTATAGCATTTCTTAACCGTAGGATCGTTTTGATAAAATTGAAGCGCTGCCTGGCTATTGATTGGGAAAAAGGAAGAATCTGCGATAATACGATCGTTCTTGGTCGCCTTTTGCTGGTCGTCTGGTTTCGCAAACGTAAAATATTCTGTCAATAATGTAGAACCGAACTTGGCTTTCGAAAAGTCGATACTTGACGCGCCTTTTGACCTTATTTTAACGAAGTCTTGAAGTGCTTTTGGTATTACCGGAATGGAAGATGCTCCTGTTCCTCCAAATACAGATCCAAAAATAAAAACTCTGGCTGTTGCACCGGCTTGTTCCAACTTGTTCATAAAGGCTTCCAATTCTCTTTCTTCAATCTGGACATTGGTTCCTTTCAAAATATTGCGGGCGGCTTCTATGATTCCGTGATACATGAGCATAGAGCCCAGATGTGTTTGTGCCCTGTATCCATGTGCTAAATCAAACTCCTGCACAGTGTCATTGTCCAAAAACAGATCAGAGATCAGTTTATTGGCCTTTTGCTGTTCCGGAGAGCCGGTTGATATTTTACTAAGGTTTTTATAGCTCTCCCTTCCCGGGCCTGAGTAATTTGTGGAGAACCTATGCAGATTGAGCTTTGCGGAGAAAAAGGTATTTGCATTCGGTGTTCCTCCAGACATTGCGCCATTGGTTTTAATCCGGTTATACAGGGTGATCAGTTCTTCAACTCTCGCCTTATTTCCATTGTTTTGATCTGTATCTAAGGTGAGTACTTCAATTTCCTGGTTATCGAACATGCCGATGCTACATAAATGTGTAAAGGCCTCTAAACAGCGCATACCAGTACCACCGATAGCAATAACAAATAGTTTATCCATGATATTTCTTATTTAGAATTAAAACCAGTGACCGAGTTTGCCATTTTTAAAGAGCTTACTCAAAATGAATCCGGCAATTAGATATACAAAAAAGCCTATTGCTGTTCCTACCCCTAGAGCGGAGACATATTTGTTCACGACCATGATGTTTGCATCTGGCTTGAAGGCGAAATAGCCCAACAGGAATATGACCACGGGATTTAATAAGGCCAGTATCCAGAACCAGGTTTTACGCTTTTGTGCATCTTTGGGATGACTACCGCCTTCAAATTTTATTGAAGTGGAAATGAGGGCAGATGCAAGTAAAAAAATGAAAGTGATACCAATTGAAATGATGTAAGCAGATACAGATTGCATATGATTGTCTATTTAATGATGTGATTAGGATTGATTATTCGTTTGTTTTGATGTAATATGAGTACACCACTTTGTTTTCCGGTTTGAGATCTTGTAATGTGCTTACAATCGATTCCCGAAGAGCAACATTTGGGATTCCGCTATCGTTGATCCATTTAAACTGATCAAGAACCGGATTGGCCAAATTTGGCTGTGCAGCTTTAAGGACGATATCGACCCTAAGCAGTCCTTTGGGGTTTTGGATATTTTTGACTTTAAATTGCGAATCAAATGAAACACCCAATTCTGCTTTCTTTTGATCAGTATTTTTTGTGTTCTTAAAAAGCGCCTGGTTAAGTACAAATACTTCAGTTTGGGCTACAGGAGCTTTGGCTTTGTATACCCATTCTGGTTTCATAGAGCCATCAGTACTATAACATTCCATGGCTATGAGGTCTGTTTCGTTGTCAGCAAACTTAGCCTCCCCATCGCTTCCTTTGGTGAGTTTAGGCTTGTGCTTTTTGACCTCCATACATTTTGAGAATTGCTCAAAATCTTCCGAAACATCGGATACGTTGACCGCAAAATCACCGTACAGGTAACTGTCCTGATTGCTTAAATCAACCCATAATTTTCTGAAAAAGTCGTTAAACTGATTCTGTTCCTTATAGCTTTCATGGAGCTGATCGATGGTGTTCCAATCTACACCTAAAGGATAAAACTCAAAGTACTTTCCTTTTTCAAGTCCGTTTACATAGTTGCTCTTTAAATCTAAAACGTTCCTGGCAGCTTCATTTTTTCCCTTTGGATCATAAAAAATACCGCCTGATTTTTCAGTTGGATAGTCTGTACTTAGTTTGTATGACTGCGTGGAAAGCTCAAACTTTGAGTTTAACAAAGCTAGCTTGGGTCCAAGTTTACTCAGTAAACTTTTGGCGTCGGGAGTTCCGCAGCTAAATAGGGTAAAGTAGATGTGTTTGCCCACTTTCCCCTCGTTGTAATTGGCTACAAAAAAATTGATGGAGTTTCCTTTCGCCAGCCATTTTGAGAATGAAATCTTTAAATAGGCAGTACTGGTTACTTCCTTATCATTTTGAAATTCCTCAAAATCGGTGATCAGTAAGGCATCGTTATTTGATGCGACGATCTTTTCTACGCCCATTTGGATCGGAGCCCTTCTATTGAGGTATTCTTTCGGATCGTTTACTTTTTCACCCAGCTCGGTCGGGTTGGTTACTGCCAGGGGTGTTACCGCTCCGCTAACCAATTTATACACTTCAAATTGATCGGCTAAAACGGCGTTAAAGCAATCTCCCATTAAACTCTTAATCTCCGGATTTGTGAATGCGGTATTCATTCCGGCCGAGAAGTCTATATAAAGCGCTACATTTCCGCTCTTATTGCTGTGGGTAGCTGTTGCATCGTAATAGGCTTCTACCCTGCCGGATAGCTCTGAAGAAGCATAGGGATCGAATTTCGAAAATGGGTCGTTATTTCCGCCGCCGCAGCCTTGGGCTACAAGGACTGTGATAAGGGCAATGGTGGTTTTAAAAACCGTAAATTTATTGTAGATCTGTTTCATTACAATATGGTTTAATTTTAAAGGTTATGAAGCTGAGCTTTGTTCTTCGGATGGCAAGACGATGGAGAGCAGTACAGACAAAGACAATACAACACCAATCACAAGGAGAGAATAAACGGACTCGATATGATAAAATGGCGCTATGATCATCTTCAATCCTATAAAGGATAGAATAATGGCCAGTCCATATTTTAGCTTGCTAAACAGGTGAATGAAATTGTCGAGTAGAAAGAATAGTGCCCTCAATCCTAGTATCGCAAAAATGTTGGATGTATATAATATGAAGGGATCATTGGAAATGGCGAAGATTGCCGGAATGGAGTCTACCGCGAACAGCAAATCTGTAAATTCAATGACAGCAACAACGACCAATAGTGGAGTCGCGAATCTCTTTCCATTTTGAATGGTGAAAAATTTGTCGCCATCATAATTATTGCTCACATTAAAAATCTTACGGATGAGTTTGGCTCCCCTTGTATTATTGTAATCTTCTTCATCGTCATCATCACCCGAAGACCAGGATTTGATACCGGCGTACACCAGAAATAAACCGAAAAGCGTCATGATGATATTGATGTTATACTTGAAGCTTGTTATACCAACTAAGTTGAGGAGCTTATTCAGGTAGGTGAGTTCTATTAAGAAAGCACCTGAAAAGATAAAGAGCGCTCTCAAAATTAAAGCACCAATAATTCCCCAGAACAAGACTTTATGTTTGTTGGAATTGGCAACGTAGAAGAATTTGAAAACGAGTATAAATACAAAAAGGTTATCTACCGAAAGTGCCTTTTCGATCCAGTAGGCAGACTGGAATTCGAAAAATTTGGTTGGTCCGGCAAAGTAATAAACCAGGCCGCTGAAGGCCATTGCCAAACTTATCCATACCAATGACCAGCTGATTGCTTCTTTATTGGAAACAACATGGCTTTTTTTATTAAATACACCTAAGTCTAATAATAGCATAACGACAACTGCGACAGCGAAGACTATGATTAGTCCTGGATGCTCTGAGAAAATTGGATGTTGGTTCATTTTGATCGTGTTAATATTGATTGTTCTTTTGCGATAAATCGTTCTGAAATCTCATTTTCCGGGATCACCTGTCCATTGGGAAGAATCATCCTAGTTGTGGTGTCTATTGGATGCTCAAACAGGTGAAATCCGGCCCGGCAATTGGAAAATCTATACCTGAGGGCCCGAAGGCCCTCATAGAGACCATCTTGTTTGGTCTTACGGTATACATATTGAGAGCAAGTGATTCTGAAAATGCAGGGGCGTCTTTTCTCTTTTGGAATTAAGGTCCAATAGGTCCTAATGAGCAGCAAGAGCAGCGCTTTCATCTTATTTTTCTTTACTAAAAACAACCATTTGATAAGAAGCGATATAACCAGGTTTTGCGCCTAGTCCAAAGCATCCGGAATTTGGTTGCACATAGGTAGAAACTCCTTCTAACCTGATATACTTCCAACCTTGGTTATTATAGTGTTCAATCAGTCTGCCCAGTTGCTCGGCTACAACCGCTGCTGTTTCTTTTTTCTGATCCAGTGTTGCGGTGAATGGTACTACTTTATATTCCATATCAGATAACATTTAAAATTTTTTAGTTCCTAATTATGGTTCGAAAGTAGACAGGTAAACAAAGCTTTCCTTACGGGAAACCGTAAAGCGAGATTATTGTATCAGGTGATTTTTGAACATCTACAAAGGGATTGGATCTGGAATTCTGTTTATTTCTGGAATTCGGTCTTGAAATCACTTTCAACGCTCCTCAAATTCCGGAAAACCGTAAAAATTCCATAAATTCCGTTTCTATTTTTACGCTTTAATTTTTGAAAAATGCCTGAAGATTACCAAGTTAAAGTTTTGGCTGCCTATAAAGAAAAGAAAGCAAAAGGCGAGCTGTCTTTACTCTTAGCAAATGCAACTACTGCAAAATTGAGAGACGCATGCTTAAAGAATTATAATGAAAGATGTAAACCAGAAGATGATGATGTCTTTTCTGAGTTTTTTAATCTAGATAAGTTGAATACCGATTTTCGGCAAAGGATAAGAAAAGCGGATGAGGGAGAATTTAAACCTTTATTAAATCATATAAAAGGTAAAACAGGTTCAACAGATTATAAAAATAGCGAGCTTTTAGCCTGGCTCATTGATTTCCAGCCTAGACCAAGTACAGCATATTATAAAAGTTTCCAACCGGTACAGGAAGAGGAGGTACTACAACCTTCTGATGATGATAATCCTGCTCCTGACGAGGATTTACATGATAGAGAAGAGGAAGATAAACAGGATACCGATCTGCCTCAACCAGAAAACCCCGACAAAGAATCTGATGAAGATGCCCCTCCCACTCCCACTCCCACTCCCCCAATTCCTCCTCCTCCAACCAATGAAAGATTAAACAAGAAGATTGCGACTGCACTTCTTATTCTGCTCATTTCAGGTGGTAGCATCACTCTATTCTCCAACGATATCATTGGCACAAGTTACCGTGAGCCCCTGCCGAGCGAGAAATGTATGGTTTGGAAAAACGATCGCTATACCCCAATTGCCTGTGATATAAATATTAGTGATGGAATCATACTTCCTTTAGATAAAGAGCAATTAGCTCATCAAAGAAAAATCACCCAACCAGATACACTGACCACAAACTCTTTAGGAAAAGTGTGGTATACCAAGATCAATGGTACGCCAGAATTTTATACAGATAGCGGAATGCATCCTGCAGATACGCTTAGAAGACTAAAGCCATTAACAAATTATATTTTAACAAAGTATATTTCCTACTACAGGTATTTATTTAAACTCTTAGTCTGGTCAATTTCCATTATAATCTTTTTTATTCTATGCGTGGTTTGCATAAAAACAATTAGAAAGGATCGTAAAACTGTATAATCCTAGATCCGCAGCGGTTGCTATAAAAAAGACATCACTTTATTACCTTCAACAAAGCAAAAGCCGCCTTTAATTCAATTGAATTAAAGGCGGCTTTTGCTCATTATAGCGAAGATCCCTTCCTCGCTTTCGTTGACAACAAGCCCTTCTTTTGTAGCCTAAAAACATTTTCATAAAAATTATTAAATGAATATCAGTGGGATTTTCGGAATTCCTAAGGTATTCCCTGGAATTTTTCAGGAATAAATAGAATTTCAGGAATCTACTGATATCTAGCCAATTAACCATACTACATTTGCTTCAGAAATCAATTCAAGTATCTAATAACTATCGAAACAGATTACAAGAATTGATTTTCAAAGTGAGAGGAAAGAGCGGTGGTTAGTGGCCGGTTTGGGAAGCAGTTTACAAGCTCCCGCAATTGAATCTCATTACTTCCCAAAAATTTCAGAGGCGCCTCTGATTGCAATGTAGCAACCCCCGCG
>Ga0182006_1001234_pt1 | contig 15869 bp, 11 predicted proteins | sample Sormic07211104_1_FD_123022 | JGI IMG/M metagenome (GOLD analysis project Ga0182006, IMG submission 123022) | Rhizosphere microbial communities from Sorghum bicolor, Mead, Nebraska, USA - 072115-104_1 MetaG | ecosystem: Host-associated > Plants > Roots > Rhizosphere | place: USA: Nebraska...
GATCAGGCTGTCATCGTCCGGCGCGGGGTGCCAGCCAAGCTGTTTTTCGAAGGGGGTTATGGACTCGTCGTGACGCTCGACCGTGGCGACACTGGGCAGGGTGCCGAGGAGTGCCTGGATACCTTCGACCAGCCACTGTGGTGGGGCGAAGCTGGGTTGTACGTCGATGATCAGGAGGGCTTGGCGCATGGGCTACTCCGAGGTGATGGCAGTTTTAGGGGCGGATGTGCACATAACGGCATTGCGCGACTGTCCCTGTGACCCTATCGTCAGATTTTACCTGCCACAAAGTGCTTTTGTGAGTTGTGGGCGTACGATGTAACTCACGTTTTCGCTGAATGCTTGGGGGAGCGAACGAAGCGATCGAGCGATGTTGAATTGGAGAAAAGTCATGATTCGCAAGCACTACTTGAAGGCCCTGGCGACGCTGCTCATCGCCGCTGGTGTGCAGTGGGTGACGCTACCCGTCTACGCGACCGAGCAGGGTGAACAACGGCGTGAAGCTCGCGATACCAGACAGGAAGGGCGATCCACTGCCCGGCAAACCAAGGATGCCTGCAGAAAGGGCAGTGACAAGAGCAATGTTGAATGTCGCCAGGACAAGCGCAGCACCAAGCAGGATACCCGTCGCACGGCCCGGGATATCAAGTACTGATCGTTGGCCCGGGTCCAGCCTCAGACGGTTGCAGGGCTTGCGATACAGCCAGAATAAGCCCACACAAGGCGGGCTTCGTTGGTGTCTCAATTGGTGGGCCGGGGGGATTTGAATCTCAAGCTTATCTACTTGATTTCTTGGCCTATTTATTATTCTTATTGGCTACGTGGAATACCTTTTGGAATGCCGTTTGCTCTGAACACAAGGGAAAGTCTCGGGAATCTTTATACTATTCAAATCATCTAGGGTGGGCCCGAATTGAGCAGAGTGCCTAGTCTGTATCCTGCCAACGATTCAGAAGTACGGCACGCCCAAGATTATGGCCTGCCGTATTCACTAATTTCTTAGCCAGGATGATTTTCGCGACCGTCCGCCTGACCTTTTATCCGCTTGGCTGAGCAGATTAAAGGTGGTGATTGAGATGCTAGGTGCCAGAGTCGATAGCTTGTCTGCAAATGAGTCGAATGATCAATGCGCCTTGTTGAGCAAACGCACCTTTAACCGTTCTATCGTCCAACGCCACTTGGGTGTGGTTGGGCGGCAGACTGTGTTTTGGTTGCCGAAAAGACCGACTTCCTTGATGGCCTGTTCAATCGGCACGGTCTGCAGCCATTCCACAGGCACGAAGTACTCGCACAGCGTTGGGTCGTTGCTGTATTCGGCGTGATAGGTACCACGTTTGGCGGCTTGCAGCACCGGCGTGTCGACGCTGTTGTAGGGCACGGTGAAGTCTGCCGCTGCTGTGGCCCGCCCGGTTACACGGCCGACACCAACGTACCCTTGCTGCGGAATGTTGACCCATACCCGGTCGTCGGGAGCGAGCATCTTCAGGCTGTTGCTGTACCAAGTGCCGCCACCGCCACAGATAAAACCAAAGGCTTGCGCATCCAGCCAGGAACGCGTGGAACCGTGGCCAAACGAGCAATAGAACTCACCATTCCACGGCTCGCTCGGGCCATCGCTGCGAGTGTTGCTGGCATTGGCCTGGGTTTCCACAGGGTCGAGCAGCCAAGAGCGGCTGATCAGTTGTTGCGCGCCCTGCTGGAACACCTGAAAGCACAGTACGTTGATGGCGATATCCCGCTCGCTGAGGTACGCCACGATACGCTCGGTGCTGGCGTCCAGCCCGGACGCGACGATGATGATCTGGTGACTTTGGTTGAGAGCCTCTTCATCCAGCGGCAGGCCGAAGTAGGCTAGAAAGTCCGCCGCCAAGTCGGCGTTCTGGCGGTAGCGTTTGTAGATGGCGGCAATATCCTCGGCGGCCAGCTTCTCCACCCACGAGGCATAGTCCAGCGCCTGCGCGACCACATCACGCGGAGTGCGGTCGCGCTTGAGTTCGATCAGCACCAGGGAGGCATCCGGGGCGATGGCCAGCAGATCGATCCGCCCGCCCAGTCCGGTGCTTTCCTGGCGACCGATCAGCATCCACTCCTCCGAAAGCAGCCGTGGCGCGTTGACGATCATGTCTTCCAGCAGTTGCTCGCTGGGTAGGATGCACTCATGCAACTGGCTGGGTTGGCCACCGACCGTCCAGATTTGCGTTTTGATGGGCATGGGGTTGTCCTTAACGTGATGCAGCCTGCGAGCCGCTAGGTCACTGTCTGCTCAACCACGGTACTGGCCAGTTGTTCGTTGAGTTGGCGAGCCTGGGTTAGGCGGGTTTTCAGTTGGTGGCAGAGGGCCATAAGTTGATCGACTTTAGCGACGATGCGGTGTTGTTCGGCTTCAGGAGGGCATGGGATTACGAACATGGAAAGTTTTCCAATGCTAAGTCCCTCGCGGGAAACTCCAACTTGCACATCCATGACAGTTTTCTGAACCAGTCGAGACGTCAGAATCACATGCAAAAAGTAGCGTAGCTCACTGGCCACGGGGCGAACTATGGTTACATGCTGACTTACGTTCCCGGTATCAAAGTCATCTGGGATGAGCGCGCAACGCCCAATAGACGCGCCTGTAATGTTGAAAAGCAAATCTCCAGCTTCTACATGGGTGCCCGACATTTTTTGGTGAGTCGATTCAGGTATCAATGCAACGTCATCGAGACGAAGTCCTTCATTCCACACGTTCTGGGACCTAAGAAATTTAATACCCGCCGAGATATAGCTCTGCTTCCCGCCTAATGGGGTGCTGCCTGCTCCAAGTTTCTTTAGCAAAGAGTCAAGGCGTACCCACTCCCAGCCTGCCGGGAGCTGAAATGGCTTTTCTTCATCTCCAATTTCAGTCACGGATTTCTGCTTCTTGATCCTTCCGCCAGCCACCAGTCGCGCCTTTTCCTCGGCAATGCGTTTGAGCAACTCACTGGCTGGCTCATCGCTTGGATTTTGCGGCACTAGTTTGCCCATAACGGCAAGCTGCAGCAGCGTTTGTTTGAGAGCATCGATGCTGGGTTAGGTGGTGAACAGTGTGTGAAAGTGTTTGGCCAAGCGTTGCCAGTTGGTGTCAAAGTCGGCGGTGTCGCTGGCTTGGATTAGACCGTCGAGCAACGCTTGGATCATTTCTGCGTGAGCGCTTTCGGCTCCGGCCTGCCGAGTTTCCAGAATGTCGCAAAGGGCCATCAACTCATCAACTTTGGCCACGATACGGTGTTGTTCAGCGAGCGGTGGAACAGGAACAAGTAGGCGAGGAATGTCACCTAAATTCAGCTTGTTTGTATGGCTGCCCCCAGCCTTTATCTGATCGTACTGTCTATACATCAATGGGCTTGAAAGTGCGCAGTGGAAATACCTGGAAATTTCTGTTTCCTTCGGTAACTTTAACAGACCAACGCTCACGAATAAGCTAAAGGGAACCTTGGTGTCTACAATGGTTGGTCGTCCAAGCGTGCCAATCCGGCATAACAAGATATCCCCATGCTCAGGGTTACAGCGCGAATTAATTGCAACGTGCTCTTCTTGTGAAATGTATTTGCAGTTGTCAAAGATAATGGTCGCCCCGTCAATATCTTTCACCGAAATAAATGGAATTCCTGAATTTATATAAGTGGGCGTGTGATGGGTTCCGTCAGTAATTAGTAAGGTTAAAGCTGCGGTACTGGCCCACTCCCAGCTTGAAGGTAACTCAAAGTGGTGATCATCTTCAGCTATCGCTGCTAGCGTCTTCTGCTTCTTGATCTTGCCGTCAGCCTCCAAACGCGCCTTTTCCTCGGCAACCCGCTTAAGTAACTCTCTGGCCGGCTCATCACTCGGATCCTGCGGCACCAGCTTGCCGCGCATCGCTAGTTCCAGTATCAGCTCACGAAGCTTTTTGATGCCATTGGGTGCGCCGGACAGCAGCGGCATGTTGTCGGTGAGCAACGCTTTCATACCTGGCGCTCCAGGGCTTCGGCCAACACAGCCTTGAGCTGATCGCGCAGGTCGCTGATTTCGCTTTGTAGGCTGGCGTAGTTATGCAGTAGTTCCTCCGGGTCGTGGCTGATCTGTTCGCCGATATGCGGGTTTTTGCAGTCCAGGTTCCAGTTGCGCGCTTGCAACTCTTCAATGCTGACCTTCCAGGCGAATTCGTTCTCCTCCCGTGCGGCAAAGCCATCGGCTTCGTTGCCCCACCAGACTTCTTCCACAGCGAATTCTTCGATGCGCATGGGGCGGGTTTTGGAGTAGTTCTTAACGCCGGCCGGGTACTGGTGTTCGTAGTACCACACCTGTTTGGTGGGTGTGCCTTTGGTGAAGAACAGCAGGTTGGTTTTGATGCCGGTGTAGGGGTTAAACACACCGTTAGGCAAGCGAACGATGGTGTGCAGGTTGCACTCAGTCAGCAGCTTTTCCTTGATACGGCTTTTAATGCCTTCGCCAAATAGGAAGCCATCGGGCAGTACCACGGCGGCGCGGCCACCGTCTTTCAAAAGCTGCATGATCAGCACCAGAAACAGATCGGCGGTTTCCCGAGTGCGGAAGGCGGCGGGAAAGTTGGTTTCGATGCCGTCTTCTTCCATGCCGCCGAACGGCGGGTTGGCGACGATGCAGTGCACGCGCTCGCTCGGGCCCCAACTGATCAGCGGTTTGCTCAGGGTGTTGTCGTGGCGGATCTGACTGGGCACTTCGATGCCATGCAGGATCATGTTGGTGGTGGCCAGCAGGTGCGGCAGCGGCCTTTTCTCCACGCCAAAAATGCTGGCCTGCAAGGTGCGTTCGTCTTCGGCGGTTTTTACATAGCGGGTGCGCTTGTGCTCGATGGCGCAGGTGAGAAAGCCGCCGGTGCCGCAGGCCGGGTCCATGACCTTTTCATCCAGCTTGGGATCAACCATGCGCACCATAAATTCGGTGACTGGGCGCGGTGTGTAGAACTCACCGGCGTTGCCGGCGTTCTGGAGGTCGCGCAGAAGTTGTTCGTAGAGGTTGCCGAACTCGTGGCGTTCCTGGGCCTTGTTGAAGTCCACGCCTTCCTGAATCTTGTTGATCACCTGGCGCAGCAGCTGGCCGGATTTCATGTAGTTGTAGGCGTCTTCAAACACGCTGCGCACCACAAAGGCCGAGGGCGTGCTGCTGTATTCATGCAGGTTCTGCAGTTGGGGGAAGAGGTTGTTGTCGATAAAGTCCTTCAGCGCATCGCCGGTAATGCCCTCCGGGTCTGCGGCCCAAGTGCGCCAGCGGCAGCTGTCGGGAATGGGCGACTTGTAGTTGTCGTCCATCAGCTCCCATTCTAGCTCGCGGTCATCGAAGATCTTGAGGAACAGCAGCCATACCAGTTGGCCAATGCGCTGGGCATCGCCATCGACGCCGACGTCTTTGCGCATGATGTCCTGGATGGACTTGATGGTGGAGCTGATGGACATAACGAATTCTCGATCGGTGTGGCAAAGCGGGGGATTGTAATGGAGTTGGCTGCGTAGGTGGGCAAGGCTCCGCCGCTGCCCACCCTATGGGTAGAGCGGGATTAACTGGCGTAAAGAGCGTCTTCCAGCTCATGGATAGCTTTGTTGTAGCCAGCTTTGCCGCCAAAGGCTTTAACCAGCTCGATAGGTGCACCGAGCTGGTTGAAGGGATCAAGCTGGAGGATTTTGATGTCCTCGATATGCTCAATGCCAGTATCGGCGTATTTATCCAGCAGCGCTTCCAGCACCTGGCGGGCTGCACCGGAATACCTGGCGAAGTAATTACGCTTTTTCACCTGTTCCGCGCGTTCTTTACGCGACAGTGGCGGTTGGTCGAAGGCGACGTGGCAGATCAAGTCAAACGGATCGAGAGGCTTGCCCTGTTTCTTTTCCACTTCTTCGGCCAGGGCTTCCCACATCACGCCCTGTAAGGCCATTTCGTCGATGATGGCCTTTTTCTGCTCAGCATCACTCCAATGGCGCAGAAAATCGTCCAGCGAGGCGAACTGTTTTTGTACGCAGGTGCGGGTGTAGTCGTGCAGCGATTCGGTGATCAGTCGGCCATCCGGGCCGTAGTACTGCACACGCTCGGCGATGACATAAATCGGGATACTGTCGATGATGTACTTGATGCGCCTCTTGCCATCGTCCTCGCCGGTAAAGTCCAGATCATCACCTTCTCCATCGCTGCCTGCGCTGATGCCATCGCCTTCAAGTAAATCGTCGGGCGGGACTGGCGGCTCGCTGCCGTCGGGGGCGTAGATCACCACCGGGTCACCGTCGAAGGCCGGGTCGGCAAACAGCTCGGTCGCCTTCTTGAAGTCCATGATGGTGAACCAGTATTTGCCGAAGTCTTCATTGATGCGGGTGCCACGGCCGATGATCTGCTTGAACTCGGTCATCGACTTGATGTGCTGGTCGAGCACGATCAGCTTGCAAGTCTGCGCATCGACACCGGTGGTCATCAGCTTGCTAGTGGTGGCGATGACCGGGTAGCGCTCTTCCGGGTTGATGAAGTTATCTAGCTCGGCCTTGCCTTCCTGATCATCGCCGGTGATGCGCATGACGTACTTGCGGTTCTCAGCCACGCGCTCGGGGTTGAGGTTGACCAAAGCCTGGCGCATACGCTCGGCGTGATTGATATCGTCGCAGAAGACGATGGTTTTCTGGAGCGGGTCGGAGGCCTTGAGGAAATCGGTGACCTTCTGCGCCACCAGTAAGGTACGCGCCTCGATGACCAGGGTGCGATCCATGTCCTTGAGGTTGTAGATGCGGTCTTCGATCAGCTCGCCATTCTTGTCGAGCATGCCCTTGGGTGGGCGCCAGCCTTGCAGGTCTTTGTCGAAGTCGATCCGCACCACTTTATAGGGCGCGAGAAAACCATCCTCGATGCCCTGTTTGAGGGTGTAGCTGTACACCGGCTCACCGAAGTAGGTGATGCTGGACACCTCTTTGGTTTCCTTCGGTGTTGCGGTGAGGCCGACATGGGTGGCGTTGGAGAAGTAGTCAAGAATCTCGCGCCAGGCGGAGTCCTCGGCGGCGCTGCCACGGTGGCATTCGTCGATCACGATCAAGTCGAAGAAGTCGCGGGAGAACTGCTTGTAGACGTTCATCTCTTCTTCAGCGCCAGTCACCGCCTGATAGAGCGACAGGTAGATCTCGTAGGAGGTGTCTATCTGGCGTCTGGCGATTTTGGTCATCGCCTGGCCGAAGGGCTTAAAATCGTTGTTCTTTGTCTGGTCGACCAGGATGTTGCGGTCGGCAAGGAACAGGATTCTTTTTTTCTGTTTTGATTTCCACAGTCGCCAGATGATTTGAAATGCGGTGTAGGTTTTCCCGGTGCCAGTTGCCATTACCAGCAGTATGCGGCCCTGCCCGCGCGCTACCGCTTCAACGGTGCGGTTAATGGCGTTCATTTGGTAATAGCGCGGCATACGTCCGGAGCCATCGTCGTAGTAGGGCGCTTCTATCTTGTGTTGAGTAGCATTGTCCAACCCCTTCCATTGGCAGTAGCGGTGCCAAAGTTCGGCAGGACTAGGGAACTGATCCAAGGAGAGTTCAGTTTCGACCTTGCTGCCTGTCCCACTGCGATCATGAAAGAGGAAGCCATCGCCATTGCTGGAGAAGACGAACGGCACATCCAACGCCTCTGCATAGCCAAGAGCTTGCTGCATGCCGGCGCCAATGGAGTGCTTGTTATCCTTCGCCTCGATCACAGCAAGAGGCAAGTTGGCTTGGTGGTAGAGGATGAAGTCTGCACGGCGTGCTTCGCCCCGACTGTGAAGCTTGCCACGGACCATAATCCGGCCTTTGGTGAAGCTGACCTCCTCTCGCACCTGTTTGTGCATGTCCCACCCAGATTGCTGGATAGCTGGGGCGATGTATTTACTACAGATGTCCCGCTCGGAAAGTGATTTCTTGTCCATGGCTGGCTATGTCCCTATGACGTGCTGCGGACTTTACCAGAAGGGCTAGAGGCATGCTGCCAGTATTGAGGGCCGGCACTCTCAGTGTCGGCCGTTAGGCCTGCGTATGCCCTGACAGCGGGTGAAAAACCATGGCTTTTCTAATCGTCGGGTGAACAGCCGTACGGTCAGTAGATAGTGATACTGTGAAGCACCATTTTCTGTCAGGCGTTGCTCGAGAAACCAAATCAGATGCTTTCTCTGCCAGGTCCAAGGTGTCTCTCGCTTCCAGCGTTCTGCGATTTCAGCCTGTATAAGCATCGTCTGCCGTAGATAGCTTTGCCGCGTTGCGTGCGACCCGGTCAGCACGCGATCCAAGGACAACTCCATATCGAATAGCTTGCTCAGTTGAACTCAGCCAAGCGACTCATCAAAGTAATCGCTGTCGAGCCTCGGAACTTTGTATAGCTGCGAGCTGACACCGACTTCGTGATCCAACATAAGATTGACCAGGCGTTTACCGTCGACCAGTACAAGCCCTTCGACCGATAGCGCGAACTCGACCGCTTGGACAGTGAAGCCTGAGGTAGTGATGAATACTCCACGTTTGGCTTTCTGCCCTGCCAGTGCGCCATAGAACGCTTGCAAATCGGGGCGGCCTACAGTGCTCTGCCAGCGCTTGGCCTGCACGTAGACTTTTTCCAGCCCCAATGCGTCCAGCGAGATCACCCCGTCAATACCGCCGTCGCCACTACCCCCGACTTGCTGCAGCGCCTGGCGGTTTGCGCCGTAGCCGAGGCTGTGCAGGACGTCGAGTACGATGTGCTCGAAGCGAGTCGGGCTCGCTTGCAACAGGCTGTCTAGCAGGTCACCCGCGACGCTGGTGCGCAGCTCGAGGATGGCCTGGTTCAGGCGCTCCTGAGGGCTGCTAGTGGCGAGGTCTGTCTTGGCAATTGGCTCTGGCGGGTCGCTGCTTTCATCCAGCGAGGTGGCATCCGGTGCTGCCTTCAGCTTCACACTCATGAAGTTCACCGCCAGATGCTCAACCTGTTCTGCGCTTAACGGAGCCGGGTTGGCAAGGGCGAAGGCGTGGCCGGTGTCGGTCAGTTGCCAATAGCCACGCTTGGCGCTGCTGGAATAGGCGGCGCGCTTCAGCCGATCATGCGCCCAGCCTGAACGGTTCTTGTAGGTGGCCTGGCCACTGGCGATGGTCTCCTGTCGTTGCGAATCGCTCAGACCCAATGCTTGTGCGGCCGCTTCGTGGGCCTCGCTTGCGGTGGCACCCTCCGGATAAGCGGCGAGAAAACGCAGGATGGGCTCGATGAACTGGTCATAGGTCGGGACTGACATCGTTAGTTTCTTCCGGAAATAAGGCTTAGTCCGCTATGGCGGATCTGTGACCGCGTTTGGCCTAGGGTGCAACGGCGCGATGCTCAGGGTTTCATTTTGGCTTAGGTGCCTCACCCTGCCGTTTGCCACCAGCTATTTTCTGAAGCAGCTGTTCTTTTTCTGAAATGAAACGCATGTACATTTCTTTTGCTGCTGGAGATTTTTCATGCTTTGAGTAAAATATTTTGTAGTACTTAGAGAATAAACCTTTATCTAGGTTGTAATCTCTTTGCCAAAGTATCTTCTCAAACTTTCTAGCGTCCCCTTTACCTGTTGGAGCTACAGGGAATGTTCTGTCGAGAACGGACTTATATGCTGCATTGTTAATGGTTTTTACTACGGAACGCAAGGTTCCAGAAATCAAGATAAGATCATTTTTGGATAGGACTAACGGTTTCTCAAATAACGTGCTGTGTGTTGAGAGGCCCAGCACCATAGCATTTTTTGCCCCAAGTTTTCCGAAACGATGAACACAGCAATGTCGTAGCTGACAAATTTTATCCAGTTCTTGAATGGATGACTCGTCCATGGCGACATCGATGTCTGTCAGTGACTTAAAGGTTCTTAGGATGTTGCCTGAAGACACAAATGAATGACTATCCATTAGGGCTTCAGGCAATAGTTCTTTACTGTGGTGCAATGCGGCTCCAAAAGATATTTCTTGGCTTTCGGCACACTTAAAAGAATAAATGTCATGCTGGATAAGACTTCTAATTAGTGCTCGAATGTAGCTTTCGACAGCCGAAAAATATCCTAGGAATAGTATGTTTGAAAACTCAGGCACTACCTCTTCATCGCTCAGGCTGAGCCAGAGTAGATTCAGTTTGTTAGAGTTTCCAATGAACTCATCTATTGGGGAGACATTACTTTCTTTGTAGGTCTTATTGAATAGCTCTTCCGTGGCGAGCATCTTTCCAAATGGAGCCACTTTCACGATGGCCGAGTAATCTGCAGACGACGTGGCGTTGGTGGGCAAAATCTTAGTCATTGCAAGAACTCGTCTGCAAAGCTAGTGACTAGCTTGATTATTTTTTCAGCACGGGCCTGGCCTACACGGTGTATTTTCCTTAGTTCGGTGCCGGGGTCTTGAACAGAGAGTAAGTCCCCTATCGTCTTGAATCCTGGCAATTCTTGCTTAAGCTTAGAAATTGTCCATTTAGTAAGTCCCGGAATATCATGCAATGGCAGAGACATACAGGTTTCAAATGTAGAGCTATCGAGTAGTTCATTGCCGCAGTTGTGACAGAATTTTTGTGTTGGTGTGACTCGTTCTTGTGTACATACAGCACACGCAGGTAAATCAAATTTAAAGGAGCTCAGTTGGTTGTCAGTAAAGAGGCTCGAGACTGATCTCCGAAGAGGTTGTGCACTTTTTTGATTAAGCTTCTCTGTGACGGCTTTGGCTGACCATCCTCGTCCCTTAGCGGAAAATACACGTTTGCTGAGTAGGGCAGATATGTGTGGAATGTAGCGATCGTACTTTCTGTCTTCTCCGTGAGATACTTTCTCGGGCACCGGATATAGCAAGCCTGCTTCAACAAGTAGGTTGAAAACACGTTGAACCATGGGCTGATTATTCAGTCCAGTGATACCGATGAGCAATTGCTTGGTATCCTTTGCGTCGACCTTGTCATTTGCATCTTTCAGAAGGTCAACTAGCCGAGAAAAAAGCGAATCGCCTTGTTCTATTATGCTGCGTAATTTTGGAACCTTCAGCGATAATGATAGAAACTCTACCTTTCGGGCCTCAATGTTATTTTGGACGATTCGATTCAGGCCCTGTTGTAAAGTAGAGTACTCCTTTTTCTGGAACTCAACCATCATCTGCAGATAGGCTCGGGGAATCCCAAAGGCAGCATATGCTAGGTATTCGCGGATCTCTTCTGGGATATCTTTGAAGCCTTTGATTCTGAGATTAGCAATTGACGAAATGTTTTCTAAGTACTGAGGGCTCGTCACTGAAAGCCAAACGTTTTCGACGCTGCCCTCTTGGGCAGGGTGAAATCTAGGTCCATATTCCGTGGTGCCGGGATACACTGAAGCCTTAGGTGAAATGTAAGGGCTCTTTAAAGACCTTAGTATTTCAAAGAATTCCACCATGTACTCTGGAGTTAGAGTTAGTGCGGCGTCATCCAGCAAAAGTACTGCGCGACCTCTTTCACTAAGCTTTGTGTGAAGTTCAATAATTTTCCTGGTGCCGTGTATTGAGATGCTGTCCGCTAAATACAGCTCTTCCTGCGATAGGGGGTGACTGCGTTCAAGCTTTGCAACAAGGTCGTGAAGCTTTTCCGGCGATATATAGTTTATAGCTTCTTCAAGTTCGCTTTCGGAAAAGTCGGAGTACTGGTCTAATAAGGCCTCTTGAGTGGCAAGGATGACTCTTGAGAGAACCCAGACGTGGAATAGACTTATCGCGTTAGCTCTGCTGATAAGCATGGGTTCTAAACGATAATACCTATTAAATGAAACATAAATTGAAAGTGGACGCTTATTGTCTTCTTTGCACAGCATGTATGCGTAGCGCATCATGTGTGTTTTTCCGCATCCGCGGGGGCCGACAATCAGAGTTGTGTGTTTTTTTAGGAGGTTTTCAACTATGTTTTCAAAGAAATCGCTTGTGGCGGTTCCTTGCTTTAGCTCTTTACTAGGAATGTAGTCAGCTCGTTGCTCTAGCGCTAGCTCGATATCTTTATCATTAATGTCCATATCCATAACTTACAAGCCTTAAAGTATGGGTAAATCGAGAAGGTAGTCTTTAGGTAAATGACGAGCGCTGACTCCGTGAGATCGAGCTCGAATCATTTCCCGTCCACCTGTAGATGTAAGGCTTTTGAAAACCTGATCTCTAACGCATTCAGGTGCTCTGATTCGATAGATACAATCAGTGATCGGCATGGAACCGCTTTGGATCATGCAGATCCTGGTGTGGAGGTCCCTGCCGACACGAGCCAACACTATATCGCCACGCTCAACCACTATCTCATTTGAGTTGGTTGTGGTAGTTTTACTTAGCTCTAGAGATAGCTCCCAAGGTCTTAGTTGGCTAGTGTGAAGTACAGGGTGACTAGCCTCTCTTGCCTGTTTGGAGTTGGTACGTCCTCGGTTCACTTGGCAACCGAGTGAACGCAAGGTTTGCGTTAGTGAAGTTCGCTTAGAATGTGCTGAGTAGAAATCATAGTCCAGAGTCCATATGGCTTCTGATTTTTCTATATAAATTTCGTCTCTGTCATGCGGCGAACCAGTAAAAGATTTCAATTTTATTGGTTTGTTCGGGTTTCCATTTTTTGTGATCGTGATGATATGCGCTTGCGCTTCAGTTCCAACAAACATATTAGGCGGAAGTTTTATCACTGAATCGATCGCGTGTTCATTCAAAATTGCTTCACGCAGCGATTTGTTTTTTTCACCTGATACGAAACCGTCCGGCACGATTAGGCCTAGTTGTCCTTGTGATTTAAGTGAGTTGAGGTTTTGTGCTATGAATATGAATTCTGCGGATGTATGGACTGCCGCTTTTGCACTGACTGTAAGGCCCGCGCGCTTTAGAATCTCTTCATATCCATTTCTCCATTTATTTTTAATGAATGGAGGGTTGCACAGGGCTAGATCAACTGACTCTGGTTCTATGCCGATTGTTCGCATAAGATGAGGCGATAGAGCATCTAGCTGGTGGTGCCTGTGCTTAATTCTATTTTGCTCGCCTACTAGGCTCGAAGAGTCGAGTACCCTATCAATATCTACAGTAACGTAGACCGCGTCAGCCCATCTAGACATTGCTGCTCGCGACAGAGAACCGTCCCCGCTCCCGAGATCGAGGACAAGATTTGGATCAGACTTAATCTCCGAGATGAGAAGGTCACTGATCAGGTCTTTGGTGTAGTACCGTCCAAGCGGGTCGCTGGATGATACGTATGGTTGTCGCATTTACAGATCCGAATAAGTGGTAGTGCTGTCGGTGCTTACGCCGCCTGACCGAGCTATTGTGCCACGGCCCGGTACCGAAGTAGAGATCAAGGGCATGCAAGTCATCCATTACTATCTGGTAACCCGACACTGCTGTCCGGCCCTGAGCCGTCTGACGTACCGGGAGCGGCTAACGCGGCGTGATCGAAAACGCTTGCTTTGTTGTGATCCTTTTGGCTGGCGATGATGCCTACTCATAGGGGGGGCTATTTTTCGAACGCCCAAGGTCTTTTGAGCCTGAGAATCAGCAGCCGTACTGTGAGCAGATAGTAATACTGCGCAGCTTCACTGTGTCGGTTTAGGTGATGCTTTAGAAACCAATTCACATGCTTCCTCCGCCAACCCCAAGGCGTCTCTAGGTGCCAACGCTGCGCAATTGCAGTCTGGATAACCTTCGCCTGGCGCAAATGGCGCTGCCGCGTCGCATGTGACCCGGTCAGTACTCCAGCTAGGAAGAGGTCCATATCAAATGGCTTGCTCATCTCAGCCCCCCAATATACGCAGCAAGAACGTCGATACGACCATGTCCTAGCTCGTGACTGATCTGCTCCCTAGCCTCATGATCAAGGCGACAATCCAACCGATGACAAAACCCTCCGTTCACAGGTGCATGATGGCGAGTGATCTGCTCATAGCGCTCACATGCGTACGCCGCTCTTAGCTCGTGGAAGCCTTTGAGGTTGTGTGCATGCAGGATGTCCCGCGCAGGGCGGATGATTTCTTGCACAAGATTCAGGTAGCTTTCGTGTGGCGCAATCAGGTTGCGGCTACCCCCAGGCGACACCTGCCGTGCAAACCCAAGCGCACCTCGAACATGATCGTCCACCGCAATCCAACGCGGCGCCGAGGCACCGGCGCGACCGCCTTTGGTGCCATCCTGAATGTTAATCCTGCCAAGGTTGTTAGCCTCACGGCTTAATCGTGGCAGGTCGGCCAAGATGGCTTCACGCAAGCGCATGCCGGTGGCTCGCGCCAACAAAACAATCGCGGCGGCCCGTGGCTGATGTTGGCTGCAAAGCGCATCGACAATCTGCTTCACCTGTTCGCGGTCTTGGCCTTGCGGTACTGAATGTCGAACCCCAGTGCGCTGCATACCCAATGCCTTGCTCGGGCTTGACAGTTTTACATGCTGATCACCGCGAAGCGCCGCCATGGTCCTGTTAACGCTGGATAACCGGTTTTGTGCGGTGCTGACGGCGAGCTCACCGCGCCTAACCACGTCGCGCAGATACGCCGCATAGTCGGACAACACACTTCGATCAATCTGCCGCGCATCATTGATACCGGGCCCCTGTTCGGAGCGGCACCACTTTACGAATGCCAACCACCGGTCACAGTGCGCTTTGACCGTTCCGTAGTGGCCACCGCCGAACAAGTCTTTCAGTGCCTGCGGTCCTGCATAGCTCAGTTGCCTGCCATAGCCGAAATTGCGGCCATCGCGTCTACCCACCAATGCCATGTCGGTCACCTCATCGTTCGCTCTGCGATCCTCGCCCCACGTCATCCCGCCAAGAATGTTGAGTGTTATCAGGGATTAAGGCCCCTGCGACCTGTGGGGAATGTCCACTACGCGGGACTGGCGGCTCCTTACGTCCGGGAGCATGGGCATCTCATGATCTGGCCTCCTGAGCACCGTTACCGGCGGGCGGGTGGAGGCAGCATTGGCTGACGAGACCAGCGCCTGGAGATCCTGAGTCGGGTGAACACAGCGATGCGATGACCGGGGCATGCCTGACTGTCAGTCAGGTGCAGTCCATTCCTTGGTCTGCGGCACCATCATCTACAGCGCTGTTGCTGGTGACTTCGGCGTTTGTCACGCCGATTGTCACGAGTGGAGTTGCCGCAAAGCCAAGTGCGATGAGGGCTGCAGCAGTGTTAGAAGCGCCCGTCTCTTTCCAGGAGAAAGAGACGGGCGCAGGTTGGCGCAAGATTCGGCCAAGCGGATAGGTTGCTGCAGGGCAGCGAAGTAGGAGGTGTGGCCTGGCGCACGAGGGCCATGATCTGAAGTAGGCATCCATCACCGGGGAGGTGACCGGGCGAGCTGCCGGATGCGAATCGCCCTTTGGGGGAGAACCACCGCGAGAGCGGCGTGACCTTCAAGGCTCGGGCCACCTGGGTTGCTGTCATCGACAGCGCTTGCACGGCCAGTTCTACGCTTGTGGATAAACCCGGTCAAGGTTCAAAATTCAGCGCTACTTTGGACTTGAAGAACGGTTATCCACTGGTGGAATTCCGTGGTAAATCCTGGACAACGTGGTCGCTTTTAGCTCTTCAAAGTAAGGTCCATCCAAACAGGGCGGCTTTGCAGCCCTGTTTGGATGGACCCGCGCTGAGAAGCGGATAAGCGAGGCTGCTCGCCCTGAATCTTGAACGCTCAGTTGTTGCTGCCGTTATTGCGCCTGCATAGCGCTAGCGTATCGGCACCACGTTCTTGTCTCTGACTTGACCGTATGCAGAGGCGAGCAGGCTACCGGTGGCGGCCTTCTGGATGTACTCACTCCACCAAGCCATCATCGGGCGTCGGCGCTCGATGTAGTCGGCTCGGTTGTAGGCGCTGCGCACCTCATCCTTGTCGACATGCGCCAGTGCGACCTCAATAAGCTCCGGGTCCCAGCCATGCTCATTCAAGATGGTGCTGGCCATC